>Ga0233430_1000084_pt1 | contig 188349 bp, 169 predicted proteins | sample SI_118_April2016_2_FD_179883 | JGI IMG/M metagenome (GOLD analysis project Ga0233430, IMG submission 179883) | Seawater microbial communities from Saanich Inlet, British Columbia, Canada - SI_118_April2016_150_MG | ecosystem: Environmental > Aquatic > Marine > Inlet | place: Canada: British... | reverse complement strand
ATTACCAAAACCTGCTTTCACATTCAGGAGGGCGCGGTGGTTTTGATTTGAGGTTTTCAGTTTCGTAGATAATTATAAGTCTCAAACTACAATATTAAATTAATAGACCATTAAATACCGTTTGATATTTTGAATTTGTGTCATTGTAATTTGTTTGTTATTTGGGATTTGTTATTTGGGATTTTCAGTATTCCGAGGCTCGTTACTTCATTACTCAACACCCCATAAACGGTTATAAATTTTCTTAACCTGACGGCTATGAGGTCAGGGGTGGGCAAAGCGGCTGACAAGGTCACATAGCATGCCTGGCGGGTGTGCGTACTCTTCGGGGTCGGGTGCGGTGAGGGGTGGAATCAGTCGGTTCGGCATGCTGCCGTCTGTTGGGTCAAGACGGTGGTGCCCTCTGAATTGAAACGATAGCCTCCTTCAAGCTCAATTGCCCATTTGGCTATCGATTGCCCTTTGCCTTGCGGCTCATGATCAAAGCGGACATCCATTCGCATGCCCTGCTCTAAGTTGAGGGTTCTTCCTACGGCGAAGGTGGATCGTCCCCAATGGGTATCGTGTTCCGATGGTCCGTTGCAAAGAACGGTCTTTGGGGTCAACTGCGCCCGGAACCAGGCAGCGAGCACGTTAAACGGGCCATCTCGATCTGAAACAAATGCCAACCGGCAACGAAACGGCTGGTTGGCATCCTCCTGGGAGCAGGCCATGCCGTCAACCTCCCACATCAACTGAGGGTCACTAATGAGGTGTTCCTGTTTTACATGATTGCATCCGGAATCCAACTGACGGGCGGTATCCTGGGCCACTGCGCTGAGGTCAATGCCGTAAGGTTCGCTGTTCCAGAAATCAAGGTCTTCCTGAAGAAGCTCATCATGGGCCGGGGCGATCCAGGATGTTACGGTTTCAGGAATCAACCTTCCCCCGGGTTTCAGCCAGCGATCTCTGGCAAGGATGACAATAGGAAGCAGATTTTCATCCACACCGTAACCACCCAGCCATTCCGAGACGATGACGTCCACCTTCTCCGGGAGCTCTAAGGTCTCCATGTCGTTCTGCAGGATCTTGATCCGGTCGCCGTAGCCGTTTTCCGACACAACGCGTTGTGCGAATTCCGCAATGTGAGTCCGTTCAACGGCATAGACCACCCGGGCCCCGGCCTGGGCTGCGAACAGGCTGAGAATGCCGGTGCCGGCACCGATATCGAGCACCGCGCAGCCGGGTGTCACCGTTTCGAAAATCGCGCGGCGAAATGCCTCGCACCGGATCGAATCCCGCAACATCGACTCGTGACCCTCGAGATTCCAGTAATTGAGTTCAATCGCCATCGGTTATCCTTTCCCCTACCGAACGATTCGGTGAGCGGTTCTTTTCGTTGTCCGTTCCGCTGCCGGGTTCGTTTTTTCTTTCTTTGAAGTTGGCGACCAGGGCGCCAACACAGTCAATTTCTATTTTTAACTCCGTATCAGAATCGATGCTTACCAGTTCAACCGGTGAACCCGGAATCACGAGACTCCCTTTTTTCAGGTAAGCGCCTTTTTTTGTGAGACAATCTACCAGCCACCGCAGGGAATGGATCGGCCCGCCCATCACTTCAGATGCCGGGGCCTTTGTAATGCGTTTTCCGTCTTTAAAAACGGAAAATATCTCACTTTTAAATGACAATTCTCTGGGAGAAACACCGACACTGCCGACAATGAGACCTGCATGAATACCGCCGGAGCAGATCAATTCCTGTGAGGTCGGCGGTGTAAACCAGAATCTAAAATTATGAATTTCGATTCCCGGACTCACAGATTCGATGGCATCCAGAATCTGATCGTCGGATATGCCCACGCCGCAAAGGTCACTGCCGATGGTTATAACCATCTCCGGTTCGATGGCGCAATTAACATAATCTTTCCAATTGATGGCAATCCCTTGTTTTTGCACATGGGGGTCAAATAATCTTCCGTATATGGGTTCCTGCAACCCGAATTGCGACCGAATCGCGTTGCTCGTACAGCCGATCTTAAACCCGACGACCACTTCTCCCCTGTCTATTCTCATTTCTGCAACCAAATCCTGAACATTGTATGCTTCCGCTATGGATAACAGAGAGACATTCGGTTCAAACCCGCCCCGCCATTCCTTTTCATAGAAGGCGTCATAGAATTTTTCAGCGAACAGATTGATTAATTGCATTTTTCAATATGCATCATACAAAAAATTAAGGCACTTTTTTTGAGAGTGCGTTTGATGATCAGAATCTGATCACACCCCCGCACATGCTCAGACACTGGCCCGTTACATAGTCGCCAAGGTCGGTGACAAAAAACTCCACCCCTTTTGAGATATCATCCGGGGTGGCCATCCGCTTTAAGGCGATCTGGGATAAAAACTGCTCTCTTTTTCCGGGAAGGGAAAACAGGTTCTTTTCAAGACGGGCCGTAGCGACATAGGCAGGGGAGATGCAGTTTACGGTGATACCGTAAGGCCCCAGTTCCTGGGCCAGATATCGCGTATAGGTAATGACACCGGCCTTTGCAGTGGCATAGGAGGCATAGATGCCGTCATCCATGGCCTGGAGGGCGGCTTGAGAGGTCGTATTTACGATCCTTCCCCATTTTTGGCACTTCATGGACTCTGCCACGGCCTGGCAGCAGTAAATCGTACCTTTTAAATTCCCATCGATGGTGGCACCGAGATCTTTTTCCGAAACAGAGGATGCAAAACTCTTGGATACTTCTCCTGAAAGCCCCCCGGCATTGTTTACCAGAATATCGATATGCCCCCATTTCCCCAGGACCTTCTCCACCATCTGTTCGACCCCGGTTTTATCGGACACATCCGCTTCGATACCGATGCATCGCACCCCGATCTTTGATACTTCCGCCACCACGGAATCTTCGGTAATTATTTCCCCGAATTTTTTATACGCCCCAAGATCGATGTCGTTTATGACCACATCGACTCCCAGCCGGGCCAGCCGAAGCGCATGGGCGCGCCCGATCCCGCCGGCAGCGCCGGTTACAATGGCGACTTTATTTTTCAGCTTCATACACTTCCTTTATAGTGTTAAACAGCAAGGGGCGACAGGACATCTTCAAAGCTTGCCTCTATTGATGTCCTTACATCCAGAACCGCAGGGACATCACCGGAAAGCGCGGCATCCAGTGCACCGGCCAGCTGGTCGGGGGTCTCGATCCGATGGCTGCGGCAGCCCATGGCCTTTGCGATTTCGGCAAGGTTTACATCCGGAAACTCCGAGGCGATGGTCCGTCCCTTTTGAAAATGCTTTACCCACCCGAGGGCGCTGTTGTTTAAGATAACCACGACAATGGGTATGTTTTCTTCAACGGCTGTCAGCATACCGCTCATGGACATTGAAAAACCGCCGTCACCGCATACCGCCACACACTGACGATCCGGATAAATTAGCTTTGCGGCAAGGGCGGCGGGAACGGCATAACCCATAGATCCGGTTGACCCGGACGAGATAAAGGTTCCCCGGTCCGGTGTCTGATAAAAATGGGTCATAAACAACCGGTTTTCCCCCCCGTCGCAGGTAACAACAGCATCGTCTGAAACCGCCTTTTGGATCTCTTTTATGACTCGCTGGGGAAGAATCGGCGTACTGTTGGAATCAAATTCGGGCGCGTCGAAAAAACCGTGTGATTTTTTGGCCGTCTCTACACGATCCTTTCTTGATTTTAAAACCGCCTCTGAAAGAGCGCCTGAATCCTGAATGCCCTGGTTTATCCGGGATAATACACCGGCTGCATCTCCGACGAGCACATGGTCGCATGGAAACGTCCAGCCGGCATTTTTCGGCTCGATGTCGATCTGAATCAGAGTCTGGCGCATCGGGTCGATAAGTTCCGTATTTTCCCGGGCCGTATCGGACGGCGCAAGCTTGGATCCCACCACCAGTATAACGTCTGCGTCCCCCACAAGGGCGTTTGCAGCGGCAAGACCGAAGGTTCCGAATACGCCGAGGGACATCTCATGGTCTTCGGGAAACGCGCCTTTTCCCGATGCGGTTGTGGCCACCGGTGCTTTAAGGCGGTTGCTGAGCATCTGCAACTGGGTCCTGGCATCTTCAAACCGCACCCCGTTTCCGGCAATAATAACAGGGCGTTCGGCATGATGCAGAACATCCACAGCAGCCGCCAGGGCTTTCGGGTCTGCAAAGACGGGCGCTCCCGGAAGGTACGGCCGGGTTCCGTAAAGAGACGGCACGGTATCGGGTCCCACCCGGCCGGAAAGCGACGTGCTGTGATAAAGCAGTGCAATGGGACCGCACTCCCCGGTTACGGCATGCTTTACGGCAAGCTGGGTGCTCTGAACCGCCTGGGCCGGTTCCCTTACCTCCATGGTGCGTTTGGTGGCTCCTGAAAAACTGGCCTTTGCGTCCCAGTTGCCGTACTCTCCGGTGCCTGCCTGATAGGGTGCATGGTGAGAAAAAGGGGCGCTGTCCGAAAGATCGGTCAGCAGCAGCATGGGCGTGCTTCCGGCATGGGCTTCGAGGACGCCGAGCAGTGCATTTGAGAGCATAAAGGCCCCTTGTCCCAGTGCCACACCCGGCTTTCCGGTGAGTCGTCCGTAGACTTGGGCCATAACACCGGCGAAAGATTCGTGACGAACCAGAACCGTCCGGATGGTGGATCGATGGTCATGGAGCGCATCAAAGATGAGCATGGCGTTTCCGCCCGGGATTCCAAAAACCATATCGATTCCGGCCTCTTCGAGCACGCGTACAATCGCCTCGGGAACCGGTGTTTCTTCCTGCAGGAGTCTTTTCGCTGTCATGCCTGTTCCTTTTTCTTGTTACGGGTTTGAACGAAATAAATGGGAAAGTTAAAAATGCCTAAAGTGAGCTAAAATTGATGTATTCTATCAATCCTATAACGTTTCCAATTGTCGGCAAATATTACCATCAATTCACGGCCTTGATCCTGTTCTTCGTCGGGAAAGTTAAAAATGACGAACTCGTAAAAACTGTTTTTCCGCCCAAAGCTGCAAAGGCGCAAAGGAAATATTCTTTAGTTAACTCGGCGTTCTCTGTGACTCTGTGGTGAATCATTTTTATCGGATTGGAATAAAGAGCGTTATGCCATTGACGAAGTTGAACACTAAGCGCCTATGGGGAAATCTTCTCCACATCCCCGGATAGATCCATCAAAAGAAGCTCTGTTTCAAGAGCCGGGTGTTTTTGAATCACTCGAGAACCGGTTTCATAAAACTGCGCTCAAAACTGATGATGCAGCGCGTCTCTTTGGCATGATCAAATGCCTTCAGGCAGTCGGGGTCATCCAATATCTTTGCCCTGTAGACTTCGTAATCTGCAAGGCTTGGAAATGAAAAGAGTGCGACGGCAATATTGTTTGCTCCTTCATGGGGCAGGAAATATCCGTGATGGGTTCCTCCGAATCTGTTTACCAGGGGTATCCACATCCTGGCGTATTTTTCAAAGGCACTGACCTTGTATGGGTCAATCACGTAGCGCAGATAGCAGGTTATCATCTCTTCTCCTTTCAGATCTATGCACGGGCCGTTTTACGCGCCTCTACAAAGGCTGCTGCCGAGCGGTCGATATCAGACGGCGTGGTTGCCCAGGAGCAGACACTGATCCGGATAACCGGTTCTCCGTTCCAGACAGCGCCTCCGCACCAGCACTCGCCGGACTGCTGGATCTTTTCCAGGGTGGCTTCGGTCTCTTCCGGCGTATCACAGGAAACAAGCACCTGATTGAACACGACATCGTTTAAGATATTAAACCCTTCCGCACCCAGCCGCTCTGCAAACTGCCGGGCCCGGTCGCACAGACCGTCTACGAGTTCTTCAACCCCGCTTTTACCCAGAAACTTAAGTGTGGCCCACAACTCAACCGCTCTTGCGCGCCGGGACATCTCGGGGGTGTACATCATGCCGTCCCGTTTTCCGCTGTACTGGATATAGGAATCGCTCGCCTGCATGGCCTCAAGAAGCGCTTGTCTGTGTTTGGATAAAATGATGCCGCAGTCATAGGGGGCATTCAGGGTTTTGTGGGCATCGGCAGACCATGAATCCGCTTTTTCAATGCCCCGGGTCAGAAACCGTCTGGCACCGGAGCCGGCCGCCCACAGGCCGAAAGCGCCGTCAATATGAACCCATGCCCCCGCAAGTGCCGCCCGGTCGCAGATCTCGTCAAAGGGATCAAAGGCTCCTGAGCAGACATTTCCCGCCTGGGCGATCACAAGGGTGCGGTCATCCAGGGCCGGCATCTTATCGGCAACCATACGCCCCTGATCGTCCACCGGAACCCGTTCCACCGATTCGGTGCCATATCCCAGTATGGACACGGCTTTAAAGACACTGGCATGGGCCTGATCTCCGAGTACGATCCTTAATTTCGGGGCATCAAAAAGACCCTTTCCGTGCACATCCCAGCCGAGTTGCTTTAAAAGGGTATTTCTCCCGGCTGCCAGACCGCACAATGTGGCCACCGAAGTTCCGCTCACAAAGCCGGCAACCGTGTTTTCAGGAAGCCCGAGAAGATCCCTGAGCCATTTCTCGCATATGGTTTCCAGCTGAGCGACAATGGGCGACATTACATATACGGCAGCGTTCTGATCCCACACGTCGGAAAGCCACTTTGCAGCAAGGGCCCCGGGCACGACGTTTCCGTTTACAAAACCGAAGTACCGCCCCCCGGTCTGCGCCACGGTTGCCGGGGAACCGAATTCATGCAGAAGACGGAGCAGCTTTTCCGGGTCACACGGTTTTTCCGGAAACGGCTCGTCAAATACATCCAGACGGTCGATGGCCCCCGGGGCCGGAAACACCATGCGGTCGTTGACCGTATCCATATACTGACAAGCATATGTTTTTGCCCTTTCGAAAAGGTTCTTTTCGATGGTGTCCGAACGCATTTTTTCTCTGATATTTTTATCTGCTGTCATTTTTTGGATTTCCCGATAAAATGAAATAAATCTTTATGCTTCCAGCATGTTACATACTGGGTGTTTTCAAAAAAGGTAATGATCGTTGATTTCGCTATTCTTTATTAACCGCCCGAGTTTGCTTCCCGCTCCGCGGGGCTTCGCTCGACGGACGCTGACAGACGCAGCTATTTTGCATGGGTGGATCAGCGCCTCAAATAATCATTTTTGTCTGCGTATTGTCTGCGCATGTCTGCGGTAAAAATACTAATTCTTAATCGGCAACCAACACGAATAAAAAACCTACTCCTTTAAATGATTCCAAACCGGTTCAAAGCGATTGTTTTTCCGGGATCGTAATCAGGCGCCGCAGCATTTTTTATACTTTTTCCCGCTCCCGCACGGGCAGGGTTCGTTGCGCCCGACGCTCTTTTCGACTTTCTGTGTTTTCGGCCAGTTCAAAAGGGCCTCCAGGTCGGCAATATCTTCATCTTTATCCTTGACCTGTTCGATTCTGTATTTCCAGCCGTTTTCCTTGAAAATCTTTTCAACCTCTTTTATTCTTTTTTTTGTTTTGACACTGACAACCGCAGGATTCTTTTCAGTGCCCAGCCTTGCCTCTTTCTGACCATCAAATGCTTTTTTCATCTTTTCACCTATCTGTCGTTAAAAGATTTATCGGTTCTTTTGGCGTCTTTTCCGCTGTGAGATGATGTGTCTAAATTATCATATTATAACACCGAATTAACGATCCGGATATCCGGAAGATTCTTCCACAGTTCATCCTTGCATTGATACCGTTTCAATGCCTCTATTATTAGAGGAAGCGGATCCGGCCAGATCTCCGCAAAATCGGCTTCGCCTTCCATCTGTGTTGAAAAAGCAAGCTGCTCCCTTGGCGGTGTAAACCGGGCATTGACCATCTCTTTATTTCCCCTCGCATCGAGCCGGTACCAGCCGTATTCAGAAAGATAGACCGCATTGAGGCCGTGGAGACTAAAGGGCGGGCCCATGCCGTCAAGGCTCAGCCTCTGATAACAGAAACCGGCGGGAATCGAATTCGCTCTCAGGAGGGCGGCCAGCAGATGACTTTTGGCATAGCAGATGCCGGAACCGGTTTCCAAAACTGCGGAAGCCGAGCAGGCGACTTCTTGAATATCGTAATCATTTATATGTTTGATCTCATCTCTGACCCACTCAAAGCAGCATTTGGCCACGGCAGCGGCGTCATCCTTCCCGGAAGCGAGCGCCTCTGCTTTTGACAAAACCGAAGGGTTCCGCCAGTCAATTGTTTCGGTGGATTTAAGATACGTTTTCATAAAAGGTCCGGTTGCGATCATTTATTCAGAAAGGATCGACTCGATACGACACCTGTTATACCGTTTGATATGAAAAATAGGTATAAAAATCAAGATTAGAGTCATTCGGCAGGTATTTGGGGGGTGGGATGGGGGATGTGAGATGTGGGATTTGAGATTTGGGATGGGGGATTTGGGATGGGGGATTTGGGATGGGGGATATGAGATGGGGGATATGAGATGGGGGATAAAATCAAAATGCGTTTGCCATTAGCTGCCCGGCCGGCCGCATTGACAATTCATAACATACGTACTATGATTACGTATACTCATCAAAAACACATCACAATAAGAGGGATCGATTCATGTCTGTTCGAATACAGGTTATTCTGGGCGAAGAAGAAGCGGTGCGGTTCCGGTCTCAAGCCAAAAAAGAGACCAAATCCCTGAGCGCCTGGCTTCGGGATGCCGGAAAAAAGGTGCTGGAGGATAACCGGCAGCAGGATACCCTGAAAGACATCGCCTCGCTAGAAACGTTTTTTCGGGAATGCAAAGACAGAGAAAAAGGTTCTGAGCCGGATTGGGAAACGCATAAATCACGGATTCTTGAGGGCCATCAACCGGGAAACCAGGCATGATTTTTGTCGACAGCAATGTTTTTATCTATGCGGTGGGGCGCCCGCATCCGCTGCAGGTCGATGCCCAGAATTTTTTCTTTGAAGCGGGAAAGACCGGAAGTTTTCTGGTAACCTCATCGGAAGTACTCCAGGAACTGCTTCATGTTTATCTTCCGGTGGGACGATTTGCAACCCTCGATGCCGCCCTTGAGTTGGCGACTCGCAGCACCGACCGGATCCTACCCATCACCCTGGATATGGTGTTGCACGCACGAAACCTTGCAGACAGCCTACCGGGCTTGTCCGCAAGAGATCTTTTGCATATTGCGGTCTGCTGGCAAACCAAAATAAAAAAAATTAAAACCTTCGATCTCCCCCTGCAGGCAGCGTTTCAAAATCCATAGCCTTTCAGCCGAACCTCCATCTTCGTATCGGAAGGATCGTTGCCGGCGCCGGCCTATGGCGACTCCAGCACCCAGGCTTTGGCCGCCTCGAATTCGCCACTTGAAAAATGCTTTATTTCCGCACTCACGAAATGACCGGCCATCTTGGGGAAAATGGCGACAAGTTTATCATCGGTCACCGCGGCAATTTTTTGAATCTGCTTGTGGTGGCCTTTTACAAACTTAAGGTGCCCGACCAGCCCGGCAAAATCCTGCCACCCCGGAAAGGTCGCTGCCTGAATAACCAGCCCGGCCAGGGAACCGCTCTCTTCAATAAACGGATCGATGGCCCCGGCCACTGTTTTGAAATCCTGTTCCGAAAGCGGGCCTTCGGGTCGAATGATCAATAGTTTCTGTTCCTTGTCGAGTTCATAGGCAATCATCCGGTATCCCCTTTTTGTGTGGGTGGTTAGAATTTAGATATTTCATATTACCTGTTTAACCAGAAAGCGCCAGGAAAATTGCATCGGCGGAGAGCATAGAGCAGAGAGCAGAGAGCATAGGGCATGGATAGGGCACGGGGCAACGTTCTTCGCCCTCCAGGCTACGCTCTGCGAGCTTGTGGCTACGTTTTCAACTTCGACCCCACAAGACGACCCAACAGGATGCCGCGGCAGGTTGCTCTCGGCCTGGATCATCCGGTTCGGCCCCTATCGATAATAGGAGCGGCGTCCCTTTCCAGCCACCCGGACCCGTTCTTTTTTCCAGTAGCCGGGTCTTTTTTCAACCCTTATCCACTGCCCCGGCATCCATCTTCCCCGGCGGTTGTAGTGGCCGGGATTCCAGATCTTTTTGTATTTCGGTGCGACCCAGACCTTTCGAACTTTCCAGTGCCCGGCAGGCCCCCTGGGATGGTAGCGCCCGGGCACCGGATGGGAAGGTTTCCGGTAGTGGATTGCAGGTTCACCATGGCGATCGTTCCTGGCATGATTCCAGAGGATGCCGCCCAGAACCGCCGCACCCACCCCGATGGCAACACCTTCCCAGCGATTTCGCTGAACGTTTCCGGCCTCAGCCGGCCGGGCTCCAATAGAGACTGATATCAGGCCTGCCAATATCACAACTAAAAAATTTTTCTTGTTCATATCTTCGCCTCCTTTTAAACCGAGCATTTTTAAAAACAAAAACCGTTTACGGTGATCGGAAAAAGCGTTCTTTTACCGTAATAGACACCGTTATTTAAAAAATGCTCAAAAGGAGTTAAAAATATTCAGCAGAAGGAATCCGTTTTTATGTCGCGGGCCGCCGATGGTAATGCTGCCGCGGTTGAGAAGCTGTATGGAGGTGTTGAATATCTGACTGTTTCCCTTGAGAATCGCAAGGTTCAACTCCGCCCGGTTTCCGGATATTCGAACGGGCGTGACTTTCAGCACCCGGTTGCCGGGAAGCGAAATCGTCCCGGTCTTTTTCAATTCCAGCCGGATACGGTTCTCCCCCAGCAGGCGATAACTGGTGTAGCGAAACACGGTTTTGAGCTCCTTGGCAAGATCCTTAAGACGCGGGTCTACATACGCCGCATCCTGGGCGGCGAGAACTGTTTTTACTGAAATGTCGATTTTTGATGCGGCAAATGCCGGTGCTGTAAATTGAAAGATGATAAGGGGCAGGAGCCAAAGGCGGCTAAGTTTTTTGACCCGCATTCTCTTCTCCAGTGTGCGCGGATTCTTCTGAAAACCACAAAATCGTATGGCGTGATTCGGGTGTTTCGATGATCATAACAGAAGAAATTTTTCCTGCAAGGGAATTTATGAGCGCGCTGGGACCGAGATCGGCGGGCTGCCGAAGAAAGAGGGTAAAAAAGACCATCAGTACGGCGGCAATTGCAGAAGCCGGGACGTATAACCGCCATGAGAAACGGATGTTTTTAAGTTTTGACAAAAAGGGAGTGCGGTATGCGTCTATCCGGTCGAGAACCTTCTGATCGAGGAGACTGAAATCTGTTCGTGAAACCGCCTCATCCGCTGCGGCGCGAACCGATTCGGACACGACCCTTCGGGCTCCAAGCCGCTTCCGGCAGGCAGGGCACCCGTCCAGGTGGTCGGCTACAGCCTTTGATTCATCCGGTGAAATCTCGCCGTCATAATACCGGTCGAGAAGCTCTAAACTGCAGTGATCACGTTTCATCCACATACTCCCGGAGTTGTTCCCTTAACCGTTTCCGTGCATAAAAAAGCCTCGAGCTGACCGTTCCGGGTTTGACGCCCAGGGTGTCTGCAATCTCACCGTATGAAAGACCTTCTATCTCCTTTAGGACAAATACCGCCCGGGCATCCTCCGGCAGACCTCTAAGCCCCTCCTGGAGCATCCGGCCAAGTTCTTTGTGCTGATACAGACGTTCCGGCTTCTGGTTTTCGGTTCCCGGCTCCGGCACGCCGCTGCTTTCAAGCGGCTGGTGCTGGCCACGGAAGCGGCGTTTCCATCGCCGTTTCCAGTTCAGACTCTGGTTTACGGTGATGCGATGCAGCCAGGTGGAAAGTGCCGCCTTCTGCTCAAAGGTATCGATTTTTTGATAGACCTTTAAAAACACCTCCTGGGCAATGTCCAGGCTTTCTTCACGATCCAGCGTCATACCGAATGCAATCCGAAAAACCATCTGCTGATACTTTTGGACAAGGATCCGATATGCGTCCTGATCACCCTGTTTGAGCAGGTCGATCAGTTTTTTTTCGTCCCCATGCGGTCCGTTCAAAAGATTAGACACCATTTTTTCTAAAATGTTCAAATAATCGTCTGAGTTCTTCAATCATGACAGACGATCGTAATAAGTCCTGCCGGTCTGGAATGATGGAGCATGGTGCATAGGGTATGAGCGGTATCTCTTCACTCTCTATGCTCCATGCCCTCCCGGCGTCGCCTTCGGCTTCAGGCTACGCCTCCGGCTACGACCCGACAGGATGCCGCGGCAGGTTGCTCTCTGCCTGAATTTTTACTTTCCCGTGGCGCGTGAGCTGACGATCGCCCGGGCAACTGCAGTCCCGATGACCAGCACCCCCCCCACCAGGGCCAGGTTTCCCGGAACCTCGCCGATGACCAGAAAAACCCAGACCGGGTTAAAGATGGGTTCGACGAAAATAATCAACGAGGTCTCCAGAGCATCCAGCTTTTTGATGGCCATGGTAAAGAAGATAAAGGCAATGCCCATCTGGAAAATACCCATAAAAAGGATGATGCCGACACTCTGTAGCGTGAATGTTTCCTTTATCATCGAGGGAAACCCGATGACAATTCCGATGATACACCCCAAGAGGATAAGATCCTCGGGTTCGTGCGATTTTTCCCGGCGCAGGCAGAGCACCATCGCCGCCAGGGAAATACCGCTCACCACACCGTATAGATTCCCCTCGAGCCCGCCGGATCGGAACCCATCTCCTAAAAACAGAATCAAGCCGATAAAGATCAGCGGCATGGATATCCAGTCCGCCCGGTTGGGCCGCTCCCCCAGAAACCAGTACCCGAACAGAAGGACATATAAGGGTCCTGTATAATGCAGAAAAACGGCGTTTGCAGCGGCGGTCAATTTGGTGGCGATGATAAAAAAGAGCTGAACGCTCACATAACTGAATGCGCCGGCTATTTTCATGGGGGACAACCGTAGGTTGAGCCGACGCATATAGATCAGAAACACAAAAAAGACGACAAACGTTCGACCGCCCAGTATCGAAAGCGGCTTCCAGTCGATAAGCTTGATAAAAAGCCCGCTGGTACTCCAGAGCGCAGCCGCTGTCAGCAGAAGGATAATGGCTTTTTTGCGGGTTATTTCAGAACGGTTCATGGAGCAATTACATATGCCATTATCGAAAAAATGCAAACCTTTAATCCACAGCTTTCGCAGATTACAACGAGGTTGCAAAAATCTGTTGAGTTAAATTGCCCAGCAGCTTGCTGCGTTAAGATACAAATTATCTGTCGCGGTTATCTATAAAGTTCCAGTAAAGATCTAACGGATTTGAAGATAACCCGCTTCGCGAACGTATGAAACTCGTACATAAGGGATCGTAACATCAAACAGAGCCCCGAGATCAATAAAACATCGAGTGATATAGAATATTTAGGGTCTATTGCAACACCTTCATGCTGTTTGATGCAACGTTCCCTAATATACTCAAACAGTCACACATCCACGAATCGGATCACCTTCAAATCCTATTGCTGTATGCAACTGGAGCTTTGTAGATAACCGAATATTTTAAATTAGCCTGCATTATGCTATAGCCATTCAATGGTTCGCATTTTTATCAGTGCCTGCCTGCTGGGTGAACCGGTGCGCTACGACGGACAGGCCGCCGGAATCGACGATTCGAGACTGCTCCGGTGGCGCAAAGAGGGACGCCTGGTATCGATCTGCCCCGAAGTCGCCGGCGGCCTTCCGGTGCCCCGGGGCCGTGCAGAAATTTCAGGCGGTGACGGCGATGGTGTTCTGGAAGGTACCGCATGTGTTTTCAGTCTTTCCGGCAAAGACCTCACCGACTCTTTTATAACGGGTGCCCACCGGGCGCTTGAAACGTCAATTAGCAACCATGTCGGTATCGCCATTCTCACCGAAAAGAGCCCGTCCTGCGGAAGTTCCGTGATCTACAACGGACATTTTTCCGGCGTGCGGCGGCTGGGCGCCGGTGTGACGGCCGCATTGCTAAAACAAAACGGCATCCGGGTGTTCAGCCAGCATCGAATTTTTGAAGCGGAAACATGTCTGCTTCGATTGGAAGCATCCCAAACAGGAGGATAAAACATATGAAAGCATTGGTTTACAAGGGTCCTGAAATTGTCGAACTTGAAGACATTCCGCAGCCTGCACCAAAGGGAGACGAATCGCTTGTCAAGATCCATACGGTGGGGGTCTGCGGGTCGGATTTTGAAGGCTGGCTCGGTAAAACCGGACGACGGACGCCGCCCATGGCCATGGGCCATGAGATGTCGGCCACCGTGGAAGTCCCCGCTGAAAACAGCAGTTTCAAAAAGGGCGACGGAGTTGTCATTCAGCCAAAACTCTATTGCGGACAGTGCAGCTTTTGCCGGCAGGGCCTCACCAACCTCTGCCCGGGTGCGGAATTTTTCGGCGTCATGACTAAAAACGGAGGTATGGCGGAATATCTGGCCGTTCCCGAGCGTTGCCTCTTTCGCTTCAAAGAGACCCTCGATTTTCAGTCGGCCAGCATGGTTGAACCCCTGGCCGTTTCCTACCGGGCTGCCTATCAGATTCCTGAAACGGATTTACAGCAGGCAGACTACACCCTGGTGGTCGGCGCCGGCACCATCGGGCTGCTGATCCTGCAAATGCTCAAACTTCGCGGAGCAAAGAATCTTATTGTCAGCGACCTGTCGGACCATCGGCTCGATATCGCAAAAAATCTGGGCGCGGACTTTACGGTGAATCCGAAGAACGAGGACTTTTTGACCCGGATAAAAAAAATCACCCACAATGCCATGATCGATGTGGCGGTCGAGGCGGTGGGTTTCGAAGCTACGGTATCCCAGGCGCTCAATGCCATGAAAAACCGCGGCACCTTTGTCTGGGTAGGCCTTGCAGAACAGATGATCCGGGTGAACATGCACCAGATCGTAACCACGGAAGCGAATATCAGGGGAACGTTCATCTACTCGGAAAAGGATTTTCAAGACAGTCTGGCGCTCATCGAAACCGGCAAAATCCGGCTGGACCCGATCATTACATCCACGGAACCGCTTGAAAACGGGGCGGCCGTTTTCAAGAGTCTCAAAGAGAACAAGGACGGAAAACTCCTTAAAATACTACTGGAAAATAGTTAGTGCTCATCCAAAAACTACCGTTTTTGGATGAGCGCTATCAGCTATCAGCCATCAGCTTTTTAATGAATCCGGTATATTACATACCGGTATCGGATCAATCTTGTGCCTGTTTGCGGCATGGAACCTGCGATAGATCGCAAGGACCTCTTTTTGCCGGTCGTTCAATTCCGATTCTGTTGATGGATCGGCTTCCAGGTTCATGGCCCATTCGAGTTCATCATAGCTTGCCCCGATCTGGGCCTCATCGGTGCGGTTATCCCCCCAGAGTCCGTCTGTGGGCGGTGCGCTCTGGATGGCGTCCACAACACCCAAAGCGCTTCCCAGGGTGTAGACTTCCGATTTCATCAGATCAGCGATGGGTGACAGATCGACACCGCCGTCACCGTATTTGGTATAAAACCCCACGCCGAAATCCTCTACCCTGTTGCCGGTTCCGGCCACCAGCAGCCGGTGATGGCCGGCAACGGCGTACAGGGTGACCATCCGGAGGCGGGAACGGGTGTTCGCCATGGTCAACTCGTCCTGTACGTCTTTTGGTAAAACCGTTTCAAACCCCTGAAATGCCGGTGTAATATCGATTTTAACGCCCTGGGCGTTATCAAAATTCTCTTCAAGCCACGCGATGTGCCGGGCGGAAAGCGATACCTGCTCCGGGGCCTGGTAGATCGGAATGTTCAATGGAATGACCCTTTTACCGGTTTTCGCACACAGCGTCGATGTCACCGCGGAATCGATCCCGCCGGACACGCCCACGACAAACCCGTTCATACCGGCCCGATCGCAGTAGGTTTTCAACCAATTTACAATATATTCAATAACTTTACCTGTTTGCATCTTCCTTATCATTCCAAATACGTTTCGATCTGGCCGAAGAGATCGTCTTCGATCTTTTTCGGTGAAACCTGATCTTTTGGATAATCGCCGTCAATGGTCGCCCGGATCGCAATCCGGTTGTGGTCAACAAATACGGTAACGGAAACATAGAGGATGGGTCGATTGTCCTTCGCCGGCGCCCCGCCGCCCAGCCCGCAGTCGCAGTCCGTAAGGTTCAACCGCATGGGGCTCACGTCCGTTATTAAAACCCCCGAAGCCGCCTCATCTTTTTCCATCTCAAAGCCCTGAATCTGCAGGATTTTTTTGGCCGCGGCATAAATCGCTGGTTGTTTTCCGGAAAGCGGTCTCCACGATTCCTTTTGGGCAACCGCCTCTGTGGCATGCCCGGGGCCGGCGAATACGGAAATACAAAACAGCATAAAAATGAAAACAGATGGTAATTTCAAGTTCCGCATAGTTTATATCCAGTGGTCAATCATGCAATCCGGTATTTTTCAAGCGCTTTCCGATCCAGTTCGATGCCGAGTCCCGGTCCCTGGGGAATGTCGATGGTCCCGTCTTTCGGCGCCGGCAGCGGTTCTTTGAGAAGCGCTTCCGCAAGCGGGTTGTCACCCACCATGTGTTCATAGATCATCAGATTGGGTACCGCAGCAGCCAGGTGCAGGGAAGCGGCCATACAGATGGCTGAAGATGCACCGGTATGCGGTGCAAACTCAGCACCAAACGCCTGACAGAGGGCTGCCATCTTACGGACTTCGGAGATACCGCCTGCCCGGGCCACATCTGGCTGAAAAACCGTGACCCCGTTTTCAAGCAGCTGCCGTACGCCGTAAATTGAAAACTCGCCTTCCCCTGCGGCAATGGCCGTATCCAGTTTCATGGAAAGATGCTTGTAGCCTTCCAGGTTGTCCGACGGCACCGGCTCTTCAAACCATACCACATCCAACTCATCGAGCCGGCGGCCGAGGCGGGCCGCTTCGGTAATGTTAAACGCACTGTTTGCATCGACCATCAGGGTCACGTCCGAGCCGACCGTCTCCCGGATTTTTTTCATACAGGCCGTATCCGTTTCGACCCCCTGGCCGACCTTTATTTTAAGGGCGCTAAACCCCCGCTCCACAAGATCAGCCGCAATGGCCGCCATCTTTTCGGGGGTGTCAAAAAAGATTGAAGAGGCATAGGCCGGCACCGTTTTCCGGTTGCATCCCATCATAAGCCGGTGCACCGGCAGGTTCAACGCTTTCCCGCCGATATCCCAGAGCGCGATATCGATCCCGCTGATCGCTTCCAGGAAAAACCCCCGGGTATGCCCCCGATATCGCATCAGGTTAAACATCCGGCTCCAGAGCCCCTCGATCTCCATGGGATCCTCACCGATGATGACCGGCGCCAGTATTTCATCGATGATCGACCGGGTGACCCCGGGCCCAAGCCGGCCGATACACTCTCCCAAACCGGTGATCCCTTCATCGGTAACAACCTCGACAATGGTTGCATAGGCCGTATCCAGCACATAGTTTCCGATACGCCAGGGTGTGGGCATTGCCGCGGAAACGATATAACTTTTTACCTCGGTGATCTTCATTCCGCCGCCCCTTTCCTGCGGTACACGGTGACGGCCACATCCGGACAGACCACGTAACAGAATCCGCACCCGGTGCAGTCATGGGCCGTTTCAAGACATGCCGTCCGGATACCGCGCGCATCAGCCTTTTCGGCCAGGTAAAGATGCTTTTTCGGACACGCAGGAATACACAGCCCGCATCCCTTGCAGCGGCGGGAATCGATGGTAACCTTGCCCTTCGTCTTGCTCATATTGCTTCCTCTCTTTCCGAAACCGCCGCCATCCCCGCTTTTATGGCATCTTCGTTGACCGGAATAAGGTGATGCCGATAATCCGGCAGCACCCGGGGCAACCCTTTTGAAAAGGCTTCAAGGGAAATTTCTATGGTCGGAATCAATCCTCCGATGGCCGCCATATTGGCCACCTGGGGGTTTCCAATCTTCTCTGCGATCTGATTTGCGGGAATCGGAAGGATGTCGACATCGGTCCGCCTGGGTGGTTGGGAAATTATTGTCTCGTTATAGGCGACCACACCGCCCGGTATGATATGATCTTCAAATTTGTCCAGGGAGGCCTGATTCATGGCCATCAGCATTGAATATTGATTCCGGATGGGGGAGCCGATCCGCTGGTCTGAGACGACCACCGTACAGTTTGCCGTACCGCCGCGCATCTCCGGTCCGTATGAAGGGAAAAAAGTGACTTCAAGGCCTTCGTAAATAGCCCCGTAGGCGATCAGCTGTCCCATCAGCATGATCCCCTGCCCGCCAAAACCGGCAATGAGAATTTCTTTCTTCATGAGGGTCCCGCCTCCTTGTTTGTGTTGGAATACGTACCGAGCGGATAGTAGGGGATGTAGTCGGTCTTGATTTTTTCCATACAGCTGACCGGATCCATTTTCCAGTTGGTGGGACAGGTCGCCAGAATCTCCACCAGACCGAACCCCTCTCCCCGCATCTGAATCGCAAAGGCTTCCCGGATGGCTTTTTTCGCCTTCAGGGTATGCTTTACATCATGTACGGAAACCCTGGCCACAAAAGAATCCGGCGATACCATGGCCAGAAGCTCGGCCATTTTCAGCGGATATCCGCTCACTTTCGGATCCCGGCCGTCAGGATAACTCGTGGTCTTCTCCCCCAAAAGAGTGGTGGGCGCCTGTTGGCCGCCGGTGGCGCCGAAAACACCGTTGTTTACATAAATGACGGTAATCCGTTCGCACCTGGAAGCGGCATGAATGATCTCCCCGGTTCCGATGGCCGCCATATCGCCGTCTCCCTGGTAGGTAAACACCGCCAGCTCCGGTCGGACCCGCTTTAAACCGGTGGCCACCGCAGGACCCCGCCCGTGCAGGGACATGACCATATCGCAGTCAAACTGCCGCCAGTTTCGAACCGAGCAGCCGGCCGAGGTAACCCCCACCGCCCTGCCGGTAATATCCAGATCATCCATAACCTCTGCCACCATCCGGTGAATCGTCCCGTGGGAACACCCCGGGCAATACGGAAACGGCTCATCTGTCATGGCCTCGGGCTTCTGGGCGACGATATCCATAGGATTCATGATTTGTTCTTTCCTTGCTTAAGCGCTACATTGTTGTTTCTTTGCATTATATACATGCACCAACAGCTTAAATCTCAAAAACCAAGCACCAAATATCAAATAAATTTCAAATTACAATGATCAATGACCAAAACATAAAATTAGAACGTTCTTTCATAAAGATCATATTCAGGTTTGGAGTTTTGAATTTCGGTCATTGTGATTTGTTTGGTATTTGATATTTGTGTTTTGGAATTTCCGATTTATCCTGATTAAGTATCGTTTAATCTATCATCGGTTTGTTTCAATAAAAGCGACAAATTTCCTCATAAATCTCATCCGGGCTGAAGATGTGGCCGCCGCCGAAGCCGTAATGGATCACTTCCGCATCTCCGCACACGGCCAGGCGGACGTCTTCGATCATCTGCCCGTTGTTTGCCTCAACAACCAAAAGCTTCCGTACCCCTTGACGAACCAGCGTTTTTAGGGCCTCTGTCGGATAGGGCCAGAGCGATATGGGCCGGAACAGACCCACCGACCGATTCTCTTCCCGGGCCCGGGTCAGTGCGTCTAAAGCGATACGGGCCGAGCTTCCGAAGGCGACCACCGCCATGGATGCGTCGTCGGTAAAAAGGGTCTCGTACCGCTGCTCGGCTTTTTCCATTTCGGCATATTTGTCTTTAAGCTGCCGGTTCCAGTCGATCAGCTCATCATCTGTGTGCGGGGCCGCCTTGATGACCTTGCGCGCCCCTTTGCCCTTGCCGCGGATGGCCCAGTCCTTTTCAGGGCCTGCGATCTGGGGCAGGGTATCGAAACAGACCGGTTCCATCATCTGGCCGAGGATGGCATCCGACAGTATGATCACCGGGTTGCGGTATTTATCCGCCAGTTCAAACCCCTTGTAGGTCAGTTCGAAAAGCTCCTGGGCGTTTCCGGGACCGAATACCGGACACTGGTAATCACCGTGTCCGCCGCCGCGGGTGGCAAGCCGGTAGTCGGCTTGTGAAGACGCGATACGCCCCAGCCCCGGGCCTGCACGACTCACACAGACCAGTACCGCCGGCAGCTGGGCCGCCGCCAGTGTGGTCAGCCCTTCTCCCATGAGGGTAAAGCCGGGCCCTGAAGATGAAGACATGCACCGGGCACCACCTGCGGCTGCCCCCATGATCATATGAATCCCGGAAAGTTCACTTTCACTCTGGAGAAAGGTTCCATCAACCTCCGGAAGCCTTTTGGCCATGTATTCAAAAAGCTCGTTTTGGGGTGTAATCGGGTATCCGAAAAAATGTCGGCACCCGGCCCGGATCGCCCCTTCTCCCAGGGCCTGATTTCCCCGCATCAGGGTTTTTTCCATCTCTTTTTCTGCAGCTTGAACCATAAAATCTACTCCCCCAACAATGTCGTCAGAGCAATGACGTTTTTAACATCTTGAAATGCGTTTACCTTATCTACAATGTCATTCTGCCTGGACGCGTCAAACACCGTATCGGTATTTACACGGAACCGGTCCACCAGTTCGTCCCAGGTGAGGGGATTTTCCACATCCCCCTTGGGATAATCCACGCGGTTTTCAAAAGACCGGTTATCGGTCGTCTGAATGACAACCCGGGTGGGCCAGCTTTTCGGAAACAGCGGATCGAGGTCCGGGTCGTGAACCACTTCCACCCGGTGCATCATCTCACGGATGGTCGAATCGTTTAAAAGATCTTTACTGAATTCATCAAACGAAACCCTTCTCTTTACAACGGCCGCAGCCACCGTATAGGGGAGGCTGAACTGGGCCTGAACATCGGTTTTGGGATTCATTTTCTCTTCCCAGGGATCCAGCACCAACGGATACGCCGCTTTGAAGATATGAACCTGGATCTTTTCGATGTTTCCGATGGGTTGTTCATTCTCCTTCATGATCCCGAGGCATGCGTCAATGGCCGACTGGTTGTACCGGCAGCAGGCATGGAGCTTTAATCCGGTATCCAGTATCCGGGGCCGCCCCCCGAGTCCTTCCACCAGCTTTCCGGTGTCGGCATTGCTCGATGTGGCAGACAAAAAACCCCATTTCCCTTCCAGAACCGCACGGGGTCCCTTAAACCCTTCTGCTGCCAGGTACGCGGCCTGAATGCCCCGTTGGGCCGAAAGACCCGGGTGGATCCGCTTTGTCCATGTGCCGTCGAGCATAAAGGCCATCAAACCGGCGGCCATACTCCCGGCGATACCGAACGCACTCACGGTTGCCTCGGCATCAAGATCCAGAATCCGGCTGACCGCTGCGGTGGCACCGAAGGTTCCGCAGGTTGCGGTGGGGTGGTAACCGAAGGCATAATGGGATTTGCTGTCCACTGCATCGGCGATCCGAAGGGTGGTTTCATACCCGGCCACAGCCCCTTCCAGCATCTTTTTCCCGCTCACCTTGTTTGCTTCGGCAGCGGCCAGGGCCGCGGCAAAAATGGCGGACCCCGGATGAATGGATGCCGGAGTGTAGATATCATCCATGCTCATGGAGTGGGACGAGGATGCGTTTGCCAGGGCAGCATACTGGGGCAGCGGTTTGAGCCCGGCACCGATAACGGTGCCGCTGCCGGCGCCGCCAATTTTTTGAATCATCCCATGAACGTTTCGGGTCGAGGCCATGGAAAGCCCCTTTGCCGCTAAGCCTAAAAAATCGAGCAGAAGATACTTTCCGTGTGCAATAACTTCCGGAGAGACCGGTTTTAGACCGATCCCCGCACAGTGTTCGGCCAGCCGGTATGAATAGTCGTTATTTTCCAATGCTATTTTTCCATTAAAATGACAAGTTAATTTTCGATTTTCGTCCGCCCGTGGTTTGGCGGATTCGAAGTATGTTTGAATTAGATTAATAATCTGTGTTCATATGCGGCTAAAAATTTCTATACTATTAAATAATACGGCTATCTATTAAACTCCAGTTGCATACAGCAATAGGTTTTGAAGGTGATCCGATTCGCGGATGTGTGACTGTCTGAGTATATTAGGGAGCGTTGCATCAAACAGCATCAACGTGTTGCAATAGGCCACAACTATTCTTTTTCCTCGATGTTTTGTTGATCTCGAAGCCCTGTTTGGTGTTACGCGCCCTTATATACGAGTTTCACACAGTCCGCCAAGCGGGTTATCTTCAAAGCCGATAGGACTTTTCTTGAGATCGATAACCGGGATAAATTCGCATCCTCTTTCGATGCAGCTGTCATCCCAGTACTCCCGGATTCAGGACATCTTCGGGAATCTCTTTCTTTATCATAAACTGAATCATCTTCTCGGCGCACCCCATGGACATATTGATCAGCGCATTCCGGCTCACTCCGGCCATGTGAGGAGTGGTCACCACATTTTCCAGCCGGTGAAGCTCCATAAATTGGGGCGGTTCGGTTTCATGGACATCGGCGCCGTATCCGTAAAGCCGGTCATCCCTTAGGGCGTTAAAGAGCGCCTTTTCGTTGATAAGCCCTCCGCGTGCGGTGTTTATCAGAATCCCGCCCGGTTTCATCATCCGGATCCGCTCATCCGACATGATGTTTCGGGTGCTCTGGTCAAAAGGTACATGCAGGGTGACGACATCGGACGCTTCCAGCAGATGCTGAAAAGAGACCTTTTCGATCCCGTGTGCTTCGGCAAAATCAGGATATTCGACAATGTCGTGATAAAGGACATTCATATCGAATGCCTTGGCCCGCAAGGCAACCGTCTTTCCGATACGTCCCAGGCCGATGATGCCGAGTGTTTTTTCATAAAGATCAAAGGTGACCACACGAAGTTCCGAATACTTTTCTTCCCGCATCCCCCGGTCCATCCAGGAAATTTTTCTACACACGGCCAGCATGAGTCCAAAGGCCATGTCTGCCACCGCCTTTGTGTTGGTATCCGGGTTCCGGGTGACCAGAATACCGCGTTCGGTGGCGGCTTCAAGATCCACACCGTCATAGCCCGCCCCCCGCACCGTGATCATCTTCAGGCGGTCTGCGCTTTCAATAACCGGCCGGGGAACTTTTTCAGCCCCCGATACGACCAGCACATCCATCCCTTTTATGATCCGGCAAAACTCCGGCACGTTCCGGTTGAGTTCCCCGGTTTTATAATCCGGCTCCTTCACCGTAAAGCCAGCCTCGCGCATCATTTCAATCGGTTCCCGGCCGGCAATGGCAAACCCGGCGCAGCCGATCAGTACAACGGACATCTGTTGTTTTCCCCTCTGTTAAAATGCTCCAAACATGCCGCCTTTATCAGACATCCGAACCCGGAACCGGATGGTAATCCAGTTTAAAATCTCCGGATTCCGGATCATATGCCTGGCAGGAATTTTTCCGCCAGGAGGCATTGTCTGTTTCCGGGAAATCTTCCCGGAAAAATGCTCCGCGGCTCTCTTTACGATCCAGGCCGGCAACCAGAATGGCTTTTAAGACCACCGCAGCACAGGAAAGATCGAATCGCTTTTTTTTCTCCGGCATGCTGTCTGCCGCGGCCGACTCGATCTGCGCTGCCAGTCCCTTTAAGCGGCGGAGCCCTTCATGCATGCCAGATTCGCTTCGGGATATCCCTGCATAATCCCAGGCGGTTTCCCGGATCTCCTTTTTCAGTTTTCGAAAATCTGCCGGCCTGTCAGATGATGCGGCCGGGGCCCCATGGCCGGTTCCCGGATCCGTGGACGGGCTGGCAGCGGCATGTTCGGCAGCGCTTTTTCCGGCAAGCCTTCCAAACACCAGACACTCGCTCAGGGCATTGCCCCCCCGGCGGTTTGCGCCGTTTAGTCCCCAGACCACCTCGCCGCAGGCAAAAAGGCCTTTGATCCCGGTCCGGGCCTTTTCATCGACCCGGACCCCGCCCATGCAGTAATGTGCACCCGGTGTGATCCGGATCGGTCTGTTTTTAAAATCGAATTTGATTTTTCCCAAAAGGGTCATGGGATACTCGGGCCAGCTCTCATCGGGGGCGGCCCGAAGGTCCATGTAGACCGGCCCGATGCGGCATTCATCGTAAACCAGTTTTGAAAACGAATCCCGGTTGATCCGGATGGCGTCAAACAGGCTTTCAAGACCGTGTTTTTGTGCAATGTCTTCTCCCGAGTCGTTTATCATCCTGACCTGCTTGGGAAAGCCGGGGTAGAGCATCACCTGTGGGAGTCTGTCTTCGGAAAACACCATGGGATAAAACTGGACAAACTCCATATCCCAGAGTTCCAGACCGGCCTTTGCACAGAGGGCATAGCCCTGTCCCATGGTCGCTTTCTGATTGTCGTTGCGAAGATAGAGGGCGCCGGCGCCGCCGCCGGCGATAATAACGGCCGATGCGGCAATGAAAACCGGTTTGCCGGATGCGTCAAACCCCCGAATGCCTTCAGTTGAACCGTTTTTGGAAACAATTTCGGTCACCGTAAACCCGGTTTTTAAAGTGACCCGGTCCGATTTTTTCAGATGATCCGAAATTTTTGTAACAAGATCCACCCCGCGGATGATATCATTACGATCCGGCTGTATGATGTACCGCCCGGCCTTCTCTTTGACCCCGATGCCGAAAGTTTGAAGCGAGCGGATCGCCGCCGGCGCCTCACGCCCCACCAGACGGACCACGGACGGATCGTTCAAACCCTTTCCGATCTCGATGGTATCCTTTATATAGGCATCCAGTTCATAGGTGTCGCTGGGACCGGTAAAGACCCCGTTTGACATCGCGGAATTGGTCCCCAGACCGATACCACCCCGGTTGAGAAGCAGCACCCGGGCCCCTTCCGCCCGGGCGGTATCTGCGGCCATCATTCCGGCAAGACCCGCACCGATTACGATGACATCGTCGTGCATGATACGTTTCCTTCTATATGGCCTTTGCCGCTTTCAATTTCTCCACCGCATCCGGCGAGTACCCCAGAAGATCTTCGTATAGCGCGGCATTGGCGGCTCCGTGGGGAAGCCCGGGGAATCTGATTTTACTCGGTTTTCCCGCCATCCGAAACGGCATGTTGGGCATCCGCAGCATGGTGCCGGTGACCGGATCTTCTATTTCAATAAGGGTTCCGCGTTCGTTGTAATGGCGGTCTTCATCAATGTCTTTCATGGTGGTGATCGGCCCGATGGTAACCCCCAGACGATCGCAGGTTTCCAGAACCTCTCCAAGATCCCGGGCGCCGATCCATTCTCCGATCACCTCGTTGAGCACCTTCCGGTTTTCCGGTTTGCTGCGGATATCATTGCTCAAAAAACGGGAGTCTTGGATCAGCTCCGGATGCCCCACGCAATCCATCAGCCTTTCAAAGGGTTTCTGGGCGGAACAGGAAAGGGTCGCCCACTGCTCGTCCTTTGTCCGGTAGCTGTTCCGCGGCGCCACATAGCTCAGTTCGTTGCCCTGTGCCTGGGGGACCTCCCCTGTCAGGGAATAGGAGAGAAAATCCGGCCCGAGCAGCCCGAAAAGGGGCTCATACAGGGAGACATCGATGACCTGGCTGCCCCGCACCCCGCGTTTCTGATCCCGGAGGGCCACGGAAAGGGCAAACACCAGATGCAGTCCGGCAAGGTAATCTGCCAGGGCCATGGGCGGGTTGGTGGGAATACCGTCGGGCTGGGCATTTAAATAGGTATACCCGCTGTACCCTTCGGCAAGGGTGCCGAACCCGGGTCTTGAAGAATAGGGTCCGGTCTGCCCGTATCCGGATATCTTACCGATGATCAGACCCGGGTTTTTTCGCTGGAGGGACTCAATGTCAAACCCGAGTTTGTCTAAGGTGCCGGGCCGCATATTTTCGATGAGTATATCGGATTTTTCAATCAACTCCGAAAAGATCTGTTTCCCTTCCGGCGCTTTTAAATTGATGGTGACGGGTAATTTGTTCCGCCCGATCACCGACCAGAAAGGGTGTATCCCCTTGTCTTCGATAATCCCCCAGGCCCGAAGGGCATCCGGCATGTTCGGATTTTCCACCTTGATGACCTCCGCCCCCATGTCTCCAAGCAGGGTGGCTGCAAAGGGGGCGGCCACCACCGTTGAAAGATCGATGACCCGGATATCTTTCAAGGGAAGCCCTTCGACATTTTCCCGGACGCGCTGGGCGCGAATAAATTCAGTCAGTTTTTCACTGTCTGTCTGTGCCATAGTTGACTCCGTTAAGATATATCCGTTGTGAATATTTATTTAGGGTTCCCATGAAAACATTATCTTGAACACTATCGTTGCGCTGTCCTTAGCAGCCTTTTACATCAGACTCGGCAAAAAGGTTATGATCTGAGGAAACATAATCAAAAGGCCGACGGTAAGAATGTCCATGGCCACAAAAGGGAGCACTCCCCTGAAGATCTCTTCCAAGGGAATCTCGGGTGCAACACTGTGTACCACATAGACATTCAGGCCCACGGGCGGAGTGATGAGACAAATTTCACACATCTTCACCAGGATAATGCCGAACCAGATGGGATCGAACCCCAGGGCCACCACCGCCGGAAAGATCAGCGGCAGGGTCAGCATCATCATTCCGATGGCATCAAGAAACATGCCCAGAAACACATAGATCATCAGAATGAGCATAAGGACTAAAAGCGGCGGCAACGGGAGCAAGAGAACGATTTCCGACATCCGGTTGGGCAGCCCCGAAAGCGCCAGAAACCGCACAAAAATCAAAACCCCCACGACGATGGAAAAGATCATAATCGTTGTACGCCCGGTCTCCAAAAGCGATTCCTTGAAGCGTTCTTTGGTCAGCCGGCGCATGCCCAAAGCCAGCAGAAACGCGCCGAAAGCGCCGGCAGCGCCGGCTTCGGTGGGGGTGAAAATACCGCTGTAAATGCCCCCCATGATCAGGAAGATGATACACAAAATCCCCCAGGTGCCTTTGAGGGAAAGAAAACGCTCTTTCCATGAGGCCGCCGGCTGGGTCTGGCCGAGTTCGGGGCTTATTTTAACCCGGACATAAATCATACCGGCATAGATGGCGGCCGAGACGACCCCCGGTATAAAACCGGCGATGAGCAATTTTCCCACGGACTGTTCGGTAATAATGCCGTAGATGACCAGGATGACGCTGGGTGGAATCAGGGAGGCCAGGGTCCCGCTTGCCGCCACCACCCCGGCGGCAAGCCTGGGGTGGTACCCGTATTTTGTCATCTCCGGTATCGCCACCCGTCCCATCACCGCAGCCGAAGCGGTACTGGCGCCGGTACAGGCCGCAAAACCGGCGCAACCGAACACCGTGGTGATGGCCAATCCGCCGGGATAATGCCCGAACCACTGGCGCGCCGTAAAAAAGATGTCATCGGTTAAACCCGCATAAAAGGCGTAATACCCCATAATGATAAAAAGCGGGATAACGCTCAACGAATAGTGAGCCACGATGCCGTGTGGCAGAAATCCCAGCACTTTTGAGGCAACAGTAACGTTTTTCAAGGCACACAGACCCAAAAACCCAACCAGGGCGGTGGCAAAAGCGATCCGCATGCCCAAAATGACCAACACAAACAACACGCCCAGTCCGAGAAGACCCATCCATAAAGGATCCATATTTACACTCCTAATTTAAATTTCGCATCTCCGTACCGGATTTCCACTGCAAAGCATGTTGAATAAATTCAAGGATAAACCGGATACAGAGAAAAAAACAGCCGATGGGGATGGCCAGCTTCGACGGCCAGGTCGGCCAGTAGATATAGCCTGTGGTATCTCCGACCTGAAAGGCATTTACAGTACTCTTGAAAGAAAAGATAAGGATAATGAGATAAACGCAAAAGGACAGGGCGACAGTGATCATCTCCGCCGAATGGTAGGCTCTGTTTTTAAGCACTTTGGTCAGAAACAGTTCCATCCGTACATGCCCGCCCTCTTTTTCCGTGTGGGCAATGCCCAGGTAAACCACTCCGGCCATGATCAACTCTACAATTTCCACATGCCCGGGAATGGGTGAATTAAAAAGATATCGGCCGATGATTTCCGATACGCTGAAGAACATCAAAAACATGATGATCCCCACGGCAAAGAGATTCATCCAGTCTTCAATAAAGCTAATCACCGGTTCTACTTTTCTGAGAAATTCGACTTCTTTCCAGGCCGGTGTCTGGTTGGTGTTCGATACGGCATCTTGTGTTATCATCTTACCGATGACCTCCTGCCCGACTAAAACAGCGGGGCGTTGTGTTTGAAAATTCCTGAAATATCAGGGTAAAAATAGACCTGGGGGCAAACAGACCGCGTTTTCCCCCAGGGTCGTTTATCGCTTATATACAGTCGATTCTGTTTATTTTCCGGTGATCTCTTTTCGTTTCTTCAGATAGTATTCTAAGATCTCTTTGCCGGGAAGACCGGCTTTTTCCCTTGCGGCGACCCATTTATCATATATCCCCTGGGCCTTGGCCACCAACTTTGCCCGCTCCGAAGCCGGGAAGGTGGTCAGATCGAGATTCTTTTTAAAGATGGGTATCCATTTCTTGTCCGCTGCAACATACTCGTCATCCCAGACCTGGGGGGCCTGTTTGTACCATTCCATATGAATCTTCTTAAACTCATCTGGAAGCGCATCCCAGGCGTCCTTGTTGGCGACGTAGGCGCAACCCATGGTACCCAGGGAGATCCCGTCCATTGCATATTTGGAGACTTCATACACCTTGAAGGAACCGAATGCATAGGAATAGGGAAAAGCCACCAGGTCGATGGTGCCCCGGTCGATGGCTTCAAAGACTTCCGGTGCCGGAAGCAGCGTGGGAACGGCGCCGAATTCCTTAAGCACCTTTGCGATCTCGCCGCCGGCTCTTATCCGCACCCCTTTAAGGTCCGAGACTTTGGTAATTTTTTTGTTCCCCATGAGCTGAAACTGGGCATGACCGGCCGGAAGCAACGGCACGGCGTTCCATTTCAAAAGCTCTTTCTTCATGGCGGGATGCTCCCACAGGGCGATCCACATCTTGGCGATGTTGGCCGTACCGTCCGGCGCCATGAACGGAAGCTCCTGAACCGTATGAAGGGGGATTTTTCCGGGTGTATACGCCGCACAGAAGGCAGCAGCTTCAAACATCCCGGCTTTGAGCCCGTCCCAGTTCTCCTTGGGAGGTGCGAGAACGCCGCCGTAGTGAATCTTTATCTTCCATTGACCGTTTGTCTTTTTCTCCATGGCATCAGCCCATACGTGCACGGGTTTTGTCCAGGCACGCTTACCACTCCAAAGTGACAGATTCCAATTAATGGTTTTTGAAACGGCTGCTGTCGGAAAAAAACTCATGACAATCCCTGTAATAAAAAACACGGTAAAACACACTGCCAACCATCGTCTCATCACTGACCTCCTATTTTTGCCTCAGGTTGTGCCCTTCCCATACATAAAAGGGCGGTTTCATGACAAACCGGTCCATATCCGTTTGGGATACCCGACCGCATACCCGTCGCATCGGTACTTCATCATGGGCCATCTATACCGCATGATCCGATGAGTGGTGATCCATGAAGTGCCTAAAATGCCTAAAGTTAAGGATGATAATTATCCTTTTTTATTCATTATCGAGTATCCAGTATCACGTCCCAACAGCTTCAGACGATTGTTTAACGAACAAGCAGTTATCAACCCCAAAAACATTATCTTAAAAACTATATATCAATTTCAAGTTCCAGAAGACCGAAAGAAAGTGATTTGCCGTGAATGTCGGAATCGAGCGCGGCGGACACCCCCCCTTTTCTGACCCCTTCGAGTACAAAGTTAAAACCATAAAGACTTGGAATGTCATATCGGATAACCGTCCCCGTTACAACCCCCTTGAAGTGCCTTTTAACCGTTTCTGCGGTGACCTGATTCCGGATGAGACCGTAGTCCTTCTCATCGTAGGGAAACAGGCAGATATTGTTGCTCTCACCCTTGTCGCCTGCCCTTGCATGGGCCAACTGGCGCAGCTTTATCTTTTCCGCCACTTAACCGACCTCCTTTACGTGTATGCCGGTTTCGATCAGATCCCGGGCAATGGTTGTCGAGTAGACGGCAATCACCGGCCGAACGTATTTGCGGGCGCCGGCCGGACCGGCCGGACCGTTTAGATAGAGTGCTTCCACCTCGTCGCCGACCCGTCGGGCCTCTTTTTCCGAATCGACCTTGGCGGCGACCCGCAAGCGAACTTCAAAAGGGGGAGGTGCCACCCGCTCGGCAACCGGGCCGAGAAGCGAGTTAAAACCGATGCATTCGGTTTTTATCTGCCGGCCTGAAATGTTTTCTTTCCGGAGGCGCTCAATAATGATCTTTTCGGCCAGGCGGGCGCGGTCGAGCGCCCCTGAACCGCCGTAGGAAATCTCTCCTTCACCGATAAATCCGTCCCGGACACCGAGTGCGACCTTTAAAGCGTCCGGCCGTTTTTTCCCGGTGGCGTTTTTGACCCTCACCTCATCGACACCGGTTTGGGAAAGGGTGATCTTTGAAAAATCCGCCGTGACATCCGGCGTCAGATACGCTGCCGGATCCTGAATTTCATAAAAAAGCTGTTCCTTGCAGGTCCGAACCGAAACCTCACCGCCCGAGCCGGCCGGTTTGGAAATAACGCAGGTGCCGTCTTTACGAACCTCTGCAATGGGGAATCCGATATTTACGAGATCCGGTACATCCTTATAGCCCGGATCCGCAAAAAACCCCCCGGTAACCTGGGCCGCGCACTCCAGCAGGTGCCCGACAGCGGTGCCGGCGCCGAGAAGGTGCCAGTCCGAAAGCGCCCATCCGAATTCATGAACAAGGGGCGCCAGTATCAGAGATGGATCGGCCACCCGCCCGGTGATCACGACGTTTGCCCCGGTCTCAAGCGCCGGAAGAATCGCCTCAACACCCAGGTAGGCGTTTGCAGAAAGGATCCGATCCCTTATGGCCGAGACCGGGCCTCCGGTCTCCCAGACGATCTCCTGGGAATCGATTATCTTTTCCAGGACATCATCCCCGGTTACGGCCGCAACCTTTAACGGCGCTGCATGGATGGATGCTGCAATATCAAGGGTTTCGCGGAATGCCGCGAGGGGGTTGGCCGCCCCGATATTCGACACCATGACAAGACCCTTTTTCGCACAAAAGGGGAGCATGGCCTCCATCCGCTCTTTTAAAAGGGCGCCGTATCCTTTTTCAGGATCCTTGTTTTTTTCAAGCTGGGCAAGGGCGATGGTCCGTTCGGCAAGGCATTCAAAAACGATGTAGCGGACATCCCCCTTTTCCGCCACCTCGATTGCCGGGTCGATCCGGTCGGTTGAAAAGCCCGCACCCGCTCCGATTCGAATCGTTTTCATAGAATTGGCCTGTTTTTAATTAGACAGAATTTACAGGATCAACAAGATAACCCTGCTAAGAACTGTGGCTTTGTTAAACCTTATGCCTACAATCGCTTTATGTTGTTTATTCTGCTTGAAACATATTGGACAGTGACCGGATGTCATCTACCCGGTCTATTGCCCGCACCTGTGAAACGATGTCATCCAACCGGCCGTCGGTGTAGACCGGGGCTGCCAGCCCTTTGAATTTGCCGATCAACTCATCCCATGTCAGCGGGTTTTCCGGATCTCCCTTGGGGTATTCGATCCGTACGGAAAACTGCCGGCCGTCCTTTGTCTTTAGCGTTGCCGTTGCCGCCCATTTTATGGGAAACTCCCCTTCGATGCTCGGATCCTCCACGCTCCTGATCCGCTGCATCATCTCCTTGACCTTCGGGGAGGCGATTTTATCGAGGGTATATTCATCAAGGGTTGCCTTTCCGTAAAGTATCGCAACGGCCGCGCCAAACGGCATGCTGAACTGTGCATCCACAATGGATTCGGGGCGCTGCTTTTGCTCCTCTGGCACCACCACCAGCGCGTGACCGGTCTTTAAAACACCCAGGGTAACGGATTCGACATCCGACTCCTCCAGGCTGTTATCCTTCATGATCTTTAGGGTGCCGTCGATGGGGCCCTGCTTGTACCGGCAGCAGGAGTGGGGTTTGATGCTGGTCCGAAGGACCTGATAGGGATCTGCCCAGTCTTTGAGCACTTTTTCAGGATCCGAAGCAGGGGAATATGCGTGGAGAAATCCGAATTTTCCTTCGATAATGGTCTCCGGACCGGTAAAACCCTCCCGGGCGAGCATTGCGGCCAGGAGCCCGCTGTGTGCGGCCCATCCCGGATGGAGCCGTTTTGTAAAAGACCCGTCGGAAAGAAACTCCATGGAAGCCGCTGCCTGACTGCCGGCAATACCGAGTGCGTTTATCATCTGCCGGGGGTCGAGCCCTATTATTTTCCCGGCGGTCACCGCCGCTGCCATGGTGCCGCAGGTGCCGGTGGGATGAAACCCCTGGGCATAATGGGCAGACGGGTCCAAGGCAATTCCCAGCCGGATCGTCACCTCATATCCGGCGACGATGGCTTCGATCAGCCGTTTGCCGGTGCAGTCAGCCACATGGGCGGCTGCCAGTGCTGTGGGCATAACGGCAACAGCAGGATGCAGGGATGCCGCATTGACCACATCGTCCAGTTCGATGGAGTGAGCCGCGGTCCCGTTTGCAAGGGCGGCATAGGAAGGGTCGAGGGTTAAATCCGTACCCACCACAACGGCCCCGTCTTTTACGATCCCCATTTTTTTACACAGGGCATGAACCGGTCGGCTCGATTCGTTTAGCGCCCCCCGGGCAGCAACACCCAGAAAATCGAGAAACAGGTACTTGGCCCGGTCGACAACCGCATCGGGCAGATCGCCGTAAGTCAGATCGTGGCATTTTTGTGCAAGCTGTTTGGTAATTCCCATCATCGTCTCCCTTTGTGGCCGATTTCTGCCTGTTTATAAAAAAGCTTTCTTTACCTTTTACCGGCGATAGGTTTTGCTGCCGGTTTCATAAAGATCTCCCCCGTGGCTGTCGTTTGCAACGATTAAAGGAAATTCCTTTACCTGCATCTTTCGAATCGCCTCTGTGCCGAGTTCCGGGTAGGCCACAACCTCTGCTGACAAGATACTTCGGGATATCAATGCGCCGGCACCGCCGATGGCTGCGAAATAGACGGCTGTATGGGTTTCCATGGCCTCTTTTACGGCCTGGTTCCGGGCCCCCTTTCCGATCATACCCTTTAATCCGTTTTCCATGAGCAGGGGTGCATAGGCATCCATCCGGTAGCTGGATGTCGGACCGGCGGCTCCCACCGCCTGGCCCGGTTTCGGCGGCGTCGGCCCCACATAATAAACCACCTGGCCGCTGATATCGAACGGCAACGATTCGCCTTTTTTTAACAATTCCACCAGCAGGTGGTGTGCGGCGTCCCTGGCGGAATAAATATATCCGGAAAGCAGAACTCGATCACCGATTCGAAGCTTCTCGACACTTCCAGTCGTAAGCGGGGTTTCGATTCGAAAGGCATCAGTCATAGTCGGCTCCTTTTAAAAATATCGGTTGAGTGGTTCAGAGTTCAACGTTCCGGGTTGAAGAGCTTCAAACACCCCGTATCAAAGGGGCACCAAACTTATTGTGGTTATAATCCCGTTCCATCCGTTGTGTTATGCCGAATATTCAGGGTCTTGATCAATATCGTAAGCGGTTCCAAATGTTTGTAACCTTTGAACCCTGAACCTGGAACCGATCGATCCTGTTTTGTTATAGCGCCATCTCTTTGTGCCGGGAGGAGTGGCATTGAATATTGACCGCAACGGGAATGCTGGCGATATGACAGGCCATGGCATTGATATGAACGGCCAGTGCCGTGGTGCGACCACCCAGCCCCTGGGGCCCAATGCCCAGACGATTTATTTCGTCCAGCCACAGCCTTTCGAGGATATCCAGTTTCGATTCCGGGTTCGGGCTGCCCACGGGCCGGAGCAGTGATTTTTTAGCCAGAAGCGCGGTTTTTTCCATGGTGCCTCCGATGCCGACGCCCACAATAATCGGAGGACACGGCTTTCCCCCGGACGCCTTTACCCGCTGAACCACAAACTCCTTCACCCCCTCCATTCCGTCCGACGGAGACAGCATGGTCACCCGGCTCATGTTCTCCCCTCCGCCTCCTTTGGGGGCCACGATCAGTTTGAACCCTTCGCCGGGAACGATATCATAATGGATCATGGCCGGGGTGTTGTCTCCGGTATTTTCCCTTGTGACCGGATCACAAAGGCTTTTTCTCAGATACCCTTTCTGATATCCCTGCCGGACCCCTTCGTCGACGGCCTCTTTCAAAGAACCGCCCGTGACATGAACCTCCTGGCCGATCTCTACATAAACGACTGCCATTCCCGTGTCCTGGCACATGGGAATATGCTCCTTTTTGGCAATCTGAGCATTTTCGGTAAGACGTTTGAGAATATCCCGGCCGATGGGAGATGGTTCCGTTTCCAGGGCCCGGTCAAAGGCTTCAAACAGATCGTCTCCCAGGTCCGTATTGGCCTCAATGGAGAGATCACAAACCGCCTTTACGATTTTGTCCACATGTATTTCCCGCATTTTGCCTCCCTTAACCCCGGCTTTTAAAACGGATCTATTCAGCGTCCGCAGGAATTTTGAGCGAGCGGTAGTAGCTGTCGATATTATAGATCGCAGCCAGGGGGTTGTGACCCAAAAGCCGATCTTTTACGGCAAACACCGTACACGGGGCTTCGGCATATTTAAGAAAAAGCGAGTCGTGACCCACGCACAGCCCCATCATGATATTGAATTCGGTTTTTGACTCGTTGAGAATCATCGCCTGGGCAATGGGATTGCACATGGACTCGAAAGCACCGATCTTAATCTTCTGGTCGTCCCGGACACCGAGTTCTTCTTTGGGTGTCCGGCCCGCTTTACAGAGCGCCGAGACAACTTCAAAGCCGTGGCTTGTCAGTATCGACTCGACCACGTTCCCCTCCTTGCGCAGGCCCATGCAAAATGCCATCCCGAGACGCTGATATTTCATTTTTTTCGCAAATTCAATAATCTCCAAAATCCGAGGCTTCAGCGGTTTTGTCCGGGCATAACCGAGCTCTCGATCTGCATATCCTTCCCCCTCCTGGATGGAGGCCTGTTTTGCAAACTCCAGGAGCGCTGGGTCCTTAAACTCACCCATTGCTTTTTCAAAGATCTCGGCGTGATTCACCGTGGGACAAAAAGGGGGGGATTTGCCGTCGGCATCGTTGCAGACGCGTTTTGGCGGATCAAAGGGACATTTTGCACAACCTGCCAGTTCTTGATTCATCGTGGATGACTCCTTTTTTTTGTTTCTGGATGCTTCGGGTTATGATTCCGGTTTGAATCGACCCTCTTTTGCAAGGGCAATAAAATGGGCCACATCGATCTCCTTTGGGCAGACAAAAGAACACGCCCGGGATGAGTGGCACCTGTAGACGCCTTTATCGCTGTATAGAATGTTTTCTCTTTCCTCTTTTTCCGCCTCCCTCGGGTCCATCATGCGAACGATGCTGGCCAGCATGGCGTTGGGTCCGAGAAAGCCCTTATGGCTGCTGATGCAGGCGGAAGCACAGCAAAAACAGTTGATGCAACGGGTGGCATTGAGAAATTCATCCTGATCGTTTGATGTAATGGCATAGGGTTGGCCTGCATCCGGCACCGGCGCCGGGTGGATGATATAGGGCTTTACCAGGTTAACCCGTTCGTAGGCTTTGTCAAAATTTATCACCAGATCCCGGACCACGGGTGCAACCGGCAGGGGCTCGATCTCAAAGGTCGCGGTTTTAAAATAATCAACGGCATTTTCAACCAGCAGTTCACAGGCCAACATCGGTTTTCCATTGACCTGTACCGAACAGGTGCCGCACTGACCATGTTCACAGGATGAATTCCAGGCCAGGGTGGGGTCCTGTTCCTCGTTGATTTTTCGGAAAACATCCACAAAGCGCAGGATTCGTCCCGCCTCCAATTGATATGCCTGAACCCAGGATCGGTTCATCTCAGGATCATATCGGTGAATTTTCAGTGTGATGTTGTGTGTCTGTTTCATGGTTCTCCTTTTATTAGTACTTTCTGGCAATCATGCCGAACTGCTCATAATGTTCTTCCCGTGCCTCGAATACGCTCATGTCCACGGCCCGGCTGCCGAGCTTTGTCTTGCCGAACTCAGGCATTGAAATCAGCGTGTGACCGTTGAAGGCATCCAGTCTTTCGGGAAAATCCTCACGACAGTGGGCGCCCCGGGATTCTTTCCGATTCAGAGCGCCCTCGGCGATAACCATGGATACCACCAGCAGATTGTCCAGCTCCCAGCGGGTAACCAGCTCCTGGTTCATGGTAAAACTTTTCTCGGACAGTCCGGTCCTTTCCGCACGGGCCTTGAGCTCGCGAATCTTTTCAATGGCTTCTGAAATACCTGCTTCGGTGCGAAACACCCCCACCTTTTCGGTCATGGTGCTTCTGAGGGCCTCTCGTATTTTCACAAGATTATCCCTGCCGTCGGCATCAAGATAGCCGGAAATCTTTGACTCGGTCACGGTCGCCTTTGCTTCGGGGAATTTTCTTGAGGAATCTGAAATATAGGCAAGGACCCGTTCTCCTGCGAATTTACCCATGGTGATCAACTCAAGGATAGAGTTTGTCCCGAGTCGGTTGAAGCCGTGAAAACTGGCTGCAGCACACTCACCCACGGCATACAGACCGGGAACGATCTCCTGATCTGCGGTCTGTACTTCACCGAATTCGTTGGTGGGTATACCGCCCATGTGGTAGTGATTGCTCGGGCGGACCGGACAGAGGTCGGTTTTGGGATCCAGGTTGATGTATTTTTTGAAAAATCCCGAGACCTCCGGAATCTGCTCATCATGAATATTGTCGGGCAGGTGCCGCAGATCGATCCAGACATGTTCGATCTGGTGATCCGGATTCAGAATACCGCGCCCCTCCCGGACCTCGGTTTCAATGGCCCGTGCCACCAGATCCCGAGGTGCCAGCTCTTTCATCTTCGGGGCATACTTTTCCATGAATGGCTCCAGCGCCTTGTTTCTTAGGATGCCGCCCACGGACCGGAGGGTTTCGCTGGCCAGTATTCCCGGCCCCACAATGCCGGTGGGATGAAATTGCACCGCTTCCGGGTCCATGACCGCAAGCCCGGCCTGAAGCACCAGGGCGAGACCGTCTCCGGTGTTCTGCCGGCAGTTGGTGGTCACCTTAAAAACCTGCCCGCTGCCTCCGCTGGAAAAGACGGTTGCTTTTGATATTATTTTGACAAACTCACCGTCTTTTAAATTAAAGACCATACAGCCGACACACTGGTTGTCTTTAAACAGCAGCTCGGTGGCAACGGTCTGGTTCATAAAGGTGATCCCCCGCTTCATGGTCTCTCCCCAGCAGGTGTCCATGATGCCTTTTCCGGTTCGGTCGGCTTCAAAAACAGCCCGGAATGCAGAGTCTTCACCGAAATTGACCGTGTGGCCCCCGAATGTTCTTTTGCCCAGACGTCCCAGGTTGTCCCGGCTCAGATGCATCCCTCTGTTTTCAAGCCATATAATCTGCTCCCAGGAGGCTTCACTGATTTTCCTGACGACATTCTGATCCGCCATGCAATCCGACCCCTTCCAGGTGTCGAACATGTGATAGAGGTATTTGTCGGCCGGATCTTTCGGATCGACGGCCGCAAGCCCCCCCTGGGCTGCTGCGGTATGTGATTTTTGGGGATGAGGAACTTTTGTTAGCGCAATGACGCTGGTTCCGGGTTTTTTTTCAAGAATTTCAGCCGCACATCGCAGACCGGCCCCTCCGGCACCGATGATAAGCACGTCGCACCGGATGGTGGAAGCAGTTTTAAGCGTCTTTTTCATCTAAATTCTCCCTGTCTCTAATCCGCTCTAAATTGATATCGTCAGCTTAACGCCCACCCAACCGAAAATAACCAGCACAATGATAATCGCCAGGGTGATACCGTTCTGTTGCAGTTTGGAAGGTATGTAATCCTTTGCAATGGAAAGCAGCCCGTATCCACCGTGGCAAAGCACGCTGATCACCAGGCCGAGGTCCAGGATCTTGATAAAAACATTTTGCATCCGAGCCACCACAACGGATGCCTCATGACCGAGGCCGGGGTTCAGATGCATAAAGAGCAGGTGCGCCGGAACCATGATGAACAGAAAGGCCCCGGTTATCCGCTGGAATTTCCAAGAGGCGGATGCGGCGGTTTTCCAGATCTTGGACCCCACAACTGCCACCAGGCTGCCGGCTAAAATGGCCGTGGTCAACCAGAAAAATCCGGAGGTGACCGTCTGATTTCCCATAATCATCATCACCGCCAGAAGCAGAACGTAAATCACCGATACGGCCCAGACCCCGCGTATGAGCAGATTATCTTTTCGGCTGCCGAATATTTCGTAAAGTATCAACCGGCCCCCGTTAATCGCATGTATAATAACCGGTATTGCAAGGGCCCATTCCAGAAAGACAAAGATAAACAGACCGAAAAACCGCATCTTTGCATCAAAGGCATCGGGTGCTTTCAGGAGCGAGAGGGTGTAGATATGAAAAAGCACATAAACAACCAGCAGACAGCCGCTGATGCGATGTATCCAGGAAAGGACAAATGGCCACCCCCGTGACCTTGCATAGGTGGCGATCACCGGAAGTCTTTCCAGCTTGGGAAGGATCAGTTTTTCGATTCGATGGAACACGGTATCTGTTGTCACGCTCATTTCCTCCTCTTTCCGACTAGGGGATTACGTTGTCGAGGCTCCCTGGGTTTCCAGATACTCGAGAAACCGCTCAACAGCCACCTCGATATGATGCTGAACCAGACGCTCCAGGTTAGACACATCCGCCGCATCGTCATGAAACCTATCACAGATCCTTTGATGGACGGCAAGCGATTTTTCCAAATCCTCCTGGTAGTACTGGTAGGAAAACCGGTACCACATGCTGTGCACGCGCAGAGTCCGCAATATATTGATGAGAACATCATTCTGGCTGGCATCGATGAAAATATCGTGAAACTCCAGGTGATATTTCCAATACAGTTTGGTGTTGCGCCCCCGGACGGCCTTTTCCATGCCCTGCAGCGCCTGGGTCAACATCTTTTTGTCTTTCGGAGTCATCTTTCCATGGGCTTCTCTGGCGGCAAGCCCTTCAAGTGCCGACCGAACCGGAAAATTGTCTTCGATGTCTTTCCGGATGATGTTTCTCACAAATGTCCCCTTTCTGGGGACGATGAGGACAAGACCCTTTTTCTCCAGATCACGAAACGCTTCTCTTAACGGAGAACGGCTGATACCGAACTTTTTCTGTAGCTCGGCCTCAACCAGCTTATCGCCGCCTTTCAGCACGCCTTCGAGGATCGCATCGGAAAGAATCCGAGATACCTGCTCCCCCAGGACACTGGATTTTAAATCTATCTGTTCGATATTGTCTGTGGGCATTTTTTCACAGAAAACAATGTAAGTTGTTAGAATTATGAGATAATGCCAGTCTGCGACGGTACATTGTTTTTTGTCGACCGTCGACTTTTTTTACAGACAATGCAACCGGGTGTCAAGGGAAATTCATCTTTTCGATTTACATTGAATCCGGGTTGGACTATTGAACTTTCATGCTGGCTTATTCACCTTTGGAATGGACACTTATTTTCGCCGCTGCCTTCGGAGACGGGTTTCTGATCCGCACGTTCGGCCAGGGCATCGGGATCATACTGACCCCGTTGTTAACGCTTGCGTTCGCGCCCCGGTTCGCCCTGGGGCTTCTCGCATTTTACAGTTCTCTGGCCTCACTCGGTATGGCGCGTCAGGTCTGGAGCAAATGGGACCGGAAGGTTACCTATGCCGTATTACCGGGTCAAATCGGAGGGGTGCTCCTGGGGACCTGGATTCTTTTGGTTCTCCCCGAAGAGAAGCTACGCTGGTTTATCGGTCTGCTCTGCCTGCTGTTCGCCCTTCACAGGACATATGTTGAGCTTCGCGGCCCGATTCCACAGGCCAGGAGGCGTCTTCTTCCCCTGTGGCTTGGAACCCTCATGGGCGTTGCAAGCGGTATCTCTTCTGCCCTGGCAAACGCCGGGGGGGTGATTCTGTCCCTTTTTCTCCACTCCCAGAATTTCCACAAAACCGTTCTACTGGCAACCCTCTGGATTGTGTTTTTTGTCCTCAACCCCCTCAAGGTCGTCGTGTACTGGCAGACCGGCATTCTCGCCCCCTCCACCCTGGTCACCGGGCTTATCGGGCTGCCGGCACTCTGGGCCGGGCTTCGCGTCGGCGCATGGACCCATGAAAGGCTCCCGGGACGGGTCTTTAATCTGGTGATTCTGGCCATCGCCCTGGCAGGATCTCTGAGGCTCTTGATGGGATCGTGATCGGCGCGCTACTTGCTATAGCCGGTTATCTTGGCTCCTCTAAAGTCCTAACGGCTTTGAAGATACTCGGACTGCATTATTGAACGGTAACCGCGTGCCCCTGGAGGCTTGGATCTGAATAAACCCGGATAGAATCTAAACCAAATTGCCGTGAAAGTTTTTTCAGATTCTCGTTCCTGACCCCCCGCATCTTTGACACATTTTTCGGATGAACCTTTAGCTCGATCTCTTCCGGCAGGTGATCCATGGCCGCGATCGCCTTTGCGGCATTATCGTAAAAAAGCGCTGAATAGACAAGCTCCCCAAATGCGGGGTGGTGCGGGCCGGCCAGAATGTCTGTACCCACGGCCATGTCCGTTGTCGGCTGGAGCCCCATCCGTATGACCCGGATATTTTTTCCCGAAAATATTCGATAGAGGTGTTTTGATCGCAAAACCGCCTGGTCCAGGGTCAGCGGCGTATATGTTTTTCCATGATACCACTTGGCCAAAAGGCTGTTTTTTAGAATCACGGTGGGATATATTCTGACAAAATCCGGCAATAGGGCGGCTGTTTTTTCCCCGGTTAAGAGACAGGACTCCGGGTCTTCTCCGGGCAGCCCCACCATCACCTGGAGCCCCACCTCATATCGAGCCGCCTTGAGCCGGTAAACAGCCCTTTCGGTATCGGCTGCACAATGGCCTCTGTGGACCCGGTCCAATACCCGATCGTCCATGGACTGCACTCCCAGCTCAATGGTCTGAACCGGAAACGGCTTGAGCAGATCGAGACGGTTTTCAGTGATGGTATCCGGGCGGGTTGAAAATCGGATGCTATCGATCTTTCCGGTTTTCACAAACGGCTGAACCGCCCCGAGTAGGATTCGTATCTTTTCCGGGTCCAGGCCTAAAAAATTGCCGCCGTAGAAGGCGACTTGGCTGATGGTCCGCCGGGCGCCCTTATACCTGAGATATTCACCGACATCGGTTCGGAGGTTCTCAGGGGAGGGAATTAAACGATTTTTCCCGGTGATGGTCTCCTGATTGCAAAACGCACACCGGTGGGGGCATCCTGAGTGGGGGATAAAAACGGGGATAATAAACGGTTTTTCAGCCTCGTCACTCACATCGTCCTTTTTAGCAATTCCAGCCCTTTTTCAGCCGCAGCCTGCTCGGCCGATTTCTTGCTCTTTCCGGTGCCGTGGGTAACAAGATCACCCACTTTCAACCCGATCTGGAAGGTTTTATCGTGATCCGGCCCCTCTTCCCGAATGACCGTATAGATGGGCAGGTTCTTTTGGGTGGTTTGAACCAATTCCTGTAGCTGACTCTTGTAATCATGGTTTTGCATGACGTCGCCGTTTCGATGGATCCGCCCTGAAAAACCGGAGGCAATAATCCGGAATGCGGCATCAAACCCGCCGTCCAGATAGACCGCTGCGACCAGGGCTTCGAGGGTATCTGCAAGTATCGATGGTTTCTTTTGCCCCTCGCTCTGCAGCTCCCCTTTGCCAAGCCGTATGTGGCTGCCAAGATCCATATCCCGTGCAACTTCCGCAAGCTGGGTTTCATTGACGAGATGGGCCCGCATCCGGGAGAGTTCGCCTTCTTGCAGGTCTGGAAATTGTTTCATCAGCAGGTGTCCGACAACCAGGTTGATTACGGCATCACCGAGAAATTCCAGGCGCTCGTTATCGTAAAGACCCGATCCTGCCTGCTCGTTGACATAGGAGCTGTGCTGGAGGGACTCCTCCAGATATGGCCTGTTTTTGAAGATATATTGAAGGGTTTTTTCCAACTCGGAAAGTGGTTTGAATTCCATTTCGATTCCAATGCCATCGGCTTTAGGGGTACGACTGTTATCCGGAGAGTGAGGCCTTTGATTGAAACGGAGTCTGCCGGTTTTTCATGAAACATTCATAGAGTTCATACGGAACGAAAAAGCTGCCGTTTCCGGCACCCATCTCAATATCCGGATTGATCGCACCGTGAAAATCCGTACCTCCGGTCATAAGCAAACCGTGGCGTTTTGCAAGATCGCAAAAAAACGCCGTATCTTCCCGGGTATGTTCAGGGTAGTATGTTTCAAGTCCGCTCAGACCCATTTCTTTTAACGAAACCATCATCGCCTCAAATGTCTCACGGTTCTGAATCTTCAATATGGATGGATGTGCTAAAATCGAACGTCCGCCTGCCTGGTGAATCATGTCGATGGCTGTTGAGGCGTTTAAGCGGAATTTTTCGACATATGCCGGTTTGGCCTTTCCGATATATTCATCGAACGCTTCATTGATGGACTGCACAAATCCCTTCCGAACCATCAGCTGGGCAATGTGGGGCCGCCCGAGCTGTCCGTCCGGAAATTCGGCCAACAGCTCATCCATACCGATCTTAAAACCCAGCCCGTAAAGCCTTTCCAGAATTTGAGGGTTTCGATTCCGTCGGGCTTCCTGCTGTTTTTTTAACGTCTCATTGAGTACGGGATGATCCAGCTGGATGTCGTATCCCAGAATGTGAAAACTTCCGAAAACCGAGAACCCACGGGGCGGGCCGGCACTGATCTCAACACCGGTTAAAAATTGAAGCGTGTCGGGTATTCCCGACCGAAGGGCTGCCCGGGATCCCTCAACCGTATCGTGGTCCGTAATGGCAATCGCTTTCAGGTTGAGCTCTCGGGCGCGGTTAAGGATTTCAGAAGGACAAAGCGAACCATCAGAAGCCGTTGAGTGTATGTGAAGGTCGATTCTCTCAGACTGACTATATTCCAAGCGCTTTCTCCAACGCCTCCTCTTTTGTTTTACACTCGATACACTGGGTGGTAACCGGTCTCGCCTTGATCCGTTTTGCGGATATGTTTTCACCGCAGGATTCGCAGATACCAAAGGTGTCGTTTTCAACCCGGAGAAGCGCCTTTTTGATTTTCTTTATCAGCTTGCTTTCCCGGTCACGGATCCGGAGCATAAAATTCCTGTCCGCCTCAAGGGAGGCCCGATCTGTCGGGTCCGGAAAATTATCATTCGGTCCGGTCATGTCAGAGACCGTATCATCGGCCTGCTCCAACAGCTCATCGAGCTGGTTGGCCAAAAGCTCTTTGAAATATTCAATATCTTTCTTTTTCATATTCTCATCCCTCTCTGATGAAAAACAGTTCCCAGCCAGAAGAAAATACTGCTAACCGAACAGCCGGTTTTTTAATTTCCATCAAATGGTATTTTTCTGAAAAGGGTACATTTAACATATTCAAATAATTCTGTAAAGATTAAAGTAAAAAACGGATTATTCCAACAAAGATCCCCGCTACTCTTCAAATCCCTCTTTTTCAAGCAATGCCTGGTACCAGAGAGAGAATTCATACATTCCCCGACACCGTTCATCTTCGTTTATGATGCCCAGACAAATATCCAATACACCTCGACCGTATTCACTGCTGTATTCTTTTCCGCTCCGGGTCTGCAAAAACTCTCTCACCAGCATCTGCGTTGTCCGCTTTGTCTTGTCTCGCCGTATGTCGATCGGATCTTTCGGCTCCTGAAACGGGTCCCAATCCTCGTAGCCCCGTTTGAGAATATGTTTTTGCCGGCGAGTCGACATCATGTCAAAAATCGCTTTTTTCCGTGATTCATCTTCAAGGGACCGTTTTCCCATTTTAAACTCCTGATTATTCAATGTTTTCTTCGCCATCCCCGATACCAAGATATTCTTCGTTGTAATCCGTAATCAATGCCATAGAGACCGGAACGAGCATATCCGCCATCTTTACATGGCGGGATCGGATCGCCGCCACAATCTCAAGGGACATCTCGTAAAGTTTCCGATAAAAAATATCGATGTGTACGGTGGGATAGGCCCTTCCCTGCTCAAACCCGGAAATTCCACATGTGTGCCCGGTGCCGCTGATGGCTGTCGGTATTCCATAGAGCCGGCATGTTATCGGCCGATAATTATAAAGATCGCATTTTTTATCTCTATTCAGCAAAGGACACTGAACCCGTTCGCTGGTCATTGCACTGAGGACATCAGCCTCCTGTTTGCCGCCTGCGGCCGCCTTATATGCTTTCCGTTTGATTCGGTAGATCAGTCGATCCGCATTGTCAGCCCTTTCCACCAGGTCTTCCCGGGTATTTTGATCGAGATCGTTCAAAAAATGATGGTTGATGTAGAGCGCTTCCACCAAGGATATGTCAAAGAGCGCATAACAACAATCGGAACACCCAATTTTGCATTTCACGCAGTCGCTATATTCGGAAGCGACCTTTTCAAAGGCCCTCTCTGCTGTCTCGACAAGGGCTTCGTACTTTTTGAAGTATTGTGTAAAATCTATCGGCATAAATTCTCCTAAACTTTAAAACTTGCTTCTTGACTGTTGGGTCATCAATAATTTGCTGTCTGGTTTGCCGACAAGTGTTTCACGTGAAACATTCTCTATTTCCCGATGCAGAACCGGCTGAATATTTCATCCAGAACCGTTTTGTTGGGGACCGTGCCGGTGATTTCGTCAACCGCGCGTATACCCTGTTTCAGATCGATAACGATCAACTCTTCGGACAAGCCGCCGGTGATCGCTTTAAACCCTGATTCAACCGCTTGCAGTGCGAGTTCAAGGGAGTATTTATGTCTCAGATTCGGAATCATTTGTTCCGAATCCGGTTCCTCTTCGGTGTGGATAAAGATTTCAGAGAATTGCGCCTTTAGAGGCTCGATCCCCTGATCGTAAAGTGCTGAAATCATAACGCTCGGAATTTTCCAGGATCCCGGGATGGAAAATTTCATCTCCCCATTTAACAGATCAATTTTATTGACCACAAGAATAGAGGCCTTATCCTGTATCAGATCAAAGATTTGAAAATCCTCTTCACTGAGCGGATTTCCCGCATCGATAAGGAAAAAAACAATATCTGATGCCCGTATGCATCCCCTTGTTTTCTCCATGCCGATGGCTTCGACCGGATCTTCGGTTTTCTGTAATCCTGCGGTATCGGCAATCATGACAGGGATCCCGTTGATATCTAGAGGTTCTTCGATGATATCACGGGTGGTGCCTGAGATCGGGGTTACGATCACCCTGTCTTTTTGAAGAAGCCGATTTACAAGGCTGGATTTTCCGACATTGGGCCGTCCCACAACCGCAACTGTTACACCCTCTCGGTAATAACGGGCCTTTTCAAATTTAGCCAGTAAAACGCCAAGCGGTTTTAAGACGGATCGCCTTAACCGCTTTCCGATATCGCCCGTAAAGGGGTTCTCTGACATATCATCGGGAAAATCAATACCCGCCTCAAGCTCGGCTACAATTTCCACCAATGCTGCGCGGATTTTAGCGATCCGTTCTCCCAGCCCCCCCTTGACCTGTCGGTTGGCGATTTCAAGAGCCTTTTCAGTGCGGGCATTGATAATATCGATGATACCCTCTGCCTGGGTCAAATCGATGCGGCCGTTTAGAAAACCCCGTTTTGTGAACTCGCCCGGTTCGGCGAGCCTGGCTCCCTGGTCGATGACGAGTTCAAGGATTTTTCGCTGTACAATGATCCCGGCGTGGGCATTGATCTCGACGACGTCTTCCCGTGTATAGGATCGCGGAGATCTCATAACCGAAAGAAGCACCTCGTCGACAATCTGTCCATCCCTGTTGTCGATGATGTGACCGTGATAAATCCGATGCGATTTAAACAGATCTTGGGACAATTCCTTGGAATCGTTGGCACAGGCTGAAGGCCGGAAAAGTGCGCCGGCAATGGAGAGTGCTTTATCTCCGGAAATCTTTATGATTCCGATACCGCCTCTTCCAATGGGTGTGGCGATTGCGGCTATAGTTGAGGTGTTCATTCTATTCGTATAAAAACAGGCGGTATCGAGTGGTCAAATCCGCTGAATTCTCATGCGCTTTTGTGTTCGCGTCCCTTTTTTCTCGGGAAGATCATCAGTTTCCGGTAAAGTCCCTCACCTAGGCTCTGTGTACGCACTTCAGTATTGTTTTTTAAGGAGAGATGGACGATGCGCCGATCATGGGCATTCATCTGCCCGATGGTCATGGGTTTGCCCGTTCGAACGGCCTTTTGGGCCAGCCGGGCGGCCAATTTCTCAAGGTTTTCCCGACGGGTCTTCAAATACCCTTCAACATCAACATGGACGCGAACATGCCGTTCGTTCTGCTTGTTGGCGACCTTTTCGATAATATATTGAATCGCCTCAAGGGTCTGACCGCGCTTGCCGATAAGTACACCAGCATTGCCGCCTTTCACATCAAAAAGGATCCGTTCAGAATTCACTTCAACGGAAATTTCAGCATCGTCGGTGATAGCATCGACAATGGTTTGAAGCGAATCCTTGCACAGGGCAATGGTTTCATCTTTATCCCAGTCCCCATGGCCCTCATCGGATGCTTTTATCTCTTTATTGTCCGGAACCTTATGGCCCTCATCGGATGTTTTTATCTCTTTATTGTCCGGAACATTATGGCCCTCATCGGATGCTTTTATCTCTTTATTGTCGGATACCTCAATGGGTTCATCTTTATCCGCGACCCGCCTGGTTTCCTTTGCCTCTTTGGCCCGGTTTTTTTCAGGGAGTCGTACCCTAATGCGGGCCTTTTTTGTTCCCACCAGGCCGAAAATACCGGTCGACCCGTAGGATAAGACATCATACTTGAAATCATCTTTTTTTAAGTTGAATTGCTTGCAGGCTTCATCAACTGCATGGTCAACGGTTTTTCCCTCAAATTCCATACCAGGCGTCATGTAAGACCTCCGTTGTTAAAAACTTTTCAAATTTTTATTCTGTTCATGCTGCTCCGCAACTGTACAGCCCCATGCGATCCCTCGGAGCCGGTATCACGAAGCCTTTTTGGAAATATAGTATTGTTGAGAAATCGATAAAATATTGTTTATCAGCCAGTACAAGACCAACCCGGATGAAAAGTTGATAAAAATAAATGTGAACACCACCGGCATCAGCATCATCATTTTTGCCTGATTTGGATCTCCGGGGGATGGCGTCATTTTCTGCTGTAGAAACATGGTCCCGCCCATGACAAGTGTTAACACCGGAATACCATACGGCTGCTCCATAAAAGGAACGGCAAAATCGAATCGGAAGAGACGGTCCGGTGCGGACAGATCGGTGATCCACCCGAAAAAGGGGGCGTGCCTGAGCTCAATCGCCTCATACAGCATCCGGTATAGGGCAAAAAACACGGGAATCTGGGCGATCATCGGTAGACACCCACCCATGGGATTGATCTTGTATGTTTTGTATAATCCCATGACCTCTTCGTTCATCCGCTTTTTGTCGTTCTTATACTTCTCGCGAATCTCGGTCATGATGGGCTGAAGTCTCTTCATCTCGTTCATCGACTTATAGCTCTTGGTACCCAGGGGCCATAAGAGCCCCTTCATCATGATGGTTAGTATGATGATGGCCACACCGTAGTTGGGTATAAAGCTGTAGAGAAAATTCATTAGCCACAGACACGGTTTAGCGATAAAATCGAACATACCGAAGTCAACGGCCTTGTCGAGTTTCCGGCCGGCATTTTTTAAGATTTTGACACTTTTGGGTCCGAAATACAGCTCGAAATCAAAAGATTTTTGGGTCTCAGATGCAATGGTGATCGCCGGTTGTACATAGTCGGCCTGGAGCAGGTTGTCTTTGCCAAGGTGCAATTTCATGGCGGCTTCAGAAACATCCTTAGGGATCACGCTGCCCATAAAATACCGATCCTGGACCGCGACCCATTTTATTTCCCCGGGATACAGGCTCTGTTCCGCAATATCCTTGACCTTTATCTGCTCAACCTTCTTTCCGATCAGCGCACTGGGGCCGTCAAACCCGAACCGGCTGGCCTTTGTGGGGAGCACGCTGAGCAGTGCCACCCTCATCTGGTCCTGGATTGGTCGACTCGAGCCGTTCTTTACCGTTACCGAAAATTGAATGAGGTAGCTATCCGGTGAAAACTCAAAAGACTTCTCTATCACAACCCCTTCGGGGGAGACCCACTTCAAGGTGAGGTTTCGGGCAGAGTCGTATATGGTCACCTGACTGCTTGTAAGTCCGGAAGAAAATACCGCCTCGGAAATCCCGGGAACGCTGTTTCCGGAAAATCCCACCTGCAGGGATCCGCCGGGCACATCCGGTGAAATCAACTCCTTCATGGGAGCGTCTTTTGCTGCGGCCTCTCTGTAGTCTTTTAGAAGGAAGCTCCGAAAAACTCCCCCTTTCTCAGAGATTTTTATCCGGTAAAGCGGCGTATCAACGGTGATCAGCTTGGCCGGTTTTTGGACGGCCGCAGAGCCGGCGGCCGGGGTCTGTGCGGTAAATGACCTGTCAGTAACCGGTATGTCACCAGGTTTTGAGGTTATACCGGGGGTCGCGCCCGGTTTTTTGGAAAGGCTTTCTTCCTGGAGTTGTGGTTGCTGATCAACCGGTTCCTTATCAACAAAAAGCGCTTGCCATACAAAAAATATGATAAAAGATAGGGCAATTGCTAAAAATAATCGACCTTGTTCCATAATAGTCTCCTCGACAATGTATCGGATTCTGATTCGGCGATTCGGAGGGAAACGCTGCGGCACATCGAACGGTCGGCATGATTGCGGTATATGAGTGTTACCCTTTGCACTTTCCAGGATCGTTCGGTACAGGATCAACGCCGCCCGGATGAAAGGGGTGGCATCGCAAAACGCGCTTTGTGGCCAGCCACAGCCCCTTTCCCGCACCATAACGGAAAACCGCCTGGTGTGCATATTCCGAACAGGATGGGTAAAACCGGCAGGCGGGGCCTAAAAATGGAGATATTCCATAATGATAGACTCTGAGCAGAATGAGAAATAATTTTCTGATGATCAAGAAGTTTTAACCCTTTTGAAAATATTTTCCAGAAAATAAAAGCTGTCTTTTGAACATAATCCCGCCGCTTCCTTTTTTGCGATCAGCTGGATATCCCAATTGCCGGTAAAATCGTGTCGGTTCTGCCGAAAGTATTCTCTGGTAAACCGTTTGATCCTGTTTCGTGTTACCGCTTTTCCTACCCTTTTCGATACGGTGATACCAAGGCGGGTTCTTTTAAAACGTCCCGGACTGAAAGTGATGATAAAATGATTGTTTTGTATCTTTTTTCCGGATTTAGACAATCGAAGAAATTCGGATCTGTTTAAGATCCTGTCTGCCTTGGTAAACAAAAATTGTTGCAAAAAATGGCTTCCCTGTAATCTCCTAAACAACCGACCGGATCAATAACTGGTTCTGACAGGTATCAATCCTTTAATGACGTTCTCTCGGTTTTTCAACACTAAACAGCGAGTCTTTTTCTTCCCCTTGCCCTGCGCCTATTGATGATCCGCCTCCCCTGCTTTGTCGACATCCGTTTCAAAAATCCGTGTTTCCTGGCGCGTTTGATGTTGCTTGGCTGAAATGTTCGTTTCATGACTAAGTTTCCCTCTTACAATTTTTCTAATAGATCCGTTAACCGTTCTTTATATTGGTGATCCGTTCCGGGCCAAATTCAAAAGAAGTCTCAGGTCAGATTCACCTGAAAAATTAGAATAAATAAACCATTTGAACCGTTTATGTCAAGATAAAACGAATGAATTCTGATTTGCCGGACAGAAATAGACCGGGTCGTTCGGAAAGGCCGTTGAAATCACGTTGGTTTATCCGGTGAGTGTCCGGGGAAATGAGATGGCTAACTTTTCAGCACCTCGAAAATATCATACTCTTCAAGATGATATTGGGCGTTGGGGTAGATTACAATCTGCCTTCCGATGGTCTGCTCAAGAGAGGAGATGATATGGTTTTCTTCGCCGTGGAGCATTTCGGCGATTTTCGGATTGACCTTCAGCGTCAGCCGGGACCCGATCATGGTCTGAGCCTCCCGGACAATTTCCCTGTATATATTGTGACAAATGGAGGTCCGGGACAACAGATACGCCTCTCCGTCACAATAATAACACGGCTCGCACAGCATCCGGTTCAATGGTTTTCGTACGCGTTTTCGGGTCATTTGAACCAGCCCGATCTCTGAAATCGGAAGCACATGGGTTTTGCTACGATCCTTTCTCAACGCTTCTGTCACCGCATTATAAACTTTTTCCTGATTGTTCTTTTTTTCCATATCGATAAAGTCGATGATAATAATGCCGCCGACGTCGCGAAGGCGGATCTGGTAGGCGATCTCTTTGACCGCTTCAAGATTGGTTTTGAGTATGGTCTCCTCCAGGTTGTGTGTGCCCACATAACGGCCGGTGTTTACATCGATTGCAACCAATGCCTCGGTCTGCTCTATGACGATATACCCGCCCGACTTGAGCCATACTTTTCTTTTCAGGGCCCGGGAAATGTCTGCTTCCAGGTTATAGGCATCAAAAATCGGTTCGCTTCTTTCATAAAGTTCAACAGAGTCTTTCAGGTTTGGGTTAAAAACATTCAGAAAATCGATAATAGAATCGTACCCGCTCCGTGAGTCTATAATCAACCTGTCCGCTTCCTGGGTCATGAGATCCCGCACCGCCCGAAGGCTGACGGTAATTTCCTGGTGCATAAGAGAGTAAACAGGGGCGCGTCTGTATTTTTTTTCAATGTTTGTCCACAAATCCTTAAGAAACTCCATTTCATAGGCAAGCTTTTCCTCTTGTATTCCCTCGGATGCCGTCCGGACGATATAGCCGAAGTTGTCATCTTCTCTCAGTTTAAGAACGATCTCTTTTAATCTCGAACGCTCTTCCTCGTTTTCAATCCGGCGGGAAATCCCGATATGATCGGACTTTGGCATCAGGACGAGAAACCGGCCCGGAAGGGATGTATATGAGGTTACCCGGGCTCCTTTTGTACCAATGGGCGATTTTGCAACCTGCACGAGAATCTCTTCGCCCTCGGTGATAAGATCTTCAATGGGAACCCGCTTTTTGGGTTCCGGCAGTTCAGTCTCGGTCTCGGAAAAATCGGAAATAGGTCCGTTCTCATCATTTCCGGCCCCTGACCGATCCTCAAAATTGATGTAGCGGGCACCATAGATGTCGTCCACATAGATAAAGGCGGCCTGGTTCAGCCCGATATCCACAAAGGCCGCCTGCATACCGGGCAACACCCGCTGCACTTTCCCCTTGTAGATGTTGCCCGCAATGTCCATATCGTCTGCTCTTTCGATAAAAAGCTCCACAATGGTGCCGTCTTCAATGAGCGCTACCCGTGTCTCATGATCGGTGACATTGATTACGAGTTCTTTAAACATGGGACCCTTTCATACAAATTAGGTTGAGCGGTTCAGAGTTCAACGTTCCGGGTTGAAAAAACACAAATACCACGTATCAATGGGATATTTCTTTATTAGAGTAGACCATATTTTGCCCCAGGTGGGTTAAGATGTCAAAAACAATTCAATCAACTGATCTTTTTGATTATTCTTGCGCTTTGAACGACCGCATCCGCCAGGTCAAAGATATGGGCGATAACTTCCGCCGGCCGGAGGGTTTTTCCGGGTTCTGAATGGATGGACATCTCGAGCACATTGGGCGATTCTATATAGATAGTCTCTATCATTTCTTTTAAATCGATCGATTTTGTTTTACCTTTTTTTGTTTTTCGAGATACGGCCCACTGCTCCCGATCATGGAACCGTTCCAGGGAGGCGGAATCAAAACCGCCCCTCTGCAATTCTACGCGATAGGATATCCGGACAGGCAGTTGAGAAGAAAGTTTCTTTCCTGCAAGATAACAGGTGTGAACGGACAGACCCCGGGGCAGATGTGCATTGAGTCGATCCCTGAGCAAATAGGGTTTTACCGTATCGCTCACCGTAAGGATAAAGGCCTCTTCCTCGCTCTCCATGCCGATGGGCAGGGGGTTTTCAAAGGAAGCCCTGGGCATGGGGTGAAACCCTTCGGAATATTTAACAGGGATCCCGGCCCGGCGGATGGCGCGGAAAAAGATATTTTTCAACTCGAGATGTCCGAAGTATCCGGCCTGATCTTTTTTATCATAACAGATCTTAACCCGCTTATATCCGGGTGCCGTTATGCTTGAAGCGGGTGCCTTTTTTTCTACAACTTCTTCAAGCGCCTCATATACCCTGGGCTGCAGTTGGGTAAAATCGCAGACCCCGCAGCCACAGCACGCGCCATATCGGCAATCCGGCGTATGCTCACCGTTTAAAGCGCTTTCCCATTCGGTTTTAAGAAAGGTCTTGTCGACCCGGGAGTCTATGTGATCCCATGGCAGGGGTTCGGATAAATCCCGGAATCGGGTGGTATAAAAATCGATATCGATACCGGTTTCTAAAAGCGCCTCTTCCCAGTGCCGGAATCGGAACCGGTCGCTCCATCCGTCAAACCGGCATCCCCTCTCAAAGGCGTTTATCAAAAGCTTTCCGAGACGCCGGTCTCCCCTTGACCAAAGGCCTTCCAGAATACTCATTTCCGGGTTCTGCCACTTTAATTGGATTCCGGAAACCTTGAGGCGCGATCGGATCCCATCGATCTTCTCCTTTGCTTCGGAAAGCGCCAGCTGAGATGCCCACTGAAACGGTGTATACGGCTTTGGGATAAAAACGGCCACACTAGCGTTGATTTTACCCTTTTTCCGATGCCTGTTCCGCAATTCGCTTATCAATCCCACCAGCGCCTCGATGTCGTCATCGGTTTCGGTGGGAAGCCCGATCATAAAATAGAGTTTGATTACCCGCCAGCCAAGTTTGAAGGCGTCCTCAACGGTTCTTTCGATATCGGCCTGGGTGATGTTTTTGTTGATGACGTTTCGAAGTCGCTGACTGCCGGCCTCGGGGGCGATGGTGAATCCGGTCTTTCGAATCCGCTTGATGGTTTCCATCAGATGCGGGGTCAGGGTTTCGGCTCGCAGCGACGGCAGCGAGACCGCTATTCGGTCTGTTTCGCAGCGGGCCATGAGCCGGTCTAAAAACGGAATCAGACAGGTGTAGTCCCCCGTACTCAGAGACAGCAGGGAGAGGTTTTCGTATCCAGTATTTTCAATGGATTTTTCTGCCTGTGCAAAGAGGGTTTCCGGACTCCGCTCGCGAACCGGTCGATAGATCATCCCGGCCTGACAGAATCGGCAGCCACGGCTGCATCCCCGGGCAACCTCCAGTCTCAGCCGGTCATGTACCGGTCGCCCAAAGGGGACCAGAGGTCTGTCCGGAAAGGGTGCCGAGTCGAGATCCGCAACAACGGCCCGGCTGACTTTTTTATAATCCGGATATTTCGCAGATACCGTTTGAAACCCGGATGGCGTATAAACGGGTATAAAAAATGAGGGGATATAGACACCCGTGATCCTGGACCAGGCGCATAATAGGGCCTCTCTATCCTTTGACGTGCCATCGTTCCAGTGGAGCCAGGCCCGGGCCATTTCAAGCATCACCGTTTCCCCGTCTCCGATGACCATGGCATCAAACAGATCGGCAACCGGTTCCGGATTGCAGGTGCAGGGGCCGCCGGCAATGATGAGCGGATGGCGATTGTCCCTGTCTTGGGAAAGAAAAGGGATTCCGGAAAGCTGTAACATGTTTAAAACATTAGTATAATTTAGCTCATACAGGAGGCTGAAACCGATGATGTCAAACCTGGCGAGCGGGGTATGGGACTCCATGCTCATCAGGGAAGCGCCGGCGTCCCGGAGGTGTTGTTCCAGATCTTCCCCGGGCGCATAGACGCGTTCGGCCACCATATTTTCCTGACCGTTCAGAATAGAATAGAGAATCTGCAGCCCAAAATGGGAGGTACCGATTTCATAAAGATCCGGAAATGCGAGGGCGATTTTAAGCGCCACATCCCGGTGGTCTTTTCGAATCCGGTTAATTTCAGTGCCCAAATATCGACTCGGCTGTTCGACAAACGGCAGGATATCTTGAAGGGTATCAGAGGCCATGCTATATCAATATATGAAACGGCATCCATAATAGACCGGTTTCTAATAATTGCATGGCATCCTTTATGGATGCGGCAATAGTTATCCCGGCCATTTTTATGGGCCATTCTTTCTAATTATTTTAATAAAAGAGACCTTAATTACCATGGGAAGTAAAAAAATAAAATTAAAAAATAAAATAATCTTATTAACTTATCTTGTCTGTCTGATTTTCCTGATATCAAATGGGTCTCTTTCTGCCCACCCGGAAAAATACAGTCGTGAAACCCCTGTGGTTCGGGCGGTTCGCAAGGTCAGCCCGGCCGTCGTGAACATAAGTTCCGAATACGAGGTTCGCAAACAGGTGAGTCCGTTTTCGGGATTCGGCATGGATCCTTTTTTCGATTCGTTCTTTAAAGATTTCTTCGATCCGGGCTACGAGCGCCGATACAAACGGAACAGCCTCGGTTCCGGTGTGATTATCGACGGCAAACGCGGGTTCATTCTGACCAACGCCCATGTGGTTGAAAAAACCGGAACCATACGGGTGGTGTTAAACGACCAGGAGGAACTCGCGGCACAGGTGGTGGGTGCGGACCCGGATTCGGATCTTGCCGTACTGAGGATCGAATCGGAGACGCCGCTTCCGGCCGTCGACATGGGAGATTCCGACAATCTGATGATCGGCGAAACCGTTATTGCCATCGGAAACCCCTTTGGATTCTCCCATACCGTCACCACCGGTGTGATAAGTGCCCTCAACCGGAGCTTTCGGACCGACGACCGGGTCTTTCAGGATTTTATCCAAACCGATGCGTCTATCAATCCCGGTAACAGCGGTGGGCCCCTCTTAAACATCAACGGTGAACTGGTCGGTATCAACACCGCCATCTATGCAAAGGCACAGGGGATCGGATTTGCAATACCGATCAACAAGGCAAAGCGGATCGTAAACGATCTTATCCGTTACGGCGAGGTGGTTCCCGCCTGGATCGGAATTACGGTTCAGGATATCGACAAACGGCTTGCCAAATACCTGAAGATGGAGGAGCCGGGAGGTGTTCTGGTTACCTCGGTGGAGCAGAAGAGCCCGGCACAAAAAGCGGGTATTCAGGAAGGGGATCTTATAATTTCCATGGCCTCCCGAAAGGTGGTCTCTACAGAAACCTTTTCATCCATCATGAAGGGGATCGGAGCCGGCCAAAAGATCGACGCCGAGATATCGAGAAACAAGAAGGTGCGAACCGTTTCGGTGCTCACATCGGTTTTTCCGAAAGCCCTGGCAATGGATCTTGCCTACGGTCTGCTGGGGGTGACCGTTGAGAACCTCTCCGGCCGGGCCGGGAAAAAATTTAGCCCCGATGAAAAGGAGGGCGTCATCATATCCGGGATCCGAAAAGGATCACAATTAGACCGCATCGGTGTAATGCCCGGCGACATCATCCGAAAAATCGACGATATCACCACCAGAGACATCGAAGCTTTTAAAAAAGCCATCATCAAGTATCGAAAAAAATCTTCGGTTGTACTGCTGCTGCAGCGGGAAAACCAGCTCTATTACATTACCGTAAAACTGGGGTAGATTTATATTGAAACTTTTTTTCCGGCTTGTCCGGGTTAGGAGACACTGACCATGAAACGTACAAAAATCGTTCATCTTCTTGATACCGAATCACCGGCAGATGACGTTCTGATCAAAGGATGGGTCAGAACCCGGAGAGACGCCAAGGAGTTTTCGTTTATTGAGATCAACGACGGCTCCTGCCTGAAAAACATGCAGGTGGTTGCAGACAGCAACATCGATAATTATGAATCGATCTCCAGGCTGTCAACCGGATCGGCGGTATCGATTGCCGGGAAGCTGGCCCCCTCCCAGGGCGCCGGGCAAAAATGGGAGATACAGGCAAAACAGGTCGATATTGTCAGCATCGCCCCCGCAAGCTATCCATTGCAAAAAAAACGCCACACAGACGAGTTCTTAAGATCCATTGCACATCTCAGACCGCGGACCAACAAATACGGGGCAGCCTTCCGGATCCGATCCGAAATGGCGTATGCGATCCATCATTTTTTCCGGGAAAAGGGGTTTCGGTACATCCACACCCCCATCATTACCGGGTCGGATTGTGAAGGTGCCGGCGAGCTGTTCCGGGTCACCGCCCTTGATCTGGACAAACTGGCGGCAACCGGGAAAAAAGTCGACTATGGGCAGGATTTTTTCGGCAAAGAGGCAAATCTTACCGTTTCCGGCCAACTGGCAGCTGAGATGTTTGCGCTGTCACTGGGAGACGTCTACACTTTCGGGCCGACGTTTCGGGCGGAAAACTCAAATACCCGCCGTCATGCTGCGGAATTCTGGATGGTGGAACCTGAAATGGCGTTTTGCGATCTTGACGGCAACATGGACCTCGGGGAGGAGATGATCCGGTATCTTGTGGAATTCGCCCTGGAAGAATGCAAATCGGATATCGAGCTGTTTGCCAAATGGGTGAACAAAAAGCTCATGCCGACCCTCGAAAACATCGTGCAATCTGAGTTTGAGCGGCTCCCCTACAGCGAAGCGGTCGATATCCTTCAAAAATCAAAGAAAAAATTTGAATATCCGGTTCAATTCGGCACCGATCTCCAGTCCGAACATGAATGGTACCTTACCGACAACCATTTTAAGAAGCCGGTGATCGTGTACGATTACCCGAAAAGCATCAAACCCTTTTACATGCGGGTCAATGACGACGACCGCACCGTGGGGGCCATGGATGTTCTGGTGCCGAGTATCGGGGAAATTATCGGGGGGAGTCAACGGGAGGAGCGTCTGGATGTTCTGGAGAGGCGGATTGAAGAGATCGGAATGCCCAAAGAAAACTACTGGTGGTATCTGGAATCCCGTCAATACGGTACGGTCCCCCACAGCGGATTCGGTCTCGGGTTCGAGCGCCTCCTGATGCTGGTGACCGGAATATCCAACATCCGGGACGTGATCCCTTTTCCCAGAACACCGAAAAATCTTGAATTTTAGATACAAATTTATAAACCCATAGGAAAGAAACCATGAAAAAATTAATTATCACCCTGGCCATGCTCGGCAATGTGCCCACAAAGGCGTCAAATTCCGCAACCCCGGTGACACCGGATGAAATCTGCGATGTTCTCGAGGACTGTTGCGAGCTGGGCGTTTCCGTGGCCCACATCCATGCCCGGGACGAAAATGAAAACCCGACCCACGCAAGAGCAGCCTACAAGGCGATATTGGATAAGATCAAGGAAAGAAAGATCGATGTCGTCACTCAGCTCTCCACCGGCGCCCGGGGCGGCGACAACACCGTCGAGAGCCGGGGCCAGATGCTGGATCTTGATTGCGACATGGCAAGCCTGGCCACGGGGTCTTCCAATTTTCCGGCCTCCATCAACGCGAACAACCCGGAGTTGATTCAATCATTTGCAAAAACCATGAAACAGAACCGCATCAAACCGGAAATAGAAGCCTTTGACACGGCCATGATCGATTATGCAAAATATCTGCTCCATAAGAATCTATTGGATTCACCGCCGCATTTTAATCTGGTCATGAATGTTCCCGGCTCCATAAAAGGCTCCCCAAAAAACCTTTTTCACATGGTGGAATCGCTCCCCCCGGGGTCCACATGGACCGTAAGCGGCATCGGCAACTCGCAAATCCCCATGCTCACCATGGCCATTCTGTTGGGGGGTCATGCGCGTACCGGCATGGAAGATGTACTTGAATATAAAAAGGGGGTTCCGGCAACAAACCGGATGCTGGTGGAACGGGTGGTTCGCCTGGCCAATGTGCTGGGTCGTGAAATCGCCTCACCGGGTGAAGCCCGGGAAATATTGGGCCTACGTCATTAGGTTTTCAGTTTTTTAATAGTTTGAGAATACTTGCCCGAGTTTATTGAGATATTGAAAAATCTCAAATTACAAGCACCAAATTCCAATGAAATTCCAAATACCAACTTTCAATGACCTAAACAGGTTTGTAATTTTGGTCATTGGGATTTGTTTGTTTTTTGGAATTTGTGATTTGGAGTTTACAAGAACCGGTAATCCAATTGCGGTCGTCTTTTCAGATTCGGTCGCTGCAATCATGAACAATCCTATAAATCCACACCCTTTGTGATCCAGACCTTGGGAAGATCCATCTTGGCAAGCTCCTCGAAATTATGCTCCCTGAATCAGATCCTTTTTAGAAGGGGGTCCTCGGAAGATGATCCTTTTATTTTTAAGGCTGCCTCGTGGGGAGTTAGAATGGAGGTATCGATGAGCAGATCGTATTTGATGTGTTCGTGTACTATTTTATGTTGAGTTTCGGCCATGCCGTGCGGGCGATCTTTGCGTTCTTTTTCCCTTTGCTTGAGAATTTCGAGTGGACAGGTCAACCCGACCCTGAGTACGGATTCGGGTGTGAACAGGTGGTCGAATGATTCAACCCATTCTTTTTTCAGTAAGACATGATCTAAAATAATGCGGTTGCCGGCCGCCAGATAACCCGCCACAGCCCGGTGAAAACCTTCTATTATTTTTTTTTCTTCCTGTAGCCAGTAGTCTTTATCCGTTTGCATCCGTTCGGGGCACATCAAGAGGAAAAAATCCACAGAGTAAAACAGGTAGCAGGCCTCACCTTCGTAAAGCGCTTGCAATTCCCGTCCCAGGGTGCTTTTGCCGGCACTGGATGGCCCGTTAAGAAGGATAATATCAGGTATATGCATATTTTTATTTTCGGATCTATAACAAATAAAGAGGCCGCCGTGGTTTTGGGGTCATTTCCTCTCTAGGTGTGACGGTTTTTGATAAGCGCTAAGCTCATGCAGTTTATCCCGCTGTAAGCGGGGCTGAAATTGATCCGCCGAAGGCGGACGACCTCGCGTCGCTCGGGACTCAAACAGTTTCAATTTCTTAACGCTCCCATTCGCAAAGCGCTTTTTACAAAAACCGCCACAATATCGTTCGGAAATAACCCCAAAACCACTCAGTCTATTCCACATTCGTAGGGAAAAAGTCATTCGGTGCCCTTTGTGATCCAGACCTGGGGAAGATCCATTTTAGCGAGTTCCTCAAAATGATGCTGAATCTCCTGGTATAACTTTATATACATTGGAAACAATTGGTTGTAGGCGCCATGGGCCCGGGGATCCGGATGAAATTCTTTTCCCGTAACCACGGTCTGCTTAAGAGCGGTGTGAAAGTCCGGATAGGCGCCGATAGCGACACCGGCCAGAACGGCAGCACCAAGCACCTCGGTGTGCGACTCGGTAAGGCTGACAACGGTTTTACCCAGTATATCGGCAATAATCTGATTCCAGACCGAACTGGAAGCCGCCGCCCCTCCGATTTTCAAACTCGGTATCTGCAGCCCGCTGTCGGTTTCAAGAATCTCGATGACATGCCGGATGGCAAACGCAGCCCCCTCTAATGTAGACCGCAGGAAGTCGTTCCGGTTGTGGCCCAGGGTCACCCCGAAAAAAACGCCCCGGGCATAGGGGTTCCAGATCGGTGTCCGCTCACCGGAAATATAGGGTAGAAAAAGAAGTCCCTTGCTGCCAGGCGGCGCCTGGGCGGCCTGGGCGGTAATCAGATCGTAGACGTTTTGCCCGGTATAATCGGCCACGGTCTGCTCCGCCTGTCCAAATGTATCCCGGACCCAGCGCAGAGACGACCCCACACCGTTGATGGCCCCGATATATAACCAGTGTTCAGGTGTCACATGGGTGCAGTTCATGAATCGATGATCAAATTTCGGGGCCGCCAAGGGGCCGGAGACTCGGGCTGCGGTTCCCATGATGACAAAGCAGTCGCCGTGTTCGATTACGCCGGAACCGAGAGAGGCGCCGATGGTGTCCATGCATCCGGCAATGACCGGGGTGCCCTTTTTTAAACCGGTCAGCGCCGCCGCTTCGGCCGTTACTTCTCCGATGACGGCATCTGAGGGCTCCGGGCGAGGCAGCTTCTCTTCCGGTATTTCCAAGGCCTCCAAAAAGGGGGTGTGCCACTTCTTTTTACGAATATCAAAAAGAAGGGTGGTGCATGCCCGGGAATAATCGATGGTGAACTCTCCGGTCATCCGGGCCACCAGATAACCGCCGGGAACCATCAGCTTGTGGGCGGCTTTAAAGGTCTCAGGTTCATGATGTTTGAGCCACAGAATGGTCGGAAGTGAGTATGCGCCCGGCGCCACCGGGTTTCCAGCTATCTTAAAAACCGTATCCGCATCCAGCCTTTCCCGGATTCCATCCACCTCGGGAAGTGCCCGCTGATCCCAGAGCATAATGGCCGGCCGCAGGGGGCGGCCTTTGTCATCAACGGCGATAAGACCGTTTGTGCATCCTGTCCCCACCACCAGAATCTCCTCACCGGAGATATCGCCAAGAGCATCCCGTACCGCTTTAACCGTGGCCTCCCACCAGGCTTCAGCATCGTGTTCGGCCTGGCCCGGGACGTTGCTGATCATCCGGTACTCACCATAGCCTTCCCCAACCAGCTTTCCGTCCAGGGTAAAGACCCCTGCTTTCGACCCGGTTCCGCCGATATCGATTCCCAACAAATAAGGCCCTTTTTCCATATACACCTTTCCTGTATTGATGATGATCCTCGATACTGGATATTCGATGCTCGATAGAACAGCTTTATGGCTGAATTCAAATATCGAGGGTCAAGAATCGAGTATCTGGTTTTTGCCGCTCAGTATCTCATTGATCTTCGGTGCGATAAAATCGAGACTTGAATAGACACGTTTTCGGGTTTCAGCATCCATTTTTGCCGTAACCCGGGCAATGGATATCTGGGCCAGCAACACTACATCGACCTCATCGAGCAGCTCTTTGACCGCCTGAATGACGACATCGTCATGGCCGTCGATATCTCCCTGGTTCAGCTTTAAAAAGGCATCCGCCTGTACACGGGGAACAATTACCGGGTTTTTCCCGAGCCGTTGAGCCACCTCCTCGATAAGCTGGGTCGAAGGTTTTGGTGTGGTGTGATTGGTGGCCACCAGCCCGATCCGATCGGCCTTCAGCACCGCCTGTTCTGCCATGGGCTCATCGATTTTAATAAGAGGGATGCTCACCATTTCTTTGACCGGATTTACCGCCGGCGACAGAGATGAGCAGCTCATAACCGCCATATCGACGCCGGTGCCGACAGCGGAATCCACCATCCGGCCCAGCCAATCGATAATTCTCTGGTTTATTTCCCCCAGTTCAAACAACACCCTTAAAATTCCCTCATCAACGATGTTGATGATATCGGCGTTTGGACATTGTGATGCCACCACATCGTGAACCGGTTGGACAACAAACCGGGTGGAGTGGATAAGCCCGATGAGGGGTTTTTTCTTATCAGTCATGGTTTCATCTCCTTTTCTGATGAGATAAAAAATACGCTTATCTTCAAATCCGAAAGTACGTTAATGGCGCTTTATAGATAACCGGGATAATGAGTTCAACCCTTGCTCTTTCCCGCAAGCCGGCATGCGACTTGAAATGCTCTGATCATGGCTTCGGGGTTGGCCCGACCCTCTCCGGCGCGCCCGAAAGCGGTGCCGTGTGCCGGGGTGGTAATCGGCAGGGGCATGCCGCCATGTAAGGTTACACCTTTGTCAAAGCCGAGCAGCTTGGTGGCGATCTGGCCCTGATCGTGGTACATGGAAACGATCCCCTGATACCCCTCCTTCTGAACCCTCAGAAAAATCGTGTCCGCCGGAAACGGGCCTTCAACACGCACACCTTCTGCCTGTGCCTGTTCAACAGCCGGGACAATGACATCGACTTCCTCGGTTCCGCATCTTCCGCCTTCACCGGCATGGGGATTCAATGCCGTTACGGCAATGCGGGGGGTTTCAATTCCAGATTGTTTCAATTCCCTATTGATGTATCTGATGGCGCCGGAGACCCCTTCCTTTGTGATGAGCGCACTGACCGCGTGGATCGGCACGTGAGAGGTTACCCGGGTGGTCCACATATCCTCCAGGATATTTATTTCCCCTTTAACATCGGGACAATTGAATCGATCTTTGAATAGGTCGATTTCTGCATGATAGGGGCATCCCCCCAGCCCCATGGCCTCTTTATGAAGCGGCGCAAAAACGAGCCCGTCTAATTTTTTTCCAACCGCAAGCTCTATGGCAAACTCCAGGGTATCATAGACGGCTTTTCCGGCTGAGGCACTCACCTGCTTGTACGTGACATCTTCGGGAGCAATGCTCGGAAAATCCAATACCACGGGCTGATCACCGCTAAAATCCGCATCGTTAATATCGGAAATGACCGGAAAAGAAAAATCCTTCCCGATGACCTGCTGTCCCATCTTAAATATCCGCTGATCCCCGATAATAAGGATGCGCGCCAATGCGTTCAATTCGACTCGCTCAACCATTTTAGCAACAATTTCAGGGCCAATCCCGGTTGGATCCCCCAACAAAACGCCAATTACCGATCTGTTTTCCATTGACACCCTCCTTGATCCGGACGCACCGGAATTTTTTAAATTCTCTATTCCATGACCCCGCTTATTCAGACAGCTCAAATGTATATAAAAATGTCTCAAGTCTTTGTCAAAACAAAATACAGTTTACCAGGGGGTTTCGGAAACCACAATCGTCAGTGGATTTTCCGCATGAAGGCCGGCCGGGTTTTCGGTTTTGACCCGACTCCGAGATCTGTGATACATTGTCTGGTTAGAAGGTGATGACCGTCCAGCTCCCGATTATGCAGAATGCTCATTAGAACATTAAGATACTGATATGTCATTAGATGCCGACAGCAAAAACGGACAGGGAAAAACCATTCGGCAGCAGATATTTTCCTGGCTGTGCGACAGGGAGATGACCGCAAAAGATCTGTCGAAGGTGGTGAAAATACCTGAAAAAGAAGTGGCCATTCACCTGAAGCATATCGGAAAAAGCGCAGCGGCTAAAGGAAAGACCCTGGAGGTCCATCCGTTTGAGTGCCTATCCTGCGGGTATCTGTTTAAGGAGCGGAAAAGATTTACCCGTCCGGGGCGATGTCCCGAGTGCAAGGATACCCATGTGGAGAGTCCTGTATTTCGAATTCTATAGGCGAATTATCTCCACTGTCGACAGGGTATTTTTACGCTTATCTACAAAGCTCCAGTTGCATACCGCAATAGGATTTGAAGATAACCGCGTATTTTTTTTAATCCGCGTATGAGAGTTTAAAACGGATCCGCAGCACCCCTTCCTTAAAATCCGTTGATGTAATGTGCAGGCTGCCGATATCCCGGGTCTGCTCAACATGGGGTCCGATACAGGGGCATGCATCATAATCGCCGATCTTTACAATCCGTATCCTGTCCCCTGCATCCGGTGGCAGCTTCCCCAGGTTATATCGGGATTGTGCCTTCTCAAGGGTTATAAAATTTTCCATTACCTGTAAATTTTTTCCTATAATCTCATTTACTTGTAACTCTATGGCCCGTGTTTCCGCATCCGACAGGGCATGATCGAACCGGTAGTCGCATTTTGATTTTTTCTTTTCCACATGGGCGCTAAAACACCGCCCGCATCCATAAATTCGGTCCATGGTCTGGTTCAAAATATGCTCTGCGGAATGCATTCTCGGATCTACGGTTTTCTTCATAAACGGTTTCTCTCCTCACATTTTTTTATGAGATATATACTTAACAGTGTTAATAAATCAAAGATATGGCTTTTTTTTGAATGACACCGGTCATTGACTTTGGAAACATGCCGTTTTATATCATTTTATCAATTGGTTTAATATCATACCCCTTCACCCATCGAGGGTTTAACCACGAAAACCGGAAAAGAGATCTTTTAATATGAATATTTTATTTGTATGCACGGCAAATATCAGCAGAAGCTTCTTGTCTGAAAAATTGTTTAAAAATGAGATTCTAAGGCATCGAATGGATGATATCGGTGTTGCATCCGCCGGTGTTATGGCCATGTCCGGAAGCCCCGCGGACCCAAAAATGGTCAAGTATCTGGACTCTCTCGGAATTTTCCCGGGCGAACATGCATCCCGGCCCTTTGATGAAGCCTGTGCGGAGTGGGCCGACCTGATTCTGGTAATGGAAAAGAAACATTACCAGATGATCCAAAGCCAGTTTCCGGATGTGATGCACAAGGTAGAGATGTTTGGTAAGTATGTATCCATGGACGGCAGCGAGGATGATGTTGTGGACCCGTTTGGACGGTCTTCTTATCATTACCGTCTGTCGCAATCTCAGATTCGAATGGCTGTGGAAGGGGTTTTAAAAAAAATTCAGCTCGATCGTTTGGGAATCTAATCCTTTAAACACCTCAATTTTGCAAGATCTTCTGCATACCCGTATAGATGCAGCCCCTTGCTTTCAACTATCATTTCACCATCTTTAACCCCGATTTCACCGGCCATGTAATCTTTTAAGTTTTGAATTCCGGCAAGGTTTGCGGGCATCCCTCCCCACAAATCCCACGACCGGAACAGCACCGAGGTAAAATGTAATTTTCCATCCTGAATACGGGTATCGATGGAACGCAGACAGGGTGGATCCAGCAGCGTTATGTCGGATGGCTCCGCCACCTGAAGAACCATCTGATTGTTTCTTTCACCGAATTTTTTATACGTGTCGATCACCCATTCGATCTGATTCAGGTACAAAACACCGTTTTCTTCAAAAAGTATTTTTCCGTCTGTTTCCCGGTCATCGATGATTTCGGTATTTTTTTCACTGCGCCAATTCAGTTTATCCCCGATGATCGGTGTTCTGGTGAGTCTCTCACCGTAGGTATAAGACTCTCCGGGTTCTTTATGGCCGGTCATTAAATATTCGATATAGGACCTTTCATATCCTTCTCCGCCATAAATATAGGCCTCTTCAACCGGATTTGGAATACCGCATGAAGGGGGTATATCGGGGATCAGGGGATGGGTATTCGGAAATTCTACATGCCCTATAAAATAATCATATTCAAGACGTGTCTGCCCCGCATAGGAGCCTCTGTCGATGGTAAACCGCCTCCCATGGTCCAGAATATCATTGACCGCCTGAAACCACAGATCCGGCAGGTCCCTTGCCTTCACCTGATGAATATGCATCGGCCTTTTTCCTTCTTTATTAATAAAAAGGCTGAACAGGTCTCACTATTCAGCCTGGTTTTTAAAAACCCGGGGCGTCACCTAAATATCCAGCATCGTCACTTCAAGGGCATTGTTTTGGATAAACTCTCTTCTCGGCTCAACCTCGTCACCCATCAGGATGGTAAATATTTCATCCGAATCGACCGCATCCTCTATTTTGACCTGCAGCAGGTTCCGCTTATCCGGATCCATGGTCGTACTCCACAACTGACCGGGGTTCATCTCTCCAAGGCCTTTATAGCGCTGCACCGCCAACCCTTTTTTTCCCTCTTCGACTAAAAAGGATAAGAGTTCTTTTTTATTATCAAATCGTGTCGATTCCGATTCTTTTTCCTTGGCATAGACGTTAAAAGGGGGGGTATCGTATTTAAAAAAGTTTCTGGCCAGCACCAGGCATTTTTGGTAGTTTTCAGAATATATAAGCCCCCTGCCGATCTTTACCGGCTGGCTCGGATGAGCAGCCGGGCCGACAAAGACTGATGAATCATCATCGGATCCGGGGGCCGATACGATCATTTCGTATACATTCCGTTCCGAATTCCAGACCGGTTCTTCTGTGCGATATCCCGCTTCGGTCAAGAGAACCTTTAAATATGACATTTTTTGATAATCTTGCAGAAACGTTTTATTTTCAACGCCGTTTTTAATAAGCAGTTCAATCAATCTGTTTTCGATTCCCCGAAGCCGGAGTCTGTTGAGAATGATATAGTACTCGGCGAGATTGACGGCAAACACATAGAGGTTGTGATCCTCAAAAACCGTTCCATTGTTTTCTGTTTTTAAACACTTATTTTTACAGGCATTCTTTATAATATGATCGTTTAAATCGGTTTCGTCTTTCAGATAAATCTCGTTTTTCCCTTTTCCGACCTTTAGCAGGGGCGGTTGGGCGATATAAAGATACCCGCGTTCAATAATCTCTGGTAATTGTCTGTAAAAAAATGTCAAAAGGAGTGTTCGAATATGGGATCCATCCACATCGGCATCTGTCATAATGATGACTTTATGATATCGGATCTTTCCTATATCGTATTCCTCGCTTCCCACCCCGGTACCGAGTGCGGTAAAGATATTTTTTATTTCTTCGCTCTGTAGAATTCTATCGAAACGGGCTTTTTCAACGTTTAAAATTTTACCTTTTAAGGGTAAAATCGCCTGAAATTTTCGATCTCTACCCTGTTTCGCACTTCCGCCTGCCGAGTCTCCCTCAACAATAAATATTTCTCTGACAGCGGGGTCCGAAAACTGGCAGTCGGCCAATTTTCCGGGCAGTGTCGAATCGATTAATGCCCCTTTGCTTCTGGCAATATCTCTGGCACGTTTTGCCGCATCTCTGACCCGGGCGGCGTCTACTGCCTTGGAAATAATTTTTTTTGCAACAGAAGGGTTTTCTTCGAAAAAAATATTTAATTTTTCATTCATTATCGATTCGACCAGGCCTTTAACCTCGCTGTTTCCCAACTTGGTTTTTGTCTGGCCTTCAAATTGAGGCTCCATCAGTTTTACACTGATAATGGCAGACAACCCCTCCCGCACATCGTCGCCGCTGATTTTTTCTTTTAGATTTTTTGGCAGATTTCCATTGGCTGCATACTGGTTGATGCTCCGGGTCAATGCCGCCTTAAAACCGACCATATGCGAACCACCTTCGGTGGTGTTGATATTGTTGGCAAATGAAAGAATTTTTTCTTTAAAGGTATCGTTATACTGGATGGCGACGTCGATCTGAACCTCGTTTTTTTTACCCTCTATCATAATCGGTGTATGCAATGGGGTATGACGTTTGTTTAAATATTCAACAAAGGATTCTATACCCCCCTCATAGAAGAATTCTTTTTTATCATCGGATCGCTCATCTTCTATGGTTATGCGGATTCCTCTATTTAAAAAAGCCAATTCCCTGAGTCTTCTGCTTAAAATATCATAATTGAAATTGTCGGTTACCAAAATATCGATATCCGGGAAAAAATGTACCTTTGTCCCCTGTTTTTCTGTTTTTCCGATAATTTTTAATTCAGAGGTTTTTCGACCCTTTTCATAACTCTGATAATAAACATTTCCATCGGTATATATTTCAACTTCAAGAAAAGCGGAAAGCGCATTGACAACAGAAACCCCGACACCGTGCAGGCCGCCGGATACTTTGTACGAGTCGTTGTCGAATTTTCCGCCGGCATGCAATTTTGTCATGACCACTTCAACGGCGGGTACGTTTTCCTTTTTATGAATCCCTACGGGAATTCCGCGTCCGTTGTCGATAACGGTGACACTGTTGTCCGTGTGGATCGTTACATCAATATCAGTACAGGCGCCTGCCATTGCCTCGTCAATACTGTTGTCGACGATTTCATAGACCAGATGGTGAAGCCCTTCGACATCAATATTTCCAATATACATGGCGGGTCTTTTACGAACCGCCTCAAGGCCTTCCAGTATTTTAATATTGTCTTCGTTATAATGGTTGTTTTCGTTTTTCATAATCTCATCGGCATTATTACACTAAGGTACTGTTTATCGTTCATCCCTTCGATTAAACATGGTTTTTCCTCGTTTAATATATTGATCTCAACTTTATCATCTTCAATGACATTGAGTGTTTCAATAAAAAATTTCGGATTGAAAGCCACCTCGACGGGATCCCCGTTGTATTCGATTGCCATATCCTCCTTGGATTCTCCGATATCCGGATTTGTCGAACTGATGATCAGTTTCCCTTCGGATAGATTAAATATAACCCCTTTATAGCTTTCCGAAGACAGGATGGACATCCGTTTCAGCATTCTCAGAAAAAGCTGCCGATCCATCGGAATGACATAGGTCTCTCCTTTTTCAATAATGCCTTTGTATTCTGGAAACTCTCCTTCGAGAAGGCGGATGATAATTGTTTCCAAATCTTTTTTTACAATAAAATGATTATCCTTGTATCCGACCTGGGCGGTTCCTGCTGAATCCAGAAACTTTGCAACCTCGATCAGGCCTTTTTTCGGGATGATAATACCTTCTCCAAGATCGACGTCCACTTCAACCCCATAGTCTGTTTTTGAGAGTCGACTCCCGTCGGTGGATACCATCCGAACCGCCTTATCATCCTTTCCGTCATTTTCACCGATCTTTTCAAAAAAAACCCCCATTATATGAGCTCTCTTGTCATCTGAGGCGCCCACAATCGTGGTTTTCTCGATCATCTTTCTTAAGGCGTCCGATTCCATGTCAAACAGTTGTACGCCTTCCAGTTGGGGAATGCTCGGAAAGTCATCTGGGTTCATCCCGACGATATGATACTCGATATTCTGATTTCCGATCTGAATCCATCGGTTCTCGACTTCATGTATTATTAGTTCATCCGTTGGAAAGTCCCGGATAATCTCAAAAAACTTCCTTGCGCTGATAGTAATGACACCTTCCTCCTCAACAGAGGCCGGGTATGTACCTTCAAATCCGGTTTCAAGATCTGTCGCAGAGATGGTCAGCCCGGAAGTATTTGCCCGAATAAGGACGTTTGAGGTAATGGCCAGGTTGCTTTTTCTCCCCGTCAGTCCCTGAACTTTTGACAACACGTCGATGATGTCATTTTTAAGAACTGAAATTTTCATACATAATCCTTATTATTATATATTTATATAAAAAGAGATAACCTTAATAAGGGCTGTCAATAACGCCAATAACTTATTAATTATTTCATATCATTAAAAAAAATGCAATTATTCGATTATAGAAAATGATCAAAAGAATCGCTTTTTAAACGGGTTTGAAATTAATGTTGAAATATAGAAATTTATTAACAATTAATTGGCAATTTTATAAACGACAGGTCTTTTATAAAAAAAATAAAAATACAGACTGTTGATAACTATAAAATCAGGCGTATATCCAACCTCTTATTCGGGGTATCACGCTCTGCTTCCAGTCCGAAGAGAGTCTCGTTTTTAAAAAGTTTTCAAACAGGTTGTCGATAAGTTGAATCGCCTCTCCGTAAAGGTATGTTTTTTCTAATATTTTTCCTTCAACATCCGTTTTTTCCTCCAGAGGTCCGGTGGCCGGTGTTTTTAAATTGGCAATATGAAGACTCTCTCCTTTAATGGTAAACTGCCATGTATAGTTATTTATATTACATACCAGATTCAGCTCCGTTACCACCGCTCCTTTTTGAAGCGCCAGTATCCCCTCTTCAAGACCGGCTTCATCCCCCTTTATGGTGATGGTTTCCATCATTCGATTCCGGCTGTTTTCCAATTTTATACGGTTGCCGATTTGCAGTGTCTCCAGTTTCGGCACTGTTTCGCTTAATTGTTGAGGATCTTTCTCAACCATAAACCATAACCATGTTAAAAATTCCTGGCCGAGAAACTTATATCGGTTGTATGAGACGGAGACATCGAGCATAATCTATCCGTTATTATAAAATGAAATAGGTGAAAGCCTTGCGAGTTCGTCTTTATGAGAACCCGACAAATCAGATGCCAAATCCGCCATGGTGTAGGGGAAAAGCCGGATCAATGATAGTTTAAATGATTTAAAAAAAAGCGTTTCCAACTCTTCGTTGGCGGATTTTAGTGTTGTAAAAAACCATAAGGTCTCTTTGTCATGGTCCCAGATCAAATCGTAAATATTCGGTGTTGCAGGTATTCTAAGATTTAAAAGATTCACCACATGATCTTTAATCATCTTTTTTTCATCGGCGGACAAAAACTCACGTCCGGTGCTTTTCAGTCTTTTTTCGGTCTCTATGGCTATATATTTCTGAACGATCTTTGGTGATAACACCTTTTTATCCATTCTCAGGGAGAATACAAAAAAAGAACCGTAACTAAAAGAAGAGCCGCTGAAATCTGCCCGATAAGGGGTTTCAAAAGATGTCCAGCCGATGACTTTTCCGGATACACTTTCATCTATTTCCGGAATTGAATTTGCCTTTAGTGCTTTTTCGACAAATTCATATGCGGGGATATCCGGTTTTCCTTTTACGAGATATCGGGTGATGGAACTGGAAGAAGATAGTATACCCATTTAATTACACAATATATGGTATTTTATTGTTGATAAATGTAAACTATATAGCGGATTTAATGAGTTGTTACAAGATATTTATCTATACCGTGACCCAAAAAGCATGTTATGTTTGACCATGGAGTTTTTAGCCGATTTTCACATTCATTCCCGGTTTTCCCGCGCAACGTCAAAATCCCTTGATTTTGAAAATATATATATCGCCGCACAAATGAAAGGCGTTTCAGTTGTCGGAACCGGGGATTTCACTCATCCGGGCTGGTTTTCAGAAATTAAAGAGAAACTGGTGCCTGCCGAAGCGGGTCTTTTTAAACTAAAGATGGATATTGAAAAAAAATGTGATAAGGAAATCCCCGCGGCATGTCGATCGACCGTCCGTTTTATTTTGGCAACCGAAATCAGCAATATATATAAAAAGAGGGAACACACCCGAAAAAATCATAACCTTGTCTTTGTACCGGATTTATATACCGCCGCCCGTTTGAACGCGAGCCTGGATGCCATCGGCAATATTACTTCGGATGGAAGACCCATTTTGGGGTTAGACGCAAGGGACTTACTGGAGATCGTTCTTGAGACCTCGGAAAAGGCGTTTCTGGTGCCTGCCCATATATGGACACCCTGGTTTTCATTGCTGGGCTCAAAATCCGGTTTTAATTCTGTTGAGGAATGTTTCGAAGACCTTACCCCACATATTTTTGCCGTTGAAACGGGACTCTCTTCAGACCCTGAAATGAACTGGCGTGTTTCGGATCTTGATGGACGTACACTGATATCCAATTCGGATGCTCATTCCGCGCTCAATATCGGCAGAGAAGCCAATCTTTTAAATGTTGAGATGAATTATGATTCGATCAGACACGCGCTCCGGACCGGAAACCCGGATCAATTTTTAGGAACCATTGAATTTTATCCGGAGGAAGGGAAATATCACTATGACGGGCATCGGAAATGCGGAACCTGCTATCATCCCTCGGAATCAAAAAAAAGGGGGGATATTTGTCCGGTCTGTGGAAAAACCCTGACCCTTGGCGTTGCCTACCGGGTGGAAGCACTGGCGGACCGGCCGGCCGGTGAAAAACCCGAAAGGCATCATCCCTTCTACAGCTTGATTCCCCTGGCGGAGATTCTGTCTGAAATATATGGGGTCGGGGTTAAAACAAAAAAAGTGAACCATGCCTACCAAAAGCTGCTGAACCAGTTGGGCGCTGAATATGATATTTTAAATAGACACCCCATATCCGATATCGACAAAACCGGAATTCCGCTTCTGGCAGAGGCCATTGATCGAATGCGCCAAAGAAATGTGATAATAACTCCCGGGTTTGATGGTGAATACGGAAGAATCACCCTTTTTAAACCGGAAGAAAGGGATACCCTGCTCGGGCAGAAGGCGCTTTTTAAAAAGATATCTGTAAAAGAGACAGCGGCATCTGAAAAAAAGATGCCGTTTCAGCCTGAAAAACCCCCCCCCGTCATAAACCGTCCCGCTGTGGAAAAAAAAGATGAATTTAGCCCGGAATATATAAATTCCGAACAGATGCGTGCGGTTGAACACCCGGCCGGACCGGTTCTTGTTGTGGCGGGTCCTGGCACCGGAAAAACCAGAACGCTGACCCATCGAATTGCCTACCTGATGCAGAAAAAAGGCATTTCAGCCGAAAATATTCTGGCAGTCACCTTTACCAATAAGGCCGCAGAGGAGATGCGGCAGAGACTCCGGGCAGGTATCGGTGAAATTACCCGCCTTCCACTGGTGTCTACCTTCCATTCGTTCTGTTTGGGCATACTCAAGGAGTTGAAAGCGGATCAGGCACCGACCATCATCGATGAGTCCTGCCAAAAAGCGATCATAAAAGAGGCTGTCAAACAGGCAAAAGAGAATGGGAAAAAGATATCCGTTTCTCCAAAGGAGTTGTCGGAGTTAATCGTTTCGGCAAAACAGCAGTTTTTAAATCCCCAGGATCCATTGGAATCATTGACAACAAAAATCCCCCTTGGAGAATTTAAAACCGTCTACAGTATATACCAGAGCCTTTTATCTGTGGAAGGGTTTTGTGATTTTGAAGATCTTCTCTTTTTTGTCGTTACCGCTTTTAAAAAGGATCCCATCCTTCTGAAACGCTATCAGGACCGGTTTAAATACATTTTTGTTGATGAATATCAAGATCTTAACAGGGGTCAGTATCGACTCATCCGGGCACTTTCCCCACCCCACAAAGATCTTTTTGCCATCGGTGATCCGGATCAGTCCATATACGGATTCAGAGGATCTAATGTTGAATATTTTAAAAAATTTATGAACGATTACCCGGATGCGACCATTGTTCATCTGACCCGAAATTATCGTTCCACTAAAACGATTCTTGAAGCCTCTTTTGATATCATAAAGCATCACCGGCTGAATCGAAGCCAAGGTCGCATTTACTCTGAAATAGACGGCGATAAGACCATTTATCTATATGCCCATGCTTCTGAAAGGGCGGAAGCCACCGCCGTTGGGCTGGCCATAGAAAGGTTAGTCGGCGGTACCGGGTTTCATTCCATGGATTTTGACAAGGTAGATGCTGCCGATACGCAGAGCCATTGGAGTTTTTCAGATATTTCCGTATTTTTCAGAACCGGTCTGCAGGGTGATATCTTTTCCGAGGTTTTCGACAGGGCCGGGATTCCCTATCAGATGGTCAGCAGAGAAAAAATTTATCAGGTAAAGGGCGTCTTGGAACTGTTATCCCTGTTAAAGATACTTGGAGATTTTGGGGGGTATGCAGATTTTGAAGCGGTTATCGGGTCGATGTCGACCGGGATCGGCCAAAAAACCATTAATACCTTTAAATCATGGGGTTATCGGAATAAATTTTCACTTCATCAGGCATTTTGGCATCTTAAACGGATACCGGTGCCGGGCATACCCAGCAAGGGGCAGCAAAAACTATTTGAATTATTAACCTGGCTCGACCAGATGAAAACCGCCGTAAAAGAGCTTCCCATAAAGGAAGCCCTCCGGTATCTGGTTAAAAATACCGTCATAAAAGACACCCTTCGGGAAACCGCAGGCGCAGAAACCGCCTATCGACGTATTATTGATATCTCCAAAACCCATGGTGCCGATAAAACGGGGTTTTTTGCCGCCGTCACCCTTCAGACCGATACCGATATATATGATTCAAGGGCCGAACGGGTCTCTTTAATGACCATGCACGCGGCAAAAGGTCTTGAATTTCCAATCGTTTTTATCGCCGGTTGTGAAGACGGGTATATACCCCACCGGCGATCGGATACCGATATCGAGGAAGAAAGAAGACTCTTTTATGTGGCCATGACCCGGGCAAAGAATCAGCTTTATCTGACCCGGGCCAAACAGAGAAGAATATTCGGAAAGAAAACACCCCGCACCGTCTCGCCCTTTATTTCAGACATTGAAATCCGTCTCAGGCGCCATGAAAAAAGCGGGGAGAAAAAGTCACAAAAAAACAACCGGAAACAACTCTCACTTTTTTGAGAACAATTGAGAACAATAAGGATGTGTTTATTATGAAAGCAGTCATATTAGACGGTTTCGGCGATCGAGATGTGCTCCGGATCGGCACGGTGGAGACACCTGTATTAAAACCGGGACAGGTACTGATAAAGGTGAAAGCAACATCGGTAAACCGGGCGGATATAACGCAACGGCAGGGAAACTACCCGCCACCGCCGGGAGAGTCGGAGATTCTGGGCCTTGAGGCGGCCGGTGTTGTCGAAGCGGTCGGACCGGATGTCGATGGCTGGAAAAAAGGAGACCGGGTGATGTCGCTGGTGGCCGGAGGTGGTTATGCAGAATATGCCGCCGCCTATGCAAAACATCTGATTCCGGTTCCCGAAGCCATATCCTATGAAGAGGCGGCGTGCATCAGCGAAGTTTATATTACCGCCTTTTTAAATATCTTTCGGATCGGCGGGCTTAAGAATACGGAAGCGGTTCTGATTCACGGTGCAACCGGCGGGATCGGCACGGCCGCTATACAGTTATGTAAAATATTGACACCCGGTGCCAAAATCCTCGTGACCGCCTCTTCAGCAAAGGTGGCCCGGGTAAAAGAAATGGGAGCAGACCTGGCCATTGATTATAGAGAAGAAGATTTTACCGAACGGGTACTGGAGTATACGGGTAAGGTAGGGGTCGATCTGATTCTTGATCACATCGGGGCAGACTATCTCACCCGGAACATGAACGCACTTTCCATCGGCGGCAGACTCGTGGTTATCGGCTTGCTGGGCGGTGCTGCTACGGAGATCAACCTTGCCCGTCTAATGGTAAATAGACAACAGATCATCGGCTCCGTGCTTCGCGCAAGACCGGTCAAGGAAAAGGGGGATATCGTTTCTCATTTTAACCAGGCGGTACTTCCGAGTCTGGCCGATCGATCCATCGGGCCCGTCATTTTTAAAACGTATCCACTGGAAGATGTTGCCGAAGCGCATCGAACCATGGAAGAAAACCGGCATTTTGGAAAGATCGTTTTAAGAATGGAAACCTAGCGTTTGCCCTAACCCGGACAAGCAAGAACCAAACAGGAACACTCTATGATTTTTTTGTCGCAAAGCTTCGGGCCGCTCAAATAAGTTTGAAATGAGCTAAAGTGTCAAGTGAGCTAAAATTATGGAATTCTGTCTTTTATAAAATGGTTATCATCCTTAACTTTAGGCATTTTAGGCACTTTTAATTTTAGGCACTTCTTTGAGTAGGTTATTTTTCCATTGCCGTAAAGCCGGTCCGTGCGACCTCGAGAATATGGTCCCGTCCGATCTCCTGGAGAAAATCGTCGATGAGTTTTGAGGTGCCGGCAATCTGGACGATGTATATTTCATGGTTCTGATGATCTAAAATTTCAAAGTTAAACTCCTTTGAAAGCGCACCGAGCCGATTTTCGTCTGCTTCAAGCTTTACGATCCCCACCTCCCGCCAGAAACTCTTATCGGTGTCCAACTCCTTGGCCGAGATGATTTCGGTCAGTTTTTCGAGCTGTCGGATGACCTGTGTCATCTTTTCGTCGCTATCTCCCCTGAGGGTGAGGGTCATCCGGGTGATACCCGGCAGCAGCGTGGGGCATGCCGTAATGGTTTCGACATTATACATCTTCCGCCGGATCAGGGAGGATATTTTATTGAGAACGCCGGTGCGGTTTAACATAAAAACAAGGAGTGCTCGCCGTTTCATTTCTTTTGTGGTTGTCATAGGGTCCTTCCGTCTCATGCCCTTTTAAGAGAGCTCTTTTATGGATACGATCATATCGGAAACACTGCCGCCTGCCGGCACCATCGGCAACACGATTTCTGTGGGATCGCATAGAAATTCCAACATAAAAGCGCCCTTGTGGGCGGCGGCCGTTTTTATGGCGCTTTCTATTTTATCCGGTTCAGATATGCGCTCATACGGTATTCCGTATGCCTTGGCAATATCGCCGAAATTTGGGCTTTTCATGGGGGTCCCGGCGTACCGGCCATCGAAAAAGATCGTCTGCCACTGACGGACCATCCCCAGATAACCGTTGTTTAGCAGGATAATTTTAACATCGATGTCGTGTTCCATGATCGTTCCGAGTTCTTGAATGTTCATCTGGAACCCACCATCTCCACTGACGGACCAGACCCGTTCGTGGGGCCGGGCCATCTTTACTCCGACAGCCATGGGAAGGGAACAGCCCATGGTGCCGGCGCCGCCGGATGCAAACCAGCTGTTTTTGGTTTGATAATTATAGAACCGGGCCAGAATCATCTGGTGCTGCCCAACATCCGAGACGATTAAATCCTTACCCTGGGTTACATCCGAAAGCGTCTTTACAACCGTTTTCATCAGGAGTTGACCCTCCTGACCAACGCCGATTTCGATCTCCTTTTGGACCTCGTCGGCAATCTCGGCACGGTAATGGTCGATCTGTTCAAACCAGAATCTTCTTGTCTTTGTAATCAACATCGGCTCCTTTGCCAACAGTGTCAGAACTTGGGCAGTGTCGGCATTGAGTGCGATGTCGGTTTTGATCGTTTTATTTATTTCGGAAGGGTCGATCTCAACATGGATGACTTTGGCGCCTGCTCCGAAGGTTTCCACATTACCCGTTACTCTGTCGTCAAAACGCATGCCGAGTGCGATGATCAGATCTGAATTCGCCAGGGCACGGTTTGCCTCAACCGTTCCGTGCATACCGACCATGCCGAGGCTTAGCGGATGATCGGCGGGAATCGCAGAGATTCCGTGGAGCGTAAACGCAATGGGTATTTTTGCCCTCTGGGCAAACTCTTCCAGCTTCTCGCAGGCCCCGCTGTTGATAATCCCGTGACCGCAAAGGATGATCGGCCGATCACTCCTGTTTATCAGCTCCACGGCTTCATGCATACGGCCCCTGTCCGGTGCCGGTGAGTAATAAAATCCCGGAAGATCCGGTTCGTAATTGTCCGGGTCGAAACGATATGAGCCGTCTGTCTCCAGGTTCTGTATGTCCTTGGGGATGTCGACGAGCACCGGACCACCGCGGCCGGTTGCGGCCACATACATGGCCTCATGGATCGTCTCTTCGATATCCTCAACAGCCAACGGCATGTATGTCTGCTTGGTAATCGGCATCATCACACCGACCACATCGCTCTCCTGGAATGCATCCGTGGCGATGACCCCGCTGGAAACCTGGCCGGTAATGGCCAGTACCGGGACCGAATCCATGACCGCGTCGGCAATTCCGGTGACCAGATTCATGGCACCGGGGCCCGATGTCGCCATGCAGACCCCCACACGGGGATCGGACGTGGAAACCGAAGCGCGGGACAACCCCTGGGCCATAAAGACAGCGCCCTGTTCATGCCGGGACATGATAAAGGTAAATTTTTTCTGTTTTTCCATTTCGTCGAAAACGGGCATAATGGCGCCGCCGGTGTAACCGAAAATGTACTTAACCCCTTTATCGACCAAGGCTTTTAGGACAAGTTCCGTGCCTTTCATTTTCTTATGCCTTCCTTTCTTTTATCGGTCAGGGTACAAAACATGTTTGCAGAGTTTGAATAAAACGCTAAAATGACAATTTTATAAAACAGCCGGAGTATAACAGAAGAGAAGAGATAAAAAAATGGGAAGAACACTGTTTGAGAAAATATGGACCCCCCATGTCGTACGGGAGCTTTCGGATGGTTCAGCGCTGCTATATATCGACCGTCACCTCGTTCACGAGGTGACCAGCCCCCAGGCGTTTGAGGGCATGCGGCTTGCAGGACGCAAGGTCCGCCGCCGCGATCTGACTTTTTCCACCATGGATCACAATGTGCCGACCACCGAAGCGCGGCTCGATATAAGCGATCCGATTTCAAAGGCGCAGGTGGACGCCTTGAGGGACAACTGCGAGGCATTCGATCTTTCCCTTTTCGATCTGGGCCATAAATACCAGGGTATCGTCCATGTGATCGGACCGGAGCTGGGGATTACGCTACCCGGGCTGACCATGGTATGCGGAGATTCCCATACCGCCACCCACGGTGCCTTTGGTGCGTTTGCCTTCGGCATCGGAACCTCCGAGGTGGAACATGTGCTCTCGACCCAGACCGTGATACAGGCAAAACCCGGCACCTACAAAGTGACCTTTACCGGGCGCCTCTCCCCGCATATCTTCTCCAAAGACATGATCCTGAAAATGATCGGATTGATGGGCACCGCCGGCGGTGCCGGACATGTGCTCGAATACGGGGGCGAGGCGGTGCGCGGGCTGTCCATGGAGGCCCGAATGACCATGTGCAACATGAGCATCGAGGCCGGCGCCCGGGCCGGGATGATCGCACCGGACGATACCACTTTTGAATATATCACCCGTATTGCGCGTCCCTACGCGCCAAAGGGCGACGCACTGGAAAGGGCCCTGAACTACTGGCGAACCCTCCCCACAGACGATGATGCCGAATTCGACCGGACGCTGACCATCGATGCCGCACGCATCGCCCCACAGGTTACCTGGGGAACCAATCCCGGCATGGTGATCGGTATCGATCAGAGCGTTCCCGAACCGGGAGCAAGCGATCGATACAGCCGATCGGATGGAGAAAAGGCCCTTTCCTATATGGGACTCCGTCCCGGTATCCCCCTGACCGATGTTCCGGTCGATGTCGTTTTTATCGGAAGCTGTACCAACGCCCGAATCGAAGATTTACGCCATGCCGCTAAAATTCTTGAAGGCAGAAAAAAAGCCGATCATGTCCAGATGCTGGTGGTGCCGGGCTCCGAGAAGGTTCGTAAACAGGCCGAAGCAGAGGGGCTGCACCGCCAGTTTATAGCAGCCGGTGGAGAATGGCGCTATGCCGGATGCAGCATGTGTCTGGGGATGAATCCGGATCAGCTTCAACCGCAACAGCGCAGTGCCTCGACATCCAACCGGAACTTTGAAGGCCGCCAGGGAAAGGGCGGGCGGACGCATCTTGTCAGTCCAGAAATGGCTGCTGCTGCGGCTGTGGCCGGAAAATTCGTAGATATCCGCAAATGGCCTGAAATTTAGAAGAAAGAAGGAATAAAAATGAAACCGTTTACGCAACACACCGGACTTGTTGCGACACTCAACCGGGCCAATGTGGACACCGATGCCATTATTCCCAAACAGTTCTTAAAATCGATCTATCGTACCGGATACGGGCCGAATGCTTTCTTCGACTGGCGTTACAGCGATGACGGTGAGCTTGATATGGATTTCGAGCTCAACCACTCGCGTTTTAACGGCCGGTCCATACTGGTGACCCGCAATAATTTCGGTTGCGGTTCCAGCCGGGAGCATGCTGTCTGGGCGCTGGTCCAGGACGGATATCGGGTGGTAGTCGCACCCCGGAAGGAACTTCATGGGCAACGGCTGCCGGGTTTTGCAGACATTTTCGCTACCAATGCCAGCAAAAACGGTCTTCTGCTCGTTGAAGTTTCAGAAGAAGCGGTGAATCGGATATTTGAACTGGTTGATGACCACAAAGGGCTGCGGGCGACCATCGATCTTCCCGGACAACGCGTTGCGGTTCATGCACCGGAACCGATGGTATTGACTTTTTCCATTGAAGCGGGGGTTAAAGAGCCGATGATAAAGGGCCTGGACGATATCGATCTCACCCTCCGGCACGAAGCCGAGATCACCCGCTTCGAAAAGACCCACGACCCTCTATTGCCCGGATAGATCCGTGTTGCATCTCGATAAGTTTTCCCTTATTTTGTTTTCTGCATGTAATTGAAGGAGAATAAAAATGAACACTTTCGGGAATTTTTTAAGGTTCAGTATTTTTGGAGAGTCCCACGGTAGATCGGTGGGAATCGTCATCGGCGGATCCCCTGCAGGTGTGCCGCTATGTGAAGACGATCTATTGGCGGATTTAAATAGGCGTCAAAGCGGAAAAACCGGAACCACACCGCGCAAAGAAGCAGACCTGCCGAAAATTATCAGTGGAACCTATAATGGGAAAACAACCGGAGCGCCCATCACCGTCCTGTTTGAAAACACCGATACCCGATCGAAAGACTATTCCCGGTTTACAGAGGTTCCCAGGCCCGGCCATGCTGATTTCACGGCCTCAATAAAATATGGGGGCCATAGCGATTTTCGAGGAGGGGGACATTTCTCCGGAAGACTCACTCTCGGGTTGGTTTCAGCCGGTGTCCTGGCCAAAAAACTGATTTCACCCATGCTGGTTTCCGCTGTATTGGTCGAAGCCGGAGGAGACACAGACATTGAAGCGGCTGTGGAAAAGGCCGTGGAAGAAGAAGATTCCATCGGCGGGATTATCGAATGCACCGCCACCCGGGTTCCGGTGGGGTTGGGGGAACCGTTTTTCGGGTCGGTGGAATCTCAGATCGCACAGATGGCGTTTTCCATTCCGGCCATCAAGGGCATTGAATTCGGCGCCGGATTCAATGCGGCAAAAATGACCGGGAGCCGGCATAATGACAATTTTATCAGCGTTCAAGGACAGACCGAAACCAATCACGCCGGCGGCATCAACGGCGGCATCTCCAACGGAAACGACATCGTCTTTCGGGTGGCTGTCAAGCCCACCTCCAGCACCTCCCGGCCCCAGGAGACAATCAATATGAAGACTGGCAAGCAGACGGTCTTAAAGGTGGAAGGCCGCCACGATACCTGTATCGCACTGCGGGTGCCGGTTGTTCTTGAGGCCGCAACAGCCATGGTTTTAGCGGACCTGTCAATGGCGGCCCAGGGTATCGAAAGGATTTTTGCTGAAACCTAGGGTGAAAAATCTCAAACAGCTGTTATTACAGACCCTGAACCTTTGAACGGTGAACCCTTGATACGGAGTGCCCATGCGTATTCTTATTGTTGAGGACGATCAAAAGATCGCCTCCTTTGTTGAAAAGGGGCTGAGAGCTGCCGGATTTGCGGTTGATCATGCCCCTGATGGTGAAGAAGGTCTTCATCTGGCCTTAACGGAACCGTATGATGCCGCAATCGTAGATGTGATGCTTCCAAAAAGAGACGGACTCTCTCTGATTGAAGCCCTGCGAAAAGAAAAGGTCGATCTGCCCGTGATGATCCTGAGCGCCAGGGGATCCATCGATGACCGGGTAAAGGGGCTGCAGATCGGAAGCGACGACTATCTGACCAAACCCTTTGCGTTTTCTGAACTCCTGGCACGGGTCCAGGCTCTGATTCGGAGATCCACCGGTGCATCAGAACCGACACGACTCACCGTGGCAGGGCTTTCCATGGATCTTCTCACCCGGGAGATTTTCCGGGATGAACAGAAGATAACGCTTCAGCCGCTGGAATTTTCGTTGCTCGAATATTTGATGCGAAACACCGGTCGGGTCGTATCAAAGACCATGATCATGGAGCACGTCTGGGATTATAATTTCGACCCCCAGACAAATGTCGTTGAGGCCAGGGTTTGCAGATTGCGGGACAAGATCGACAAAGGGTTTCCCGAAAAGCTCATTCACACCATCCGGGGCGCAGGGTATGTCCTTAAAAAGTCCGATTAGATTCAGCCACACCCTGGCATTCCGATTGACCCTCTGGTATGCGGGCATATTTGCCCTCTCATCCTGTGTGGCGTTTCTTCTTTTCTATTTCCTGATTACCTCGGTGCTTCGTACACAAATCGATCAGGATCTTGCAAAACAGGCCGGTGTGTTTTCTTCCCTGCTAAAGACAAACGGCATCCGTGCTGTTGAGCGGGTGGCTTCATTGGAAGCCCAGGCTTCCGGGGAAAAAAAGATTTTTTTTCGCCTGTTTTATCCCACCGGCGAGGTATTTTCTTCATCAAATATGTCATACTGGAAAAATATCGGTATCGGAAAAGAGGCCATCCGTCAGCTTTTGGGCGGAACCTACCGGGTCTTTGATACCATTGGGATTCCACAACGGAACCACAAAGTTCGAATCATGTATGAGGTCATCGGTCCCGGCATCCTCATTCAGCTCGGCCAGTCAACGGAGAACATTTCTAAATTTGTCCAGGCGTTTCAGAAGATATTCATAACCACCATGGCGGTACTGGTTCTTTTGGCAGCGGTCATCGGGTGGTTTATGGCCCGCCGGGCGGTCTCTGGCGTCACCTCGGTGACCCGAACCGCCCAGCAGATTTCCGAAGGCGACCTGGTGCGGAGGGTGCCCGTAAAACCGAGAGGAGACGAGATCGATCAGCTGGCCACCACGTTTAATCAGATGCTGGACCGAATCGAAACACTGGTGGCCGGGATCCGGGAAATGAGCGATAATATTGCCCATGATTTAAAGAGCCCGGTCACCCGAATCCGTGGCATTGCAGAGATCACTGTGACCGCCGGCGCATCTGCGGATGATTACCAGGCCATGGGTGCGAGCATCATCGAAGACTGCGACCGGCTTATGGGTATGATCAATACCTTGCTGATGATCTCAAAGACCGAAGCGGGTGTGGGCACCCGTGAAAATGAGCCCTTAGATCTTTCGGCCATTGTCCGGGATGCCTGCGAGTTGTTTCAACCCATGGCGGAAGACAAAGACATCCGGCTTTCCAGCACCGCGCCGGAAAAGGCGACGGTGACCGGCGACAAACGACTGATCCAGCGCACCATCGGCAATCTCATCGACAATGCCATAAAATACAGCCACAGAGAGGGCCGGATCGATGTTACGGTTGACAATGCTTTTGACGGACAGATCTCCGTCACGGTTCAGGACAACGGGAGCGGAATTTCAGAAGAAGATCTTCCCCATATTTTTGATCGTTTTTATCGTTGTGATCAAAGCCGATCCGAAGGGGGTTCCGGTCTGGGATTGAGTTTGGCAAAGGCCATTGTAGAGGCCCACGGCGGAAACATCTCAGTCGAGAGCCGGCCCGGCAACGGCAGCGTCTTTATCGTAACCTTTACTCAGGATCGGTCAATCGATCCAGGATAAGACCGTTAAACGGATCATTGACCGGTGAAATAAACAGCCATCCCAAATGGTCTGAGCATTTTCCGCAGTAGATCACTTTCCAGCTGTAACCCTTAAACCAGGAAAAATCGTCAGTTGTCGGCCCCATGTATCCGCAACCGACCACGGATCGGAAACATCCGATTTCATAAAGGATTCCGCCGGGGTTGGCAAAGGTATGTGCATGGGACCCGTCCATGGATATCCGTTCAGACGGGTGTGTGACGGGGTTGCCGCATTTTCGGCACCGGATAAATTCTTTATCCTCTGTTGTTTCCGCTTCGGAGGGATCGGTCTCTATGCCGGTCCCGATCCCATCCCCGGGAGGTGTGCGCAACAGAAAACAGCCTGTTTCTAAATAAAGAATCAGGTTCAAGGGTTCAACGTTAAAAGGATCAGAAGTTGATGGCGTCATTGTTTTCACCGAATTAAATCAATCCGGTTACCTATAAAGCTCCAGTAAAGACCTAACGGCTTTGTAGATAAGCGCATAAATCAATATCTCAACTTTCGGGATCCATATTGTCGGGAAATGAATAATTTGCTGTCGCTGTGCGAACTCGCCCTTAAGGATATCTATCATCAGCGCAGGCCAAAATGCTAAAATTCCGTCTATTGATATCCGATGTTTGAGCCTGTTAACCATTGGTTCGAGAGCGCTGATGTAAGATGTCCTAAAGGGCTCAAACAGCGCACATCGTCATCAAATCACCCATTTCCCTACTATCGGGCGAAACCCGATAAGTTGAGCCAATATTATATAAAAACAATCGCGGAGCAATTAACGCTGAACCCTGAACGCTGAATCCTGAACCCGCTAACCCAGACCGTTCCAATGTCCGATTTTATATAAGACAGAATTCCATAACTTTAGCTCACTTTAAACTTATGTCGAGTGTCTATTCGACACCGGGTATTGAAAAATACCGCAAGGCATTATGGTAGCAGATATCTTTTACCATGTTGCCGATGAGTTCGATCTCATTGGGCAGTTCCCCGTTTTCAATCTCGTTTCCAAGAAGATTGCACAGAATGCGTCGAAAATAATCATGCCGCGGATAGGAAAGAAAACTCCGGGAGTCGGTGGTCATGCCGACAAATTGACTCAAAAGGCCGATATTTGAGAGCGCATCGAGCTGCTTTTCCATCCCGTCCTTCTGATCGGCAAACCACCAGGCAGCACCGAACTGCATTTTTCCCGGCACGGAACCATCCTGAAAATTGCCGGCCATGGAGGCCATCAGATCGTTGTCCCTCGGGTTGACGTTATACAGGATGGTTTTGGCGAGTCGTCCATCCCTGTCCAGAAGGTCTAAGAATTTGGCCAGGGGTTTTGCCAGCTCAAAATCCCCGATGGAGTCAAAACCGGTATCCGGACCGATCCGTTTAAAAAATCGGGTATTGGCGCTCCGTATGGCCCCGAAATGAAACTGCTGAACCCAGCCCTTTTCCCCATGCATTCCGGCGATTTCCAGGAGTACGGCCGATTTGAATTTTGAAATGTTTTCTGCCGATGTCCTTTTTCCGCTCCGGATCGTATCGAAGATCCGCTCAATTTCTTTTTGGGAAAAATCTTCTGCAAAGGGGCGTTCAAGGCCATGGTCTGCGCTGCGGCACCCGGCGTCATGGAAGGCATCGTGTCTTTTTCCCAGGGCTTTAATAAATGCAGAATAGTCGTTGATGGCCATATCGGCTGCGGCTTCCAACCGGTCCGTCCACCCATTAAAGGCTGTTGGACTTTCAATGGCCAGGGCCTTGTCCGGGCGCATGGTGGGAACGATACGGATGCCGAAACCCTGATCGGATCGGATTTTTTTATGATGGGAAAGGTCATCGACCGGATCATCTGTGGTGCTGACCACCCGAACGTTCATCTGCTTCATAATCCCCCGGGCGCTGAACCGATGATCTTTGAGCATTTCGTTACAGCGGGCGTAGATTTTTTCTGAAGTATCCGGATTCAAGAGGATTCCGGATACCCCGAAAGGGTTTTTCAATTCCATATGGGTCCAGTGATAAAGGGGGTTTCGCAGGGTTTTCGGGACCGTGGCCGCCCATGCGGCAAATTTTTCGTCATCCTCGGCATCCCCGGTAATCAATTGCTCGTCAACGCCGCATGCACGCATGGCCCGCCATTTGTAATGATCGCCGTAAAGCCATATCTGAGTCAGGTTTTCGTATTTTTTATCCTCCGCTATCTCCTGAACCGGCAGGTGACAGTGGTAATCAAAAATGGGCATGGACTTTGCGAAATCCTGAAACAAGATTTTTGCGGTTTCAGTTTGAAGTATGAAATCTTCAGATAAAAACGGTTTCATCAGCGCCTCCTTTTTTGGCCCGCGTTTTCTGTTTGACATTTTAATAGATTCCTTACAATTATGCATCTCAAATTTTCAAAAAAACCAGGTCCTGTAAAGATTAAATCGAAGCTGTGCCGGTAAAATAGGATTTTAAGAACATGGAGTTTCCGGATTTATCCCATATAAAAGCGTCGCTTGTCGAAGAATTTCAAGCAGCCTGCCGACCCGGCGTCCAGGATGTGCGCACCGTTGCCTCACCCTATCGCATCTCTCCTTTAGGTGCTCACATCGATCATCAGGGCGGGCCGGTTTTGGGAATGACCATCGGCGCCTATACATTGATGGCCTATGCACCCTCATCAGATCAACGGATACATCTGCGCAGCAAAAACTACCCGGACACCGTGGCATTCGATCTGAACGATATCCCGGAGGAGATACCCGGGTCGTGGGGATACTATGTTCGCGGGGCCGCCCTGGCTCTGAAGGAAAAATATCCGATTCGCCGCGGCATTACCGGGCTTTTAAACGGAATGCTTCCCGGTTGCGGGTTGAGCTCTTCCGCCTCGGTCCTGCTGGCCTATCTGCATGCCCTGGCCGACGTAAACGATATCGCCCTGAGCCATTGGGATTATGTAAAACTCACCCGGCTTGCCGAAAACAGATACATCGGTTTAAAAAACGGTATTCTGGATCAGACCAGCATCGTTTTCGGTGAAAAAGACCACCTGCTCCATATCGATACCCGGCAGCCCCGGGTGGATAAAATACAAGACTGCTGCGGGCAAGATGCCTACCGTATTTTAATCGCCTACTCGGGTTATTCAAGAGAGCTGACCACAACCGGATACAACACAAGGGTACAGGAGTGCCGGGCGGCGGCCGAAACGCTATCGAAAATAACGGGCAGCAGACCGGCAACCATTCTTTCAGATATTTCCGAAGAAACCTTCAATTCCCACGGCGGGAAGTTAGACCCCATGCTGTCAAGGCGTGCGCGCCATTTCTTCGGAGAGGTTCAAAGGGTTAAGAGTGGATTGGCCGCCTGGCAGGACGGGCGCCTGGCGTGTTTCGGCCGGCTGATGAATGAATCCTGCGGAAGCTCCATGGATCTTTATGAATGCGGCAGCCCCCCGGTGCATGATCTGCAGCAGATCGTCAGTTCAACAAAGGGTGTTTGGGGTTCCCGGTTCAGCGGCGGCGGATTCGGCGGGTGCGTGGTCGGATTTGTCGATCCCCTGCATGCTGAAAAGGCCGTATCGACCATCATGGATGCCTATATCAATCTTCACCCGGAGGTTGCGGACCTGGCCGCGGTCTATCTGGCAAACTCGGTAAAAGGGGTCCATTTCCTGTGATCACCATCCTGCTTTGTGCCGGATATGCCACCCGCATGCATCCGTTGACAAAAGATTTTCCCAAACCCCTGCTTCCTGTGGCGGGGAAACCGGTGCTCGACTATTTTATGGCCCAGCTGATGGATATCGACGGCGAACACGACGTTCATGTGGTCACCAATGAAAGATTTGCCCCACATTTTAAGGCCTGGCGGAAAGACTGGATGAAACGCCGGGTGTCAAAGTTTACGGAAATAACCGTACACAACGACGGCTCCACCGACAACGACAACCGGCTGGGCGCCTGTCGGGACATGGCTTGGGCTTTTGAAAAGATTGAGAATTTTACCCATGCCCTGGTCGCTGCCGGAGACAACATATTCCGGTTTTCATTGGCGCCCCTTTGGGAAGAATTCGCAGGGGCCGATTCCCATCGCATCGTGGTGCTTCCGGAGAGTAATCCGGAAAAGCTCCAGCAGACCGGTGTACCCCGGTTCGGAACGGCCGATCGGGTACTTCGGCTTTACGAAAAACCCGAACATCCGCCAACCGACTGGTCTTGCCCGGCCATCTATTTTTTGAAGGGATCCGCAGGACCCATACTGGATAGATTTCTGCAGACTTCAGGAAATAAGGATGCGCCAGGGCATTTTATCGATTATCTTTGCCAGAACAGTAAGGTTTGTGCGTTTAAGGTCCGATCTTCCCGCTTCGATATCGGCAGCATCGATGATTATCATAGCGCCGATCGACGGCTGCGGGGGGAGCCGGTTTTTATGTGAGCCCAGGTTGAGGGGTTCAGCGTTCAGAGGTTCAGAGGTTCAGGGGTTCAGCGTTCAGGGGTTGATTGCCTCATTTTTTTAATCAAATCAGTGGAATAGAAAAACAATCGCGAAGCTATTAACCCTAAACGATGAACCCTGAACCCGCTAACGCAGACCGTTGCAATGTCCAATTTTCGCGTAGAACCATAGCGCTAAATGGATCGCAGGAACTTGAGAAACCGATTTTACGGGGACTGAATATATGGATGATATTACAAAAAGATTGGCCTCTTTTATAGCCGGATTAAAATTTGAAGATCTGCCCGCGCCGGTGGTGGAGCAGACAAAAAAATGTCTTCTGGATTATACCGGTGTGGCATTATACGGTGCCCGGACACCCATCGCTTCCAAGTTTTTTAACTTTATTCGCAGGTTCGGAGGCGTTCCGGAAGCAACGGTCATCCGGTACGGGCACCGGACCACCTGCCCCCAGGCAGCCCTTGTCAACGGGTACATGGCACACGGATTGGAACTGGACGACGGCCACATCGTGGGCCATGTGCACCCGGGTGTTACCGCCATACCGGCAGCGCTGGCCGTGGGTGAGAAGATGGGCGTTTCCGGAAAAGATTTTATTACGGCCGTTGTTGCCGGATATGAAACGGTCATCCGGGTCGGAGATGCGATCACCCCGTCTGCAATATATGACCGCGGCATCCACGCACCCGGGCTGACCGGCGCATTCGGTGCTGCTGCGGCCGTGGGGTCGCTTCTGGGCCTAAATCGGGATCAAATGACCCATGCCATTGGCAACTGCTGTCTGACGCCCGTCTCTCCCTTTCAGACATTTACAGAAGGTGCGACCATAAAGGATCTTTACGGCGGCTGGCCGGGGTTTGTGGGCACCCTGGCCGCGTTAATGGCCCAGGACGGTTTTACCGGCCCTGAAAAGCTGTTTGAAGGATCAAAGGGTTTCTGCCGTAACGTGGCAGACGAATACGACGTGACCAAGATTGTACAAAATCTTGGTGAGCAATGGCGGATTCTTGAGACCTATTTTAAAAAACACGCATCCTGCAGCTTTTCCCACACCACCATGGATGCCGTGATGGAAATTGTTGAATCCCAACCGGTGGCCGCCGATGATATCGAGACGGTTCTGGTTAAAACCCATCGATTTGCAAGCGATCTGGATGAAAAGCGCCCCCAAACCCTTTCCGCCAAAAAATCATCCATACCGTATTGCACGGCACTTGCCATTGTTAAGAAACGTGTCTTTTTGGATGAATTCAACCTGAAACCCGGGGAGGAGGCCTCGGTTTTATCCCTTGCGGAAAAGGTGGGTGTCTGTAAAGACCCTGAGTTGGACCGGGTTCATGTGGCGGATGAAGGGCGAAGGCCGGCATCGGTTGAGATCTGTTTAAAGAACGGAGATCTGCTTTCGGCCCGAAAAGATGTTGCCAAAGGCTGGCCCGAGGATCCGCTGAGCGACTCGGAGTTTGAAGAAAAATTTAACCGCCTTGTCCGGGAAGCCGTTTCTGAAACCGAGGCGGACGGGATTCGGCAGACATTAAAAACGCTTGAAACGCTACCGGACATATCCGGGTTTATCCAACAGCTGGTATCCATGTAACGTGCCGCAACCGGTTCAGGCATTTTCCTTTCTGACAATAACTGCATCCTGAAGTTCGATATCCAGCGCTGCCCCGGTTTTACGCACCAGGCTGTGAATCACGATGTTTAAATGATTCGGCATATGCGTATCGTTAAATCCCGCAACCGTACCGACGGTTTGCCCCGATACGTTGACGGTATCGCCCGCTAGGATGATTCCCGGTACTCCGATTTCAAAAAACCCCAGGCCGCAGATCCGATTGACCGTATCCCCGGGAGATACATTTTCATCGGTAAGCAGCAGTTCATGGATTTCGTTTTTAAGAAACGCCCGGGACGGTTGGGGCATCAAGATGATCCCCCGGTTGTCAAATCTATTTGACAATACGGCGACAATGCGGCCTTCGACCACCTGTTTTTTGTGGAATGGGTCGGTTGAAATCATACCGGCGATATACGGATCGGTCATTGATAATCTCCTCATATTCTCTATGCTTGGAGCATCCGTAACTTTTTGTAAAGTTCTTTTTGCACTTTTCCATACGTATTTGATAAACAGATTAAGGGATAGGGAGTTTTCCCCTAATATTGATTGTGCGGTGCGACGAGAAAAATTTCCCGACTTCTCAAAGAAAAGGATCCGCATCGGCGCACCCATAAATAAGAGGTCCTGAATGCAGAAAGAGAGAAAGGCCGTCTGGGGCTGGGCCATGTATGACTGGGCGAATTCTGCCTTTGCAACCACAGTGATGGCCGGGTTTTTCCCTATTTTTTTCAAAAAATACTGGTCTTATGGTGCCGATGTAAATATGAGCACTGCTCAACTCGGTTTCGGAAACGCAGCAGCCGGCCTTCTGGTGGCATTTATGGCACCGATTCTGGGGGCGATTGCAGACCGGGCCGGCGCACGAAAAAAATTCCTGATCTTCTTTGCCTACCTGGGTGTCCTGATGACCGCCGCTCTTTTTGTGGTTCAAAAAGGGCAATGGGTCCTTGCCATGTTAATATATGGATTCGGGATCATCGGCTTTTCAGGCGCAAATATCTTTTATGATGCCCTGCTGCCGCACGTATCCTCTGAAGATACCGTCGACTATGTATCCGGGCTCGGATATGCCATGGGTTATCTGGGAGGCGGTCTGCTCTTTCTGATCAATGTGATGATGACATTGATGCCGGAAAAATTCGGCTTGGCCGATGCCGGGCAGGCCGTCCGCTACGCCTTTATTTCCGTGGCGATCTGGTGGGGCGGGTTCACGGTCTTCACGATTGTTTGGGTTTCTGAAAAATCGGGACCGGGCATTCAAAACGGGTTCGGCAGTGCGGTGCGCGGCGGTTTTCAGCGGCTCCTGGGGACATTTCGACAGATCCGGCAGCTGAAAACGCTTTTCCTGTTTTTAGCCGCCTATTGGTGCTATATTGATGGTGTGGATACGGTTATCCGCATGGCGGTCGATTACGGAATGTCCCTGGGATTCGATTCCAACGATCTGATCCTGGCCCTGTTGATGGTTCAGTTTATCGGGTTTCCTGCGGCCCTGGGGTTTGGAAAACTGGGGCAGCGATGGGATGTACGGAAGGCGATTTTTATCGCCATCGGCGTCTATGTGCTGATAACGGTCTGGGCGATCATGATGACCGAAAAACATGAGTTTTTTGTCCTGGCCGGCATGATCGGTCTGGTCCAGGGTGGGATACAGGCCCTGAGCCGTTCTTATTATTCAAGGCTGATCCCCATAGACCGTACGGCCGAATATTTCGGATTTTATAATATGCTGGGCCGTTTTGCCGCGATTATCGGCCCGGCGCTTATGGGAGGGGTCGGCCTTCTGGTTCGAAGAATCCTGATGCCGCCGGATCCCACCGCTGCCCAGATCCTTTCCATCGGACGACTTGCTTCCCGATGGGGCATCGCTTCCATCCTGGTTCTTTTTATTCTGGGCGGCACACTGCTCTATTTTGTGGATGAAAAGCAGATGCCGCCGACAGATGCCCGCAGGAATACGTAATCGGCCAAAAACCTGTAGCAAGGAGGGGATAACATGAGAAGACAAAGCATTTTGTCAGGTGCCTCGATTGTCGCCATTTTTCTGGTCTTGATGACCGGTGGTCATGCCATCGCAGAAAAAGGCGGGATCTCTTTCTGGACAACGGAGATCGAACCGAAACGCATGAAAATCCAGCAGGCGCTTTCAAAGCGGTTCGAACAGGCCACCGGCGTATCGGTGGAGGTGGTGCCGGTAAAAGAAAGCCAACTGGCGATCCGGATTGTTGCCGCGGCGGCTGCAGGTGCATTGCCGGATACCGTCTTTGTTCCGCTCGATTTTATCATAAACTGGGCCGAAGAGGGGATTCTCGATTCAAATGCCGCCACAACGGTCATTGATGAGCTGGCGGAAGCATCTTTTGCAAGCGGGCCGCTCAGAATGGCTCGGGTAAAGGAGGGGTGGGCAGCCGTACCGGCTGATGGATGGGGCCAGCTGCTGCTCTACCGCAAAGATCTGTTTGTTGCCCAAGGTATCGATACCATGTTGGGCGCCCCGGACAGCTGGGAGAAGATTCTAAAAGCGACCAAAGCCCTGCACAAACCGCCAAACATGTGGGGCATGGCTGTCGGCACGGATCCTGGGCAGGTTTATACGCAACAGGTTTTTGAGCAGTTTGCGCTCTCAAACGGCGCGCGGTTGCTGAATACGACAACCGGGAAAGTAGATTTAAACACGCCGGAATTTATTCAAACCCTTAAATTCTATAAAGAATTGGCTGCCTATTCACCCCCAGGGGATATATACTGGCGGCAAACCCGGGAGGATTATCTGGGCGGCCGCATGGCGATGATCATCTGGTCTCCATTTATCCTCGATGAGCTGGCGGGTCTTCGGGATTCGGTTCCGGTCACGGCCCAAGGGCTAAAGCGGTCGCTTCATGAAATGACGGGTATTGTTACTGCCTTCCAGGGCCCCATGGGTTCAAAGCCCGCCCAGTGGGGTCAAGTCAGTTATTTCGGCATTACCACCGGAGCCGATCCGGAAGCCCTCAATTGGGTACAGTTTCTTTTAGGTGAAGGGTATCTGGATTGGCTCAGCATGGCACCGGAAGGCAAGGTGCCCTTGCGGCACCAGTTTGTTGACGGCTGGAAAAACCTGGAAATCGGTGTGGATCGCAAAACCAAGATCTCCGAGCTCTATCCGGATGCCGTTATCGACAGCATGATCGCAGGTGCGGACCGATTTGATCGATGGGCATTTGCCCAGGGCAAAGGCGCTTGTGTCGGGCAGCTATACGGCACCAAAACGCTGATCAGGATTCTTCGGCGGTATCTGGATGGTGACATGTCTGCTGAGCATGCTGCAGAACAGATGACCGTGGAAATCGGTAAGCTTTCTGCCTGCCCATAACCGGACACGAAGGTCGGGACATGAGAAAGAGCGAGCAGCGTCTTGCGTATCTACTTTTAGGAACCCCAGCGGTAATCGTTTTTTCATTGATCCTTTTTCCGGTTGTCTGGAATATATGGCTTGCCTTTCACAGGGTGCGCCTGCTTGATCTCCGGAACCTTAGCTGGTGGCAATATCCGGCAACCCTTGATAATTTCGTCAAGATATTTACCCAGTATGATTTCTGGCCGGCCCTGGCGGCAACTCTCATATACACGACAGGAGGTGCGACCCTTGCGCTTGCCCTCGGTCTGATAGCGGCCCTTGCGGTGAACCCTCCTTTTAGAGGCCGCGGGTTTGTTCGCGGAACCCTTTTAATCCCCTATATCGCTCCGGTCGTGGCGGTCGCCTTTGCCTGGCGATTTATTTTAGACCCCCGTGGGGTCGTCATGACCGCCCTTTTGGGGGCGGATCTTATGGAGCAGCCGATTCATCTTTTGGGGCAACGGCCCTGGGCCATGATGTCTCTGGTCCTGTTTGAGGGGTGGCGGTATTTCCCTTTTGATTTTATGTTTATACTGGCTCGGCTGCAGGCCATTCCCAGTGTCCTGTATGATGCGGCCGCCATTGACGGCGCAACGCCGGTGAAAAGATTTTTCTTTGTAACCCTGCCCCAATTGAAACTTGTTTTAGCCACCCTCTTTCTCCTTCGCTTTATGTGGACATTTAACAAATTTGACGATGTTTTCCTGATCACCCGGGGGGCTGCCGGAACCCGGGTGCTGACGATAAAGGTGTACGAATTTTTAATCGGCGAATTCGATGTCGGTGCAGGGGCCGGGATGGCGCTGGTTTTGTTTGCAGTGCTGGGTCTGTTTTTACTTGTATACTTCAAATGGGTCATGCGTCCTGCAGAGGAGGAATAGCCACGTGTTTATAAGACGGGACGAATCCCCAGCGCTCAGATTTCTTCGCATAACCTGTCTCATCCTGCTGGTTTTTCTTGCCGGTTTCCCGTTTTACTGGATGATTATCGCCTCTCTGAAACCGTTCGTCCATTTGGCCATGAACCCGCTCAATCTGTGGCCTATACCTGGCGAGCTGACCCTGGCCGCCTATAAAGAAGTCTGGTTTGAGTTCCAGCTCGGGCATTTCTTTTTGAACAGTCTCTATGTTTCGGGAATCACGGTCTTTTTAACCATCGCCCTTGCCACCCTTGCGGCCTATACCATTGCCCGGATCCGATTTCGGGGCCGAACATTTCTATCCCGCAGCATACTGATCATCTATATGTTTCCGGCCATTGTGATTGCGGTTCCTCTGTACACGCTGTTTACCAAGTTCGGTCTGCGGAATAATCTTAACGGATTGATTCTGTTGTATTTGGCCCAGACATTACCGGTGGCCATCTATATGCTCTACAGTTATTTTAAAACGCTGTCGCCGGATTTGGAGGAGGCGGGGTTAATCGATGGCTGTTCACGTTTCGGGGTGATCTGGCGGGTCACCGTGCCGTTGAGTCTTCCGGCAATGGTCTCGGTGGCGCTCTATACCTTTATGATCGCCTGGAATGAGTTTCTGTTTGCATTTCTTTTTATTGACAGTCCAAAAAATTTCACCCTGTCACGCGGTATCATGCAGATCGCCGACAACATAAATGTCTCCCAGCAGTTGCTGATGGCCGCCTCGGTGATCGCAACCGTACCGATTATTTTATTATTTTTGCTGCTTGAGCGACACCTGGTGAACGGTTTGACAGCCGGAGGGGTCAAGGGGTAATCCAGATAAGAGAGGGACTAAATACCGTGAGCAAAGATACAGGGATGACGATTCAGAAGCTTCAAAAAACCGTTGATGATTGGGTGAAGAGTTACGGCGTACGGTACTTTTCCGAACTGACCAACCTGGCCATTCTCATGGAAGAAGCGGGTGAACTGGCCCGGATTATGAGCCGTGTTTACGGCGATCAGAGCTTCAAGGGGCCGGCATCGGATGTGGATCTGGCCGATGAGCTGGCCGACGTGCTGTTTGTGCTGGTCTGTATCGCAAACCAGACCGGTGTCGATATCTCTGCAGCCATTGAAAAAAATCTTGCCAAGAAAACAGCAAGAGACAGAGACCGGCACCGGAACAATCCCAAACTAATTTAAGCATGTGAAAAATGTTCCGAAAATTCCGAAATATATGGATTCAGCGCGGTGCGAGAGACAATGTGATGATCGTATCTGAATCGGATGCGCCGTCTTCGGGGCATCGGTTTTATTTTTGGTCGGTCTTTTCAGCACTTGAAATTTTGTTTCTGCTCATAACAGTCCTTTCATACAATAAACAATATATTCATACGCTTCTCTGTCTTTATCTCTTCTCGTTTCTGCCCTTTTTATTGAGCCTTTACCTAGGTCCCAAGACGACCCTTTCCATCCGCAGCATTCTTGTCACCGGGTTGATCTTCAGAGTGACCCTGCTGGGGTCGTTTCCCGTTTTTTCAGATGATGTCTTCCGGTATCTGTGGGAAGGCAAAATGCAGCTGCACGGCATCAATCCCTATATTGTGTCACCGGCTGATCCCGCGACCCTGCCCTTTCGGGATGCATTTTTTGAGCTGGTAAACCACAAAACAATACCGACCATCTACCCGCCGCTTTCAGAGCTGTTTTTCAGAATCTGTATGGGTATTTCCTATAATCTTTACTTTTTCAAGGCAATGTTGATCCTGCTGGATATGGGCGTGCTGTTTTTTCTGCTTTCTATCCTGAACGCCCGCGGTATGAGGCGCCATCTATTGTTGATATGGGCGTGGCATCCACTCGTTATTGTTGAAGTCGCAGGTAGCGGCCATCAAGATATTATCGGGATCTTTTTTCTGGCCGGGTCTCTTTATTTTATGCAGCAGAGGCAATTGCTGAAACCGGCACTGATGCTGATCGGATCATTTCTATCCAAACTGTTTCCGTTGGCGCTGTTTCCATTGATGCTTCGTAAACAGAGCAGATGGCCGTACCTTCTTTTGCCCCTGCTGACCATGCTTTTTTATCTGCCCTTTCTCAGCCCCGGCACCCATATTTTTACAGGGCTTTCGGTCTACACACGAACATGGGAGGCGAATGCGTCGGTTTTTTATCTGCTAAAGCGATTGCTTGGAGACCCCCAGACGGCAAAAGTTGCCATCGGTTTGATTATTTTGGCAATATACATCTATACGTATCGGTTGATATCCGATTTTGAAAAGGCCGGTTTTATCGTGTTGGGAAGCTATTTAATCCTGTCGCCCACCCTTCACCCCTGGTATCTTCTCTGGATCATCCCTTTCCTGGCAATCAATCCCAACAGGGCATGGCTCTATCTCACCATGGCGGCGGCAGCCTATTATCATGTCTTGATCGATTATTTCGAAAAGGACCTCTGGGAGGATCAGCTGTGGATTAAATGTTTGATTTATCTCCCGTTTTTTGTTCTCCTGATATCCGAATATCTAAAAAAAAGACGGGTTTCAAATGCTTCGCATCCTCTTTAGCCTAATCGTTGCCCTATCACTTATCCGGGTGCCTGCCCAGGCACAGACCGGTTCTTTTTTTCTGGGCGGTATCCAGGTCAATGAACCCGACCCTGTGACGTGGGTCCAGACCCTTAAAGGGGAGCGGATGAACACCGTTGCGGTGACCGTTTATTCCTATCAGGGCGATTGGGATTCGGATCGATTGGTTTTTAAGCAGCGCAATATCGGGCTTGAAAATGAGGTTCGGGCGGCAAAGGCAGGGGGGATGAAAGTGGTGCTGATTTTGCGCACCGCTCTTGATCACGCCTATCCGAAAAACAAGTTTCTCTGGCACGGACTCATCATGCCGAAGACCGATGATATGCTGAAGCGATGGTTTGAGAAATATACGGTGTTTGTTTCGCATTGGGCAAAATTCGCCCGGCAGGAAGGGGTCGATCTGCTCGGTATTGCCAGTGAGATGAACAGTCTCACCGAAACAGCGCCTGTGGATAAGATTCCGGAACTTCACGACTGGTATCTTAATCGTCTCAAGCAGGAAAAAATGAAGGGGCGGCTGCTCAAGCACAATCAGATGATCACCGAGCGACATCTCTGGGTGCGGGGGCATAAAAATTACGAGACATTTGAAACCTATCTTGACGACAAGCAGCTTGCACATGAGCGGTGGGCAAGACAGACGGGCTTTTTTGACGCGGCCGAACCGATTGTTCTCATCAATAAAAGACGCCGTAAACTGGACCGGTTGTGGCGGAATCTGATCCGGCACATCCGAAAGATCTATCATGGGCCCCTGACCTATGCGGCCAATTTTGATCAGTACCACGAAGTCGGGTTCTGGGATGCTTTGGATTTTGTGGGAATCAACGGCTACTTTCCCCTCAGAAGAAACCTTCTGGGAGACAATGAAAGGCATCGCCTGAAAACGGTTCTGGCAGACGGCTGGCGGCGGGTTTTTAAAAGGATCGATGATTTTATGGACGGTCAGGGCCTAAGGAATCTGCCCATAATTTTTACCGAGCTTGGATATACCCGTCGAAAAAACTGCACCCTGGCACCCTGGGCGGACACGGGGTTTTCAATGATCGGACCCGGTTCCGGAAAGCGGTTTATCGTCTGGCAGGACCAGCCCGAAGATGCAGAAGAACGCGCACTCGCCATTTCGGCGCTCTATGAAACCACCCGAAACCGGGTCCGGAACCCGTTGGCCGGCATTCTGTACTGGAAGCTCTCGACCCTTTCTTCCCATAAAGATATCGAGCCGTTTGTCTGTATCGTGGGGGGCCGGCCCAAAGATCCGCTTTTAGACAGCCTTCAGTTGTTTCGGTGATTATTTAGCTTTCAGCGTTCAGCCTTTACCGGAATATGCCTGCTTGAGGTTGAGGGTAACAAAATAGGCAAACCCGGTGGTAAAGATTGCAAGATAGGGGAGCATGTGCAGGGCGGATAGCCGGATAGAATAGATCATGGTTACGACCAGATAGGCCAGGAAGAACGCCTCCATCCAGAACAGCGGCACACGGCGGATGCGGTAGATGTTGTGCTGCCAACGATCCTTTCGGGTCACGACATTATATTTAGGGGTACGGACAAATACGGCGGCGTTTGAAAAAATCCCTTTTATGACGGCTTCGGAATTATTGACACAGAGCCCGATACCGACTGCCATCAGTAAAGGAATTTCAATGAGCAGTTTTATACGGCTGCCTGCCCATGGATGCCACCCTGCAAAGAGATAGAATGCAGTGATGGAGACCAGAGAAAACATTAATACCGTCCTGTACAGATACATCTGTACAAGGGACATGTGGCCCAGCACAAAGGGCATCACCAGAATCATCAGGGGAAGCACCATGTACATCACATTGGAAAGCATGTGAAACCCGCCTTCGATTTTAATCCGCCATGGCTGGTCGGATCTAAAGAGACGGGGGAGAATTTTTCTGGCCGTCTGAATGCTCCCCTTTGCCCACCGAAACTGCTGGGATTTAAAAGCCGCCAACTCCACCGGTAGCTCCGCCGGAACCCGGATGTCCGGGGCATATAGAAATTTCCAACCCCTCATCTGGGCTCGGTAGCTCAGATCCATATCTTCGGTCAATGTGTCGTATTGCCAGCCGCCGCTGTCGATAATGCACGATCGGCGCCACATCCCGGCGGTGCCGTTGAAATTGAAGAAACGTCCGGAACGGTTTCTGGAGAAATGTTCAATATGGAAGTGTCCATCCAGAAACAGTGCCTGAATACGGGTAAAAAGGGAAAAATTCCGGTTAATATGATCCCAGCAGAACTGGATCATTCCCAGTCCGGAATCATTTAAATACGGCAAGGCCGACTCCAGCAAGTCGGGTTGGGTATAAAATCCGAATCAAAGATCAGTATCCATTCTCCTTTTGCCGACCGGAGGCCATGCTGGAGGGCACCGGCCTTGTAGCCGGTCCGGGACCCTCTTCGGACGGTTTGAATGGGGTGGCCCTGGATACGATACGTTTCCACAAGGGTGTCGAGGATGTCGCATGTGTCATCGTCTGAATCATCCAGCACCTGTATCTCCAGAAGATGGCGCGGATATCGGATGCTGCATACGGCATCGATCAGCCGTTTTACGACATAGCGTTCATTGAATACGGGCAGCTGGATCGTTATTTTTGGCGGAGCGGAAGAAACGGTATATTTCGGGGGTCTGTTTTTTTCATTATGTTTTGCGTACAGATAGATACCCAGCAGGAAAAGACGGTGACCGCTGTAAATTCCGCACATCAATAGGATAAGCAAACAGAGCCCTTCAATCATAATGACCCCGCTAAAGACAGTCGATATACAAACAGGACAGAATGGGATTTTGACTTTTTTTAAAAAATGGTTACCAGTCTAATATTACAGACTCTTGCAAAAACAGGGGTCTTATCAATGGCGCCACATGAAAATAAAGAGGAGGATGCCATGAATACAATTATAAAGACAGTCTTTACCTTAATCATATTATTCGGCGTTTACAATTATTTAAACACATTCAGCATGGCAGGTAAGCTTATGAACGAAGATCAGAAAAACACACAGATTGCCACGTTTGCAGGGGGCTGCTTTTGGTGTACCGAGTCTGATTTTGAAAAAATAGACGGTGTCAAAGCGGTTATTTCCGGATACACCGGCGGTCACGATTTAGACCCGACCTATGAAGAAGTCAGTTCCGGAATCACCGGGCATGCCGAAGCCGTTCAGATCATCTTCAATCCGGAGATCGTTACATATAATGAGCTGCTGGATGTTTTCTGGAGACATGTGAACCCAACGGATCCAGGCGGTCAGTTCGTGGACAGAGGGTCTCAGTATCGACCCGCCGTTTTCTACCACAATGAAGAACAGAGGCATCTTGCAGAAGTATCCAGGGATTCCCTCGGAAAGTCCGGGCGGTACGACAAACCCGTTGTTGTCGAAATTACGCCGCTAAAAACGTTTTACAAAGCCGAGGACTACCACCAGGACTTCTACAAAAAAAGCCCCGCACGATACAAATCCTATCGATATCACTCCGGTCGTGATCAGTATCTGACCAAGGTATGGGGGGCGCCTGAAGATGCCGCCGGCAACTCAGGCAAAAAAAAATATGAAAAACCGGGCGATGATGCCCTGCAGAAAAAGTTAACCCGCCTGCAGTACGATGTGACGCAAAAAGACGCCACAGAACCGCCTTTTCAAAACGCGTTTTGGGACAACAAAAAAGAGGGTCTTTACGTGGACATCGTTTCAGGGGAGCCCCTGTTCAGCTCCATCGACAAATTTAAATCCGGAACCGGCTGGCCCAGCTTTACAAAGCCCCTGGAGACGGACCATGTTGTCGAGAAAACCGACCAGAGCTTTTTGATGGCCCGTACGGAAGTCCGCAGCAGGTATGCCGACTCTCATCTGGGCCATCTGTTTCCGGATGGCCCGAAACCGACCGGGCTCCGGTACTGCATCAATTCAGCATCCTTACGGTTTATTCCGAAAGAGGATCTGGAAAAGGAAGGATACGGTAAATATAATAAATTGTTTGAGAAAAAATAGTAACCTGGACTGAATCCCGTCACCGTTGGCCCACGGCCCAATTAAAGAGATTTCCCATCGAAACGCCAAGCAACACCTATTTTTATGACAGTTATTCATAAAAGACGGCTGTCTTTTATGAATAACTGTCTTTTAATATGGTTGCATTTTCTGACTCCATCGTATATATTAAAAACTATGAAACGAACAATAGATCCGATTTTACAACAATGGAAGGACAGTCGCGTCAGGCAGCCGCTTCTAATAACAGGTGCCCGGCAGGTTGGGAAGACGCATTCAGTAACCGATTTTGGAAAGAGGGCATTTGAAAACATCGTTTCTGTGAATTTTGAAGAGCAGCCGGAATTGAGCCGCTGTTTTTCAGACTTTGATCCCAAAGGAATCATTGACCGGTTGTCCATTCTGACACACATGACAATCCACCCCGGACGTACGTTATTATTTCTGGATGAGATCCAGGAATGTCCAAGAGCGATTACCTCTTTGCGATATTTTCTTGAAAAATTACCAGAACTTCATGTTATCGGTGCGGGATCGCTGATTGAGTTTGCGTTGCGCGCCGAGGATTTCCGGATGCCTGTGGGCCGTGTGCAAAGCGTGTATATGTATCCCATGTCATTTGGAGAATTTTTGATAGCCACCGGTGATGAGAGATTATTGGACCATATTCATACGGTTGATTTACATACCGGAGTGGAGCTTGTTTTTTCGGCCAAACTTGAACAGCTGTTTCGCCAATACCTGCTGATCGGCGGTATGCCCAGGGTTGTGAGTGCCTTTGAAAATAAGGTTATGGTGGAAGAAATACAGCGGTTGCAATCCGGACTCACTCGAACCTATATTGATGATTTTGCCAGGTATGCGTCAACTTCAAAGCATAAATATCTGAAAGAGGCGTATGCAAGTGCCCCAAAAATGGTGGGTCGAAGATACAAATATTCACATGTAAATCCAGGTTTTGAGGCTAAATTTTTGAAAGAAGCACTCGGGTTGCTGGGGGATGCGCGGTGCCTGTATAAAGTCTGCCATGCATCCGGTGCGGGCGCACCTCTTTTGGCGACGGCCAATGAACGTAAATTCAAAATTGCGTGTCTCGATGTCGGTCTTATGCAAAATGCGCTTGGTGTGCGGGAAGCTATTATTCTTGACGATAATATCATGCAGATTAATGCCGGCAATGTTGCAGAACAGGTTGTCGCACAAGAGATACTTGCCTGTGCGGATCCCTATACTGACAAAAAGTTACATTTTTGGGCAAGGGAAGCCCGGGGCAGCAATGCCGAAGTTGATTTTCTAATGGAAATCGAAGGCATGCCGATACCGGTTGAGGTAAAAGCCGGTGCCAGGGGCTCACTGAAGAGCATGAGGCTTTTTCTTAGAGAATATCCCGGCACACCGCTTGGCATCCGATATTCAATGCACGAGTTGTCGTATTTTGATCAAATATTGTCTATTCCGTTGTACATGATTAACCAGACACACCGCCTGGTGCGGAGCTGTCTAAAATGAAAGGGGCCCATCGGATGAAACCAAACCGCTTTAAGCAGCATATGGCAGAGGAGAATTTTTCAGTGGGGCACATGATCTCGGAATTCGGCACCCGGGGCCAGGCAAAGATGCTTGAGATTGCTGATATCGATTTTGTCATCATCGACCGGGAACACACCGGTTCAACTTCTGCCGACATTGCCGATCTGGTGGCCTGGTTCAAAGCCACAGACATTGCGCCCTTTGTCCGGATCCCGCAAATCCAATATCATTTTATCGCCCGGACCCTCGATGTTGGTGCTTTGGGCTTGATGGTGCCGAATGTGAAGACCGGTGATGAAGCCCGCGCAATTGTTGATGCGGCCAAATATGCCCCCATGGGAGATCGGGGCGTCAGCCTGGGGGCTGCCCATTCCGACTACGGGAAGGTGGATCCCAGGGCCTTTATGGATTATGCAAATGAGAATACCACCGTCATCTGCCAGATAGAAAGCCGGGAAGGGGTCGAAAACCTCAATGATATCGCCGGGGTTGCCGGTGTCGACGTGCTCTGGGTGGGGCATTTTGACCTGTCACAATCCATGGGGATTCCCGGGCAATTCGACAATCCGAAATTCTTAGATGCCCTTAAAAGAGTCATCGATACGGCCCGGAAAAACAGTCTCGGCATCGGTATTCAGCCGGGCAGTCTGGATCAGGCCCGGGAATGGATGGAGATGGGGTTTAATGTCATCTCCTATAGTGCCGACCATTCCGTTTACATAAACGCCATGAAGCAGGCGGTTGCAGGGGTTCGAAATCTTTTTTAGGGTTTTCGTGGCATTAGAAAAAAGTATAAAGTGCCTAAAGTTTGAAGTGAGCTAAAACTGTGGAATTCTGTCAATTTAAAATGATTATCATCTTTAACTTTAGGCACTTTTAATTTCAAACGTCAGCATTTACGAATCATAGCACTAAGGGGCTGCTCAGTATATCAGCTCCTCTATGGTGATTTTATCTTTAAACATATGGTATGCCCATATCTGGTAGGCGAGCACCATGGGTATGAAAATCACCACCACCACCAGCATGATCTTTAAGGTGTAGGGACTTGAAGAGGCATTGAAAGCGGTCAGACTGTACTTGGGATCGATACTCGACGGAAATAGACTTGGAAATAGGCCGACGACGCCATAGAATGTCGCTCCCACAATGGTCAGTGCCGAGGCGAACCATGCTTTGAAATAGGTTGCCCTGGCTGAAAAGACCCTCACCCCCAGAAGCCCGGCCACCGTCAGGAGTATGACAAGAAAAAGTACCGGATGGGCCAGATAGTTGTCATAAAGACGCGTGGCAAACATGCTGGCGACCAGGAAAAGTACGGCCACTGCCAGCAGTACCGGCCAGACGGTTTTAACCGTCCGGACAGCCCGCTCGTGCAGGTCTCCGGTGCTCTTGATGGTCAGCCACAGGGCGCCGTGCTGGATAAAGAGGAGTAAAAACAGTACCCCGCCCAGCAATCCGTAGGGATTCAGCAATGTGAAAAGATTCCCCTGATAGATGCCCTCCCCGTCGATGGGAATTCCCTTGAAAATATTTGCAAAGGCCACCCCGAAGAGAACGGCAGGCACCACACTGCCGATAAAGATACAGGCATCCCAGATTTTTCGCCAGCGGGGATCGTCTACCTTGGCGCGGAATTCAAAAGAGACGCCCCGTATGATCAATGCAAAAAGAATCAGCATCAGGGCCGAATAGAGCGACGAAAACATCACGGCATAGACCCTGGGGAAAGCGGCAAAGGTCACTCCACCGGCGGTGACGAGCCATACCTGGTTCCCGTCCCAGAGAGGGCCCATGGCATTGATCATGATGCGTTTGTCTGTATCGGATTTTCCGAGAAACGGATAGAGGGTTCCGATTCCGAAGTCGAATCCGTCGGTGATGAAAAATATGGCCCAGAGCAGGCCCCAAAGGAAAAACCATGTTGATTGCATAACCATCTTGTCCTCCGCAGTTTATGGTGTGTTTGCTTTAGATCTAAACCGGTTGAATCGGATCTGTGAACAGCGTCAGGCGATCCGGGCTTCACCGGTCTGTTTTTTGCCCGAAGCCTCCACAACGGCCGGACCTTTTTTGGCATTTTTAGCGATTAAAAAGAATCCGGATGCCCCCAGGAGTCCGTATAGAAGTATAAATCCCACCAGGGTGATCGCCACCTGGGAAACGGCAATGGGGGACACGGCATCCGAGGTTTTCACCAACCCATAGACAATCCAGGGCTGCCGGCCCAGTTCGGTCACGAGCCATCCGAGCTGGATTGCCAGGTACGGCAGGGGGATTGCCCACATCATAATTTTGAGATACCCGGGGCTTTCCAGGAGCTTTTTCCTTTTGAACCAGCCCACTACTGTCAGGAGAATGAACAGGCACCCGAGGCCCACCATGCCCTTGAAGGCAAAGGAGGTGATCAGCACCGGCGGACGTTCGTCTCTGGGGAAATCCTTTAGCCCGGGCACCTCTGCATCGATGTCGTGTTTTACCAGAAAGCTCAAAAGACCCGGAAGCCGACCGATTTCAATGGCGTTCCGTTCATTTTCCGGATCGGGCCAGGCAAACATGTAAACCGGTGCCCGTTTCTGGGTTTCCCAGAGGGATTCCATTGCAGCCAATTTTGTCGGCTGTTTTTCGGCGACAACCACACCATTCAGATCTCCCAATATGAAAACAACAAATGAAAAGACGAGTCCGTACACGAGGCCGATACGGAAAGAGCGGGTGAAGAAATCCACCCGATGTTTCCTCAACAGGTGGTAGGCGCTGATGCCCATGACAAAAAAGGCGGCCAGGGTGTAGGCGGCGCTGACGGTATGGATGAGTTTGACAACGGCAAATTTTTGAAAAATAACAGCAGCAAAATCCGTGAGTTCCGCACGGCCGTTTCGGATCGTGTACCCCACCGGACTCTGCATCCAGGCGTTGGCCACCAGGATCCAGACGGCTGAAAAGCTCGAGCCGAGGGCCACCAGCCACATGACGGCGGCATGGGCTTTTTTGGATAGTTTCTCCCATCCGAAAATCCAAACCCCGATCAGGGTGGATTCAAGAAAAAAAGCCACCGTCGCCTCTATGGCCAACAGGGATCCGAATATATCCCCCACGTAGGCGGAGTAGCGGGACCAGTTGGTGCCGAACTGAAACTCCAGTGTGATGCCGGTTACAACGCCCACCGCAAAGTTGATCAGAAACAGCTTGCCCCAGAATTTTGTCATGTGCAGATAGGTCTCGTCCCCGGTTTTGACATATCGGGTTTCCATGTAGGCGACCACAAAAGAAAGACCCAGTGTCAGGGGGACAAACAAAAAATGGAACATGGTGGTGGCGGCAAACTGAAGCCGTGAAAGAAACAAGGCGTCCATAGGCTCTCCTTCTTTTAAAAATAATTCAAATTCAGTCGAAAGGTGGCGGTGGATTTCTCGCCGCGCCGCTCATTCAACATTCAGCGGCTCCGTTGCAAACCCGTATTTTTCCAAACCGGTGTTCTCCAACAATCCGGTGGTGCAGTTTTCTTCTGCCAGGATATTCGCAAAGGTGTTCTGTCTGAGCGTCGATCGGAGTTGATCCCGGGCCTGCTCCCAGATTCGGTGAACGGAACAGGACCCGTTTCTCTGGCAGGAGTTTGGACGGAGAACGCAGTCGTTGAGGAAGATTTCGCCGATAACCGCCTCCACCACATCCAACAGCGTCAGCTCCTCAGGCGGGATTAGCAACCGGTATCCCCCCCTGGCACCCTGGAGGATCTCGATGATGCCGGCCCGGGCAAGCTGCTGGGCGATTTTTCCGAGAAACGGATTTGGAATTTTCATGATCCGGACGACGTCTTTTCGACTAACGATCCGGTCGATGCCGTGTTGGGAGAGGAAGATGACGCATCTGACTCCGTATTCCCCCGCGCGTGTCAATCTCATGTTTCACCCGATAATTGCGATAAATAAGATAATATTTATCCTATATAATCGGCTGGAGATTCTGTCAACCGGTTTTTATCAGATGCTGGGTTCAGAGGTTCAGAGGTTCAGGGTTCAGAGGTTCAGGGTTCAGAGGTTCAGAGGTTCAGAGGTTCAAGGTTCAGAGGTTCAGGGTTCAGAGGTTCAGGGTTGTGGGATCCCGAACCCGGAACCCCTCAACTCGTATTCCAGTTCCTCGTAGGTACCCTGTGTCTGGATGCGCCCCTCTCGTAAGACGATGATATTGTCCATGCGTTCAAGTTGAGCGTGGCGGTGGGTAATCAAAATAAGGGTTTTGCCTTGGGTTTTTTCAAATATGGATGCCAGCAGCTCATGCTCGGTCGATTGATCGAGCCCTTCGGTGGGTTCGTCCAGAATCCATACGGGCCCGTCCTTTAGAAAACACCGGGCCATGGCCAGGCGACGCGCTTCACCACCGGAGAGAAGTTTTCCGAATTCTCCCACCCAGGTATCCATCCCTTCCGGAAGCGCATCCACAAACGTCTCCAGGCAGGCCGACTTCAGTGCATTGCGGAGTTGATCGTCATCGGCATCCGGTCTGGCCAGCAGCAGGTTTTCCCGTATGGTGGCGCCGAACATATGCGCCTGCTGAGAAACGGTGTTTACATGGCATCGAAGATCCCCTTCAGCCAGAAGACGGATGTCCATGCCACCGATTTTTACCCGGCCGTTTGATGGATCCCAGAAACGAACCAGAAGATTCATCAATGTCGATTTTCCGGAGCCGGTTTCACCGACCACCGCCACCCGCCGGCCGGCAGGGACGGAAAAATCGACGTTTTGAAGAACCCATGGATCGTGGCCCGGGTATCGAAAATAGATGTTCTCATACGTGACGTCGAAACGTTGGGGCAGGGCCGAGGATGTTTCCGGAAAGCATATATCGGGAGGCGATTCAATGATTTCTCTGATCCGGCGGGCAGCCTCCCGATTCCGCCCAAAAAACGGATAGGCGCGTTGAAGCGGCTGAACCGCTTCAAAAGCGGCCAGGACCGCCAGGGATACCAAGACAAGGGTTGTCCCCTGTAGTTTTCCGCCGGCAACGCGTTCTGCACCGATGTAGAGTACGCTGGTCAGCGCAATACCCGAAAGGAGGGTGACGGCTGCACCGGAAATTGCCGATATCCGGCTCATGTTCCGTTGACAGGCGGCCAGGGCCTTAATATCTTTCCGGACGGCTTCAGTCTGACGCCGGGCGGCATGGAATACCAACAGTTCGCTTATGGCCTGAATGCCATCGATAATGCGGGTCCGGAGCCGAGCGCTGCGCTGTGTCAGCTGCCTGCCGATCCGATCGCCATGTGCCCATGCGGTAAACGGAACAACGAAACCGGCAATGAGAAGAAACAGAACCCCTGGGACGGCAATAACCATATCGATGAATCCCAAAAACAGAAACAGCATCATGGCCAGGACCAGGACCACCAGTGTGGGGGAGAGCACCCGCAGGTACAGATTGTCAAGGGTGTCGATATCTTCTACAAGACGGCCCAATACATCGCCGCTCCGATATTTTGAAAGAACGGCGGGGACAAGCGGCTCAAGCTTTCGGTAAAACCAGACACGGAGCCCGGCCAGGATCCGCAGGGTGGTGTCGTGGGTCACCAGGCGCTCGAAATAACGTGCCGCCGTGCGGGCAAAGGCAAAAAGCCGCACACCGATAGACGGGAAAAAGAAATTAAACATTCCGGCGCTGGTCACCGAAAGCCCGGCAACGGCAGTTGCCGAAAGAAACCATCCGGCCAGGGACAGCAAGCCGACCGAGGAAACCACGGCTCCAAGACCGATTCCAGTCCCCAGAAGCATTCGTCGTCGGTACGGGGATATCAGGCGGAAAAACGGTCGGAATTCACCCAGCAGATCACGCATTTGACTCATTTTCTATCCCCCATTAGCGGCAGGCTATTTTTTAAAAAGATGAACGTCGAACACTCAGGTAGCGAAGACTCCGACATCGAACGTCCAGGTAGCGAAGACACCGACGTCGAATGAAAAAAAACAATCAATACCAAACAATTAATCACGCCAAGGCGTGATTATTTTCAGCCCTTCGGCTCCTCTCAGGGCCGTGAGCCTGTCGAACGGCCGTTTCAATATTGGCAACGAAAATCTTAATGAGATTCATGTCCTTTTTTTGTCTTTCATTCAAAATTCGATGTCGGAGTCTTCGCTACCTGGACGTTCGATGTTCGATGTTCATTTTGTAAGTTCCTCGCATACAAAAACATCCTATCACCTATGCCTCTACGCCTCGTGTCAGCAGTCGACGAAACTCACCGTCAATTTCTGACAGTTCGGACCACAATCCCTGCTGTACGATTTCTCCATGGGCCATGACAAGGATTCGATCCGTATTTTTTAGACCCTTCAACCGGTGTGTCAGCAAGAGGACGGTCCGCCCCATGGAGAGTTTTTCCATGGCCTCCATTATGAGAAACTCGTTTTCCATGTCCAAACCGGCGGTGGGTTCGTCCAACAACAGAATCGGCGCATCCTTTAAAAATGCCCTGGCCAATGCCACACGCTGGGCCTGCCCGCGCGAAAGTCCATATCCCTGTTCACCCACCTTTGTATCAAGACCGTCGGGAAGTTTTTCGGTAAACTTCAGCACACCCGCCGCCTCTGCTGCCCCGGAGATATCGGAAAAAGACGCTTCCGGCCGGCCCATGCGGATGTTTTCTAAAACCGATCCATGGAGCAGGACGGGACTCTGTCCGATCCATGCCAGGTGCCGGCGCCAGCTCTCAGGCGGAACCGTCTCAAGGAAGGTATCGTTTATGAAAATGCGGCCCTTATCCGGGTGAACAAAACCGAGCAGCAGATTGACCACACTGGTTTTGCCGGAACCGCTTGCACCCGCAAGGGCGACGTGTTCACCCGGCTTGAGTTCGAAATTGATGCCGTTTAATGCCCGCCGCGCACCGCCATCGTAGGTCAGGTGCAGGTTTTCAAATCGAATGTGCACCGGTTGAGGGGATGTAAAGGCTGTGGTGTCCACCGGTGGGTTGTGAACCGTTTTGGATAGAATATTCTGGATTTCCTGTACTGCTCCCATGGCCTCTGCCCGGACATGATAGTGGGCGCCCAGTTCCCTGAGGGGGAAATAAAAATCCGGTGCCAGCAGGAGAATAAAAATACCGCTTTCAAGGGTCAAAGCGTTACCCCATGCCCCGAATTCCAGATAGCCGAGGTAGCTCATACCCAGATACATCGCCACAAGAGCGATGCTGATGGAGCTGAAAAATTCCATAACGGCCGAAGAGAGGAATGCAATCCTTAGAACCGACATGGTTTTCTTGCGGTATCCGTCCGATATTTCGGCCACCGTTGTTTCTTCTTCCCGGCAACGGTTCAGAAGCTTCAGGGTCCCTAATCCCTGGAGCATATCATAAAAATGGCCACTCATCCGTGCCAACGCCTGAAAATGCTGCTGGCTGATGCTCTCTGCACCCATCCCCACAAGGATCATAAAAAAGGGGATGAGAGGGGCGGTGATCAGCAGCACCCCGCCTGCTGCCCAGCTGATGGGGAAAACAATGGCGAGCATAGCCCCAGGAACCGCCACAGACAGGGCAAGCTGGGGAAGATAGTGGGCGAAAAATCCGTGAAGACCCTCCACCTGTTCCATCACCGTGCTGGTGAGGGCGCCGGTTTTACTCCGGGCAGTATAAGCCGGCCCCAGCCGGGTGATACGTTCCACCAGCGCAATGCGTATCTGTTCGCAAACCCTTGCTCCCGCCTCGAACCCGGCCCGTTCCCGGCCCCAGCCAAGGGCGGCACGTGCGCCGTAAATGACCAGAACGAGCGCAAACAGCGGCCACCGGTCGTTTACATGCAGACCGTCCATGACCGTTTCGTGGATGATGCGGGCCACACAACGGGCCTGGATAATCAGCAACAGGCCGTTTGCGGCACCCAGAAAAACGGAAAGGAAGATCCAGGGCCGGGCCGGGCCGGCCTGTCCGAGCAGCCACTGCAACGGTTTGTCGATACGATTTACGGTCGATTGCATCGGTCTACCTGACACCGGAGAGACGAAACGGAAGATTCTGTACGGCACCTGCCTGTCATAGTCCATATAACGTATTGTAACCACACGCGTATTGACACAAAAACGCCGGGTCACTATACTTATGCCAGACAAACGCACGGTCCCATCTTTTCGACTTCAATTTGGCATACACCCAGGGCAGGGTCAATAATGAACAGAAAACGGTTACGCATCGGCATCCTCATTTTTCTTACAGCTGTATTTTATCTGTCTTCCCTTCAGGTGGTCCACGGGGCTCCTGATTCCACCCATGACCAGGGAGCCGACAACCGGCTGAACATACTCCGCATCACACCCAAGGGGGATGACGTTCCCCCTGGACGTCAGCTCGTGATTCAGTTTGACCGCAAGGTCGTTCCCATTGGGCGCATGGATCGGACCGGTGCCGAGATCCCCATCCGCATCGAGCCACATCTCGATTGTGAGTGGCGCTGGTTGAACACGAGCGCATTGGCCTGCCAATTGCGCGAGGAGGACAGGATGCAGCGGTCCACCCGGTATAAAATGACAGTGGGCCCGGGCATCGAAACCGAAACCGGTGCGGGTATGGCGGATTCGGTGCAGCATACGTTTATTACACAGCGCCCCATGGCCACCTACAGCCGTTTCTTCAACTGGCTGTCACCGGGCAGGCCGCTTTTACAGGTGACGCTGAACCAGGCGGTCACCAAAGCCTCTCTTGAATCCAGTATGTATCTGTATCCCGGGGCAGGGTCAGGGAAAATCGGAATCACGGCCTACCCCGATGACATGCGCCGCGTGCTGCCCGGGTGGATGCAATATCTCACCGGTGAAAAACAACCCCTTCCAGATGCCCAGGCCAAAATGCTCGATGATGCCCACCTCAGTCGGGTCTGGCTGGTCCTGGCCCGTAAGGAACTGCCGCTGAACAGCGAGATCCGTTTCAATATACAACCCGGACTCGTCTCCGGCGAGGGCGGGGAAACGGGCATCGAACAACGCACCGTGGTCAGCTTCGAAACCTTTCCCGAATTTGAATTTGCAGGGATTCGCTGCATGCCCTATGGCGAAAACAGCTGGCAGGATATCTTTTTGAACCGCCTGGAACCTTTCATCGAAAAGACCGGCGATGCGGCCCCGGCCCAACGTTCCCCGAAGGCCTGCAATCCCCTGAGCCGGATTGCCCTGCTGTTCACCTCTCCGGTTGCCGGTTCCGAGGTGCGTGATCATGTTGGCATCACGCCCCCGCTGGATGGCGGTCGGGATGATTACGATCCCTGGGCCAATGTCCATGACTCGACCCATTTGAGCTATCCCCATCGCCAGGGACGCTATTATTACGTGTGGTTACCCGTGCGTCTTAAGGCCGATCAACGCTACCGGGTTAAGATGGATGCCGATCGGCTGGTCGATGAATTCGGCCGCAAGCTCGACAGGGACGTCCGCTTTGCCTTTTACACCGCCCATCGCGAACCCGATCTGCGTTTGACCCATTCACAGGCCGTACTTGAAAAGTCGGTCGATACGGATGTGCCGGTGTATGTGACGAACCTGGATCGAATCGGTATTTCCTATCAACGCCTCACAGTCGATGAGCAGCAGCAGAACCTGAGACAGACCGTGAACACACCCGAAGCCCGTGATGTGGCCTATGCACTTCCCATGAAGGCCCGGGACCTGATCGGCAGCGCATCGGGGGCGGTGTCCGGTTATCTCCATCCAGAGCCGCAGCCCCCGGGAGATTGGCGCGCACCCGGTTTTTTTGTTCAGGTCACACCGTTTCAGGTGCATGCCAAGTTCGGTCATTACAACGCGACGGTCTGGGTCACCTCCATGGTCAGCGGGGATCCGGTTAAAGGCGCAAGCGTCTCTCTTGTCAAAGGTTCATACCGGGAACTGACTCGCCTGAAGGATCAAAACCACAGGTCCCTGACAGACAAGAGCGGACTGGCCCATCTGCCGGGGATCGCCGATATCGATCCGGATATAGATTTTTTTGAGTACTGGCAGCGCGACGATCAGGCGCGTTTTTTCGTCAAGGTCGAAAAGGGCAAGGACATGGCCCTGATGCCCCTTGACCATTTTTTCAGGACATACAGTCAAAGCGTATATCCGAATATCCGCAAACAGGGCGGTCACATGCACAGCTGGGGAACCACCGCCCAGGGCATCTATAAACTGGGTGATGCGGTGGCCTACAAGATCTATGTGCGGGATCAAAGCAACCGGCACTGGGTGGCGCCGCCCAAGGACGGCTACAGGCTGACGGTATATGATCCCCAGAACCGGGTCGTCCATCGACGTGATGATATCGCCCTGTCCGACTTCGGCGCCTTCGACGGCCGCTTCAGGGTTCCGGAGCAGGGCGCTGTGGGCTGGTACCGTTTTGTCGTATCGTCTGATGTTTCCAGGTTCACCGGCCAGGCCATGACGATGCTGGTCAGTGACTTTACCCCGGCTTCCTTTGCGGTCGATGCCGATCTTAACGGCGATCGGTTCAAGGGCGGCGATACGGTCCAGGTCTCCACCCGGGCCATGCTGCACTCGGGCGGGCCGTTTACCCGTGCGGAAGTCCGTTTGACGGCGCGCCTGGACGCAGCTGCCTTTACCACCGGCAATCCCCAGGCCAAAGATTTTCAGTTCGGCAGCTTCAATGAGCAGCGACTGAATGCAAAACAGCGCACGCTGCTCGATGTGCGCGGCAGGCTGGATGCCAGGGGCCGGTACCAGAAAGCCTTCACCTTGCCGCAGACAGATATCTATTACGGTTCGCTGAAGGTCGAATCGGCGGTTAAAGACGACAGGGGCAAGTTCATCGCCACTGCCGCCAAGGCCGAGTATGCGGGACGGGATCTTTTTGTAGGGTTGCGCAATACCCGATGGTTATATGAAACGAACCGGCCGGCGAAGCTGGAAGTACTGGTCGTCGACAATGCGGACCGATTGATCGGCCAAGTCCCTGTTCATATCGATATCCAGCGCCGGGAGTTCAAAGTTGCCCGGGTCAAGGGGCCGGGCAACGCCTATCTTACCCGAAACATCGCCGAATGGGTCGATGTGGACCGTTTAAAACTGCGCTCGGAAAACCGTCCGGTGCCCTGCATTTTTACGCCGGAAAGACCCGGCAGTTACCGGTTTATCGCCACGATCAAGGACAACCGTGGGCGAGAGCACAAAACCACGTTGCCGGGCTGGGCGGTCGGCGCCGGATATGTGTCCTGGGATCAAGGCAATAATACGGCCCTTACGATCGTTGCCGAACAGAGCAAGTACCGCATCGGTGATACCGCACGCTATCTTGTCAAAAACCCCTTTCCCGGTGCCCGTGCCCTGGTGACGGTGGAACGATACGGTGTGCTCGATCAATGGGTGGAAACCCTGGAGACCAGCACCCCAGTCATCGAGGTGCCGATAAAGCCCGATTATATCCCCGGCTTCTATCTGTCCGTGGCAGTGGTCTCGCCCCGGGTAGACATCCCCCCCGGCCCCGGCAATGTAGATCTGGGCAAACCTGCTTACCGCATGGGATACGTCAGCGCCCGGGTTAACGACTCCTATAAACAGATCGCTGTATCGGTTAAAACCGACAAGGCCGTTTACAAACCCCGGGAAACCGTCAAAGCCAGTCTTCATGTGGCGCCGAAGCAGGGTGATGGCCGATACCCGATGGAGATCGCCGTGGTCGTGGTGGACGAATCGGTACTGGCCTTAAATCGTCAGGGCGATAACTATTACGATCCTTATACCGGTTTCAACAAACTCGACGGCCTGGATGTCCTCAACTACAGTCTCATCAACCGCCTGGTGGGCCGGCAGAAATTCGAAAAGAAAGGGGCAAACCCCGGGGGCGACGGCGGTGCATCGGCCTATGCTTCTTTGCGCAATCGGTTCAAGTTTGTCAGCTACTGGAATCCCTCGATCCGGCCCGATGCGGCGGGCAACGCCAGTATTGAATTCCAGGCACCCGACAACCTGACCGGCTGGCGTATCCTCGTTCTGGCGGCAACCTCGGAAGACCGCATGGGCCTGGGGCAACGCAATATCAAGGTCAACCGACCCACTGAGCTGCGTCCGGTCATGCCGAATCAGGTAATCGACGGGGATCGATTCAAGGCCGGATTCAATATCATGAATCGAACGGACACGGTCCGGGAGGTGACAATCGATGTCCGCATCAACGGGCCCCTGGCAGAGGCGGTAAAGGACCATCACCGGATTATCCTCACGCTCGATCCCTATGCCCGGAAGAATTTTTGGCTGCCTGTCCAGACCAGAGGCAGCGGAGAAATGAGTTTTTTGGTGCAGGCCGGCGACACCCTCGATGCCGATGCCCTGCAGCATACCCTGGTGGTCAAAAAACGTCGTGGGCTGGAGACGAGCGCAACCTACGGGACAACAACACAGACCGAAACCCTCGAATCGATCCATATCCCGGAGGGGATCTACACGGATGTCGGGGGGGTCAGGGTTCTGTTGTCCCCTTCGGTGATCGGCAATATCGACGGCGCATTCGAATATATCAAAGCCTATCCCCATCGATGCTGGGAGCAACGTCTGACCCAAGCCGGCATGGCCTCGGCCTACCTCCAGTTAAAGGAGTATTTCGAGGGCGAATTCAGCTGGCCGGACGCAGAAACGGTCGTTAAGAAACAACTGGCGGCGGCAGCCGACTTTCAGGCCCCAAGCGGCGGGATGACCTACTGGATCCCATCCAATCAATACGTCAGCCCATACCTGTCGGCCTATACCGCCATCGCCTTTAATGGGTTGCGTCGTAACGGATATGCCATCCCCCGGGAAGTGGAAACCCGCCTGCACGAGTACCTGCTCCACCTGCTGCGCCGGGAGGTGTTCCCCACCTTCTACAGCAAAGGCATGGCCGCCTCGGTGAGGGCGGTGGCCCTGGCGGCCCTGGCCGAGCATGGCAAGATAGACGCCGGCGACATCCATCGCTACGCACCCCACACACCCGAGATGGATCTGTTCGGCAAGGCGCATTTTCTCCAGGCGGCCGTCAAGACCGATGATAAGGATGCGATGATCGGGATGATGGTGGACACCATTTTGGGTCACGCGAACCAGGGCGGCGGCAAGTTCCTTTTCAATGAGGCCTGGGATGACAGTTATAAATATTTGCTGGCGACACCGCTGCGATCCAACTGTGCTGTGCTGTCCGGACTCCTGGCGGTACCGCCGTCCGTGGCGAAACGGATCGGTGATATCCCGTTTAAAATGGTGCGCAGCATTACCCAAAACCGCGGCAATCGTGACCACTGGGAAAACACCCAGGAAAACGTTTTCTGTATGAATGCCTTGATGGCGTATCGCAGGCGCTATGAATCCGAAGATCCTGACATGACACTGGATGTCAGTTTTGACAAAGCGTCCATGGGTACGGCCCGTTTCAAACACGCGTCCGATCCCGTTCGGATCCTGGAGCGGCCCATGCAGAAGGGGGATGCGGGGAAAAAAGCCCAGATCCGGATCACAAAACAGGGCACGGGGCGTCTATATTACTCGGCGCAGGTGGCCTTTGATTCCAAGGCGGACAATCCCAGCCGCATCAATTCGGGGATGGAGATTCGCAGGGAGTACAGCGTCGAGCGGAACGGCGGGTGGACATTGCTGAAAAGCCCCATGGCCATACGTCGCGGTGAACTGGTGCGGGTGGATCTATTCGTTACGGCACCTGCCGCACGCCATTTCGTGGCGGTTAAAGATCCCGTACCCGGCGGTCTGGAGCCGGTTAACACGGATCTGGCGACTGCCTCTCGTGTGGATGCCCAAAAGGGCGCTTTTAAGCCCGGCGATGGATCTTGGTGGTACCGGTTCAGCGACTGGACAACCTATGGCCGCTACTTCCGGAGTTTTTATCACAAGGCGTTGCGCCACGATTCAGCACGCTTCTACGCCGACTATCTGCCGGCCGGCCGCTATCACCTCTCCTATACCGCACAGGCCATTGCCGAAGGCGACTTTTCGGTGATGCCCGTACACGTCGAAGAAATGTACGATCCGGACATCTATGGCAGGGGACTGCCGGCACGGCTCCAGGTGGCCGGGGATAAAGATTAGGTGATGGGTGTGCAGCGGTACAAGAAACAGGTCATCCTCTGGGCAGCCCCGATATCCTTTGCGGCGATTGTCCTGGCAGTGGCAACGATCGGTGCCGTCAAACCCGTACCGACGGATTTTGCGAGCCTCTGTGGTGACCTCCGCAAAAGGCAGTTTACAGACCGAAGGGGCCGTACCCTGAACCGGACCTACCAAAACCCCTGGAATATCTATGACAGGGTCTCTCTGCACGAGGTGCCCGAGTTCCTGCAACGGGCGTTTATCGTCTCCGAGGATAAGCGTTTCTACAATCACCATGGTGTGGATTGGCTGGCGAGACTGAGTGCCCTGAAGCAGGGCATCGCAGCGGGCAGGGTGACCCGCGGCGCCAGCACCATCAGTGAACAGGCGGTCCGCTTGATCCACAAGCGCCCCCGGACCCTCTGGTCGCGTTGGCTCGAGGGGTTTGAAGCAAAAAAGCTGGAATCCCAAAACAGCAAGGCGGATATCCTGGAGTTTTATCTCAACCAGGTCCCGTACCAGAGCCGGCGCCGCGGTATCAGGCAGGCCGCGTCCCATTATTTCGATCGGCATCTGTGGACGCTGAGTCAAAAGGAGATGCTCGCCCTGGTGGTATTTGTCCGTTCACCGAAGTGGTTCGATCCCCAGCGCTTCAGCAAAAAACTGGATGCGGCGATCCTGCGTTTGGCCGAACGCATGGTTGAAGACACGTCCCTGACGGCATATGAACTGGCAGCACTCAGGCAGGAACCGATCCGGGTTAAGCGCCCGTCACTGGCGCTTAATGCCGAACATTTTATTCGATACATTCGACGCCAGGCCCTGCCTGGATCCGAATATGTTCACACGACCCTGGATGCCGATCTGCAGCGGCGGGTACAACAGGTCCTGGATACCCGTCTCGATACCTTGCAGCCTGCCCATGTGGCCAACGGCGCGGTGTTGATCGTGGATCATGGCACCAATGAAATCATTGCCTGGGTTGTGGGCCGGGCCGGAGGAAAGCAACGAACACGCGACAATGAGCTGGATCCCATCGTTACGCCGCGTCAGCCGGGCTCGACACTCAAGCCGTTTGTCTATGCCCTGGCCATGGAAAAAGGCTGGACCGCCTCAACGCTGGTTAACGACACACCACTGGAAGAGGGTGTCGGCACAGGCCTGCATGTCTATCGCAACTACAGCCGCCGCCACTACGGTCCTGTTTCCGTGCGCGAGGCCCTGGGCAATTCCCTGAATATTCCCGCGGTGCACGCGATTCAGTATGTGGGGGCCAAAGACTTTCTGGCGTTTCTCTATAGACTGGGCATGTACAGTCTTGCGGCGCACCCCGATGTTTATGGCGACGGTATCGCACTGGGAAACGGCGAGGTCACCTTGTTCGAGCTGGTTCAGGCTTACAGCACCCTGGCCCGAATGGGCGATTTCAAGCCGCTTACGGGATACCAGGGCCAGGCGATTCAGCGGAACAACCGCCTCGTGTTGAATGCGCCGGCGGCAAGCCTTATTGCCGATATTCTTTCCGATCCCCGTGCACGGGAGAAGGAATTCGGCCGCAATTCCATATTGAACCTGCCTTACCCCACAGCGGTAAAGACAGGCACCTCCAACGACTACCGTGACGCCTGGTCCGTGGGCTTCAATGATCGTTATACCGTCGGGGTGTGGATGGGCAACCTGGATTACCGCCCCATGCATGAAGTCACCGGCTCCACCGGTCCGGCCGTGGTGCTGCGTACGATATTCAATGACCTCAACCGGGGCCGGGTTATAAAACCGTTGTACCGGAGCCCCCTGCTGGAAAAACACCGGGTGTGCATCGAAACCGGGCTGTCCGCCAAAGATGACACCAAGGCTCGGGATGAATGGTTCCTGCCGGGCAGCTATCCGGTGCAGGATAAGGGGCTGCGGCATCCTGGGCCGATCCGTATCCGTAAGCCCACCCCGAATCTGCATCTGGCCATGGACCCGCGTATTCCCGATGAATATGAAGCCTTTCAGTTCGAGATCACCCGAATGGACAGACTCAAGAAGGTGGAATGGTACATCAACGGCCGCCATGCCGGCACAGGCCGGGATTACCGTTATCGCTGGCCTCTTGAGAAAGGTCGTTTCAAGACTTACGCAAAGGTATGGTTGGAAAACGCCTCAACCCCTGTCAGGACACCACCTGTAGCGTATCGGGTCAAATAAGATCTCAAATCCACTCTCGCCTAAAAAACTGACCCCCATACGGCATGTGAGGGTAAACGCATTTGCCCTGTGATTGCGGAGTATTTCTATTGACAACCCAATTAGAATTTGACTCTATTATTGAAAATGAAGAGATCAGCATCCGGTATCCCACCCATAAGGAAATAATAAAATGCAAGATAACAACGAGCGGCTCAATACCAAGACAGGCACCCTTCCACCCAAAATTGCCGGCGGCCCGGGACGGTATGTCCAGGGTATCGGTGCCCTGGACAGAATAGGCAGCATCCTCAAAGACTTCGGCGAAAAACCGCTGATCGTATCCGATGATCTGGTCTGGTCGATACTGGGCGCCCGTGTTTCTTCAGCTATCGGTGATGCCGGAATGGAACCGATCCTGGCCGCTTTTGCCGGGGAGTGCAGTCATTCGGAAATCGACCGCATTTCATCACGCTGCCGGGATGCCGGCGGTGATGTGGTGATCGGTCTTGGGGGCGGCAAAACCATCGATACCGCCAAGGCCGTAGCCGTAAACCTCTCCCTTCCGGTCATCATTTCTCCGACCATCGCCAGCAACGATGCACCGACATCCAGGGTCATCGTTATCTACAACGCCCAGGGCGCCCTGGTGGAAATTCAACGGATGCCGTTTAATCCGAACGTAATCCTTGTAGATACGGGCGTGATCGCCAATGCGCCGGTTCGATTTCTGGTGGCCGGAATCGGCGATGCCCTGCCGACCAAATTTGAGGCGGAGCAGTCCGCTGCAACCGGAGCCCTGAATATGTTCGAGGGCCGGCCCACGCACACCAGCCTTGTTCTGGCCGATACCTGCTATCGGTTGATCAGAAATTATGGGCTCCAGGCCAAAAAAGCGGTGGAACGACATCTGGTAACCGAAGCGGTGGAACTGGTGGTTGAGGCGAATATTTATCTGAGCGGTTTCGGGTTTGAAAGCGGCGGGTTGGCAGCGGCCCATGCACTCACCCGGGGCTTTTCGGTCACAGAGGAGATGCACGGCTGCCTTCACGGTGAAGAGGTGGCGTTCGGCCTCCTTGTGCAGATGGTTCTTGAAAACCGCAACCAGGAGTTTCTGGATGACTTTATCCGATTTTACCGCGCAATCGGATTGCCCTGCACCCTGGCGGACCTTGGCCTTCAAAGACCGACAGCCGAACATCTACAGGTGATCGCCGAACGCTCCTGCGGCGAGGGGAGCCATATGCACAAAATGGTCTTAGCTGTTGATGAGCGGAGCCTTATCGATGCCATCCTGATGGCCGATGCGCTGGGACAGGAATATTGAGTCTGTAAAAAATAAAAAAGGAAAGGAGAAACCCTGGGCGTATGATGAAAAAATTGGAACAACTTGCAAAGGGATTCGGAATCGACAGGATCGGCATCGCAGACCTCTCTCCGGCGACGACCCATCTTGTCCGCCAGGGCGGAGATATTTTTGAAATGTACCCCAGAGCCGTCTCTTTGAGGTTCCGGCTCGTAAACGAGGTGGCCGAGTCCATCGCAGACCATACAAACCGATCCCTGGTCATGAACTATATCCACCATGTCTACAGCGTGGTGAACCACCGCCTCGACCAGGCCGCCCTTTCGGTTGCCGGGTTTCTATCGGAACAGGGCCATCTTTCGTTTCCGGTTCCGGCCTCCCAGGTCCTGTCTTTTGAAACCTACACGGGGCTGGTCCCCCACAAGACCGCTGCCCACCTGGCAGGTCTCGGCTGGATCGGAAAGAGTGCCCTGCTGGTCACAAAAGACTGCGGGCCCAGGGTTCGGTTTGCCACGGTATATACCGATGCGCCGCTTCCAGCCGGCACGCCGGGAAAAACCCGGTGCGGAACCTGCCGTACCTGTGTCGATGCCTGCCCGGCGAACGCATTTACCGGTAACAACTTCGATCGGGAAAAACCCCGGGATGATATCTATGATGCAGCTGCCTGCAACGGGTATATGAGGGAGAGACGGCTTGCACTTCTCGGTAAAACCGTCTTCGGCGGAAACTGCGGGCTCTGTATCCAGGTCTGTCCTTTCGGAAAGCCTAAAACGAAAATCCAGTAGCCGTTGACGGGGAGAAGATGGGTTTGAATAGAAAAACCCGATCGAAACATCCGTAAAACCGGTGTTCGATCGGGCGATGATGTTTATACCCCTATGGTGTTGAATCGAAGCTTTTGTCCAGATCAAATCCTTTCCCCGCCAGGGGCAAATAGTATGTTCCCATCTTCATGGACATATTGACCTTGTTGAATTTCAGCTTGATCTTGAAGGTGTCGGTTTCCCATCTATCGACATGGGTCTTTCCATCCATCTTTTCTTTTGGGTCGCCAAAATATTTTACCATGTGATCATGCATCTTTTTAAAATCGGCAACCGTCTCTAATTTGACAAACCTGGCATACAGCTTGCCGTTCTTGAATCCGTAGGCGACGCTTGAAGATTTAACACCTGCCGTCAAATCACAGTCGGCGGATGGCGCAGGGTTCTGATAGTATTGAATGTCGCCTGCGGTTTTATACGGCACCAGGTTGGGAAATGCCGTTATATCCTTGCCCCAGGAAAGGTTGTGGCCGTCGAGTTTTGTCTCGCCTGCCCATGCGGTGAATATCAATGAAAAAGAGAACAGAATAAAAAATGTGGTCAGTAAAAATCGTTTCATAGTACCTCCAGCAATTTTAATCTTATTGAAAGATGCACTCATTTTTTAATGATTTTAGATGGAAATCGGTATTATGATCAAGAAGAATAATGAGTGAAGAATAATGAGTGAAAGTCATAATATTTCGATGAACCCGAAAAAAACCGGTGTTTTCGGTGGGCAGAAAGCGTTAAGGAGCCCTGCCGGTTTTTAAGACAACCACGATCGAAACATCCCTGAAACCGGTGTTTGATCGGGCCTGTCATGGGCCTCTGCAAGGTGGATCGTTCAGTCCTTGTTGATGATGCCCAATGCACTGAATCGAGGTTTGCTTTTGGTCGGATCCGCGTCATCCTTTTCCGCCAGGGGCATATAGTACATTCCCATTTTCATGGACATATTGACCTTGTTGAATTTTAACTTGATCTTTATGTTTTCGGCTATCCATCTATCGATATGGATTTCGCCGTCCATTTTTTCTTTGGGGTCTCCATACAGGTTGACCATGTGATCATGCATCTTTTTAAAATCGCCCACCGTGTCAATTCTAACAATTCTGGTGTACAGTTTGTCGTTTTTGAATCCGTAGGCGACGTGGGAGGATTTAATGCCGGCCGTCAGATCGCAGTCCCCGGATGACTCCGGGTTCTGATAGTACTTTATGCCGCCTTCCTTTTTATAAAGGGCCAGGCCCGGAAACTCCTTTATGCCTTTGCCCCAGGCAAGCTTGTGACCATTACATTCGGTATCACCCGCCCATGCGGGGAAAACAAATGATAAACAGAACAGGATTAAAAAGGGGGTAACAAGAAAACGTTTCATCGAACCTCCTGCCATGTAAATAGGTTTTGAAATCTGCACACCTTGAAAACAACCCGCGGATAATTTCACATGTTGCCTTAATGACAATAAAGAATCTATCGGTTCATCATCATCAAATCTTAAGTGCCTTCCTGGTTGTTTACCGTATGTACCGGTACATGGAGGGTCTGGGAACAGGAACGTCTTCGGGGCCGTATGGGTGGCGAATATCGCTTTTTCAGCAGGTAGAAAACTCCCTTGCTGCCCGCAACCGATTGGGTTGACCGGGGTCGGGTACTAGGCGGGTTGTCGTTTTTCCTGAACCAGCAGAAGCGCGGCAGTGGCCAGCCCGGAAGCGATACCGAAAACGAGCCAGGACAACCCGTATGATCCGGTAATGTCTGCGATATGACCGAACAGCGGCGGGCCGATAATGATACCGATATAGGTAATGGTGATGCTCACCCCCATGGCGGTTCCGGCCGATTCCTTTCCGGCCAGTTCGGCAACAAAGGTGATCAACACCCCGTGGCGCCCCAATACAGACAAACCGATAAAAATAACGATGATAAAAAGCAGCCAGCCCGGGGTGTCTTTTGTCAACACGGTCATGCCCAGTGTCGTCACGGTGGTAATAATTCCGATAATCAGAAGCACGATCTTCCGCCGGCTTTGAAACAGGTGGTCGCTGATCACCCCCCAGAGAACACGCCCCAGCCCGGCACTCATCTGGGCCACGGCCAGATAAATGCCGGCGATAACCACCGAATAAAATAATGTCTCCTTGAGATAAAGCACCAGATAGGTTGAGACCGACATCTGTATGCTCGACCAGATGCAGTCGACGAAGCTGAACAGGATGATGTTTCGATTGGTGATCACCTGGATCAGACCGCCGTCGGTCTTTGGCGGGCCTTTTTCTGAAAGCGTCGCCTCCGGAAATTCCCGATAGAAAAGGTAGCACAGCACCGAAGATCCCAACACCGCCGCACCGACGATCAATAAAGCGGTGCGCCAGGTCCAGACCAGGGCCAGGGTCGGCAGCAGGGCCGCCCCAATGGCTGCCCCGATGGTAACACCGGACTGTTTAATACCGATGGCTGTGGCCCTTCCCTTGGCGGAAAACCAATACATGATGGCCTTTGCGGTGGCAGGGTTGATAACGCCGTACCCCATGCCGGCAAAAAGCGCCAGAATCCAGGCCGTTTGATAGCCATCTGCCCGGGAAAAGACAAAAAAGAAAACCGCCATGGCCGCGGGTCCCACAAGCAACAGACGGCGGACCCCCAGCCGATCTGCAAGCTGTCCGGTGGGAATACTGACCAGAATGGAGCCGAAATAGAGAGCAGAGGTCAGCAGACCGACCTGGGCGCGGCTGATCTGGAAACTGTCTTGGAGAAATGACGCCAGGGGGCCGAAGGCGAGGGCGGCAAGAGACGCACCGATCTGGGTCAGGGTGAGTACCAGCAGTATGTACCAACGGTATGAAAGGGTTGTCTGGTCCATGGGTTCGATGCTTTCGGATGCCAGTGTCCTGCGGTTTTATGACGCATTCAATTGCCGGTTTTCTTTGGCCGGGCCAACGTAGCACGGTTTTGTGTGAACATCGAGGGGATTTTAACTCGCCGGAGGCGGGCGGGGGGGCTGCGGCCCCGGCCAGGGCAATGACGCCCACATCAACGCAGCCTTATAAAAACATAGCCCCCGCTGCCGTATCCGAACGGTTTCAAAACATGGTGGTAGTTGCTGGAAAGCCCCTTGTAGAAAGTGTCAAAGGAAATGCTGTAGGGCCTTTGCTGGGCGGGATCCACATCGAGCATGATGACGTCTCCGGTTTCGGCATCAAAGCCTCCCACCGGTGAGATGTGGGGGATATTTAAGGCCGGAACATAGGCCCCCTGGTCAAAGTGGGCGATGATGAGGCAGTCGCCGGCTTTTTCAAAATCAGAGAGCCTGTTCCATAAAAGGCGTCTTATCTTCTCTGTTTCATCGGACGATTTCCGGGCCTGAACCGTTTCAACGAATTTATATGCGGCTCCGTAGGCATCGAGACTGCTTTTTACGACCTCCCCGAGTACGGGAAATGGAAGGCCCCGGTTTCCATTGTCCCCCTCATCGCTCATCCTCTCCTTCCAGTTGGCGGTCCTTACTTTTTCGAGAATACCCCTCTGGCGGATGGGAACCGGATTTTCGTGCTGCAGATCCCTTACGGCATTCAGCACAGAGACAACAGAGGCTACAGAGCAGGATGATTCGTGCTCCTGTTTGACATGGTGTTTTATAAGGGCTGTTTTTAGAGAATTTCCCCCGGTCTGAATGGGGCCGTCGATGTAGTCGGCACCATCCGGGCCGAATGCGCCGGTGCCGGTTATTTTGTGAACACCGTACGCGACATAAAAATAGGCGTGGATGAGTATTCTCCGGAGGTTCATCTTGCTCCTATTTTTTGGTCTCCAGCAGCTTCGCTAGATCTGCAAAGGGCATGTCCAGACCCTGGGAAGAGGTATCGGTATCCGGGGTATCCTGGTCATACCAGTCCGATACCTGATCGCGCGAATGTTCGTTGTCATGACAATAGATACACAGAAGCTCCCAGTTACTTCCGTCCGGAGGGTTGTTGTCATGGTTGTGGTCCTTGTGATGGACCGTGAGCTCCCGGAGCTTCTTGCCTGAAAACTCCCGTCCGCACCGGCCGCAGATCTGGGGAAAGAGCTTTAACGCGCGTTCCCGGTAGTTTTTTTCCCGCTGGGCCCGGCTCTGCCGGGCCGCTTCAACGATCCGGTTTTGACTGTCTTTTTTCGAATCTGTCTGTTTTGATGACATGATCATCCTCTCAGCATATAACGCCGCAAAGATGCGTTTTGTTAAAAATTATTGACTCAACTTTCGGGATCCATATTGTCTGGAAATGAATAAGTTAATGATAGCACCCTATTTGAGCGTGTCGGATAAATCCAGTGCCTTCAGTGTTTCTGCAAGGGGGGCACCGGTAACCGGGTCCCACCCCATCCGAGTGTAATAGTTTTGGACCATTTCATCCCATTTTTCCATGATATCGACGCCTTTGTTGGGTCCGTCCACCGGAATCGAACCGTAACGCACCGACGGCCGTTCATCTTTGATATCCATGCCGTGACTGAGACTAAAAACCCGAAGCAGGTTTACGATACGCCGGCCCAGGGTAAAAGCCTCTTCAAGAGTGTAGTTCCATCCGGTGGTCGCATTCAGGCAGTTGATCATCAATTTTGGGGAACAACCGACAAACCGGCAGAGGCCCAGGCAGTCGTAAAACAGACCGATGCCGTTGTGTCTGGCATTGAAGGTGGAGACCTGTTCGTGGGAAAAATGGTCGCTTGGGGCTTCAATATTGACCAGTTGGGGCTGTATCGGACCGAAGGTTGCCTCCAGGGTGCTGGTGTTGGTCATGCAGGTATCGAAGAGTTCAAACCATCTACTCCGATGATCGTGGCCCCTTGGGGAGGATCCTTTTTGGCCGTAGATGGCCCAGTCCGCCGCTTCTCCACCCACCTCTTTTGAGGCCCTCATGACCCCCTCTGCAAGAAGATTGCCCAGATATCCCTCTCTGCGGGCGATCCGGTTCATGAGTGTTTTAACTGCCTCCACGTTGCCCCAGGTCAGTTCGAGGCCGTCTGTCTCTTTTGTCGTAAAAATACCTTTTTCATAGCACTCCATGGCCCAGCCGATAATCCACCCGGTCTCGTTACAGTCCATCCCGAGGGTATCCACCTCATTGGACAGCATGACCACCGCCCCCAGGTCCGTATTTCCGATCTGGGGGCCGAATGCCGCCAACAGCTCGTATTCGGGTTCTTCACCCACAAATCCCTTGTAGGGGCCTTCGGTCACCGTGACCTCCTTGACGTGGGCGACGGCGCATTTGTAGCAGGGTCTTGAGCGGACCTTGAAGTGGGTTCTCATGTACTGGCCGTTCATTGTTTCGTGTTCGGGAAAAATATTTGTCGTATAGTTCTTAACCGGCAGGCTCCCCTTTTCATGCTGTGTTGAAAAGCCCCCCCCCGTACCCCACTTTGTTCGTGGCAGGGACAGGGAGTGCTTCACCATTTCATCGGCTTTTGTCTTCAGCAGTTCCGGATCCCAGACACCAAAACTCCCCTTTGATTTAAACGCCACCACCGCCTTTAGATTCTTTGATCCCATAACAGCTCCCAGTCCGTTGTGGGATGCCGAATGCCCGCCGTCACCCGTGATGCCGGCATGGCGTACCAGGTTTTCACCGGCAGGTCCGATGCCGAAGACACTGGCGCCATATTTATTAACGCCCAGTTCCTCCTTTAAAAGCGTTTCCGTCTCACCGACGGTTTTTCCGGACAGGTGCCGGGCATCTTTTATTTCCGCTTTTCCATCACGAATCAGAAGATAGACCAGGTGGGGGGCTTTGCCTTTAATAACAATGCCGTCAAACCCTGAGAATTTGATATATGCGCCGAAAAACCCGTTTGCCTGGGATGAGCCGGCCATGTTCGTCATGGGCCCTTTGGCCATGATATTGATGGTCCCGGTCCCGGCAACCCCGGTGCCGGCCATGGGGCCGCTTGTCCAGACAAGCAGATTTTCGGGGTCGTCCCACTGGGTACCGGGCAAAACCTCCTCGTAGAGATATTTGGCCCCTAAACCGACACCCCCCACCCATTTCTCCACCGTTTTCTGATCCAGTTCATCCGACCCGATCTTTTGGCCGGAAAGATCGACCCTTAAAATTTTTCCTGCATATCCGATAGTGGTTAGGTCCGGCATGTTCTTCCTCCTTTTAGATACCTAAAATTAAGGGTGATAATTATTTTGTAATTAACAGAATTCCATAATTTAAGCTCATTTGACACTTTAGTTCACTTTAAACTTTTTCGATTTCTGCATCTCCGATACGCACCTCGATCCCTCCGGCGCGTTCTTCCTGCAGCAGCATGGCAACGCGGCTGTCCAGATCTCCCCACCCGCGGTTAACGGCAGACAACAACTCCTGTTGGGTGAGATTCCCCATGGTCATGGGAACCTCAAATTCTTTTGCCAGCGATGTGGCCAGGGTCACGTCTTTTAGGGCCAGCCTGAGTGCGAAATTGGGTGGGTCAAACCGCCTGCGGCAGTAGATCTCCGGCAGAATCCGATTCAGGTAGACCGATCTTCCAACGGCACCGCCGCGGATCGCCTCCAACAGCGCTTCCGGCGTTACCCCTGCCTTGACACCGAGGGTCAAACACTCGGCCATGATGGTCTGCATGCCATATAGAATGCAGTTGTGCATGAGCTTACAGACGCAACCGCAACCGATTTCACCGGTGTAGCTCACCTGGTCTCCGATGGCATCCAACACCGGCTTGCAGCGATCAAACACAGCAGGGTCTCCGCCCACCATTACCGCCAGCTGACCGGTGCTGGCGCCCTTTGTTCCGCCGCTCACCGGCGCATCCATCATATGCGCCCCCCGTTCCTGGAAAAGGCCGTGGACCCGGCGTACCGAAGAGGGGGAGTTTGTGGACAGATCGATAAAAACAGCGTCCCTGCGAATCCCTTCGATGATGCCGTCTTTGCCGGTGGCAACCGACTCCACTTCCGAAGGCCCGGGAAGGGAGGTGAATACGATCTCGCTAACCGCCGCCATATCCTTTGGGGCATCCGCCCAGGCAGCGCCTTTTTTTAACAGCGATTCGGCTGTCTCCGGACGCAAATCATTTACCGTCAGCTCATGGCCGGCCGCCAAAATATTGGCCGCCATCTCGGCGCCCATGTTGCCGAGTCCGATAAAACCGATCTTCATTGGCCACACCCCTTTCTCGTTGGAATTATTTCGTACCCGATTATCTATAAAGCCCCAGTAAAGTTCCACCAGCTTTGAATGATTGCGCATAGTGCATGGGGCATAGGGTATGGACGATATGTTAATATGCTCTCTGCTCTCTGCCCTATGCCCTTTGCGCGAATCGACCGTATCCGCCATATATCAGGTTTGATCCCTTTGATGCAACACCCGGGCCGGGAAAGATAACTAGAGGGCGGCCTCGGTTTGCCTCAACATGTTTTTTCCGATATAAGACTTACCGTGGTTTCAGCAGATTTAGGAAAAGATCATTTCCCAAGAGTATATTGTACTTATAAACCTTACCATAAGGAGCCGATGATCATGACAAATGAAAGTCTTACCATTTCCCGGAAAACACTGCAGTCTCGCATCGATGCGCTTTCGCGGGAACAGATTGCACATCTTCCGACACCCCTTGAGTTTTGCCCGCGCCTGACCGAAGCTCTGGGCGGGCCGGAGATCTGGATAAAACGCGATGACTGCACGGGTCTTGCCTTTGGCGGGAACAAAACCCGACAACTCGAATTTGTTTTTGCCGAAGCCCTGCAACAGGGTGCCGACACCATCGTTATCGGTGCAAGTTCGCAATCAAACTGGTGCCGCCAGACAACTGCCGCGGCATGTAAATTCGGCATGGACGCGGAGTTGATCCTCGCACACGGCATAAAGGGTGCCGCCCTGCAGGGAAATCTTCTCATCGACCGACTGCTCGGCGCAGACGTAACCATTGTGGAGGGAGAAGACTTTCAGCAGCTTCCGCCCCTGCTTGAAGAGAGGGTGGAAAAACTGAAGAAAGAGGGCCGAAAGCCCTATCTCATGAACCCCTTCGGCCTGCCGACCCTTTCCCTGTCGGCCGTGGCATATGTCAACGCTGTTTTGGAGCTTGATGCCCAGCTCGAAACCAACGGCAAAGAAGCCGATTACATTTACCTGGCCGGGGCCAACATCACACCGGCCGGTTTGGCCCTGGGGGTAAAAGCCCTGGGACTTCGGACGAAGGTGGTCGGTATTACACCCATCCAATGGGATGAAGACCGCAGCACCGATATCGCCCGTATCGCCGATGCCACGGCCAAACGGCTGGATCTTGATATCCGTTTCCGCCCGGAAGAGATCTACAATGAGGACAAATATATCGGTGATCGCTACGGGATCACTACACCAGAAGGCATCGAAGCCATGAAACTGGTGGCAAAAACCGAAGCGGTTATCCTGGACCCGGTCTATTCATGCAAGGCCATGGCCGGGCTGATCGATCATATCCGGCAGGGTCGGATCGGTAAAAACGAGGTGGTTGTGTTTCTTCACACCGGCGGGACGCCGGCGCTTTTCGCTTATGCCGACGATCTTAAACTGGATCTATAGCCTGGGGGCATTCTTCAACCGCCGGCCTGTTTAACCGTATAGCCCTGCCTGGCGATTTCGTCCTGCAGGGCTTTTCTGTGGTCGCCCTGGATAAAGATAACGCCGTCTTTGACCGACCCGCCGGTGCCGCACCGTTGCTTCAGGGTCTTGGCAAACCCCTGGAGTTCCTTATCTCCAAGCGGGATGCCGAAAATGGCGGTTACGGTTTTTCCTTTCCGGCCCTTTACCTCGCGCCTTATCCGGATAATGCCGTCATCCGGATAACCGGACGGCTTCTTTGGAGGGTTTTTTTTCTTGCAGACACATCCGGCAGCAGGTTTGCGGCACCCCGGACAGATTCGCCCCGAGTCCGTTGAATAGACCAGACGGCTGTTTTCCATGGGCACTCCTTCGGTTTTTGGCAGGCATCCTGACACGGTTACAGACAGCAGACGCTTAACGCTACAATTGCATTAATGATTGGATGCATTAAAGATCGACACGATCTAATCCATTGATAGCATGGGTAGATACTGGATACTCGATGTTTTTGAAAGTCACTTTCGGTGCAATTACCGATTATCCAGGATCAAGTATCCAGTATCGATTTCATAATGCTGCGGTCTATCGACTATCCTCACAAATAATTAATTAGCTTTATGCCACGTTAGAGTTAATTGCCCGGTTCTCTCTGCTCTTCTTCAGCGCGTATTGCAAAAGCGCGGAAGCGCTCCGCCTCCACTTCGTCTCCCTGGGCCGTATAGATCCGACTGATCCTGTCAAAGTACGTTGCGGTATTGTCCGGAATCTCCTGAGCGAGTGAAAGATACAGTTCCAGGATGTCGGAACCGATCATACCGTCTGCAAAACAGAGTTCCGCATACCGATGCTTTATTTCCGGATCGATGCGGGCATGGCAGCTGTTGCACTGGCCCATTATCTCCTTATAGATCTTGCGTGCAGCCGCTGATTCTTGAAGGGATTCATAGATCTTTCCGAGCTCCAAGGCAACGGTATCGTTCCAGCCATAGGTTTCCAGAAAGCCGAGATAATAATCTCGGGATCCCGGCAAATTGCCGGAACGGCGGCGTGTTTCACCCTTAAGGAGCGCAAAGGCCAGAGACCCGGCCAGATCATCGGCTACCGACGAAAGGAGCGCATCGGCGCGGGGAAAATTGTTCTGCTCCCAGTAGATTTCACAGAGGAGCCGGTAAGCGGGAAGCGTTTCCGAATGATAATGCAGAAAGTCTTCCAGAAGTTTTTCCGCTTCGACCAGACGACCCAGATTCAGATAGGCGGCTGCCAGCTCAAGGGGGATATAACTGTCCGGTTCAGGATTCTGTTCCATGGCCCGGGAAAAATTCTGTGCCGCCGTTTGAAAATCACCGTGATTCAGTGCGATATAGCCGGATCTAAAATCCTCGCCGTATTCAAAATAGATATCCCGCACCTCCTCGGGTAAAGGGCCGCACAGCGCAAAGAAATAATCTTCGTCCGGTGTCTCCGCGCCATTCCGGTCTGCTTCTTCGGGCGTGTCTGGAAATTCGGGCGAGCCTGGAAATTCGGGCTGCACGGCTCCGGCTTCCGGGCCTTTTAGCAACGCGATCTGATGGAGCCGGTCTTCCAGTTCCTTTTTAAACCCGTTGTCGGCGGTAATCTCAAGGGCCAGGGCAAGCATCTCTTTTGCCTCGTCAAGGTGCCCGCCCGCTATAAAGAGTTCGGCGTTCTGCTGATGCTCCCGGGACAGCGATTCGCCGGACCGGCGGAATTTATCGGCAATCCGTCCATGATGGGTTCCGGCATCCTTTTTCCGGTTCTCCAGCTTGTACAGGGCACGGTCATATGCCTGTCTGGCCTGGCCCCAGAGACCGGCTTCAAAAAGGGCGTCTCCCTTCTGTTCCAGTTTTTCAGGAGAGGGTCCGGAAAAGAATTTTAGAATAGACATCGTCAGTTATCTCCCATGAGAAGCAGCTTCCATTCAAACGGCTTGGTGATGTTTAAAAAAGATCCGGATCCGCCCCATAGCCGTTAGGCTAAGAAAATTTATTACCGTTCATGGGGTGTTGAAGTAATGAAGTAATGGACCTCGAAATACTGAAAATCCCAAACAACAAATCCCAAATAACAAACAAATTCCAATGACTAAAATTCAAAATATCAAACGGTGTTTAATGACCTATTAATTTACATTGTATTTGTTATTTATTCAAATTCAGCGGTATGGGTTTGATCCGGATACCTCTGTCGGTGATTTCGATGCGGCCCTCTTTATACAACCTGCCGATTGCCCGTTTGAACTCCTTTTTGCTCATGGAGAAGGTGTCCCGTATCTTATCCGGAGCACTCTTATCATGGCACGGGATAAAGCCGTCGCTTTTTTCCAGGGCGTCCAATACAATGGTGCCCGAATCCGATATGGAAAGATATCCGGGCTTTTTCAATGAAAGATCGATTTTTCCATCCTCACGGATTCGACCGACGTAACCTTCCCTTTTTTCCCCGATTGAAACCGGGGTGTACGTTTCACTCCTCCTGAGCATACCAAGATACCGGTTGTTTACAACCGCCATAATACCGATGGGGGTGATGTTTGAGATCAGCAGATCGACCTTTTGCCCCTCGGAAAGATCCTCCGGGGATTCCTCGCACACGCTGGCAATCCGGCTGGTGCCGTAAAGCCGGTCTGTGGCTTTATCCAGGCAGACCTTGATGACATATCGCTCTCCGGCTTTCATCCGGTCCTGTTGCTCGCCTATCGGAACGAGAAGGTCCTTTTCAAGCCCCCAGTCCATGAATGCCCCGAAGGGGGAGATATCCTTTGCCTGGAGGCATGCAAACTCGTCCAACACGGCTTTGGGCGCAAGGGTGGTGGCAACCACGCGGTCCTCTGAATCGTTATAGATAAAAACTCTCAGGGTATCTCCCGGCCGGGTGTTTTCCGGAACATATTTGGAAGGGAGCAGAACCTCATCCGGTTTCGGGTTCAGATAGAGCCCGAAATCGACCGCCCTTTCCACAACCAGATCATTATAACTACCTATTTTTAACATGGAGAAAACCCTCAAGTATCAATAATATACGACTTAATTTTTACGGCACCCAATGTATCAAGGCCACCAATGTAAGGCGCCGACCCATCCAAGTCAATGCCGGATACCCTGTTTATGGCAATTTTGCATCCATATCAAAAAACCGATTCACCAGTTCCAGGTACTGATCCGGTCGGCGTGATTTTCTGATTTTTTTTACGGATTTGTCGCAATCTATAAACGGGAGTGAAAAATAACGCCAGAAGCCCTTCATTTTATTTAATAGATGGGATGGGCCGTTCAGAGCCATACCATAGGCTTCAAACAGGTCCTGATGAAACTGTTTCATCTTTTCGATTTTGTCAGGAATGTCATCTTTCCCGGTCTTTATGATAAGCGGCAGAAACGGATTCGCCAGGCACCCGCGGCCGATCATCCACCGGTTCACACCGGCAAAGCGTTGAGACAGGTTGGTGAAATCCTCAAATGTCTTGATATCACCATTGTAGACGACCGGGTGGTTGATCATTAAAAGAGACTGTTCAAACGCCCCAAGGTCGACTGCCCCGTTATAACGCTGGATCCCGGTTCTGGGGTGGATGATCAGCTCTTCAAGCGGGTATTGGTTTAGAATCGGTATCAATCTGAAAATATCATCAGCGCTGTGCCATCCGAGTCTGACCTTTATTGAAAGGTTTCCCGTTAACAGGGGGACTGCATGGTCGAGAAATGCCGCTATCATCTCGGTATGGGGCAGCAGGCCGGCCCCCCTTTTTTTATTTGCCACCATGGGGTAGGGACATCCCACATTCCAGTTGACGGTATGATAGTCCAGATCATACAGGTAATTGGCAAGGGCTGCGAAATCGTCAGCCGCTTTGCTCAGGATCTGGGGAACAACCCTCATCCGGGTGTTGTTTTCCGGGAGAACATCTTTGACATATTTTCGTTTGAATCTTCTGTCGCTTTTGCTGGAGATAAAGGGGGCGATGGCCAGGTCAAACCCGGTGAAATTTTCCGCAAAAGTTTTCCTGAACAGATGATCAGTAAACCCCTTCATCGGGGCCATGTATAGTAGTGGTTTTGCCATTACCTTTTTCCACGGTTCTTTTTTTTTAAAAAATGGTTTCATAGCGCAAAGAGCCGATAATTACCATGTAAAAATAAAGAGGAGGGTCCAAGGCAAACGCATTTAGAGTTTAAAACCGATTTATTTCTCTTTGTGAAAAATCTCAAATAATAAATCTCAAATAACAAACAAATCACAATGACCAATCCGCCGCCGGCGGACCAAACAACTATAAGATTTGGAAGAAAGAACCTGTTAAACTGGAAAGATCTAAATGCCCCCAATTGCACCTGTTTTGGTCATTGAATACTGGAATTTGTAATTTAATTGGAATTTGGTGCTTGGGATTTGGAATTTACCGGGCAAACTGAAATCTCCAAGACAAAAATTTTTTGCCTCTGGCTTGCCAGGTTTAGGATTATTTCTGAACAAGAGACCCAAATTCGTTTGCCCTGGAGGAGGGTCTCACCGTTGTTGCCAACAGCGGGTAGAGACACTATGTTTTTAATATACAAAAACGATGGAGGATAACCATGCCACTATATGAATATAACTGTGATAATTGCAGCTACAAATTTGATAAACTGGTCACCAGCCATAACAGTAGTGTCGAATGTCCCCTGTGTCGGGGCAAAGTAGAAAAGTTGATGTCGACCTTCTCTGTGGGACACCAGGGCACTTTCTCTGGAGACCTTCCGCCCGGAGTCGGCCCCAAAATGTGCTCAAACTGCTGACCATCAACGGCAAAAGAAAACCGTCTTCGCCCGGCTTCGGCAGGGCCAAGGCGGTTCTTTACATAAAACCGCCAGTCCCCCGCCGCCAACCCCCAAACGATTATCATTTAACGAGTCCTATTGACCCCGGATCGGATCTTTGCATATGATGCGCCCTTGCCGGTTTCGGCCGATACCTTTAAACTTTTTGCCATGAACCCGCCCAAGGCGGACAGGCCCGAAACCGATAAAATTAAATTTACCCCAAACCGAAAGGAAAAATGCCATGGAAAATCCGAATCCGTTTCTGGCGATCGATCAGCAGATTGTCGGCGATATTTTCACCAGCACCGAAGCGATGGAAAATCTTGTCGTTCTCTGTGATGATTTTGGTTCCCGCTTCGGCGGCACCGCCGGTGAGCGGGAGGCAGCGGAATTTTTCAAAGCTAAAATGAAGGCCTACGGCCTTGCCGGAGTCAGCCTCGAGCCGGTGGAGTATATCGGTTGGGTTCGCGGAACCGCCAAATTAGAGATTGTCAGCCCCATTGAAAAAACCATTCCATGCATCACCCTTCCCCATTCACCACCCTGCGACATGGAAGGTGTCATCATCGATATGGAAGACGGCGCCCCGAAAGACTTCGACCTGAAGGCAGATGATATCAGGGGCAAGATCGTCATGACCACCAGCGTGGTCAACCCCAAAGGGGGTGGGCGATGGATTCACCGGGGTGAGAAATACGGCCGGAGCATGCTGGCCGGAGCAGCCGGTTTTATCTTCGTCAACCACTATCCGGGCTACGGGCCTGCCACCGGAAGCATCGGAAAGGCCGGCCAGTCGCCCATTCCGGGCATTTCCATCTGCAAGGAGGATGGTGCGTTTATTCAGCGGCTCATGAAACGGAAAGGGGCGGTGAAAATCCGTCTGGTCACAACCGATCAATATCGGCCCATGACCTCCTGGAACATCATGGGTGATCTGCCGGGGTGCGATCGGGCCGATGAGATGGTCATGATGGGTTGTCACTACGACGGCCATGACATCACCCAGGGTGCCGGGGATCCGATATCCGGCGTGGTTGCAGTGCTTGAAGCGGCCCGGGTGCTGGCAAAATATGCCCCTAAGCCTGACTGCAGCATCCGCTTCGTACTGTGGGGGATTGAAGAAATCGGTCTTCTCGGCTCACGGGCATACGCCAAAACCCATGCAGATGAATTGTCCCGGATTCGGTTCTATTTGAATATGGACAGTGCAGGAACAAAAACCAACAACAGGGATATGGTGCTGAATGAATGGCCGCAGTTGGCGTCTCTGTTTGAAGGCTGGCGGGATGAAATGGCCCTCGATTTTTCCGTGGGTCAATCGGTAAGCGCGCACTCCGATCATTTTCCTTTCTTTATGGCCGGGGTTCCCACAGGCGGCATCGAATCTGCTGAGAAATCCCTGGCCGGCCGCGGGTACGGCCACACCCGGTATGACACCGTGGACAAGGTCGATCAGGCCAGCCTACGGGAAGCGTCTGCCATGGCCGCACGTCTGGCCTTGCGGATCGCCGGGGAATCCCACTGGCCGGTTTCCAAAAGAGACGAAAAAACGGTTTTGGAACGGCTCGATGGACCCGAATATCAGGAAGAAAAAGACTATCGGGAACGTGTGGAGGAATACTACCGGCAAAGCACCGGATAATAAGGCGACACCCGGCTGCGCCTGCGGCCGGGTTTTTGCTCAATGCCTTTTTGATTCTTTTTTTACGGAGATTACCTTACAGGATTTTGACCAGAGATCGTCGATCAGACCTTCAATATTTTTTCCTTCAACCCTGAGATAACAGATATCGCCCGCTTTGGGTTGCGGAAAGCGAAGAAACGCGTGTGCCCGGCAACCATTAACCTCGCACAGACTCATGTAGTCGACGGGTGCCGCCTGAGGACCCCCGGGGATTTTAAAAACGATCCGGGTTCCGGTGTCGGCGGAAAGCATTTTCCAGAGGGCCTTAAAAATATCGGACTCCGTAATGATGCCCTGGAGCTTATCGTTTTCAACCACGGGAATTCCGCCGATTTTATGCTGAAGCATGAGGCGGGCGGCCGCGTCGAGGTGATCGTTGGGGTGGAGGGTTTTCAGATCCTTCTTCATCACCTGCCCCACCGTCGTGTCCATACTTGCCTTGCCGGCCTCGGATGAGGATTGCGCAACGGTGCCGGGAAGAACGCGGAGCAGGTCCCGCTCGCTGACAATTCCCACCACGGCATCGTCTTTGACGATGGGTGCCCGGCGGATTCGATTTCTGCGAAATGTCTGGAGCGCATCACCGCAGCTTTTATCCGGGCTCAAGGTAATGGGCGCTCTTGTCATAAAGTGTCTGACCAGCATAAAGCGTTTCTCCTGAAAGGGTCGAGTATTATTTTAAAATAATTTTTGTGTTTTTGCGGCAAAATATCTTTCAATGCAATAAGGAGCTGCTCAAACAAGTTTGAAGTGAGCTAAAGTGTAAAGTGAGCTAAAATTGTGGAATTCTGTCTATTATAAAATGATTCCCATCCTTAACTTTAGGCATTTTAGGCACTTTAAATTTTAGGCACTTATCTGAGCAGTCCGAAGCTTTACGACAAAGAAATCATAGCGTGTTCCTGTTTGGTCCCGGCTTGTCCGGGTATGATCAGGGCAGCTGTTCGATCCATGGGCCGCCGTCAAGCCAACGTTTTTGCAATTCTGCCAAAAGGCCGCTGCCCTTGATCCGGATCATAAAATTCCGGACCCAATTGATCAACAGGGTGTCTTCGCGCATGGCGACTCCCAGGGGTTCGAAGGTCAGGCGTGAATTTCCCGCCATCAGGCCCTTTTCTTTAAACCGGTATGCGGTCAGGGCGCAATACGGGAAATCGGCCACAAAAACATCTATTTTTTCCTTTAAAAGAAGATCGATGGCCTGGTCGTAGTTGTCGGTTGTGACCATTTTCGCTTTGGGCATAAGGGTTTCGACAAACTGCTTGCTGGTGGAATTTTTTAAAGCCCCAGCGGTCACCTCCGGTGAGTTCAACCCGGATGCCTCCTGCAGGAGGGCAAATCTTTCCGCCACCGCAAGGATCCCCTTTCCCGAAACATAATACGGCCCCACAAAGGCCAAGTTCCGGTTCCGTTCCTGGGTAATCGTCATGCCCGACAAAACCATGTCCACCTTACCGGCCTTGAGGGCGGGGAGCAGTTTCGAAAATGGCATGGTTACAAAATTTGTTTTAACGCCCAGGCCGGCAGCGATCAGTCTGGCAATGTCGATATCCAGCCCGATGAGCTCGCCTTTTTTGGTGGTGGCTGTCATGGGCGGCTGACTGCCGGTTGTGCCCACCCTCAGCGTTCCGCTTTTCAGAATATTTTCCAGAACGGGGCCGGCTGAGGTGATTGCTGCGAACATAAACACAAAGATCCATAACAAAATAAAGAAAAAAATGCCTTTTCTCATCAGAACACTCCTGTTAAAATTGTATTGAAGGTTGTTAAATTATAGTGGGTATTGCCATGATGTGCAGAAACAATTTACAAGTAAGCGGCTAGATAGTCAAGTCGGGTAAAAAGGAGCACAACATGAAGACCGCAGAAGACATCCTGTTGGATAAAAAGAGTGAGCTCGTCTTTGTTTCTCACGATCATACGATTATGGAGGCGCTCGGTCTGATGGTTCAGTATCGGATCGGAGCGATCCTTGTGAAGGAAGGTGATAAAATCGTCGGCATCTGGACGGAAAGAGACTTTCTTCGAAACAGTTTAAATCCCGGTTTTGACCCTCACAACGAGCCGGTCGGCGACTACATGTCCTCACCGCTGCACTCGGCTCCCCATGATGCGACCCTCACCACCCTCGAAGAGATGTTTCTGGGTCTGTTTGTTCGACACATCCCCATCAGAAAGGAAGATCAGTTTATCGGTATGGTTTCCATCGGTGATGTGCTGCGTGTTAATCTGCTGGAAAAGGATCGCCGAATAAAGGAACTCAATTCCATGGCAAGCTGGCAGTACTATGAAAACTGGGGATGGGAGCGTAAGAAGCGATAAGATAAGACCCGGGGATCCGTTACAAGGATTTAGACCAGCCCTTAATTCATGCGTTCTTAAATACGGTTACGTATTACAGGTGAGTTGTTCATTCTATGAAAGAGTTTAAAGTGCCTAAAGAGCGCTTTCTTGTCCATGATTCATACAGACCGCGCTGCAAGCGCAGTCCTCAATTTTAGATCACTTCAGGCACTTCAAATTTCAAACTTTCGGTCTTCAGCTCATACAGAACATTCCTGCTGAGAAAAATACGTCATTGTATTTACGAACAAGACCACTTAGGCCCTATCCTTGAGGTGCTGATGAACCGGTGATTTAAATACTTCCCTGTTGACGACATGCCGGGGCCGGACTCCCTGCATGTAATCCACCACAGCCTGGGCCGACATTTTCTGCATCCCGATTTTCCCCATATCCGTATCCGAACCGACATGGGGGCTTACGACAATATTGAGCCCTGCCAGGGGAAGATTCAGATCCCAGATCTCATCCATCCCATAGCCCCAGATTTTTCCCTCCTTAACCGCGTGATAGACCGCCTCGTTGTCCACAAGATGTCTTCTGGCACAATTTATCAATACCGTGGTCGAGCGCATGGATGCGATCTGCTTTTTGGTGATAACCGTGTCGTTGGATGCGGCATGAAGCGTGATAATGTCTGCCTGTTCACACACCTTGTCCGGGGAATCGAGGTATTGCAGGCCGACCTTCGCTGCCCATGGGTTGTCCGGATACGGATCATAGGCAACACCGGAAACATTATAACCTTTCAACAACTCGAACACATGCTTTCCGATCGAACCCGTACCGATGATTCCCAGGGTTTTTCCGGTAACATCCAGGCGGGACGGCCCCTGTTTTGATTTTCCCTGACTGGCGGTTTCATAATGGGGGATACGGCGTCCGGCCACATCCAGAATCGTCATGACCGTCAGCTCTGCCGTGGGCAAGGCGTTGCAACCCGGACAATTGGTAACCATAACGCCGGACTGCGTGGCGGCTTCAAGATCAACAGCATCAAAACCGACACCGTATCTTGACATCAGCTTCAGCGGTCCGCCGTTTGCCGCACCGGCCTTTTCCAGCAGCTCAGGTGTATACAGCTCCAGATCGGAAATAATGGCAGGTGTCTGTAATAGTTCTTCGGGTGTCATGGGATCTCTCGGATCCCTGTCACACCGGTAGTCAACCGTAATAGCGCCTCCGGAACCTGCCGCCAGATCATCGAGCATCTGACGCGCGTTTCCCTCTTCTTCAGGATGGGTGATGAGTTCATCCAGAAAGCTGGTTGCAAATACCAAAACCTTTTCCATAACTTACCTCCTGTTCCAATCAAAGAAAATGACAACCGCCTATTCGGCGATGCAAAGCTGCTGGATCATATTTTCGTAGACACCCACTGCAGCATTTAATTGCCCGATATCGATCCATTCGCCGATGGTATGGGCCTGTGCGATATCGCCCGGCCCCAAAATCACTGTCTGGGCAAAGCGCTGATACGCTTCGGCCTCGGTCCCGTAGGGCACGGTGATCGGTTTTGAAATGCCGGTGGCGCGGCAGGCCGCCTGTATCACCGGTGCATCGGGTTTGATGTAAAAGGGGTCGAGAATCCGCCGGGAAGTCTCCAGACTATGGGCTTCGGCCCTATCCTCGACCATGGCGATCTGGGCTTTTCGTTGGGTGCCGGGCATCAGCCGCATGCCGACCCGTGCTACGGTCGTGGCCGCAGTGACGTTGTGGGGGCAGTCTCCGTCGCTGATGGTCATATTGAATCCGTTGGTGGGCGGCTCGAACTCGTGGTTTTTGTAGCGTTCGGTGTTGCGGAAGACAGGGGCCAGTGCTGCCATATCGGCCAGAAAGGGTGCCATGAGAAAGTTTGCCGAACGCCCTCTTTCAGTACTGGTGTGGGCGGCCTTGCCGTGCGCCGTGACGGTGATGAGCGCGTTTCCTTTGTGTGCGTAAACCGGCTGCAGGCTCGTCGGCTCGGCAACGATGGCATATTCGATCCGGCTCTCTCTGAGCGTTTTGGAGTGCTCAATAATATGGTGCGCGCCCAGGTGCCCGTTCTCTTCATCCGATGTGATGACGATATAGACCGGGTTTTTCAGTTTGTCGGCATCAGCCCCGGCAGCGGCGATCAAGGTGGCTGCCAGGGGGCCTTTCATATCGCAACTGCCCCGACCGATCAACCGGCCGGACGCGACCACGGGATCAAACGGATCCCATTGGCGGGGATCGCCGGAGACGGTGTCTGCATGGGAAAAAAATCCCAGCCCACCGGTTCCAGCCCCCTTTTTTGCCACAAGATTTACCTTTGCCGTGCCTTCCGGCTGCATGTAGCTCAAACGTTCAACTGTGAAACCGTTCGATTCGAGCCAGGGTTCAAGAAAGTCGCAGACCGCTTCATTACTCTGGTCGGTTTCAGACGGAATTGCCACCAGGTCCCGGGCCAACTGTACAACATTGTCGTTTGCCATCGTATGATCCTTATTTTTTATAACTGTTCAGGTTGCTGTCGGCTAAAGGCTGTTCGTTTTCGAAGCCTGAAGCCGGGCGCACAAAACCTTATGGGCCTCCGCAACCTCTGATTCGCAGTCAGAAATGTCGGGTTTTATCCCCCGCAAGGACTAAGCCAACCGCAACGGATTGTCAAGCCTGCCGGCAACAGCTCCCAGGGGAAACGCATTTAGAATTTTAAACGAATTTTTTCTCTTTGTGCAAAAATAGCAAATAACAAAGCACAATGACCAATCCGCCGGCGGCGGACCAAACAAGAAACCCAATGCGTTTACCCTGTTCTTGTTACATATTCGCCTTTACCTGTGGCCGGAAACATGGTAGACGACCGGGTTCAATATTTTCTGATTTAAGAAAGAATAATGAACAAGACAACCGACGTTAATAAAAAGGCCATTTTCGCACTCTTTCTGGTCCATTTTTCCGGAGATTTCTACCTGTCCTTTATCAGACCGCTGCTCCCCGTACTGGCCGATAAGTTCTCCCTGAACCTGACCCAGGTGGGCATGATCACGGCAGTGAGTACGCTGATGGCTTTTCTGATCCAGCCTGTTTTCGGGTTTCTGGCCGACCGATACCGGCCGAGGCAGATCCTGCTGATCAGTTCTCTGGTGGGTGCGGTCTGCATCCCTCTGGTGGGTGTGGTGCCGGCGTTTGTTTACGTTCTTCTTCTCATCGGCCTGGGGTCCATCGGTTCTGCCGTCTATCACCCCACAGCCGCCGGTCTGGTCTCTATCTATGCCGGTCGTCATGCCGGGCTGAGCATGTCGCTCTTCGGGCTGGGCGGGACCCTGGGGTTTACTTTCGGGCCGATTGTGGCGGCCTCGTTTGTAATGGTCTATGGTCTGAACCGACTCCCCGTGACCGTTCTGTTCGGGCTCCTGGTTTTTTTGTGTCTGACGGTTCTGCTCCCCCCCACCCAAAGAGGCGGGTCGAAAAAGAATGAATCAATCCGCGCCATTGGAAAAGAGATCGGCAGGGTCTGGAAACCCATCGCCCTGATCTGGATACTGGCGGTTTCCAGGGGGTTTGCCGAACAGGCCGGCCAGACGTTTATTCCGGTACTCTATGCCAATGAGGGCCATTCGCTGGTTTCTGTGGGTGCCGTGTTATCTCTTTTTACGGTGGGCGGTGCCCTGAGCGCCCTTGTATGCGGACACCTGGTGGATCGGATCGGATTCAAACCGGTCTATTACGCCTCGTTTGCGCTTACCACGCCTTTTCTTCTCCTCTTTATCCACAGCACGGGGGGGTGGGTTTATCCGCTTGCCTTCTGTTCCGGGTTTTTGATGCTGGCAACGCTTTTTCCCGGTGTGGCCCTTGCCCAGCAGATTGCGCCCAATAACCGGTCTCTGGTTTCGAGCATCGTGATGGGGTTTGCCATGGGGACCTCGGGTATTCTCATGCCCCTGGCCGGTCGACTGGCCGATGCCTTCGGGATACGGCCGGTGCTTAGCGTCGTTGCAGTGATCCCGCTTGCCGCACTGATCGCCGTCCGGTTTTTACCCGAACCCGAACGCACCTCATGACCGGTCAAAATGTTTGACAAATGGCTCTATCTTTGAATAGTGACCATAAAAAGGATTCATCACTGAAGGGGGATTGCCATGACAAAACTTAAAGGATACCAGCGTAAATATCTGCGGGGGGCGGCTCATAGCCTGAAACCGTTAATTCTCATCGGGCAGAAGGGCTTTACCCCGGAATTGCTCCGGTCTGCTGAAGCGGCCCTTGGTCAACACGAACTCATAAAGGTAAAGTTCAACGATTATAAGGAAAAAGACCAGAAAGCTGAGATTGTCGATCGCTTTGAAAGGGAGGCGGGTTGTGAGATGGTGGGCCTTATCGGGCACATCGCCATCTTCTACCGGGAGCATAAGGATCCGGAAAAGCGGAAAATCACCCTGCCCCTAAAGAAAGCGTGAACCGGCCACGTTTTCATCGACGATTCTCTTCACTCTGCCCACCTGCCCGTCGGCAAGACGAACCTTGATGCCGTGGGGATGGCGGCCGGATTTGGTTAGGATGTCCTTGACGATACCCTCGGTGAGCGTTCCGGTCCTCTGGTCCTTTTTCAATACGATGCACACTTTGGCGCCGGGCGTTATATCTGCCCGGTTTTTTCCATCCATCAGAAATATCCCCTTCCGGGTCATGGGTTGAGCGGTTCCGGGTTCAACGTTCAGGGTTGAAAAACCTCAAACAGCTGTTGTTAAAAGGATCTTGTCTCCATCGTGGTCATAAATCCTTTTTACTCAATGAGTTATGTCGGTTATTCTGGATCTTGATCCATATTGTAAGCACTGGCCATCGGTTGTAACCCTTGAACCTGAAACCCTGAACCGATCAGTTTATGTTGGTATATCCTTAGGCCGCTTTTGTTTTTTTGAACCGGACGGCATGCAGGGTATGACGCTTCTGTGCCGACAGAACGGCCTTACGCATACGCACTACCCGGGGGGTGACTTCCACCAACTCGTCTTCACGGATGAAGCTGATGGCCTGCTCCAGGGTCACCGGTTTGATGGGCGAGAGGATGACATTGTCGTCTTTTCCGGACGCTCGCATGTTTGACAGCTTCTTTTCCTTACAGGGATTGATGTCGATGTCCTGGCCCCGGTTGTGTTCTCCCACAATCATTCCCTCATAGACCGAATCACCCGGCTCGACAAACATTCGTCCTCTCGGCTCAAGATTAAACAGTGCATAGGGGACGGCATTTCCCATGCGGTCGGCCACAAGGGATCCGGTAAACCGGCTGGGGCAGTCTCCCCGATAATCTTCGTACCCGTCAAAAAGGGAGTGCATGATTCCCGTTCCCCGGGTGTCTGTAAGAAACTCGTCACGGTACCCGATCAGGGCCCGGGAGGGTACGGAAAATTCAATCCTCGCACGCCCCTTGCCGTCGTTGACCAGGTTTGTCATCTTTCCTTTGCGGATAGAGAGTTTTTCCGTAACCACCCCGAGAAAACCCGCTTCGCAATCAACCAGCAGGCGCTCGATGGGCTCGAGCCGGCGGTTGTTTTTGTAACGATAAATAACCTCCGGTCTCCCCACACAGAATTCAAAGCTTTCTCTGCGCATGGTTTCGATGAGGATCGCCAGTTGAAATTCCCCCCGTCCCTTGACAAGAATCGTATCCCGGTCGCCGGTCTCCTCTACCTGGATGGCAACGTTGATCCGGGACTCCTTTAACAGACGTTTCCGGATGCGGCTCGACTGAACGTATTTTCCGTCCTGGCCGCCCCCGGGGGAGTCATTGATGGTAAATTTCATCGAGACCGTGGGTTCGTCAACGGTGATCCTTGGAAGGGCTTTCGGGGCATGGCGGTTGCAGATCGTATCCCCGATCTTGACATCATCGAGTCCCGAAAGCACCGCGATATTACCCGCCTGGATCTCTTCGACTTCCCGGAGCTTCACCCCTTCATAAGTCTGCAGATTCGATACCTTGAGCGGCAGACTCTCACCCGAGGCATCCAGACGCACAAGACTCTCCCGGGACCGGGCCGTTCCGTTGAAGATCTTCCCGATGGCCAGCCGGCCCAGGTAATCCGAATAGCCCAGGTCCGATACGAGCATCTGAAACGGCGCCTCCGGGTCATGGGACGGGCCCGGTATTTCTTCTAGGATCGTATCCAGGAGGATATGGAGGTTTTTCCCCTCCTCTTTTAGGGTCTTCTGGGCAATGCCGTCTCGGCCCACCGCGTAGAGAAGGGGAAACTCGAGCTGATCCTCTGCAGCATTCAGGTCGATTAAAAGATCGTAGATCTCGTCCAGGACCTCATCGGGCCGGGCATCATGGCGGTCGATTTTGTTTATCAGGACGATGATCTTCAAGCCCGCATCCAGGGCTTTTTTTAAAACAAACCGCGTCTGGGGCAAGGGGCCTTCCGATGCGTCCACCAGTAGAATTGCCCCATCTGCCATGGACAATGCCCGTTCCACTTCACCCCCGAAATCCGCATGACCCGGGGTATCGATAATATTTATCCGAACCTTCCGCCACATCACCGAACAGTTCTTTGCCGCGATGGTGATACCGCGTTCCCGCTCAAGATCCATGGTGTCCATGAGGCGATCGTTGACCTCCTGATTCTCCCTGAACAGACCGCTTTGCTGGAACATGGCATCCACCAGGGTTGTCTTGCCGTGATCGACATGGGCGATGATGGCGATATTTCTAAAGCTCTCGTTTCTCTGCGTTTCTTGCATACGCTTGACACTCCGTTATGATGGTATATGTCCGGATCGGACCAATTCGACAAAGTAAGCATCAGAATGCAGAAGGCAAGTGTTTGAGGGGGGATAAACCTCGGAAATGCAGAATCCAGATAAAAAAAGAAGTGACAGACCGCAACAACATTGGTATCAAAAAAATGGAATGTTTGCCGCAAAGACAACTAAAAAATAAAAAGTGACGCCATGCCCCGACCGAAAAATGCCATGGAAGTTTTCCGGCTTCTCGATAAGTCGAATTGCCGCAAATGCGGTGAAAAAACCTGCCTTGCATTTGCAGGTTCGGTTTTTATGGGCCAAAAAAGCCCTGGTGCGTGCCCGAAACTGGACCCCGAAACCATCGCCCGGCTTTCTGAAGACCCCGGCGGGCAGCAGACCGTCGAACAGAATCGGGATGAATATCTGGATACGCTGAAACGAGAGGTTTCCGGTATCGATCTCGGGGCCGCGGCCGAAAGGGTCGATGCGCTGTTTTCAGCCGACAGGCTGACCCTAAAGGTGTTGGGAAAGGACTTTAGCGTCGATGGGGAAGGCAGGCTCTACACGGATATACACATCAATCCGTGGATAGCCGTGCCGTTTCTCCACCACGTGTTATACGGTGAAGGGTTGCCGGTATCGGGGGACTGGGTTTCGTTTCGGGAATTAAATGATGGAAAGGAACGATATCCACTCTTTCAAAAACGTTGTGAATGGCCCATGAAACGGGTGGCCGATACCTATACCGATCTTTTTGACGATATGGTTCACATCTTCAATGGAAAACAGGTGGAAAAAGAGTTCGAATCGGACATATCCGTGGTTCTATATCCCCTTCCCAACGTTCCGGTCATGGTATGCTACTGGTCTCCTGAAGAGGGTCTTGCGTCGACACTCAATCTGTTTTTTGATAAAACAGCCGAACGGAATCTTGATAACGGATCCATTTTTACACTGGGTGCGGGACTGGCGCAGATGTTTGAAAAACTCGCCCTGAGGCACGGCTTTGCCGAAGTCAGGTCTTCCCCCTAGTCCGCTCTTAGGTACGGATACGCACAACGGGTGAGTAAAACGTGCTTAAAGTTAAGTGTGATAATCGAGAATGGTGTCGTCGAAAAAATAAAAGCGTGGAATGTAAATGACAATCCACGCTTTCTGACTGATTTCCACATCGGGGTGATGATCGCTAATATGGCATATGAGGTCCGCCGCCAGGGATGGCGGGGCTCATGGTTTTTCCACGGAAATAGCTACCATTTCAGTGGCCTGAAATACCACTTTTTCCCCCGGTTTACGAACGCTCAAGTCTATGTCGTCGCGCACGGGAAAGGTCTTGGTGCTGCCGTCTTCAAAAAGCACCGTGGCAGTGCGGTTAGTCGTGTCGATTGCCTTGATAGTGGCGGTGATTTGTGTTGTTTCGGCCACCAGGCCACCCGCCTGAGCGCCCTTCGGGGCAAGCGCAACCACTCCTGCGGTGCCATCAGGTGCGGGTGCACCTTCCTCGTTAAGGTAAACGACCAACTCTTCGGTCACAGTGGCGTTGACCAAGTCGCCCACACGAATCTGGTCGAAATTGACGGCCTCCGGTCCCACCTTAACGGTTAATTTATTCCCATCCGGACCCAAAAGCGTTACCTTGCGACTGGCAGCGTCAATAGCGGTGACTCGCGCGCTCACGTTCACGGTATTGACGACGAGCCCGCCCGGCACGCCTTCCTTGAAAACGGCGGAGCTAGTTCCCGTTGCAGGTGGTGGCGGCGGAGTCGTAGAACAGGCGGTGATGATCAAAAGGGTGGCGAAAAGCAGTGATAGACTCTTGGCCGCCACCGCATCGCGTGTTGAATGGCGTAATGATTTGATTTTCATAAATTTTCTCCTTTCCATGGTTCCATATTTGGGTTTATTTTCTTTTACTTCATAAATCTGCCCGTAGGCTGCCGAACAGATTTTCACAGCGACAAAGTGCCTACAACGGCGTAAAGTTACCGAATAGATCATTTTGGCTATAGAGCAAAAATAATGTGGAAGATATTGGACTTTGGTCCAATCATGTATGCCCTGGATATCCAATCAATTAAAATGACCACGCTGACGGCAGTACTCAATTTTAGCTCACTTTAGTCACTTCAAATTTCAAACTTTAAGTATCCGATTCTTCTGAAAGGCTCTTAAATAACTCTTCCGCCAACGGTCCTTCCTTGCGCCATACCCAGCAGGTATTCAATAGGTATTTTTCGACCATCTCGGTTGAAATTTTACCGTTATTCTGGGTTCTGCTTCTGAATGCCCAGAAACCCTGCATAATCGCGGGTGCCATTGCCAGCACCAGGGTTGTCAGATGTAGACAGCCCCGGGTTCCACCCAGCAGTTTTTTCACCCTGGACGTAAAACCCGGAACAATCCGTATGCCTTCCAGTTTATTCAGGCTTTCAGCTGTCTGGCCGCATTCTTCGTTGGGAGCACCCGGCATCTCGACAGAGACCTCTTTTATGGATAACGACGCACAATCGATACACATCCGGACGATCATGTGATGTACGTTTTGGGGAGGGCGTTTTTTCCCTGAAATATGATGGTAGGTCGACACCAGACGGTCGTCCCGAAGTTGTCCTTCAACGATAATGTGGTTGTCTCCACCGTCGTAAGTGGAGATTTCCATGTTACGGGTATGAATTTTATCACCTTTCCGCAGCTCCAGTGAACCCATCGGTTATCTGCCTCCTGTAAAATTACTGATTTCTGAATGGACATTATTAGTCCGAAACCCTTTCCAATGCAATAATTTATGCGCCTGGTCTTTTATGAATCCCTTCTGTCCCGGTTTTTTCAAACATTACCGATTTGTAATCTTTCCGTCATGTTCCGGTAAACTTGTTGCTTTATTATCCTGGTTAACATCGAAGCGGCATTCTGGTTTAAACATTAAAATAGGGAGGATAAAAATGAACCGGTTAAAAACATTTAAAAAGTATGCAGTCTCTTTAGCAATGGTCGGTATCCTGCTCGGATACAGCTTTCAGGCCGCCGCAGCAACAGCTGAGCCCGGGGTTCGGATGGTTCCGGAAAACTTCAGCCAGCTTGCCCGGGAAGTTCGTCCGGGGGTGGTAAATATTCGTACGGAAAAGCATATGAAAGACGGCGGCCCGGTTTTCCGGCATTTTTTCGGAAACCCGTTCGAGGCACCGAATCCACATGGAAACAGGCCCGGGCCCTTTTCCGGGCGAAATCCGAATCAGGAACAGAAGCAGCAGAGTCTGGGTTCCGGGTTCATCATCGACCGGGAGGGTTATATTGTCACAAACAATCACGTGGTTGAAAACGCCGATAAGATTCGGGTCAAGCTTTCAAGCGGAAAAGAGTTTGATGCAAAGGTGGTGGGGCGGGATCCGAAAACCGATCTGGCACTGATAAAGATTAAGGGATCGGATGATCTGCATCCCATCGATATGGGCGACTCCAAAGCACTCAAGGTCGGTTCCTGGGTCGTGGCCATCGGAAGCCCCTTCGGTCTGGAACAGACCGTCACCGCAGGTATTGTCAGCGCAAAGGGCCGCGTCATCGGTGCCGGCCCCTATGACGACTTTATTCAGACCGATGCCTCCATCAACCCGGGTAACAGCGGCGGACCCCTCCTGAATCTCAAGGGGGAGGTCGTGGGCATCAACACCGCCATTATTGCAAAGGGCCAGGGCATCGGATTTGCCATCCCCATCAACATGGCACAGAACATTGTTGCACAGCTGAAAAAAGACGGCCGGGTGACCCGCGCCTGGCTGGGTGTCGGTATACAGGATCTTACCGCCGAAATCAGAGAATACTATGAAGCCAAGGATCAAAAAGGGGTTCTGGTCACCGAGGTCCATAAGGGAAACCCCGCAGACAGGGGGGGTATCAAAACCAGCGATATCATCATCGCCGTAGACGGAAAAGCCGTGGAATCGGCCCGAGATCTATCCCGGGTTATCGCAGAGAGTCCGGTGGGTAAGGAAATTCCGATCTCAGTTGTCAGAAACGGCGCGAAAAAAACGATCCATGTGGCACTGGGCAAACGGGATGACGCCGATCTTCTGGCGAGCGGGCCGTCAAACCAAAGCAATGAATTCGGCCTTCAGCTCTCTGAGCTGAATCCGGAAACAGCCCGTCGCCTCGGGTTTGCAAAGGACGAAAAAGGGGTCCTGGTTACCCAGGTGGCTCCAGACAGCAGGGGATCCAAGGCCGGACTTCAACAGGGTGATGTCGTAAAGGAGATCAACCGGAAACCTGTCAGCACACTGGAGGATTATTACAGAGGGATGGAAAACGTCAGTTCAGACAAACCGATTCAATTGCTCATCAAAAGACCCCGTGTCGGTTTCCTGGCCATAAAGATCGTTTAAGCAAAAATTAGAACCAGCCCGTCTCCGTCCGTTTCCCGCCGGGAAGCGGACGGAGATATCCAATAGAGGTTTCTAATGCCCGCCACTCCGTTTAAAAACCATAGAATCCGGAAACATTTTCAGGCACAGTTAAAAACAGATCGAATCATCCGGTTTCAGAACTGGATCCGAAACGATTTTTTCGGTGTTGTACGTGAGATGCGCATAAGCTATCTGCCGCCGTTGATGGTCTATCTGGCGGCCGGGGTATCCGGGTTTACCGGCATTATCGAAAGTTTTTTCGTAAAGGAACAGCTCGGTCTGTCCGCAGCCTTCCTGGCAAGCCTTGGCTTCTGGGCAGGGCTGCCGTGGGCGTTGAAAATGCCCCTGGGTCACCTGGTGGATCTTTATTGGCGCCGGAAATCTCTGTTCGTCTACCTGGGGGCGACGTTAATGGCCGTAAGCCTCATGATCATGGTGGGCCTGACGGGCTATGCCGACAGATTGGCCGCCCTGCTCCCTCTGGACATCTGGTATATCCTGTCGGTGATGCTGTCGCCGGTCGGTTTTGTTCTTCAGGATGTGGTGGCAGATGCCATGACCGTGGAGGCGGTCCCGTCTTTTAACAAAGACGGCTCAAAGATTCCGGAAGATACCCTAAAGAAGATGCATGTAACCGTTCAGACCCTTGGGCGTATTGCCATTACCGGCGGCGGCGCATTAGTGGCGGGTCTTGGCGGCTGGTTGGCCGGTACGATCTCCTATAAGGTCATGTATGGTATGTCTCTGGTCATTCCGATGATTTCTGTTCTGGGCGTGCTCTACGGCGACCGGCTCCTCAAAAAGCGGCGTGAGCATCTGCGCAAAGGGGGGTATGGGCAAAGCCGTATAAAAATGATGATGGGGACCCATGACACAGGCACCCGCCCGAACATGAAAATATTGGGTGGAAGCGGAATTTTTGTGGTCATGATACTGCTTCTGGGATTATCCCATATCCCGTTTAAGGAAGAGGTGATCTTCGTGTCGTCCCTGGGTATTGTCTTCTATCTGATGACCCAGCTGGTCAGCGCCCTTTCTATGGATAAACGGAGCGAAATCATCCGTATCGCCATCATTATCTTCGTGTTCCGGGCCATGCCCGGCATGGGCGCCGGCGCCGGCTGGTGGCAGATCGACACGCTCCATTTTGATGAGGCGTTTTTCGGCACGTTGCGCCAGATTTCAGGGATTTTGGCCATTTTCGGCATGTTTGCGTTGCGCGGATGGATGACGCGGCGGCCGATACCTTACCTCGTGGTGTTTTTATCCGTCTACAACACGGTGATGACACTGCCGTTTCTTGGAATGTATCTCGGCCTTCACGAGTGGACAGAGGCTGTCCTGGGCTTCGGGGCCCGCACCATTGCGGTTATCGACACCATGGCGGACTCTCCCCTGGGCCAGGTCGCCATGATCCCCATGCTGGCCTGGATTGCAAAAGAGGCACCCGCTGACCAGAAGGCAACCTATTTTGCGGTGATGGCGGCATTTACCAATCTGGCACTCTCTGCGAGCAATTTAGGAACCCGGTATTTGAACAGAATTTTCGTGATTGAACGGAGTCAATACGATGAACTCGGCGGGCTCATGGCCACCGTGCTCCTTCTGGGACTCCTGGTGCCGGCAGCCACCGTGTTGTTTTTTAAACCGGGAAGACAAAGGAAAGGCGATGGCGGGGCCTCTTCGGGCAAGAAGCCCGAGATCCCGGACCATGATTTCGAAGACATGCCGTTGAGATCGGCAGCATAGAGGAGGGTGGTATAAAAATTGAACGCCGAACATTCAACATCGAACGTCCAACGTCGAATGAAAAGCAAATATTCAATACCGAACATTTAACCACGCCAAAGCGTGGTTTTTTTAGCCCTTCGGCACCACACCGTGCCGTGAGCTGCCGAACGGCCGTTTTGATACTCGTAATGACAATGTTAATCAGATTTTAGCCCTAAATTCAAAATTCGATGTTGGACGTTCGATGTTCGATGTTCATTTTTTCAGTTCCTGCCCCAAATAAACAACTAGGCGCTTAAGGATCAGTGCCCATATCCGCCCGTTAATATACGGAAAACAACGCCGTCATCGAATTTAACGTAATAGACAAACCGCTGGGGACCGAAGTCATAAACCCATATGCTGCCCATTTCTTGCTTGGCGGTCGGTTCACCGCATTTTTCTTTGACGACATACTTGGGATCCCCCATGGAGACGATATGGCCTCTGCAGCGGATCGATTCGGCAGAGTTTTCCAGCTCCTCGGCCCATGCTGCAATGACGAACATGGTTAACGCGCTTACCAAGAGCAGGATCAGGATACATGCTTTTTTAAGATTCATCATTAGCGTCCTTATGACTCCTTTTTTACGGGCTTGGTCTCTGAGCCGTAATTGATATTCTTCCTGACACGCGCCACCATCTCCTCCACCGGCCCTTTGATTTCACTTGTCAGGCTGTCCAAGACCCTTTGAGCCCTGTCCGCGGCAGCTTTCGGGTTTTTTTGATTAGATAATAATACGTTATAATATTTCAGGACATGGTTAAGAGGGTTGAATATTGCAGCGATATCAGTGGAGATGGATCTTATTTCAATAATAAACGCTTCGATTACTTTAAGATTATTCCCTTGAATGATTTCAACCAGTAAATCAGACAACTCACCCAGTATTAAATGTTTTTTATCTGCCTCAAGACTTTTCGTAAGGTTCAATCCTCTATTTAAACTCTTCAGAAAAGGCGTCCTGTCCTCCTGCAGTAGAAAGGCGGCGGCTTGCAGTAGATTGATATACGCTTTGAATTCTCTTCCAATCGCTTTTTTGGACAATGTTTTTTTCAAGATATCTAAAAGATCCTGTGTTCGGCTATCTTCAATCAAATCCACACTGATAATCGAATATAGAGACAAAGCAGTTGGAGTTAGTTTTATGGCTTCAACAATAGCTTCTTCCGCCCCTGAGTGGTTTTGCTGCATAAAGCGAATAATGCCGAGAGCTTCCCATATCGTAGCAATTTTCGGGTCCAGATTCACGGAATTGGCAAATGGCTCTTCGGCACCTGGATAGTTCTCCTGTCGCCAGCGAGCAAAACCAAGGCTTATCCATGCCTTCACATTTTTCGGATCCAATTCCACAGATTTGGATAACGCCTCTTCAACTCCTGGATAGTTCTCCTGTCGCAAGAGAGCAAGACCAAGATTCCACCAAATCGCCCCATTTTTTGGATCCAGTTTCACAGATTTGGAATAAGCCTCTTCGGCACCTGGATAGTTCTCCTGTCGCAAGCGAGCAGCTCCAAGAATACTCCAAGCCGCCCCATTTTTTGGATCTAGTTTCACAGATTTGGAGTAAGCCTCTTCGGCTCCTGAGTAGTTCTCTTGTTGGAAGCGAGCAGCTCCAAGGATATCCCAAGACTCCCTACTTTTCGGATCCAATTTAACGGATTTGGATAAAGCCTCTTCGGCTCCTGGATAGTTCTCTTGTTGGAAGCGAACAGCTCCCAGGTTATCCCAAGCCGCCCTATTTTTCGGATCCAGTTTTACGCATCTGGAGAAAGCCTCTACGGCTCCTGGATAGTTCTCCTGTCGCAAGCGAGCAGCTCCAAGGTTATTCCAAACGATTATGTTTTTAGGTGCTATTCTTAAAGCCTTTTTCAAGATCTCCTCCGCACCGACATAGTCCTTTTCTCGAATCAAAATGCTATCAAGGGCTAAATAGGCATCAATTCCTGCCGGGTCATCTTTGATCTTATCTCTTAAGAAGCTCTGGGCTTTATCAAGTCCATCCTTTTCTTCAATCTCATTAACTGCGGATTGCACAAATGTGTCGACCCTGTAACCGGTTTCGTCCAGCAGTTCCAGAGTTTCAAAGAGTGACGCGTAGTCTTTTTGTTTCAGGTATTCTTGAATATGTATCTCACTTTCGATATGAAAAGATTCCCAGTACCCCTTGAACTTTTCAGTATCCCTAAAGCTCAGAGCCTCTCGGCTGTGTATACCTGCGGGATCATCGTTTGAAGCCATTGCCATAAGTTCTCTTTTCCGGTACCAGATGGCCAGAAATTCGACAACGGCTTCAATGATATGCCGGTCACGCACACTCGTCCTCCATCGATACCACAGCCTGAATAGCTGGTCGGTTAATGCATAGAGGGTGTTTTTACCTTTTTTCTCGGTAACGGCCTTTACGATTCCATCTTTTTCCAGGCGAACGATGGCCGTTCCGATGCTCTTTGCCGGCAGGAATGTCTGTCTCGCGATAGCGGTCTGGGTAAGATTGTATTCGCTCTCGGCCAGGGCGAGGACAATCGGCTGCACTTGGTTTGAGAGGTCTCGCATCCGATTTAGATAATAGTTGCTGAGGTCCTCTTCAAGGAGTCTTGAAAAGGTGTCCACGGCGTTTTTGATGCCCACCTCTCCGGTCACGGCCATATATAGAAAGAGAAGTATCCTTGGGTTTCCTCCTGTGAGATGATAGAGAACCTTTAGCTTATAATCGTCTTTTTTGAATACCGGTACGGACATCTTGTCCTTTGATTTTTTTTCCTGGTATACCCACTTGTTTAATAGTTCTACCGCTTGATCATAGTCCAACAGATCCAGTCTTCGCAGACGGAAAAAATCATAAAGGGGGGCTTTGCTCTTGCTGATCCCTTCAAAGAATGTGGGCGAGGTGGCCAAGAGCAACATGAAATTGTCATGCTGCAGGATATTTCGAAACTGTTTGACCTCATTTTTTTTGGGCAGATATCTTGAGAAAATATCGTCGGTGTTTTCCATCAGGATAAGCAGCCTTCTTCCTGAAGACACGGCATAGTCCTTTATGTATGCGACAGCCGCGTCAAGTATTTCTGCCTGGGTTTTCTTACCCTCTCTCAAAGCATTCAGAAACCCGATAATCTCATCCGATTGTTGACGGTCATGCCAGATAAGCTCTTCACTCAGTTTTGTTAAAATTCTTATAAAAAGTGTGTGCAGGGAAAAAATGCCTTGCTCCTCCTCATTCATCAAGACAGGTACCCAGCTTTCTTTCATTAGCTCATCCTGTTTAACCATATGGTAGATCATTGTAATAATATGGGATTTGCCCATTCCCCGGGTGCCGATGATCATCCAGTGTTGAAGGCGCTCTTTGGTTGCCTGCTCTCCGACACTATCCATGAGTTCATCCAGGAGTGGCTCACGGCCGACAAAGGTAAATTTCAAGTCTGCAAACGGCATCTTTCTTGGTGTATACGGATATAATGACTGCATAATATAGACCTTTCCGAAAAATATTACCTCATGCCCGAAAGACGATGTTTTTCCCACCAGTCCCTTAGGAGTTTGCTTCCAAAAAACAGGGTCCCGTCTGTTTCTTCCTTGATGTAAAAATCATCCTGCATTATTTCTATTATTAATTTGAAACCCTTCTCACTCCCAGTTGCTTCCTGCCAGATAACCTTTAGTGTATCCAACGGAATAGATTCTTTAATGGCAAGTTGATTCAGCAATCTTTCTGCTCCTGTCCTGTAGCTATCGCCGTACCGTTTATAGCGCTCCAGTTGTTTTACAATTGATTCGAAATGGCGCTTACTGCTCGATCCCAACAATTCCCTGTAATAGATTTCTTCGATCTCATCAGATGAAAGGCGCTGTTTGGCTTTGCAGGTTCTGATGATTACATCGAGAAAAAGTTGCAGAAAATACGGGATAGGATCGCCTATAAGATTAAGGATTTGTTCGATTTCCCCATTTTCGACCACGATTTTTAGACCAGCGAGCATCAGAAATACAAGCTCCCTGGAAGTTTTCTCATCAAATAGATCCAGGTGCTCTTGTTCCAGATCATCAATGAATCCGTCAATTTGGAAACCCTGGAGAAAGGTAGGAAGATGTTCCGAGCCGGAAATAATAAACTGGGTTTTTCCAGTTTTGTTTCTTATGTCGTGGAACCATTTTAATAGTCCCTGGACTTTATCGGGACTATCATTGCCGGTTTCCAGCATGTCTTCGACTAAGAAGGATATCTCATCCAGGATGAGCAGAAATCTTTTTTCTCCCGACTTCTGTTCAATTGATTCGAACAATTCTTCGGCATAAGCTTGCCAGTTTGAATTAATTTTCGATCTTTCCGCCCTGATAATATCCAACTTTTCCATTTCTGACATATCGTGAATATTCTGGGCAAAAAGCCTTTCCGGTAAACAATTGGTGCAGCTTTCATTTTGGAGCATGCCCATCTTTAGAATATATTCAACAAAATCTTCCGGGGATTTTCCACCTTCCAGATCCACAAAACAGACCTGCCATCCCACCTTCGGATATCTGGTGAGGTGATTAAGCAAACTGCTTTTTCCGTATCTGCGAGGCGCCCTCAGGAGTATATTTTCTCCCTTTTCAAGTCGATCCCAGATCGTGGAAATTTTGTCCCGCCGGTCATAAAAATCAGAACCTGCGGCCATGGAACCGGTAACGATCCCGGGAAATACCGGTACTTTCCCCTGAATGTAACGCGCAAGTACGACTTTCCCTAAATCCTCCATGAATTCAGATTCTTTGGTAATGAATTCCTCCTGTTCGAATATGGATACTCGCTCAATATCCATCTCCGGAAATATTCCATCCATTTGCCCGAAATCCGCAATTGAATAGTCCCTGAATTCATATTCATTTCGGTAGTTCTCCAAACAGCGTTCAAACCCTTTCGTTAATTCAAGCAGGGAATCGAATTGTTCTATACTTTGAACCGGGAAAAAGAATGAAAAATTGTCTTCTCGATTCTTTTTGGAAATAAATGAGAGCAAATGTCCAATTCTGTGGTTTTCATTTCGCAGTCTCATGGGGACTCCTCGTAACTTTTGTGATCTTCATGTGTTTTTCTAAGGTCATCAAAATAATTATCCGCAACATAGAGCAGTTCGGACATGGCAAACATCTTGGCATCAAGAAAATCCGGGAAATTTTCATCGTCCTTGTTCGGTTCTCGACGTTTTTTTTCATATATCAGGTAATGATCTTTTTTATCCCATGCCTCAGCGAGCTGTGTCATGATCTGGATTTCAATAAAGAGCCCGGGGCTTTTTTTGTACTCCATGATAAATTTTATGGATCGTTCTCCCGATTTCCTTTCTTTTGGCCTTTGATCGATGGTAATCTTCTTCCTGATTTCAAATAGGGTTTTGATCTTATCGTGGTCTTCGATTGTCGCTGATACCAGCTTCACGTCACTGATGAAATTACATACGATACGAAACCGGGCCAAATCCGTCATCGTTGTGGCAAAATTTTCAACAGAAACCTGGCCAGGCCGGAGGGGTTCCTCTTTATTATATTCTTCATAAGCGCGGCATAGCTTGTCAACAATGCTTTCCGGACTCTTCAAGGTATGGGTATCGTCAATCCTGCAAAAGAAACGATAATGATATTGTTTCTTCAATGGCGATAACAGTATCTCCACCTCGGCCATTGTTGCGGAACAAAGGGTATTGTGCTTCTGGATTTTCGGCAGAATATATTCCCTGAACCGCTCGTCCGTATTGAAGGGTGGGGGAAAGTGCTCACAAACAAATTGCAAATCTTCATCACAAAGTCTTGCCATCGTAATCTCCGATGTTTGAATTAATGAATTTTATTTGTTGCACAACAATAATGTTGCACAACAAATTTGTCAAGCAAAAAATATTTGGATCTATTTGCCCCATAACTCATTTTTAATTTGAATGGCACGCGCTTTAAGAATAGAGTATCCGGGGTGCTGAAACAAGGTTCTGTAGGTGTGCCGCTGAGATCGGTAGCATAGAGCGGGGAGTAGTGTCAGCCTCCACTATCTTAGCAGAAGAAGAGGGTTCCCCGCAAAGGTCAGCGGGATCTTCGCCAAGGGGCCAAGGGATCAAGTGAATGAAAATTTTAAATTGAAAATCTTTATTATTTTGGATAATCTTCGTGCACCATAGCAAACCGGTTAAGAATAAAGATAAGCGCTTGTTTTTTTCATTCATCAGGGAGATTAATTTATGAAGATCGTCAACATCGAGGCCATTCCATTCAGACTGCCGATCCGCAAAGAAATCGGGCCGACAAAATCCTCCATCTGGTCGATGGATGCGGCAGACCACATTCTCATAAAAATTGATACGGATGAAAGCATCACTGGCTTTGGAGAAGCGCTTCAACGGCCGACGATCTATGGAGAAACGCAACAATCGGTGGTGGCGATCATTGATTCCTGGATAGGACCCTCTCTAATAGGGATGGACCCCTTCTGTCTGGAACAGATTTGGTCAAAGCTGGACAGAATGGCCGCCAACAGCACGGCCAAGGGCGCCATCGATATGGCCCTCCATGATATACAGGGAAAAAAGCTCGGGCTGCCGGTGTACAAACTCCTGGGAGGGTGGCGCAATGGAACCGTCAGGGCTTCTGCACTGCTGTCGGCGGACGCGCCTGAAAAAACAGCCGCCGCGGCATTAGCGTGGAAACAGCAATACGGCATCGATTCATTTAAGATTAAGGTGGGGATGGATTCGAACAGAGATGTCGAGGCGTTTATTGCCATCCGGCAGGCGGTTGGCGATGATGCCACGCTCTATGTGGATGCGAATCAGGCATGGGCGCCTGACGAGGCGATCCGAATCATCAAACAAATTTCACCCTACGGGTTGGCCTGGGTCGAAGAGCCGATAAAGAGCTGGGATTTCGAAGGGAAACGACGGGTGGCCGGGCACATTGATGTTCCTGTTTTGCTGGATGAGAGTGTCATTACCCCCCAGGACGTAATGCACCATATCAGAATGGGAATCGGAGACATGTTCAGCATCAAAACGTCTCGAACCGGTTTTTACAACTCCCGAAAAATTGTCCAGATGGCCGAATCCGCCAACATCCCGTGTCTTGTCGGCACGGCTCGCGAAACGGGAATCGGTGCGGTGGCCAATGCCCAGTTTGCAGCCAGCGCCAAAAACATTTTGCTGGGAGAGCTGACCGAGTTTAAAATTTTTGAAGAAACCCTGCTCAAACATCCGTTGAAGTTGAGCGACGGTTATTTTTTCCTCCCCGACGGCGATGGACTCGGGGTTGAAGTGGATATGGAATTGGTCGAACGATACCGCATTTCCTGAAAACGGCCGGATTCATCCCTGGTGCCCCGAAAATGTGATCGGCAGCGGTTCCATTTGCCCCTGTTTGCTCAGAGCAGCTGATAGATGACCCGGTCCACTTTTATAAAGAAGGGCCGGATTTTTCTGGACCATTCCGTATCGATCGCCTCCAGGTAGGCTTTGGTGTGCTGGATTTCGATGCTTTCATGTTCGTATACCGCACAGTATTTTATTCCATCGTCCTGGTTCACGCCTCTTTTGGCCCACAGCACCCCCGGAACTTTCAGCAGATTCGGTATATGCTCCTCGTCATACCAACGATTCAGTTCATCTTCCATTTCCGGGGCAACTTCTATTTTTACGATGAGCAGGATGTGTTTGTTGGCCCCCATGAGATTTTCCATTAAAGCAGGTTTTTGTGTTTGTGTAGCCGCAGTTATACGGTAATTGTGCTTTGATTCTATAGGATCCGTACGTCATTGAGCAGGTCCAAAACATCCTCTTTTTTATCCACGCCGATGGAAACGATTCCCTTCCCCCCACCCCGGCGGATAATCCGGAGGGAGCGTATATTTATCTGGGCCGATTTAAACCGTTTGGAGAAATTGGCAAGGGCCCCGGGTTTGTCGTCGAGTTGTATGAGAATCGCATCTTGGCTGAAGGCATGAAAGGGCGACTGTGCGAGCGCAAGGAGCGTTTCGTCGTGCCTGTCCACGACGATGCTTACCACCGCCAGGGTGCCGACAGTCTTTGCTTCGAAGGATTCGATATTGGCACCGGTGGATGCGGCTATTTCAGAGACTTCTGCAATGATGCCGGGATGATCGTCGCAAACAATGGTGATTGTGTTCATGTTATTTACCTCCATTCGGGGCTTTTTCGCTGTCCTTGCGGATGTCTTCAACGACTCTGTCCACAAGCTCGGTGGTGACATGCGGCATTGTGATGATGTGGGCAACCTCGTGATGAGCGGCTATCTGCCACCGAGAAATTATCTCCATTGACGGCCGCGGGAAAACCACCGTGACGGAATTTTTATTCCGCCAGGCATCGCGCCCGATCGACTGGAGTTTTTCTATGGTGTAATCAGCCATTTGCAAACAGTTGCGGACCGTCTGCCGGTATCCATCCATGCCTCTGGACCTGAAGGCGTACCACAGAAAAAGCGGGGTGATGCCGTTTCGCGAGCCGGTCATGGTGGTGTCCAGGGTTCCCACATATTCCACGGAGCGGGCGATCCGATCCACATTGGATTTTTTTGCAACCGCCACACCGCATGGAATCGGCGAGCCCACCATCTTGTGACCCGATATGGAGATAGAATCTATGCCGGATTTGAAATTCCAGGGCTGAGGATCATCAACAAATGGCAGGATCATACCAGAAAGGGCAGCATCTGCATGGATGTAATACTGCTGGATGGCCAGGTCCTCGATTATTTCATGGATACCTGCCAGGTCGTCAATCGCCCCCTTCATGGTCGTTCCGATGTTCGCATTGACAATGGCGGGAACATCGCGGTGAATATTGATAGATTCGCGCAGGTCTTCCAGGTCCATGGTGCCGTCAGGATTGCTTCGAATCATGATGTTTCTGACATTCAAAACACGCATAATTTTATTCACCGAGTAATGGGTATCCTCGGAGTAATAAACAATGCCTTCCGGGTGAAGTTCACGGGCAAGGAAAAGCCCGTACATATTACCTTCGGTCCCGCCATTGGTCACATAGCCCCAGAAGGAATCCTCCGGAGCCTCGGTAAGCTCTCGGAATATCTTTAAAACCTCTCTTTCGAACTCCAGGGAATTGATATGGTAGTTTGAGGGAAGAAAGGGGTCGCCGATATTGTTGACTGAAAACCGTAAAAAGCGGAAAAGTTGTGAATAGTCGTATATGGCATTACAGGGGTAGCCGATGAATTTGCTGGACTCCTCCAGGCAGTGTTGCTCAAGTTCGTCTAAACGCTTTGAATCCTGCGTACCGAGAGAGGGCAGCGCGTCAATCGTTCGCATATGGTGTTACCTCCTTAATGTTTTATTTCTGGATGGATACTAGCTCGTTACCGTTATACCTCCTTTTATCCTGACGATTTCGGCATCAACCAATATTCTACCTTGGGATCAATTTTCAAAAAGCCCATTTCTTGGGAAAGCTCTAAAGCGAACAACCCGATGAAGGCGATGAGCATGATGATACCAAGGATTTTCTTAAAGGAAAACAGATGGTCTTTCGCCTTGAGCAGTATCAGGGTGGGAAGGATTCCAAAGACCAGGGTAATTCCTACACCTCCAACGAGATCCAGGGCCACCAGGAAGAGATCCGGATAGATTAACGATACCGCCAGCGGCGGCAGGAAAGTGATTGTAACCTCGATGGAACGGTTCCACCGTGGAAGATATTGAGAGGCTAAATCCCTTAAGAATCCCATGAGGCTGATACCGATAGCAAGATATGAGGTGATAATCGCAAGTACCGTAAAGACAACGCCAACCACCTTAACCGTTTCACTGCCTAACACCGCGGCGAGGGGAACCGTTGCGGGCTGTCCCCCATTGAAGGCGGTGAGCAGGCTCCCCTCTGACCCGGTAAGGGGTAGCGCTCCAACAACCGCCAGCATCCATAACGCGCTGATAAGTAATGGAAAGATTGTTCCGATCAAAAGAGCCCGCCGGATATGCTTTCGGTTAAAATCGAGACTTCGCGTGGCAGTTACCAGAATAGGATGGAAACAGAAGGCCGTATACACAATGGGCAATGCAGATGGCAGAAAGTGCCAATCCTGGTAGTTTAGTCGTGCTACCTGAATGTTTTTACTCGCCTGCCATATCAGAACGGCAAAGGTCACACCCATGGCGAGCATGAACACGGCATTTCCCTTTCGAACCAGATTCGGACCAAAAAGAGTGAGGACTGTGGCAAAAAGAAAAAATCCTATCAGGTACCAGTGTTTATACTCAGGGGTTTCAAACAACGAGCTTAAGGCGCTGGCGGCGCCGGCCAGATAGGCAACAAGGATTCCGTAGAAAATTACAAGGTACCCTAAGGATGCCAGCACTTTCGCCCATGACCCCAACTCTCGGGAAAATAGAGAGGGCAGGTCTGCCTCCACATTTCCGGAGCTGATGATGCTGTCCACCAGGATCCAGCCCGTTGCAAACATTAAAGACCATACGGCCGTCATGCCCAGAAGCGTGGGCATGGCTCCGGCCAGCCCCGTTTTTATGGGCAGTCCGAGGATCCCCGCTCCAATTGTGGTCCCGGTAATCAGCAAAGCCACTGTTATGACCGGTGGTTTAGAAGAATTCGCCATGTTTAGTTCTTTAAACTATCCATATTGTTGACCATTCAACCGATTATAATATTTAATATAACAGGAGTTTACTCATGTTTCCCATGATGATGTCAACACCAACATAGGGGACGTACGTCAGATTATAAGTTGCTTTATTCTTTTTTGGATGACATAAAATTATTATGCCACGAAAAGCCCGCATTGATGCGCCGGGGGCGCTACAGCATATTATTGCCCGGGGGATCGCCCGCAAAAAGGTGTTTGATGACAATGCCGATCGGGATTTTTTTGTGGACCGACTCGGTTCGATTCTTCGTGATACAGACACCCAATGCTTTGCCTGGGCATTAATCCCCAATCATTTTCACCTGTTGTTAAAAACCGGGGCGACACCCATTTCCACGGTTATGAAACGGCTTTTAACCGGCTATGCGATGTACTACAATCGGCGACACCAACGGTACGGACACCTGTTTCAGAATCGTTACAAGTCCATTTTATGCCAAGAGGATACATATCTTTTGGAACTGGTACGCTATATCCATTTAAACCCGATTCGTGCAAAGCTGGTTGAGGATATGAGGGGGCTGGGCAACTATCGGTACGGCGGACACAGTGCCCTGATGGGAAAAGCGGCGGCCCCATGGCAGAATAAGAGGTACATACTCGGGCTGTTTGACCACAAGGTTTCTCCGGCACGCCGCCGGTACAGGGTGTTTGTGGAAAAAGGGATCGTCGAAGGCAAGAGGATGGAGCTTACCGGAGGAGGATTGATTCGAAGTGTCGGCGGATGGGCGGCGGCAAAAGCATTGCGGAAGGTAGATGCATTGCAAAAGGGCGATGAGCGGATACTGGGCGATGGTGATTTTGTTGCGGCGGTGCTTTCAGAAGCAAATGAGGCATACGAAAGGAGATATCGACTGAAGGCCGAGGGTGTCGATATCGACACGGTCGCCCAGAGGGCTGCGCAGATTGCAGGTATAGAACCTTCTCAGTTATGGGCCCCCGGCAAACAGCATAGGGCCGTAAAGGCCCGCAGCCTTCTATGCTATTGGGCGACGAGTGAACTGGGAGTATCTCAGGCATGGTTGAGTCAGCGGCTGAAACTTTCCCAACCGGCAATCAGTCTTTCGGTTGCACGGGGACGTGCCCTATCACGTGAAAATAATTACAGCATGGGAAACTTATAATCTGACGTACGTCCCCTAGTTTGTTGTAGAAGACAGGTTGAAACGAGCATCCTTTTAAGTCGCCATACAAGACGGACAAGGGTAAATCTTTTGGGGCGGACAGATTCCCCGCGCCTTGGGGCGTTAAGATAAATTCCGATAGATACCCCATCGCCTGTTGCAGGGAATTGGGCTTCGCAATAAGATTCGACCAACAAGGCGGAAATCCCGTCGCAAGGGCTGCGGGGTCGTTTATTGAGGGAGAAAACTTATGATTTCGTCAGCAGCTGCTGAAAATGAGGCGTATGCGGTGGTAAGCCCTCTGGGCGAGCCGGTTGTTGAGATGATCACCATGGCCCCCCGTCTGGATACCCTGGAGGGCAAAACCATTGGAGCGTTGTGGAATGGGGGGTTTAGGGGGGACGAGAGTTTTCCCATCATCGAGAAGATGCTGCGGGAGCGATATCCCACCGTTAAACTGATTCCGTATACCGAGTTCTCTCTGTATACGATTGCATCGCTTCATCCGGAAAAGAAGGAAGAAACACTGGAAACCCTGAGGGCAGAACTGGAAGAAAAGGGCTGTGATGCGGTGATAACCGGAAACGGTGCCTGAGGGACCTGTACACCGGCTGCGGCGCGGCCGGCCATAGAGGCGGAGAAACTCGGCATTCCTTCCGTAACCGTTGCAGCAACGAGTTTCCTGGACCTCGTCACAAGCACAGGGATCTCAGAAGGGGTGCACGACCTGCGGCATGCCGAATATCCCGGCACAATCAGCCTCGATTCGGTGGATACGATAAACAGATGCTTTGGGGAAAAGACGCTCAACGGTATCATCGAGGCGTTAACCAAACCGATAGAGAAAAAAGAGGTGCAGGCCGGAGCGGCACCGTCTAACGGGATCGTATTCAAGGGCTCTCTCGGTGCGGTGAACAAACATTTCTTTTCGAACTGGTGGACCGACGGGCTCGCCATCATTCCCCCGACCACAGGGCGGGTGGAAAAATTCCTGAAAGATACGTCTCTTACCCCCGATGAGGAAGTGGCCGTATTACACCCGTCATCCATCCGGGTCACCCCGTGGAATATTGCTGTAAACGGGGTGATGGCCGGATGCCGGCCCGAGCATATGCCGGTGCTCATAGCGGCGGTGGAGGCCATGGGTGAGCCGTTCTACAATCTGGAACAGCTTGGCAGTACGGGCGGATGGAACATGTTTTTTGTTGTCAACGGTCCCATTGCCAAACGACTGGATATCCAAAACGGCGTCGGACTTGTTTCCCGGGGCGCCAACACGGTCATCGGCCGCGCCATGGGCCTGATCCGGCATAACCTTGCCGGACACAGGCCGGGGGAGGTGTATATGGGAACCTTCGGCTACATCCTGCCCCCGGTTTTTGCGGAGAATGAGGAATTACTTTATGAGATCGGCTGGAAGCCTTACCATGTGGATGAAGGTTTTGATGGGGATTCGAGCACCGTGAGTGTGTGCGGAACAGCGAAATGGGGCTATCAAATGTACCCGACCACCTCGGATCCCGAGCGCCTTGCGCAACTGCTGGCATATGATGTCGCGCGAGCCGGCAGTCCCAACCACAGTGCCATGCGTCAGGACTCTCCGAGGCTGGTGTTTCCAGTCTTTATGACGCCGAGCGTGGCCAGAATTTTTGCCCAAAGCGGTTATTCAAAACAGGATGTGCAGAGGGCGGTGTGGAAAAACGCACGGTACAGTCTGGCCGAAGTCGATTTTGAGTCCTACTATGGCTCCCATGAAGGGCAGCGGGAAACCCACCGCGACTATCTCAAGAGCGGCAAACTCTCAGAGCGGGTTGTAGAGACGGGCAAGCTTCCAGCCTGGTTTCCAAAGGCCGCGGAGGGAGAAGATGCAACCATTCCGGTGGTGCCAAGGCCTGAACAGCTGCCCATTGTGGTGTGCGGGGATCCCACCCGAAACAAGGCGATGACGTTTTACACCATGTATAACGCCCTGGTGACCAGAGCGGTCAAGCTACCGGCAGGCCGGGATGCCCGGGGGAAAGACGGCATGTGAGAATAGGGGTCGGACCCAGATACCGATTTCAATTTTTTTTAAAATATGGCATCAATACATTCTGTAAATTTGCTGAATATAGCCCGATATAAAAACGACAACCGAGATCATATGTTTTATGATCCTTCAAGGAGCACCCATGGACCCGATTTCAAAAGCTGCCGATTTTATCACCGACCTCCGCTCCACGTTTCACCAGGAGCCCCAGATCCCCGAAACCTTTCGGCCGGACAACCATGCCGCAGGGTACGCAGTACAGGAAGGGGTGGTGGACCGGCTGCTTAAAAAAAACGGGGGCCGTGCAGTTGGATACAAGGTGGCCTGCACCAACAGGCTTGCCCAGGAGCTTCTGGGTACCGACACCCCTTTTTACGGGCGGCTTCTTTCGCCCTTTGTCTATCAAAGCCCGGCCCGGGTCAATGCCCGGGATTTTTCCATGCGGCTCATCGAGGCGGAATTTTCCTTCCGACTGGCCGCGGACCTGCCCCGGGAGGGCGCCCCCTACCACAGGGACGCGGTGGCCGACGCGGTGGCGGCGATCCTGCCCTCCATAGAGCTTGTGGACACCCGGTATACCGTCTGGACGGAGGTGCCCCTCCCCTCCCTCATTTCGGACAACGGGTGCAACAGCGGCTGGGTTGAGGGAAAACCCGTAGAGGCATGGCGCCACATCGACCTTGCCGCACACGAGGTCCGTTTAAGCGTCAACGGTGCGGAGAAACTCAGCGGCTCAGGCGCTGCGGTTCTCGGTCACCCCCTAAACTCCCTGGTGTGGCTGGCCAATACCCTGTGCGAACAGGGAAAGGCCTTGAAGGCCGGCGATCTGGTCAGCACCGGGGTCTGCACGGATGTCTATCTTGCAGAACCGGGCGACCGGATCGTTGCCGATTTCGGAACACTGGGTACTGCGGAGGTATCCTTTTCGTAACGACTCAGGTAGATAGGCTGTAGGCATTTAGGCTGAAGTACCGCAGGAGGGAAACATGCGTGGTCATTCTGATGAACATGACATTTTTGTCTGCGAATCAAAAATTGTGGAGGCCGAGAAAGTATTGGGCGCCCTGCTTCGATCAATGCGAAAATAACGCAGGCTTCGCAAACTAACAGCCTTTAGCCTACAGCCGGAACAGTTACTCCATTTTTATAGAAGGACATAGCCATGACCAATAACGATATCCTGCGCCGTATTCGCTATATCTTCAAGTTTAACGATTCGAAAATGATTGAGATATTCGGCCTGGCCGAGTGTGAGGTGACCCGGGATGAGGTCAGCAGCTGGTTAAAAAAAGAAGATGATCCCGGGTATCGGAAATGCAGCGACACGCAGCTCGCCGTTTTCCTGAATGGTTTGATTAACCATAAACGGGGCAGAAAAGAAGGGCCCCTGCCAGAGCCGGAGACGCGTTTGACAAACAATATCATCTTTATGAAATTAAAAATCGCGTTAAACCTGAAGGCCGAAGATATACTGAAGATTATGGACCTGGCTGGTTTTGGCATGAGTAAACACGAATTGAGTGCGTTTTTCCGCAGGCCGGGTCATAAACACTACCGTGACTGCAAGGATCAGATGCTGCGGAATTTTCTAAAAGGCATCCAGCTTAAATACCGCGTAACTACACAGGTAGATAGGCTGTAGGCATTTAGGCTGAGGTATCGCAGGAGGGAAACCTGCGTGATCATACGAAACTCAGAGCGTTTGAATTAAAGGTTTTGGGCTCCCTGCTTCAGGCTTCGCCTCCGGCTTCGACCCGACAAGTCGATCAATGCGCAGATAGCGCAGGCTTCGTAAACTAACAGCCTTTAGCCTGCAGCCTAAGCAACCTGAACAGTTATAATATCGCCCGCATTGAAATCAGGATTCCGATGGCATAGGGTTTCGGAGCTGAGACATGCTTTGCGAATTGAAACGCCCAAAAGGGAGAATGAATGAAATCGGGTTTGTCCAAAGCTCAAAAGAATCGGATGTTTACGCCGGTATCCGTTGGCGCTGTGACGGCGAGAAACCGGATCGTGATGGCGCCCATGGTGACCAACTTTGCCACCCCGGATAACGAGATCTCGGATCATCAGATCACCTATTATGCGGAACGTGCCATCGGCGGCGTCGGAACCATCATCGTTGAGGCCTCCGTTATTCACCAAGGGGTGCGGGCCTTTGAGCGCCAGGTCGGGGTTTATGAGGATCGGCTCCTGCCCGGTCTTTCCCGGCTGGCTGATGCCATTCGCAAAAACGGAGCCGTGGCGCTTATGCAGGTTCATCATGCGGGGCCGAAAATTAATCCTGCCCTCGGCCTTGAACCGGTTTCCGTCTCTCCGGTAATGATCCGTGAAGGATGCGTGCCGCGCCAACTTTCCGTAGACGAGATGCACCAGGTGCGACGAGACTTCGTGGCCGCTGCCCGCAGGGCCCGGCGGGCAGGATTTGACGGCATCGAACTCCATGCCGCCCATTTCTATCTGCTCAGCGCCTCCATTTCGCCATACACAAACCGCCGGGACGATGAATATGGGGGCAGTATCCCGAATCGCACCCGACTTACCCGGGAGATTATTGAAAATATCAGAGCCGAACTCGGGGCGGATTTTACAGTCTGGGTACGGATAAACGGTTTCGAAGCCTTTGATCCCGGAGTGACGGTCGCGGAAAGCAGACAGGTCGCAGCCATTTTTGCCGATGCCGGTGCCGATGTCATCCATGTTTCGGCGTATATGTCGCCGGCAGCCCGGAACGCAAAAACCGGATTGGATCTTCCCACCGGCGTCGGGCTTTCCAAAGACGTTCCGCCGGGGCCGTATCTTGAGTATGCAGGCGCAATTAAGGAGGCGGTCGACATCCCGGTTGTAGCCGTTGGAAAGCTCGACGATCCTTTACTGGCCGCCCAGGCCCTATCCGATAACACATGCGATATGGTTGCCCTTGCCCGTCAATTTTTATGCGACCCGCACTGGGTGCGAAAGGTTCAACAGGGCCGGGAGGAGGAGATCGTCCACTGTAAATATTGCCAAACCTGCCACCGGGCGCTTTATAAAAACGAGGAAATTTATTGTATCCAAAACCGCAATCTTTACGGTAAACCCTCTTACAGGAAACCTCCCGCCGGAGAAGATGGGGCGGTGTAAGCGCACCATCCAGGATGCATGATATGTCATTTGATAAACTCGGCCTTTGCAGCGAACTGCTTAAAGGCGTTAAAACCAAGGGGTACACCACCCCCACCTCCATTCAGACCCAGGCCATTCCCGTAATTCTCCACGGTCGGGATATTCTTGCCCGGGCCCAGACCGGAACGGGAAAAACCGATGCATTTGCACTCCCTCTGGTCGAAATTCTGAGCCGGCACAACGGCAGCGGGCGGCACCCCCGCGCGCTTGTCTTGACCCCGACCCGGGAACTGGCGCTTCAGGTGGGAGAGAGCATCAAGGCCTATGCAAGGCGGGTCTCCATGCGATGCACCGTGGTTTACGGCGGGGTTCACATTATTCCGCAGGTCAATCGGCTGAAGCGGGGCATCGATATTCTTGTGGCCACCCCGGGCCGCCTGTTGGATCTTGCCGGCAAGGGGCATCTGAATCTTTCCCGCATCGCGTTTCTGGTTTTCGACGAGGCGGACAGGATGCTGGATCTGGGATTCAGTGAGGAGATTTCCGCGATCCTCGATCTGGTTCCTGATGAACGCAGAACCATGCTGTTTTCCGCCACCTACACAAGACAGATCCGGGATCTTGCCGACAGAATGCTGCAGGATCCGGAACTTATCGAGGTGACGCCTCTTAATACGGCGGCGGAATCGGTTGTCCAGAAGGTTCACCTGGTGGACCGATCGAATAAGCGCGCCCTTCTCATCCACCTGATCACCCTGGGGCACTGGACCCGGATACTGGTCTTTACCCGCACAAAACACGGGGCAAACAAGCTTACCGAGAAGCTTGCCTCACAGGGGATCGGCGCCGCGGCCCTCCACGGCAACAAGAGCCAGTCTTTTAGGACACGCACCCTTGAAGCGTTCAAAAACGGTGAGATCCACATACTCGTGGCGACGGATGTCGCCGCAAGGGGCCTTGATATCAGCAATCTTCCCTTTGTGGTCAATTACGATATGCCGGCCATCCCCGAGGATTATGTCCACCGCATCGGCCGCACGGGTCGAGCGGGTGAAAGCGGCATTGCCGTCTCCCTGGTCAGTCACCATGAAAAGCCTTATCTTAAGGCCGTTGAAAAACTGCTGAAGCAGAAGATTCCGGTTGAAAAGATCGACGGTTATACAGAGGATAGCGATGTGCCGGATTATGTTCTCTTCCGCCCCGACAGCGCGTCCAGCGAAAAAAAAGCAGACAGCTCCCTAAAAGAGATAGTCGCAAAAAGAAATGTTTCAAAAAAGCGATCACAAACCCCCCAGGCGAAAGCACCCGGCCCCGGCAAACGCCCGAGACCGACATCGAAACCTCTATCCGGCAGGCGAAATGACAGGGCGGGAAAAAAGCCGTCCCGATCAGGATCGCGCCCCTCTCAAACCTCTAATAGGGGCAAACCCAGGGGTAGAAGATAACGATATCCAGGGCCCGGCCCCGCCGCAGGGTAAAAATCGATCCCCGTTTTATTGAAATATGCTCCCCCCTCAATCGAGCGGGCGAATACAGAGGGGCTCTGGGTTCACCGGTTTGCAACGCATACGGCGCGTTTTTAACCGGAAACCCAGAGCCCTGAACAGAAAGGATCATATGGTTCGGAGCCAGAGCCGCTTACAAAGCGTCTCCGTCCGGAGCACCCAGTTCAAAGGCGATACCCGAAGTATTTTTCACGACCGCAACCGCATCCTTATTCAGGGGGTTGAGATGGGGAATCGCTTTCCCGGGTGCGGGCACCACGGAGGCCTTTCAGGTGTATTCATGTGAGCCCTGTTGATCATCCAGTTTGAAGAAACCGATGGTGGCCTGGAGCTGATCTGCCTGCCCCGACAGTGCTTCCGAGGTTGAGGCCAGCTCTTCCGAGGCCGTCGCGTTCTGCTGGATCACCTGGTCGAGCTGCTGCAGCGCGGAATTGATCTGTCCGGACCCGGTGTTCTGTTCGTTGCTGGCAGCGCTGATCTCCTGGACCAGTTCCGCGGTTTTCTGGATATCCGGCACGATTTTACTCAGCATCTCACCGGCTTTTTCAGCCACCTCCACACTGCTGGCCGAAAGCCTGCTGATCTCGCCTGCGGAAGTCTGGCTGCGCTCGGCCAGTTTGCGAACCTCGGATGCCACCACGGCAAATCCCTTGCCGTGTTCACCGGCCCGGGCGGCCTCGATGGCGGCGTTAAGGGCAAGAAGGTCCGTCTGCCGGGCGATCTCTTCGATGATCGAGATCTTTTCGGCGATCTGCTTCATGGCAGATACCGTCTCGGTCACGGCTCTGCCGCCTTCCTGGGCCTCTTCTGAGCATTTTAAGGCGATCTTTTCGGTCTGTACGGCGTTGTCCGCGTTCTGTTTGATGTTGGCCGTCATCTGCTCCATGGAGGCGGAGGCCTCTTCAGCTGAAGCCGCCTGCTCGGTGGATCCCTGGGACATCTCCTCGGATGTGGAACGCATCTCCTGGCTGCCGGATGCCACATAATTGGATGCCCCTTTGACATCGGATACGATGTGCCGGAGTTTGGCCACCATCCCCTTCATGGCCTGAAGTACCATGCCCGGCTCGTCTTTGCTGCTGGCCTCGATCTCCACGGTCAAATCGCCGTCGGCAACCCTGTTGGTGACATCCACAGCATAGGTTAGCGGCCGAACCATGCTCCGGGTCAGGTACCAGGCCAAAAGCAGTCCTATAAACAGGCCGCTTAGGGAGATCGACGCCAGAATAAGAACGGTTTTCTGAATCGTGGCGGCGGCGTTTTCCCGTTCAAGGCGGGCGAGCTCAAGATTAATGCCGGTGGCCTTGTCCAGCTGATCGCGCATCACTTCGAATTTTTCACTGGCTTCACCCAGTGACAGATCCAGGGCGACCCGCCGCCCCTGCCGGGTGTCGGCAACCCGACCGTCGACGACTTTTCTGGATACTGGCGCCCACTGCTTACGGGTCTTGTCGTATACGGACATGACCGCCTCTTCTTCGGGCTTTGCGGGAAGGGCTTTGTATTTTTTCCAGCGTTCGTCCGACTGCTTAAAATTGGTTTCATACTCGTTAATCAGTTTTTTAAAAATATCGGATTTCGGGTTGGCAAAGATCATGGAGCGCTCGGCCACCAGCAGCTGCTGGAGATCTCGGTCTGCCTGGAGCAGGTAATCGATGCTCGGCAGACGGACGGCAAAAATTTCATCGATGTTGCTCTCGATGTTCCGGATGCTCTGGTAGCTGACAAACCCGATGATTCCCAGGAAGAGGATCATGATTCCGAAACAGAGGGTGAGACGCAGGCGAATTTTCATGTTCCTAAACGCGGTGATAAATTTCATTGGCACTTACTCCTTAGTTTGTAATGCTAAAAACAACTCTGCGATAGCTTTGGCGTACGTTATTATAAGCTTTGCAAACGTCATGCCCGGAATACGGGGATTCAGCAAATTTGTTTTTAATTTTTTAAATGAATAAAATCAGTAGGTTATTAATAGTGTTGGGGAGAGGTGAAGCGGTGTGATCCCTTTATCATATGAGTTTGTCCGATTTTACCGGATACTGTCCTGGGAAATCGGAATTTCCCAGGTTCGCGTTTTGCTACGGATGTTTTCGGATCCTGTTCAATCCAGAGGGTGATTTCAGCTGTTAGCAGCTATCCGTAAGAATGATCACCCCCGCCGGGGCGGTGTGTCGCTAAAACCATGTCATATCAGCCATTGGAGTTTTTTCTTGCCAACAACGCCGCCCCAAGCGCCCCGACACGGTCGACATCTTCGGGCAAGACGATTGGGACTCCCAGCAGATTTTCAAACGCTTTCACAATTCCAAAATTACGGGCCACGCCACCGCAGAACATCACCCTTTCCTGCACCCCGACCCGGTTCAGCATACCGAATACCCGCTCACAGACGGCCAGATGAGCCCCTTGGATAATGTCTTCTTTTGGCAGCCCCTGTGAAAAGAGAGAGATCATTTCCGATTCGGCAAACACGGCGCACACGCTGCTGATCTTTATCCTGTTCCGGGATTGTTGGGACAGCTCACCCAGCGCATCGATGGAGACATTGAATGTGTTGGCCAGCATTTCGAGAAACCTTCCGGTACCGGCAGCGCATTTGTCGTTCATCACAAAATTTTCCACCTTACCGTTACCATTGGTACAGATCACCTTTGAATCCTGCCCACCGATATCGATGATGGTCCGTACTTCCGGATCCAGAAAATGGGCCCCCGCTGCATAACAGGTGATCTCGGTCACTGCCTGGTGAACATCCGGCACATTTTTTCTGCCATAACCGGTACTGATGGTAGAAGCCAGGTCTCCAAGGGTACAGCCCAGTTCATCAAGCGCCAGGTCCCGTACCGACTTGGCCGCAACCAGGATATTTCCCCGGGTCAATTCCTTCTGGTAGCCGACGACCCGGCAATCATCATCAATGATCACCATTTCGGTGGTGGTGGATCCCGAATCAATGCCTGCGAAATAGCTCATATTATGTGACTGCTTCCCTCAACTCCAGAATGATGTCGGCGATCCCGGAAATTGTCGTGATCCGTTCATCAAAAAAAAGATCCTCCCTTAGCAGCACATCAAACCGGGTTTCGATAAAACCGAAAAATGTTTCCAAATGGATGGAATCCACATATCCGTCTTCAAACAGGTTGCTGTCACAGGAAAACCCGCCATTGCCCAACCCGAATGTTGTCGTAATATAATCCGACAAAGCCGTTTCAATATGCTGTTTCGTATCATTCATGGATCTATGTTGAATGAATCCCGCCCCGCTTGTCAAATAGAGATTGCCCTGCCAGGATATCTTCCGTATCTCCCCTGGAACGGATGCATTGGATATCTCCTGCCGAGGCGGCCGCTTCAAGACAGCCTGGATGGCTCAAAAACCCGGTGGGGCTGGCGGTTCGGCCATATGCACCGGAAAGCGGCACACAGAGAATCTCCCCCTTGGCAAGGGGTGGTCCCTGATAACCGCTTCCATAGGTATCCATGGGGGTACAGAGGGGGCCGACGATATCATAAAGCTCCGTATCGGGTCTATCCATGCCGACGGCCGGGCAGATGGGGAATTTTCTCCTTATTTTTTGCCCCAGGTTGCCGGTGGCCATGCTGTTTGCATTCATGCCCCCGTCGACCACCGCAAACCGTTTTCCTCTCGACTCCTTGATAGAGACAATCCGTGTCAGGAACACCCCGCAGGCCGCCACCAGATACCGGCCCAGTTCCAGAATAAAGGTGGTCTGCCGAAAACAGGGTTCGTTCTTTGCCGATTCGATACGCCGGTTTAATTCCCGGGTAAAAAGATCCATATCAAGCGGCTGTTGATGCGGGTAGTAGGGTATCCCGAGGCCGCCGCCGAGGTTGACCAGCTCCAGACCGTTTTCCAATAGGGCCGCACCGGCAGCCCGGCGGGCAATGGCAAGCGTGTTTTCGATATTTCGGATTGCCGGTTCACTGTCCAGAATCTGATTCCCCACATAGATATGGATGCCGCGAAACACGAGCCGGCGACTTGTCCTGATAAAATTTACCGCCTCTGCAAGCATCTCTTCATCCAGTCCGAACGGGCTGGCGCCGCCGCCCATCTGAAGATGGGATCCGGAGACGTTTTTCTTTGGATTGATTCTCAGGCAGACATTCGCCTGTTTATTGAGACGGGCCGCAATTTGTCCAAGGGCGCTGAGTTCATCCAGCGACTCCACGTTTATTGAAAGAATATCGGATCGAAGGGCGGTTTCAAGCTCGTCCTCACGTTTGCCCGGACCCGCAAAGATGATCCGATCTCCGCAAAATCCTGCCCCGAGCGCTGTTTCCAGCTCTCCCCGGGAGGCGATTTCCGCCCCGGCACCCATTTCACGGTACGCCGCACAGATAGAAAGGGCAGGATTCGCCTTTAAGGAATAATAGAGATGAATGTCGTCATGGAGCGATTTTCGGAGACGCTGATAGGTGTCGGTAAGCCGGTCCAGGTCATAGACGTAAAGGGGGGTTTCAAACCGTCTTCCCACGGAAGATACCGGAACCCCTCCGATAACGATTTCGGAATTCGATGTCTCAAAGCAGGATCTGGCGATCCTTCGTCCGTGTTCCAAAAAAAACCTCTCTTCAGTTCCGTGTATCCACAGGGTCGCCCTGCAACAGACCGGCCGTCAATGTACCGCGTTGAACCTGTTTTCTCAAGGCCTGCCTGGATATCTTGCCCGCGGCATTTTTCGGCAGTGCCTGGCGGCAGGCTGTCAGCACATGCGGCACCATATACGGGGGAAGATGCTTTCTGCAGTGCTCCAGGACCGTTTCATCGCAGTTTATGCCGTCGCTGTAATAGCAGAGGGCAATCCTGTGCCCGAAAATTTTATCCTCGATACCGAGCACCACCGCCTCCCGGATGCCGTGAAGCTGCAGGACAACATCCTCAATGGTCTTTGGTGCGACCCGCTCCCCGGCCACCTGTATCATGTCATCCTTTCGGCCGGCGATAAATAGGCGGCCCTCGGCATCGATATCAACCAGGTCGCCGGTATCGAATCCGGTTTTCTGGTAAACCGGTGCGTGCCCCCTTTTGAGATCCTCCCAATAACCGATCATAACCGCCGGGCCTTTGATGCGAACCTCCGACAGTCCGTCTGCTGAGGTATCGGTCCGGTCGGCCCTGGAAATTTCCATGGGTGCTCCGGGGGCAGATCTTCCGCAGGCACCCACTCCGATCATCGCATCCCCGGGTCCGTGGATCATCATGGATGCTGCCCCGGCATTTTCCGTTACACCGTACCGGTTGATGATGGATGCCCAGGGAAATGCCGCTCTCAATTCATGGAAAAGCCCGGGTGGGGCGCCGGCCATTCCGATTTCAAGATATTTTAATGAGGATCTGAGGCGGTTTACCACGTCTTTGCGGTTTCTGAGTTTCAACAGTTGGTGAAAAAGAAAAGGGGGACCGGTGATCAGGGAAATATTCTCTTCCCGGAGGGTCTTTAAAAACCCTGACGGCGGCACGAATCCTTTGGCCAGCACCAGGGTGGCTCCGGTGATCAGGGCATCAAAGAGAAGTGACTTGCTGCAGGAATGGGACAGCCGGAGAATGTTTAAAATGCGCGCCGTTTCATCCAGCTCCAGGGCCTGTTGCCGTGCCTTTGAAGCGGAGATAAAGCTTCCCTGTGAAAGGGTCACCCCTTTGGGCTGACCCGTGGTACCGGAAGTATACTGAATAAGCGCAGGATCGGTGTCAATGGATACCGCCGGATAGGGGGCCGCCTGCTTCCGGTGCATATCCTCTAACGCCACGAGATCCGGGCTTCCGATTTCTTCCAGAAGCCGACCCTCCAGAATGACATGCCGAATCTCTGGACAGGCCCGGATAATGGACCGCATTTTTTCAACCGGGGTTTTTGCGCCGACCAGTACGGTGATCTCTGCCTGTTTAAACGCCTGGATGATGGTGTTTGTCGGCATGTCGGGGTTTATATTGACTTCGATACCGCCGATTTTTAACACGGCCAAAAAAACAAGGACGTTATCGGTGCAGTTGGGCATCAGAATGCCCACCCGATCCCCTATTTTAAGATCGAGACCCGAAAGAAAATACGCCATGGCATCGGATCCAAGATCAAGATCCGAATAGGACAGCCGCTCGCCTCCGAAGACCAGCGCCTCTTTTTCCGGTACTGCCGCTGCGGTGCTGCGGATGGATTGGGCCAGGCTCATTCTACAATTCCGTATGCGTTTCCCGCCATCTTTTAAAACCGCTGCGGGTGATTTGAAACAGAAAGCGGTTGTAAAACCGGCCGGCCTGCTGGAGGGAATCTTTGAGCAGGCCGACGCTTTCCCATCCGGTATAGTGCATCAGGCTCAAGGCCGGCGCGTTGTCGATACGAACCTTTCCCGTCAGTGTTTTCAGATCCAGCTCCCCGAAAGCGGTTTCACACAACGCGGTTCCGGCAGCGGCCGCCACACCCGCGGCCCGGGCCCAGCCCTCACCGATGACCAGCCATGTTTCGGCAGTCCGGTTCCGGGGATCGATATCGATGAGCCCGCAGATGCCCACCGGTGTCGACCGGTAAATGACAGCATAGGTTTTTTTATCCCGTTTCGATAGAAAAAAGCCGAACGCCTTTGCATCCAAGCCCTTCTGAAAAAAAGGGTCCAGCCATCGGGTCGTCTCGGGATCGCTAAACCACCGGCGCACATCTTCCAGATGCACCTTTCCGGCCTCAACCAGAGCGACCGGGTCTTTGGGCACAGAATCTATCGGTTGCCGCCTCCCTGCGGATAGAGAACCGTTTGCCAGAAAAGCTGCCAGGGTACCGATGGTGTCATACCGGCTGAACACGGACGGACCGATTCCAAAACCGAGACAGGTCTCCAGAATCCCGGTCAACCGGGTGGTAATGATGGAATCTATCCCGTAATCGCGAAACGCCCTGTCCGGGTCGATATCCGAAGGGGCATATCCGCCGATCCGAACCAGGGTTTGGGTCAGGATCTGAACCATCTGGTTTTCAAGGTCGCTCGGGTGTTGTCCGGACCGTATTTCATCCAGCAGGGATTCCAGAAAAGAAAACGGTTCTTCAGAGGGTGTCCGGACATCATCCACACGCGGCAGGGGTTTTGCCGTATGATCAAACGGGTACGGCGGAAGCGGCACCTTTCGGAAGGGTGTTTCCGAATAAAAAGATTCGAAATCGATGGCCCCGCCATGGGCATAGACGGCTGCTGCCAACCGGACCCCATCGGCTCTATTTTCGATATGTTGCGGCCCCGAAATAAAAAACTCTCCATGGGACGGGTCCATTTTTATCTCATTTTTTGAAACCCCCAGACCGATAAACAGACGGGGGCGGTCAGATGGCGGCGGCTCCGGACCCCCGCCTCCCGGATAAACGGTCACCTCGGGCATGATACCGTAGGCCTTGAGGTAATTTTCATACTTCCGGCGTTCAGGAGAGCTGCCCCAATCGTTGCCGCCGGACACAAAAACAATGGAAGCGGGTCGTTGACACCAGAACCTTCGGGGCGTGCCGTCTTTTTGATAATGATTTCGCAGATGGGCTAGAACCCCCTTTTTTCCGACAGGTTTCCGGGTGCGGATATTGCCGGAATAGTTGACATTTTTCAGGTTTTGCCATTGATCTTCCGGAGAGGAGACAATCTCCTTTAATGCAGACATCAACTCCGCACGGGTTTCCCATACGATTGAAAGCGCACACGGAAAGTGGGTCCGGCCGGTGTTGTGGGTGGCACAGAGGTCCCGAATATTCAGATCCGGATCGGGTTCGATCCTCAGGAGATAATTTCCGCACAAGGCCTTTAATGCCTCTTTTGTCCGGGCCGACAGGCAGAGCAGCCCCGGGCCGGTTTTTGATTTATTTTTGTCCGCGGAGGGCATTTCCGGCGGCGCTTCGATGACCAGGTGGCAGTTGGTACCGCCGATGCCGCAGGCGTTGATGCCGGCACGTTGCGGCTTCCGGGACCGTTTCCAGTCCACAGTCTCGTTGCAGAGATAAAACGGTGAGCCGGCGATCTGAATCAGAGGGTTGATCCGTTTAAAATGAAGATTTTTCGGAATCTGTTCATGTTTCATGGACAGGAGTATTTTAACCAGGGCTCCCACCCCGGAAGCCGCCTCCAGATTTCCGATCCGGGTCTTTACCGCACCGAGACCGCAGAATTGTCTTTTGGGTGACGTGTCTTGAAACGCCTGCCTGAGGCCCTGAAATTCAACGGCATCGCCCAAAGGGGTGCCGGTTCCATTGGTTTCGATAAAAGTTACGGTCGCCGGGGCGATACCGGCATCTTTCAAGGCCGCGCCGACCACACGGGCAACGGCACCGGCATCCGGCATGAAAGGGCTCTCCGCTCTGCCGGTGTGATTGACGGCGGTTCCCTTGATGACACCCCAGATACAATCTCCGTCCCGAAGTGCCGCTTTCAGGGGTTTTAAAAGAAATACTCCCACCCCTTCACCCGGCACAAACCCGTCCGCCCCTTCATCAAAGGTCCTGCAGCGGCCGGAGGCAGAGATCAGATTCATTTTTCGGAGCAGGGCCATATGGCGGGGGGAGGCGATGAGATGAATGCCACCGGCAAGTGCGGTCTGGGTCTCTCCACGCCTTAAACTCCGGCACGCTTCGTCGATTGCGGAAAGGGTAGATGAACAGAGCGTGTCGATGGTTTTGCTGGGCCCGTAAAGGTTCATATGGTGGGAGACGCGGTTTGCGATCATGGCCGGGGCGTGGTGGGTGGCGTTTTCCATGGGTCCTGCCTGGGCGGCAGTCCAAAGACCGCCCGTATCGGCGGAAGCGCCCGCAAAAACACCGGTGTCAGACCCCCAGAGCTTTTCCCCCCCATAGCCGGCCATGTCCGCGGCTGCGACTGCGGTTTCCAGAAACAGCCGCTGCCGAAGATCCATGGCAGCCGATTCCCGGGGCGACATATTGAAATAGGCCGCGTCAAACCGGTTCGCATCTTCGAGAAAACCCGCTAAAAGCTCTTCGGTTTCCGAATACACCGGACCGCTCCCCTTCCTTCTGTCCGGGGGGGCATTACGGATGGCATCCCGGTCGGAAAGAAGCGAGTACCAGAAGGATTCGGGATCATCTCCCCCCGGCAGTTTAAACGCAAAGCCGATGATGGCGATGTCTTTTTTGCGTATCTTACCCATACCGGGCATCATTCATTCAGTTGATTCATCAGTTCGAAGACAAGCCGGCTCTCTCCGTCAATGGTGAGGAAACGCTCGTCAAAAAGATGATCCTCATCAATAAGGATCCCGAAGGCGCTTTCAAGAAACGAGATGAGCTTTATCAACCCCATGGAATCGACAAACCCCGACTCAAACAGGTCGCAGGTCCGGCCGAACCCGTCTGTATCTTCCGGGATGCCGAAGGTGTTGCGGATAAATTGCTCGATCTTTTCAGCGATGGTCTCTTTTTCCAACATACGTATCATGCGCTCCCGTCGCGGGTTCGTGAAACCAGATTGCTGATAAGACCCAGGGTTTCAAAATTTTCCGCGGTAATCTCCTCCAGCTCGATTTCAATATGGAACTGTTTTTCCAGAAAGACGATCAGTTTCATCACACCCATGGAATCGATGAGCCCCTCCTGGATAAGATCGGCATCCCGGTCAAATGCGATACCGTCGTTGAGCTCTGCCTGGATGTATGCGTGTATCTCCTTCTGAACCGATTCCGCGTCCATATGTCTATCCTTTCAACGATCTCCTATCTCCTAACAGTTTTTGTACATTGCCCCCCAACAGCCCCTTGATCTCGGCGGACATAAAACGCGTCTTCCCATCCGCCCCCAGTTCCCGGATGATACGCACATATTCCTTCGGCTGCATGAGGCCGGCGGTAAACGGCCAGTCGGTTCCGAAAAGCAGCCGTCCGGGGCCGAACATGTCCAGGGCGGTTCGGATGGCGGATATAAAATCGGCCCGATTCTGCCGGCAGCGGTTCTGCCAGAGGGAAATGTCGGCATATAGATTCGGTTTTGTGTATCCCATCCAGCACAACTCGTCAAACCATCCGCCGGCCAGATGTGCGGCAACGATCCGGAGGTCGGGATATTTGGCCAACGGATCGTCCAGGTCAATGGGCTGGCAGTGCCGGCTCATAAGCGGTCCAAAGGCGTGGCCCGTATGCACCATGACCGGCACATCCAGTTCGAGTATCTGTTCCCAGATCGGCTGCATTGCGGTCGAACGGACGGAAAACCCGGCACCCGGATGCAGCTTCACCCCCATAAACCCAAGGTCTTTTATGCTGCTTCGAATGATGTCGATGGCCTCGGGCCGGCGGGGATCCACCCCCACAAACCCGATAAGCCGGGATGGGTGGGCGGCCACGACCCCATGGATCCGCCGGTGCTGCTCGGTGATGGATATTTCCGGCTCGCCGAACCGGATGCCGAAATCAAGGGGCAGGACGATACTTTTATCGACCCCGGCCTCATCCATGGCGGCGATCAGTTTGCTGCCGTCCGGATCCCAGAGCGATTCGATAGCGGTTTCCCCTCTTTTTGAAGCCGGGCTGAATGCGCGCTGTCCGTCTGTGTAGAATTTGTGAAGCCACTGCCACCAGGGGGCCGGCAGCCAGGACCTGTCGAGGAGGTGGGTATGGGCATCGATGATCATTTAACCGCTCCTGTCTCCGGTCTTTCTGCGGCGGTTTCGGTAAAAATGAACCGGGCCGGAATTTTGTATTTTTCAAGATGCACGCGACAGATCTGCCGGATCTTCTTTTCACCGACCATCCCGTGGGAAAGGGTCGTTATGTTTGCGCAGAGACGGGTCCCTGACGCCATGTCATTTTCACAGTAGACCTCGGCTTTCAGAATACCGGGTATCTTTGAAATGACCAGCTCGATCTCTTCAGGTGATACCCATTCGCCGTTTATTTTTATCCGTTTGTCTTTCCTGCCCTGGAGATAAATCCGCCCTTCAGTGTCCTGCCGGGCTAGATCCCCTGTTTTAAATCCATCCGCGGTAAAACCCGTTGCAGCCGCTTCCGGCGGGTGCCAGTAACCGGCCGCCACATTCGGTCCGGAAATACAGATTTCACCGATTTGTCCCGGAACGCAGGCGCTGCCCCGGGAATCGAGGATCCGGACCGAAACCTCCCTGTTGGGCCTGCCCACCGAGGTGATCGCATCTGCCCTGTTTCGGATATCATGATAGGTGGTTCGGGGCGCTTCGGTGAGGCCGTAGGTGTTATAGAGGGAAACGTCGGGAAGAAGATCCGTCAGGGTCTGGATAAGGCTGTCTTCACAGGGTTCGCTGGAAAATTCAATATATCTGAGCCGGGAGCAGTAGGCGGCCAGATCTTTTTTATAGCCGGACACGAACAGCCGCATCAGAGACGGCACCACCGGCAGCCCGGTCACATGCCGGTTGACAACGGCTTTTAAGAAAGATCCGGGAAGCGCCGGGCTTTCGCCGGTGACCAGGCGCCCGCCACAGCGGATATGGGCCAGCATGTGAAGCAGGCCCGCGCAGTGTGAAAAGGGGATACTCACCAGGGAACAATCGTCAGGGCAGAGATGTAAATAATCGACCATAAGTCCGGTACTGTATTCGAGGTTTTCAGCCGACAGGATCACACCTTTTGGCGTACCGCTGGTGCCGGAGGTAAAAATAATCGTCCGGACACCCGCACCGGAACCGCCTGCCGCCGACCCTGCTGCTCCCCTGCTTTCCCGAAGCCCGGGGGAAGTGTCCAGAGCATCTATGAATCGATGGGCGGAAATGCCCCAAAGGGCTTCCGGAAGGGGTCCGTCCAGGAATGCAAACCGAAGGTGTGGGGGACAGGCCGGCAGGGCGTTGAAGACCCATGCGTGACCGATCACGCCGGCGGCTTCCACCGCCTCGATAACACCGGCTATTTTTGCAGGCGGCATATCCGTCCGAATGAGAACCGGTATGAAACCGGCCTTCAGGACACTGAAATAGGCGACGATATATTCGATAACATTGCCCAGGGCAATCACCACCCGATCTTTTTTTTCCAGGGGAATGGCACAGAGAGCCGCCGCCATGCCCTGTATTCTTCCCATCGTTTCAGCGTAAGTGAATGCCCGGTTCTTTTCGTAAACAGCGGTTCTGTCAGGATATCGGTCTGCGGCAATATCAAAAAATCTGTCTATCATCTGCGCTATCTATAGATTCCCGGCGATGATTCGCCGCTGGATTTCGTTGGTTCCTTCAATAATGGTACATAGGCGAGCGTCTCTTAATAGACGCTCGATCTGATACTCTTTCATGTAGCCTCTTCCGCCATGGATCTGCAGCGCATTCGACAGCACCCGGCAGGCCATTTCCGAGGCGAAGCACTTGGCCATGGCAGACTCCTTTGCGATCTTAAGACCGCGTTTCTGACCCAGGGCAGCGTTTTCAATGAGCAGTTCGGCACAGGCCGTATCCGTGGCCATATCCGAAAGATAGTTTTGTATCACACCGAAACGGGCGATGGGTTTCCCGAACTGTTTTCTCCTTTTGGCGTACCCGAGGGCCAGTCCAAACCCGCGTTCCGCAAGACCCAGGGCCATGGCGGCGGTGGCCGTTCGTGACGTTTCAAGAACCTTGGAGATCATCAGCATGCCCTGGCCCGTCTTCCCCATGAGGCTGTCTTCGGGAACCCGGACATTGTCAAAAGAAAGCTCCCGGGTATCAGCTCCCCGGAATCCCATTTTATTATCCGGTCTGCCCGGACAAACCCCTTCTCTTTCCGCATCCACCAGAAAAAGGCTTTTGCTGAAAGGGCCCCTCTTTTCCGAAGTATCGGCCACCACCACAAACACCCGGGCCGTGCCGCCGTTTGTGATGAAGTACTTGGCACCGTTGATAAGATATCCGCCGGCATGGGGCCGGGCAATGGTCTTTATGGCGGACAGATCAGAACCCGCCTCCTTTTCCGTCATACAGACCCCCCCGATGTGATCCCCCGAAGCGAGCTGCGGCAGGTATTTTGCCTTCTGGTCATCGGTGCCGAACGTAGAGATGGCATGGGTGCACATGCTGTGGGAGAGCAGGGTGATGGCGTGGGCGGCACACGACTTGGCCAGTTCCCGTAAGGTCCAGTAATAGAGCAGGTGACTGTGGAAAATACCCCCGTGGGCGCCGGGCACCAGAAGACCGAACAGCCCGGCCTCGGCCATTTTCCCGAGGGTCTCCCCGGGGATGGTATCCGTTTCATCCACTTCGGCCGCCACAGGGGCCAGGTATTTTTCCGAGATCCGGCGGACCGTATCGAGAATTGATTGTTCGGTATCCGGGAGTTTATGCATGGCGATCTCCGGTCGTTGACGGCTTGCGGCCGATGACAAGGGAATTGATATTGAGAAGCGACATGGGTTGATGCCGGACATCGGCATAGCCCGCCGTTTTCATCCATTCAATCACATCAACATGGCTGTGGTTCTCACCCCCTGGAAATATCAGCAGCGCGAGCAGATCATGAAGCGCGGTAAAAGAAGACGGTTTTGGACGGGTATCCGGGAACATGGCCTGCACCACCAGTATCCCATCGGCTGCTAACGCCGCATAACACCGTTTGATCAGATCCACACACGTGTCTTTGTCTTCCTGGTGGAGAACATGGGAAAGAAAGATGACGTCACAGGGTCCATAAAGAGAACCCCTTTCACGGTAGTCGGCGGTAATCAGCTTAATCCGGTCTGCCGCCTCGCTCTGTGCGACATGGCTTTTTGCGATCTCAATGGCATGGGGAAGATCCAGGCAGATAGATTCAAGGTCCGGATACGCTTCGCAGAACATGGCGGAATAGACAGCAGGGCCGCAGCCGATATCCAGAAGTCGCCGGTAGGGCGTCAGATCGATATGGTTGAGAATGTCTCGTCCCCGGTACCGCGCATAATCGATCATTCCCCTTACAAACAGATCCCGGTAATCCGGGTCGTCCATAAAGTTGACATCTTCAATGGCCCGGCCCTTCCGGACCGCTTCAGAGAGCCTGCCAAAGCTGTGATACCAGCGTTGGGCCAGCAGGATCCAGTTTCCCATGTATCCGGGACGACCGCAGACAAGGGTCTGGTCGGTGAGGGTTGCATTCTGATATGCTATTTCGTTTTTTTCTAAAAACCCCAGAGAGACCCCGCAGTCCAGAAGCCGCTTGAGAGTATTTTCGGGGATGTTCAGCCTTTTTGAAAGGGCTTTGCCATTGGCCGGTTTTGTGCTCAACTGCTCAAAGAGACCGATATCAAACAGTGAAAACAGCACCTGGGTCCGCCAGGGGGCCACCGTATCGGCAACCACCTGCATCTGGGCGGCGACGGTATCTTTTGAGGGCTTATCGGTCACGGTCATCTCCTTTTTCGAGGAGTTTTTCCTCCAGACCGAGCCGCCTGGCCAGATCTTCCACCTCGGGGGTGATCTCGGCCTTCATGATGGACTCAAGAAGGTTCCGGTTGTATCGATAGGCAGCTTCGCTCACGGTGCCGCTCTCATAATCTTTTTCAAACTGCTCCAGTTCATGGGGGATAAAGCCCACCTTCCGGGCAAGCACCCCAAAGAGCTGCACCATTTTGCAGCCTGAGGTCAGATACTGATCGTTGTCGAGCCCCTCAATGGGGTTCTGCCAACCGTATTCATGGGAAAGGGCCTGTTTGATCGCCTCAACATGATAGGGGATATACTGAAAGGGAAACATCAAACGGACGGTTTTCGAGACATGAAAGACGGCATCCACGGCATTTTTAACGACAGCATCCGCCTGGTATTGCGGAAGCGACTGAATTTTCCGATGGTATCCCATAAACGCCCTTTTTGACACCATTTCGAAAATAGCGATATCCCGGAGGGTGCCGGGTCTCTGCCCCCGGTTGATCTGCTCCGGGGTGGCACCGTAAAAAACAAAGGGGATATTCATCTTTTCCGCAAACGATACCCCCACGGCCATGATGTATCTGGCGCAGAAGAAACACATGGGGTTTGTGTCGATGGCTTTCAGGGACGGCTCGGTAATCAGAAACCGGTAAAACCGGATAAACCGCTCCGGGGGCGGTTGGAAGATAAACAGATCGCAATCCAGTTTCCGTGCGGACGCCCTTGCGTGGGACAGAAAGCCCGCCTCCTCAAGCCCGTTATCGACCGTAAAGAGACATATCCGCGCCCCTCTGATCCGCTTGAGCAGGTGCGCCATATACATGCTGTCTTTGCCGCCGGAAAAAAGGACAAGATAATCATAGGACGTTTCTTTCCGAAGTCCGCCGGATAGAATGTCGTAAAAGGCTTTTTCAAATTCTTCGGCTTTTTGGGTAACGGCTTTCTGGCCCATCTGGACGCTCCTGTTTTTATCAGACGATCTCAAGATAGAACGGTTCGTCAATGCCGTATGAGAGGCTTTTTCGAAACATCGTTATATACAGGTTTGTTTTAAACCGTTTAAACGGCATCGCCTTAAACCCCAATTTTTTAAGATAGTCTCCGTTAAAATACCCGGTATGGGGGATACTGATGACCTCCACGCCTTCCCCTCTCATCTCATCAATAATGGCCGCCATGACCCCCTCTTTCATGGGATCGGTCATCTCCTCGATAAACAGGTGATAGATAAAACAGACCTTTTTTCTGGTGCGCGCCTTTATCATATCGAATTTTGACAGACCGATAAACCCGGTCTGCCTGCCACCGATCCGAACGATTCTTCCCTGACAGAAATCCGATTGTAAAAAGTGTTGCCGGAAGGTTTCTTTATCCCATTTCTGATAGATCGAACAGGCTTCGGCCGATCGATGAATGATTTCCAGGCATCCGTCGGCATCCGGCGGTTCCAGTGGCTGCAACTGAACATCCGATGGCGGATCCGCAACCCGCCGCTCCGGGACAGGGTCTACCGGCGCACGGCCGAGCCATCCGAAAGAATGAACCCGGTTACATTGATACCCTTCTTTTTCCGCAAAAAGCGCTTCGATCCGGTTGTTCTTAATGCCCCAGGCAATAAAGCCGTAATTTAGATCATATCCCCGCTGGACAGCCGTTTTTATGGATGCCGCTTTCAGCCGGATGTAGGGAAACCGGTGGGCATAATCCGGTCGGGTGGTCCCCAGTGTCTGTTGCAGACCGAGATATTCCTTCCCGTTGATGAAGATCCGTCTCTTTTTGGACAGAACAAAACTGACAAGGTTTCCGTTCTGATAGGCGCCCAGGGTAAGGCTCGGTTCGGTGTCCGGCGATTCAATGAGAAACTTTAAATAGGTTTCAGTAAAGTCGATATGGCTTTCATGCTCGCCGGCCCAGGCCTCATGAATCATCCGGCTCAGTTGGCGGTAGTCGGAATCAAAGGGTCGGATCTCCATATGCCGCTCCGTTGAAGGTATGGGTTGGGCAGATCCGTTCATGTATGGGCCAACGCCTCAACCGGTGTGAACCGGGCCGCTTTTGCGGCCGGATACATGCTGACAAATAGGCCCAGAATCAAGACAACCAGGTTGGAAACGATCAGATCCTTGGCATATATGACCGGAAAAACCACCCGTGAAAAACCGAGGTATTCCGTTCCGGCTGCGAGGGCGGAAAGATCGATACCCTTAGCGGAAAGCGAAAATACGGTTAAAAAACCGAGCATGTCCCCCATGGCGAGGCCCAAAATCAAAAGAATAAACGATTCGGTGAGGACCTCCTTTATGATCTGCTGCGGTTTCATGCCCAGCGCCTTGAGCAAGCCGAATTCCCTTATCCTTTCAAATACTGCCATGAGGGTCGTGTTGACGATGCCGAAACCCATGGCAATAAAGACGACCAGGTACCAGATAAGAAGAAACCCGTCAAAAATCCTAAGGTATGCGGTGAGCAGGGGGAGGCGTTCCTTCCATGTAACGACTTCAAAACGGTCGGCGGGCAATGCTGCCTTTAGCCTATCGTAAACCTGCCGAACGCCGTGATGATGGGGGAGAACGATGGAGATTTCGGTAATAATATCCTCCAGCTTCAGTAAATGCCGGATTGCCGGCAGGGTGACAAAGGCATACTGTTTCTCTGTCGCCTGCAGTTCAGCCCTGAAGATTCCGGCAATATAAAAGGCCCGTGAGGCGATTTCCTGGTCGGTATCCGGAGAGGTAAAGATCAGTTTATGGCCGATCCGGGTCTCAAATTGTTCCAGCAGGGCCTGACCCACGACAATTCCATATTTGTCGCCGGGTTGAATATAGCGCCCCTTCTTGACGGCCTTTCCAATGAAAGAGACCTGTTTTTCCATTGCCGAATCGATGCCCACAAGTGTCACCGGCGCCATGTGCCTTGCATTGCGGGCAAAGGCCTCGACCCGTATCCTCGGGGTCCAGTGGGCGCCTGGCGGAAGGTGTGCTTCAAGGACAGTTTTTATAGACCCCGGATCGCCCATGTTTTTTTCAATAACCGGGTCCTTTCGGTAACCGTTGGCATAAATTTGAATATGACCGGTAAGGGTGGCAATGCCGTTTTGGATCATACCCGTTTCCGCCCCACGCGTCAAAGCACTCAGAACCAGCATGCACCATACGCCGACGATGACGGCGAACATGATAACGGTGGTCCGGCGGGGGTTTCGCCAGATGTTTCTCCAGGCTAAACGCAAATACACAAACAGGTTCCTCGATTCAAGCAGATAGATGGTGGTTGCGGGGAAAATCCCCGGATCGCACACCCTTTACACATGAGACATGGCCTCCACCGGCCGGAAGCTTCTTACTTTGAAAGCCGGGTAGAGAGCGGCCAAAAAGGTGATCAACAAAACCGTCATGGGGCCGCTTGTGACCGTAAGCAATGAGAGTCTCGGATACATCCGTCCTGAGATGCCAAACTGATTCAACAACTCGGAAGCACCGGAAAGATCGATCCCGGTCATCTGAAAATACCCGGTGATCAGGCTTCCCAAAAAAATACCCGTGGCGATGCCGAGCATCGCCATGCCCATGGACTCCATCAGTAGCAGCCGGGTCAGCCGTTTCGGCGTAATTCCGATGGCCATGAGGACACCGAACTCTCTGGTGCGCTCGAATATGGCCATGAGAAAGGTATTCAAAATACTGAAAGCGATCACAACGATCAATAGAACGTAAAAGATGACACCGCTTGCCAGATCGATCTGAATCCCCTGGTACAAACCGGGCAGAAGCGCTTTCCAGTCCAAGACAACGAGGGGGTATTTCTGGGCCGTTGTCTCCAGGCCGGCCTGAACCCTTTTCTTTAGCCCGGGGAGATGGCTTAATGATGTTGCATTGACCACGACCTCATGGACGGCCCCTGCCATGAAATAGACCTCCTGGAAATGGTTCAAGGGAATATAGATGGCGGAACGATCAAATTCATCCTGCCCGGATCTGAATATTCCCTTTATCTTCACAACCGTCGCTGCTATGGAGCCATACCGCCCTTGTCCCAGTATGGTGAGTTCATCACCCAGACCGACTTTTAACCGGTTGGCCAGAATTTCCCCGATCACGGCCGTATTGATATCGCCCTCGGAAAGATAGTCTCCGGTGCGGATCAAATCTTTCACGGTGGAGACCCTGGCCTCCTTGATCGGATCAACCCCGATAACAACCGAAGGATAGGTTCGCTCCCCGGTGGATATCAGTGAAAATGCGTTGCCTCGAAACGTGTAAGCGCTCACCCCGGGGGTCGTGTTCAGGATGGCGCTCACCGAATCCGGATCGGATACCACCAGGTTTACCCTCTTTTTTTTCTCATAATCCTTTGCCTGCACCTGCAGGTGCCCGGCATGCAATTTTACTGAGGAGTTGATCATGGTATCATAGGCACCGAACTGAAAAGACAACATCAGGATGAGCAGCAGGCTGGCAAATGCGACGGCGGATATGGTTAGAATAGACCGCCTGGGATTCCGCCAGATGTTCCGCCAGGCCATTAGAAAATCCATGTTCATGATGTCAGCCCGCTAAATGTCTTTCGAGAGAAACTCTTTAATAGCATATCCCGCATACCTTGGGCGGATAGGTGTTATCCGCCCCGTTTTTCTATTCCCGGGGGGTTTTTAAAGTGTTCACCGTAAAAAAGCTGTCCGGCAACTCCTGATCAAAGACAATTCCATCAAATTTCAGCGAGGTATAATGCTCCCCCTGACCGGCCTTCTGCATTTTCGACGCGGTGGGAATCAACCTGCCGCCGATCATCCGGACATCACTATGGGACAGGGTTTTGACCAGCCGAAGGTCTTCATCGTAAAATTCCTGATGCAGGAGGATGCGGTCCTGCCTGATTTTAAGCTTCAGCATGCCCCATGGCACGGGCGTTTCCTGTTTCGGCAGGCTCTCGATCACAAAAACTTTTTTTCCATCATGGGTCTCGGTGCCGACAATGGTATGTCGATACCCCAGGTACAATTCATCGGTCCTGGACAGGTCATTGTAGGAAAAATTCGACCCCATCCAGGACTGGGACATCATCGCCGGTGGGATTTTTATCACCCGGTTGATCTTGGGATTGAAGATCCACATCCGTTGCCCCTTTTTGAGGGTGCCGTTTCCGAAATCCTTTTTCGGCATCATGATCCGAAAAAGGGTCTCATCCAACCCCCGGGTCCACACCTTTAAGGTCATCACCCGCTCCCAATGCGGGTGATGAATGGTCATATGGAGGGTGCAGGCGGAGCTTTCCCCGCGCATATGCCTTAACGCACCGAGCACAAGCGCCTTTCCGTCCCGGGCGCCTGCGTCTGCGGCCAGGCCGAAAAAGAGCAGCAGTGATAAAACAGAGGCAAACATGATCCGTCTGTTATCTATTCCTTTATCCAGCTCCAGGCGTCGGCAAGGTCTTGGGGTTTGAAGTATTTCTCCTCGATCCCGACCATTTTTCCAAACGGCTTATCAAGCGCCACATACCATTTATAAAAAGGACTATCTGCGACAACCGCAACTTTCTTTATATCCTTTATGTGCTTCATGGCCCATTTCAGATCTTCGATCCCGGCCTTGAGCCCCCAGCGCACATGTTCGTCAAGAAAGACCAGGACATCGATCTTGCCGTGCGCTTGAATGACCTTGTCACAGGTCTTGATCAAATCATCTTCCATTTCCGTGGTCACTTTTCCTGAAATTTTTACCCCTAATACAGATCCCTGGCTTTCTGGTAATTTTGTAATCATTTTTTTACCCCTTTCTCTTTTTAACCATCTGTTTTAAGTTTCTTGAAATCCCCTTTCTTTATATCAAGTTCTGTACAAAACGCTATCACGGATACACTATAACCGCAAATAACGGTTGGCATCAATATTGCCGAGCCGCTAATAAAACGCTCAATCGATCCGGCAAATCCGGCAATTGAATAATGTTTCTCATCTCAGAACCGATGATTTGCTGTTTTCTTTT
>Ga0233430_1000083_pt1 | contig 188453 bp, 207 predicted proteins | sample SI_118_April2016_2_FD_179883 | JGI IMG/M metagenome (GOLD analysis project Ga0233430, IMG submission 179883) | Seawater microbial communities from Saanich Inlet, British Columbia, Canada - SI_118_April2016_150_MG | ecosystem: Environmental > Aquatic > Marine > Inlet | place: Canada: British... | reverse complement strand
AATTTAATTATTGGTATCACTGGAATGTCTTTTATTCTTCTAGGCTTTATACTAGATGAGTTTTTTAAAAAATGGAACCAGGACACGGTTCAGTATAATGTTTTAAACATTATTGGTTCTTTATTATTAATTTATTATGCGTATACGTTAAACAGTTGGCCATTTTTAATATTAAACGTTGTTTGGTTCATTGTTGCTGGATATAAGTTGGTTAGAATTTTAAAAAAACGTTAAATATTTATACTAATATTGATTCTTATAGTATAAAAAATACAAAGTAAAATGGAAAAGAGGGAAAAAGTTTTGTGGATTATTATTATTGTTTTAGCTGTTTCAATAATTTTTTCAATTTATTTGTTCATTTCATTTATGGAAGATTCAAGAGATATACAAAAACAAGGAGCAGTTAATGATTTGAGAATGGTATTATCTTTTGATGAATGTAACTGTCATGATATTATTGAAAAAAAGATTCAAGAATCAAATATATATACTTCTCCGGTAATCATGTTTTACAAAGGAACTCTTGCTGAGATTCACTACAAAAATAAATTAGAGACTGGAAGATTATTCTCATTAAGCATAATTCCGGGTGATAACTTTCCTGAAGATGCAATTAATATAGTATTACCCGAAGATCAATTTTTGGGTGTTAATGAATCTAGTAGTTTTAATGTTGAATTCTATTTGAAAGATGGTCTAGAGATGGAAGATCTTAAGAGAGATGCAATTAAATTTAAAGTAATCATCAGAAATAAAAGTACTGATGAAGATTATTTAACAAGTAGTTTTAAGATGGTAGTTATGTCTAATTTCAAATTGCCTTTTGACAATATTTTTCAATAGTACATTCGTTACAGTTAGGTTTTCTTGGTAAACAAATTCTTTGTCCATGATCCACAAATAGTTTGTTAACTTTTTTCCAATCTTTTTTTGGTAAAACTTTCATTAACTTTTGTTCAGTTTCCAATTCATTACTTGTTTTAACCCAACCTAACCTATTACTAATTCTGTGCACATGAATGTCAACAGCTATTGCAGGTTTATCATAAACATAATTTAAAATACAATTAGCCGTCTTACGGCCTACACCAGGTAAATTAACCAATTCGTCAAGTGTAGAAGGTACTTCACTATTATATCTCTCAATCAAAATCTTGCTTAACTTTTGAATATTTTTAGATTTAACATGATAAAATCCTATCTTAAAAATCAACTTTTCCAACTTTTTAATTTCAATATTGAAAAAATCTACTGGCGTTTTATACTTTTTAAACAGTTCTTTAACTATGGGTATTACTGTAGAATCTTTAGTTCTAGCACTTAATAATGTTGCAATCAGTAATTGGAACGGAGAATGATTTTTCAACTGTTCCAACATTGTTGGTTGGTGATCTTGTTCAAGAATTTTAAATATCTGTTTGTAATTCATCTCTTGTAAATATTTTTTCGATGTCCTAATTCTAAAACTAAAATAATTAGTTTGTCATCTTTAATATCCAATATTAATCTGTAATTCCCAACTCTTAATCTAAAATAAGGACACCCTACTAATTTTTTAATATGAGAATAAGGTCTGATTCTAACTCTTTTTAGATTGGCTACAATTCTTTTTTTTAAAATATGGTCTAATTTAGAGAACTGTCTTTTTGCAACATCACTAAATTCTACAGAATACATTTTTATAGATTAAACTCTTTCTCAATATCTTTAAGTTTGTGAGTTTTACCCTCTTTAGCTTCTTTCTCTGCAATTTTTAAAAGTCTTTTTGTTTCATTAGAAATTTCCATAGAATCTTCTAATAAATCCCAAATAACTTCTTCATAGCTTTCTTTATCATACATTTTACGGTTTCTTAGTTCTTCAACTAAATCCGAACTTACTTGAATTGTTGTTGCCATAGCAACTATATAACTGGCTATATTTATAAATTTTTCTAAGAAAAATTAAAGAAACAAATGTAATAACTTCCTCGCGAGGAATAAATTAGAACAAAAAATCAGAAAGTTTAAATATTAAGTTTTGACTGAATGATTGATATGGCAAATTATTTTGGTCCTGATGGAAAAGAAGTAACTTATTTGGATTATATGAAACTAGCTAGAGAACGTCCATCTCCTGGCGATTCTGATGATGAATTTTCTAGAGTAACTCATGATATGTGGGGGCCTTTTATTGATGGGCTATTAAATTGTTTTGGAGCAGCAACTCGTGGTCCCGTTAATATTGAAAAATGTTTTCAAAATGCAGCAGAAAAAAATAAAGAGTGGGTAAGTCGACAATATACTGGAAATCAAAAATAAAAAAGTTAAATACATCGCAAATTTTCAATAAATGCTTTAGAACACCTAATTAATTAAAACAACTTTTTTCTTTTGTCTAATAGTCAAGTAAGGTTTAGTTAACCGTTTCTTTAAAGCAACATCTTGAGTAAGTACTAAATAACCATTCTTAGAATATTCTGCTAATGAATCGTCTGCATACCCTTCAGTTTTGATAACAAAAACATTCTTACTTTTAAGCAACTTTAAAGCTAATTTCGCAGCTAATTTATACTTGCCACGCTGTTCAATGATAATTTTTTCTAACTCCTCTATAACAGAACTAAGTGTACACAATTTATACTGAAAATTATAACTTTTTTCAATCTCTGAAAATAAATCTAGTTTAAACTCATCGATTGCCATTAAAGAGTTTGTGTCTAAGATTATCTGCTTCATTTTTTTTCAATTGAGTTAATACTAGCTATCCAAAACAATCTTGTCCAGACAAGTATAAACATTAAGATAAGAGTTAATATGAAACTTAACCAGAACAATTCTTGCATTGAACTGATTAAATAAATGATTAATAACGGTATAAATATTAAAATTGAATTAATTAATAAAATAACTAAACAATAATGAATTTTTTTAACAGAAACTGTAAAAACACTTTTAACAAACTGTTTCCATGATTTTAAATAAATTTGAGAGTAAGAAACTAACATTAAATAATATAATATTAAAAATAAGTAAAATCCAACATTGCTTAACGTTGAGAAAGATTCTATGCTTAATCCTAAACTTAAAATGTTTTTAAAAACTAAATAAAATCCCACCATTAATGGTCCCATAAACACTACGCTACTAACAATGAACTTAAACCACATTTTCAACGATTGTTTAAACATAAATTTTAATGGATATTTTTTCTTCTCTAATAACCATACTGTCAATATCCATATTTTACTTTGCAACAATATAAATATTAATCCTAACCATATTATCATCCATTGAATATTATTCATAAAACTCTGATAACTTTTGTAAATTAAATAAGTGTCTTCACTGAAAATTTCTCCACTTTTTAGTTCTTCGGTATTGTAATTAGCCCCTTCCAACATACCTGAAAAATCATCTAAATCATTAAATATTTTAATTTGATAATTAACACTGATGTAAAAGAACGCTACTACTAAAATTAATTGTAATAAGAATATTTTTAGAAATAATCTTTTTTTACTTTTAATGGCCTTCCAAGACTTTATCCACCCTTTTTTTAAATAATCCATCTAATTATAGTAATTGTTAATCGTTTAAAGACTTTTCTGTTCGGTAGCGCCATACCTATTAAAATTATTCTATCTCAAATCTTTTTAACCGTGGGCTGTCATTTAATATATTTTTTCTACCGGTTCAAATTTGACGTATTCATCATCGTCCTCTAACTCATCATAGTGGTCCTCATCTTCGTATCCTTGCATAAATCCGTCCTCCTCAGCAGTCAACGCTCCTTGTTCAACAAGCATATCTCGCTTCTTCTTGCTGTAGAAACTTTCCATAATTTCTTCACTTTCTTCAGCCCATCCTGGTTGTGGATGCATTTTTTATATTTCCCCCCAAATGTATATTTATTTCCATAATCTTTAAATATAAATACATTTCCCAAATACTATATAGTGGGTATATGTTCATTTTGCTGGAAAGTGAAATGATTACTAACAAAAATGGAATATAGAAAACTAATATCATTCGGAAAAAGCAGTTATGTAGTTTCTTTGCCTAAGCCTTGGGTTAGACATAACAAGCTTGAGAAAGGCGATTTGATTTATATAGATGAAAAAGAAAATAGTTTGATGTTGAGTCCTCGTCCAGAATCAAAAGATGAACATAAAAAAATAATTATTAATGTTGATGGTAAAGATATTTATTTATTACAACGTGAATTAATTTCTGCATACATTGGAAATTATCGTAAAATCACATTTAATGGTAAAGAATTGGCAGAAAAGTCAGAAAAGTTATTAGATTTGATCCGTAAACAGATTGCTTTGGAAGTAATTGAATTAGATTCTAACCAAATTGTGGCTAAAGACTTCTTAAATATGGATGAAGTTTCTGTAGTTGAATTAATTCATAAAATGGATTTAATAGTAAGATATATGTTAAAAGATACTTCTAAATCATTTACTGAAAAAAATGCTTCTAATATTGCTTTACGTGACGACGATGTAAACAGATTAAGTTTTTTAGTTTATAGGGTAGTACGTTATGGTCTAAATAACCAATCAAAATTTTTAAAAATACATAACTTAGGTGCTAGTGATTTATTTAATTCCTATTGGATAACTCTTCACTTAGAAATTATTGCTGATGAATCAAAGAGAAGTTCAAGAATAATTGAAACTTTAAGCTTATCTAAAAAACATCGACAAGAATTTATTGAAATCTTGAATCATGCAGAAGAATTTTATATTGAAGCGATGAAATGTTATTATAATAATGATACTGGACGTGCATTTGAATTGTCTACTTGGAAAAACCCTTTAATGGTAAAGATTGATCAGTTTGTTAATATGCTTAAAGGAGATAAGGATATAATTGGAATCTCTAACCTTTCATTTCGTATGAAAAGGATGGTTGGTTCAATTCATGAGCTACAAAGATTTGTTTACCAAAAATGACGTAGTCATTTTACAATAGTAAACTGCCCAAACATTTATAAATGAAGTTCTATTTTTAATCTTTCAGCTAGATTTGGTTATTTAATTTGGTTAATTATTAAAAATGAGCCCTCACGAAAAGAAATGTATTGATAAGTTTGATTTAGAAGATTATAGAACTAAATTCGTAGGTTCAGCATATAAAAGTAGCAATTTTCGTTTAGGATTAGAAAATGCAGACCAACTAGGTTTTGAATTATTAAATAAGAGTGGACATTCTAAGACCGGAGTATTGACTCTTTATAGCGAAGGAAGAATTACAGGAGAATATTTTGTTAAACAATATTTTACTGATAATAGTGTCCCTAGTGGGGAAGAAGGTTATAGGCATCCAAGTGTTGTTTCTGATCCTGAATTGAGAACTTCAAAGATATTAAGAGGTAATCCAATTAAAAGTAAGAAAATACCTTGTATTCATGGGCAAACTGATAATGATCATATTTTGGTGTTTGAACGTAACCCTTATCCTAGTTTGAGAACACTTTTACTTGATAAAGTTAATAGTGATGAAGATAATTCTGAAAAAGAAAGAATTGAATTAATTTATTATGGATTAAAAGAAGCTGCTTTATTTGACGGTCTTTTGCAAGCAAATTCTAGTTCCTTTGCATTTTGTGAAGGAAATGATTTCTATTCTCCTGATAATGTTGCTAATCGCTTTAGAGGATATTTATTGAATGCAATTAAACATTCTCTTATTGAACAAGGAACATCTGTGCCTTCTAACAACTACGAGCTTTTACTTGCTCTCTCCGAAGAAAATAGTCCTCTTGGTTCTGTTAATCTCTTTGAAATTTCTTCGAGATTAGCTAAATCTTCGTCTCAAATACATATCCAAGATTTAGTATTACAACACGGAGACATGCGCACTAAACATATTTTATATGATCAAAGAGGTAATGGTACACAAATAGTTGATTTAGAACAAGTAGGTTATCATCCTCGTGGAATGAGTCTGGCTAATTTAATGAGTGATGAAAATGGTATTTCTTCTGTTCCTGAGAATAATTTTGGCGACGCTGTGGCTTGTTTCTTGGCTTATGAGAATGCTGGAAAAATTACTGATAAGAAAGAAAAGAAAAACAAACTATCTAGGTTATCTAAAATACCATTGGGCAATTTTATCTCTACTTTAGGTGACGTAGCAAATCCTGCCTACATGATGGCTCAAGTCTTAGCATTAAGTTTAGAAGAAAACTTACATTTACATTCTAGTAATATTAGGAGGGGTAATGGATGGAGAGAGGAAATTCGTGGAGACTTACCTGATTATAATGATGGGGATATGATTGAATATCGTCTTAATACTATTTCTAATATCTTCGGGATTGTTGCTAATAATGGATTATATTGGTCTTCTTTAGGTGCTAAGAAAAAACAAATGTTAAATTATTTCCATAGTTGGGGAGAAACGTTGAATCGATTAGGACTTGTTGAAGTTGGGGAAGAAACTCTAGAAACTATTGCTAAAAACGCTGCTTAAGAAGCAAAGTTTATAACCATTCCAAATCAATAATAAATAATGATAACCGAAAACAAATATTATTCTTACAATATAAACCAATTACCTAAAGGTTGTCAATATTGTGTAAGGGGAGAAAAATTAGTAATTTTTATTACTGGAATTTGTCCACGAAAATGTTGTTTCTGTCCGTTATCAGATGATAAGTATCAAAAAGATGTTACTTTTGCTAATGAACGTAAAGTAAACGATTTTAATGACGTTATTAAAGAAGCAGAATTAATGAACGCTAAAGGTGCAGGTATTACTGGCGGTGATCCTTTAGCTAAATTAGACCGTACAGCTGATTATATTAAAAAACTTAAAGAAAAATTCAATGATAACTTTCATATTCATTTATACACTTCTTTAGATTTAGTTAATAAAGAATCTTTACAACAATTATTTGATGCAGGATTGGATGAAATTAGGTTTCATCCTGATTTAGATGATAAAAAATTCTGGAAAAATATTAGTTTGGCTAAACAGTTTGATTGGGATGTAGGAGTAGAGATTCCTTTAATTCCAAATAAAGAAAAAGAAACTAAACGGTTAATAGATTTTGTTAAAGATAAAATTGATTTTCTTAACTTAAACGAGTTAGAAGTTTCTGACAATGAACATTCAAACCTTCTTAAACAAGGTTTTGAAGTTAAAGATGAATTCAGTTATGCTGTTAAAGGTTCTTTAGAATTAGGATTAAAATTAATGAATAATATTAAAGATTTAAACGTACATCTTTGTACTGCTAAACTGAAAGATAAAGTTCAATTGTCTAACCGTATTAAACGGGAAGCTAAACATTCTAAACATTCTTTTGATATTGTAGATAAAGAAGGTTTGTTAACAAGAGGGGCATTATATCTCCCAGAATTAGTTCCTGGTGTTGGTTATCGAGAGAAATTAAAAACTGTTGATAAAAAAGAGTTAATTGAAAAATTAAACCCATTTTATGACAAAGTTAAAAAGAAATTTAAATTAAATGATTCAGACATTTATTTAGATCAAGATAAGTGTAGAATTTTAATTGCTAAAAAGTTGTCTAAAAAGAAAAAAGCTTATTTTCTCAATTTAAAGTTAATTCCTGCAGTAGTAACGGAGTATCCTACTGCTGATCAGTTAGAGATAGAAGTTGAATTGTTTAAGAAATAAAAGTTTATATAACATACTATTAAACTACTAACAATGGAACTTAAAACAGAACGATTAAAGTTAAGAGAACTGAATGATCAAGATTTACCTGAATTGATTAGACTTGCTGATAATTTAAACATGTCAAAATACTTAACGCAAGTTCCTTATCCGTACAGTGAGAAGGATGGTGAATGGTTCATTAACAAATCTAAAGAAGATTCTAAAAAAGAATCTCGAGAAAATTATAATTTTGTGATAGATTTTGAAGGAAAATTTGTAGGAATAATTGGATTTGTAAGGGTAAATGAGTTTGATGGTACTGCTACTCTTGGTTATTGGTTAGGAGAAGAATATTGGAGAAATGGTTACATGTATGAAGCTGCTGTTGAGATGATTCGGTTTGCTTTTGAAGATTTAAAGTTGAGAAGGATTAACATTGAAGCTGATACTGATAATGTTGCTTCAAACAATTTGATTAAGAAATTAGGTTTTGAATATGAAGGAATGAGAAAACAGTATCATAAAAAGAAATCTACTGGAGAATTAAGTGACACCAATGTTTATGGAATGTTAAAAGAAAATTAATTAAAAAAAATAAAATTATTGTTTTCTATTATGTGCTCTTTTACTAGGACGTGCTTTCTCTGCACCTTTACCTTTGTTTCTTAATCCCCTAGATCTTTTTCCTGAAGAAGTCTTACCATGGTATACTCTACTTTGGTGTTTTTTTGCACTGGTCCAGTTAAGATTTTTATCAGATTTGATTACCGGATGATCGGGATCAATAAATATAATTTCGTACCAATAATGCATTCCATCTTCAGCAACGTAATAAGAGTTCAAAACTACTAAATTAACAAACTTTTTTTGTGCTCTTTCTTCAGCAATTTGTTTATAATTCTTACTTAACGATAATCTTGTACCATAACGTTTTGGACGTCTACCTTTCTTAATTTGTGGTCTTGTATGACCTCCACGAAGAACTCTTTGCCTCACAACGATTACTCCTTGTTTAGCTTTATATCCTAAAGATCTAGCACGATCTATTCTTGTAGGACGTTCTAATTTTACTGTTGTTGGCTCTCTACGCCAAGAAATTAATCTTTCTCGCCATAATTCTGGCATATTTTTTTTAGGTTTTTTCCATAAATTTCTTACTTGTTTGTATAAACTCATTTTTTAGCCTCCATTATATCAAATACTCTTATAGATTCAGGCAAGCAACTACCCACATCTCTATACTTTAAGTTGAATAAGAAGTGTATTTATAAACATTTGCGGTACATTTCTAATTTTTGCTGAAAAGGTTCTAATAATTTTTCATCTTCTACTATGCTAGATAAGTATCTGACACAATACAAAATCCCTCTATTAGTATCAACTTCAATAATATCACTATCACGAAAGAGATGATAACTACCTCCTCCTCCCATAGGACTATTCGCACAAATCTGGCCATCACTTTTACCTCTGTGTGTTACATTTAGATCTATTTGTGATCTTTTCTTTGCTTCCCATATCTCTTTAATATCTTCTCTTTTAAAGTAATCTCCCCCATCATAAAATCCAAAACAAACACCTTTCTCGCCTAAGAAAATTGCTGTTTTAACTGGATGTTCATTATTTGCTCCATGCCAAATAGCGTTTACTAAAGCTTCATGAAATATCATTTGTGTATCTCCCAATTGTTCATCTACATCCTGATATTCTTCTGGTTTATTTAACAATCCATATTTTAAATTATAATATCCAGCAATTGCATACTCAACAGCACTTAATGCACCAAACAATAATCTGTTTGGAAAAACTGTTATCTCATACTGCTCCCCTAACTGTGTATATTCAATTTCTTCTATTAATTTATCAGAAAGTTCAAATGTTTCTTCAATAACCATCTAAATTTCAGAATAAAGCAAATTAATAAGTATTTCTTACATAGAAACTATACTTTCTACCACAAAATTCTCCATCTGTGATCTTCTTTCTTTTCATTAACTAAATCTTTCATACCATGATGTTTAGCGTTTCTTAAGAATTCATTAGCAACTTTCTTTAATCTTAACATGTTAATATCAACATCATTTTGTACATATTCATACTTCTCTAATAATGAATCAATTACTTTAGCTTGTGCATCAAGATTAATCTGTACAATACTTTTTGTAGCTACTCCTCGTTCTTGTTCAAGATTTCTTAATTTTTCAATTTCTTTTAGAATTGGTTCAATTTCTTGAGGAAGTTCTTTAAGATATTCAGTCATTGCATCCAAATCTTTGATAACATCAACTTTAACTTTATGTTCTTTTTTCTTAAAGATACGTTTCCACCACTTTTTTTGATGTAAAGCCATTAATAGTAGAGAATATTTTTTTGCTTATAAAATTTTCTAGTAATTAAACCTTTTTTCATATTCTTTATGAGAAAACCATTCCAGTATTACATTTAAAATCATCAATTCTTCTTCTTTAATAGTGTAAACCAGTCTCCATCCATTTGGCAGATCATATTTCCACAAGTTGGTGAGGTTATATTTTTTAACATAAACTCTTGGCCAAAGTTTTTTAGGTATTTTAATCCCACATGAACAATTTTGTTTTAAGTCTACTATTGCTCTGTTAATGAATTTATGTGAGTTTTTGTCTTGAAATTTTCCGTCACTTAATTTCTCAAAACTTTCTTCTAATTTATTCTCAGAAAAAGTTACATATATTGGTTTATTATTCATCTTAATTTAAGTCCTTTTGCCAGAATCTTTTTAATTCCCTCTGGATCGTATGTCCAAATAACACATCCATCCTTATCAATCATTATTTTTCCTGATTGTACTAAATAATCTAAAATAACTTGAAAAGTTTGATACATCATTTTTTTAGGTAGCTTTTTCCATAACTGATATTTACCATATTCTTGAGAGTATTTATGAATAGTTTTTTCTACCATTAATACAGAATCTAACGTAGGACTGTGTAAAATTGTTGTTTGTGCCATCTTATATAAGTATATATAACAACTATTATTTAAATTTTTCTATTAAAGAAACATTTTTATAACTTAAAGATTTACCACTACTTATGAAATTATCATTAATAATTATTTCCTTAGTCTTGTTTATTGTAGGTTTAATCCTAACAATCACTATAATTGGCGCTTTGATTGGAATTCCTTTAATAATAATCAGTATAATTTTATTTGTACTAGGAGTTTTAATCCCTGGACCAATAATGAAAAGGGTGATAAAGAAAGGTTTGAAACCAATAATGATTGTTATTGCTGCGATTGTTTTAATAACCATTCTAGCATTCTTTCTAGGACCTAAACATTGGCAAGATGATGCAATGTTATCTCTTCTAAAACCATATTCTGAATCCTGTGGATCTTCCGATGGTTTTTATTCTGAAGATTGTGTTTGTGATGGTACTATGTTAACAGAATCGGTAAAAGGACCTTCTCCTAAGTATTGTTATGGTACTTGTAGTGATTGTTTATGTTATCAACTTAACGAAACTTCTCAAGAAAAGATGTTGGTAGAGTGTGGTGAATAATTCTTCTATTGATGTTTTACTATCTGTTTAATTTTAGAATGTAATTTTTTATATTTGTTAAAAATTAAAGAAGATTCTCTTAAAAATAGATTTTGATCTAATTCAATTCTTCTCCTTACATTTTGACATAAGCCTAAAAAATAATTTGCATTTAATTGATTTCTTTCTTGCAACAATTGAAAATATTCTTTACCCAATTCTGTATCTTGAACTTGGTTAAGATAGACTAAGTCAGTTATTTCATAGTTAAGATTGTCTAATCTTTCCATTAAACTCTCGTCTGCATGCCTAACAGTGGTAAGATGTTCATACAACAGTTGAACTCGATGATCTTCAAATTGATAAAAAAATTCTCCATCTCTTATTTCATAACTTTTTGCTTGTTGAGGATAAGTTTGACAAGCTTTTGTACCATCATAAAATCTTAAATTTTGAGATAAATTTGTAAAGTTTGCCGCTTCTCTTCCATTATCTCGTAAGAACTTTACACTTTCTTCTAATTCTTCTATTGTTGATGCCGGATTGAAATTTATATATCCCCCAAATAAAGCTATTCCATTTTTATATAAAGCAGAGATGGCTTTTTGACAATGTTCTGAATATTTCTCATCCCTTCTTGCTGAACATTTACCTAATTTCACAGCTGCTTCCCTACAACCATTTTCTATTCCTAAAAACGCTCTAAATAATGTACCTCTCCAATTTGGTAAATATCCTTTATTTTTTGCTCTGAGAATTTGCTCTTTTGTTGTCATAATCATTAATTTTAATTCTAGCCGCGAAGCATGTTCAATTATTTGATTTCCTCTTTCTAAATCATTTTGAGAAAATCCTAAAAAATTATCGTCAGTAATAAAAACATATTTTTTCCCATTTTCAATTAAGTTTTCTAATTCAGGAACAATATGTTCTACACTTCTTGCTTTCCAACCATCTTGATAAAACATGCCCGTTGTACAAAAATCACAAGAACTTTTTTTAGGCAAACATCCTCTAGAAGTTGATAAAAAACCTATTTCTCCAGAATAATCATTATGTTTTAGTATTGGAAGTTGATCCAGATGTTCTATTCTATTATCTAAATTGTCTACTACTTGAATACTTGAACTTCTTTGAAAACTTTTCATAAATTCAATTAAACCATTCTCTGCTTCACCTTGCCAAATAAAATCAAATTGTGAATATTCTTTTGTTAATCCTTCTAATGACAGTCCTTTAGAATGAAAAGTAGCATCATGACCACCCACTCCTAACATATAATTCTTTTTAAGATTAGGAATAATTTTTCTTAGTTTTTCTCTAGTATTATAAAATTGATTAAATAGAACTAAATCCGGATGATGTTCATCAATTTGAGTTATAACTTCTGAATCTGAGAGAGAATCATTGGTCTGATTAATTATTTTAACATCATATCCTTGTGTATCTAGTATTTCTTTAATATAATGTAATCCTACAGCAGTCATAGGCATAAATCTAGCAAACTGAGAATAATCTCCTCTACCTATTCCTATGGAAACTAAATCTACTTTTGTTATCATGACTAAGTAGTCACTCTAATCACCTATAAACCTATGCCGTCCAAAAGCGGCGACAGTAGAAACATTTAAATATAATAAATAACAATAAACAATTATGTTACAAGAATTAATGGATTATGGTTTGTCTGAAAAAGAAGCAAACATTTACTTAATCTCATTAAAAACTGGAGAGGCAACTGCTAATAGAATTGCTGAATTAGCTAATTATCCGCGAAGTACTACTTACGACATCTTAGAACGATTAAAACATCTAGGATTAATCAGCACGATCATCGTTGATAATAAAACTCATTTTATTGCCAGTTCTCCAAAAACATTATTAGTTTTATTAAACGAAAAAAAAGAATCAATTTCCAATTTAGTTCCAAAACTAAACAAAATTTATAATCAAGTTGGAGAAAAGCCTCAAACTGAAGTGTTTCAAGGTAAGAAAGCTTTGATAAAAATATTTGATGAAATTTTAAATAATGCTAAAGAATTATTAGTAATGGGTAGTCAGGGTAATGCTTTAGAAAAGATTGATTATCATCCTAAAAAGTTTAGATTAAAAAGAATTGAAAATAAAGTTCAAATTAAACAGATCTTGGAAGATTCTAAAGAAGCAAGAAACGTACCGGTAGATAAGTTTACAAAAGTTAAATTTTTGAAATCTTTTGATAGGTCTAAAGAGGCAACTTTCATTTTTGATGATTATGTTTACCATATCATCTTACAGTATGAAATTTCGGCAATAAAAATTAAATCTAAAGATCATTCAGAAGCAATGAGAATAATGTTTAAAGAATTATGGCAAAAATCTATTTCTTAACTTTCTTTCTAATATACTGATAAACTTTATTGATCCCTAACAATACTGCTGCTGCTAATAAAATAAATCCCCAATCAATTAAAGCTAATGGTGCAGTTTTAAAGACACTAGATAACGGTGTGTAAATTGTACTAAGTTGTAATAATATTGATAATACTACTGCTCCAACTAACCATTTGTTACTAAATATTCCTAATTGGTACTGAGACCTAATCATGTGCAACCTAGCAACTTCAAAGATAACTAATGAAGTAAAGGCCATAGTTTGTGCTTTAGCTATCCCTGAACCATGGTATAACCAAAATAAAGTTAATGTGGCGATACCAATTAAAACTCCGAAAACGATGATGTCTGTTCTTAACTCTTTAGACAAAATACTCTCATTAGCAGCGAGAGGTTTTCTTAGCATTACACCTTTTGAATGTGGATCAACACCTAACGCTACCGCGGGTAATCCGTCCGTTACTAAGTTAACCCATAATATTTGAATTGCTGTTAATGGTAAGATTAACGCTTCATTAGGAAATATTAACGGTCCTAATAAGAATGCAAAAAATATTGCTGTTATTTCTCCTAAATTACTTGACAGAAGATAATTGACAAATTTTCTAATATTATCAAATATCCCTCTACCTTCTTCAACAGCACTAACAATAGAAGTAAAATTATCATCCGTTAAAATCATGTCAGAAGCTTCTTTGGCAACGTCCGTACCAGTAATGCCCATAGAAATACCAATGTCAGCTTTCTTTAACGCAGGAGCATCATTAACGCCGTCTCCAGTCATCGCTACTATGTACCCTTTATCTTTCAAAGCTTTAACAATATTTAATTTATGTTCTGGGTTAACTCTGGCAAAAATTCCAATTTTATTAATTTCTTTACTAAGATTAATCTCTTCTAAATCTTGACCATGTACAGCTTTACCTTTAATCCCTAACTCTTTAGCGATAGCTTCAGCAGTAATCAATTGATCACCAGTAATCATTATAACTCTTATACCTGCTTGATGACATTCTTCAATAGCTTTCTTAACTTCTTTCCTAGGAGGATCAATCATTGCTTGTAATCCTACAAATACCATTGATTGTTCAGCTTCTTCATTATTAGAAAACGTTTCATTGTAAGCAAACCCTAACACTCTTAAAGCATCTTTAGCAAACTGTTCATTTTGTTTAATTATTTCTGCTTTTTTTCTTCGATCTAATCGTTGAACTTTTCCATTAATTAAAATTTTATTACAGTTTTCTATAATTATGTCTGGTGCACCTTTAATGTAAGCAACCTTGCCTTTATCAGTTTGATGAAACGTGGTCATCATTTTCCTTTCTGATGTGAAAGGTATTTCATCAACCCTTGATTCCTGTTTGTTTAATTCTTTTCTACTAAATCCTGCTTTTTGTGCAGCAACGATTAAACATGCTTCAGTAGGATCACCAAACACTTCTATCTTTTCATCTTTAATGTCTAACTTTGCATCATTGCATAACATTCCTATTCTCAAAAGTTTATGCAACGGTTCAGGGTTAGCCAACTTTTCATTAACCATAAACTTTCCTTCATTTTTGTATCCAGAACCAGTAACGTCATAAACAGTTTCATTTGCCCAGATCTTTTTAACAGTCATTTGGTTATGAGTTAACGTTCCTGTTTTATCAGTACAAATTACGTTCACGCTACCTAACGTTTCCACTGAAGGTAATTTTCTTACTAAAGCATTCTTTTTAATCATCCTCTGAACTCCCAGAGATAAAGAAATGGTTATTACTGCTGGTAATCCTTCTGGGATAGCTGCTACGGCTAAAGCGATAGCTGTTAAAAACATTACACTAACGGATTTTCCAGATAAAATTCCTGCTAAGAAAACAATTATTGCAACTATTACAACTGCAATCGTTAAGTATTTACCTAACTCTCTTAATTTTTTTTGTAACGGGGTTTGTTTTTCGTGCGCTTCTTTGATTAGTGTTGCTATCTTACCAACTTCAGTGTTCATTCCTGTACTTGTTACGACAGCTTGACCTCTGCCTCTAGCAACAGTTGTTGAAGAGTAGACCATATTTTTACGATCTGCTAAAGAAGTTTTTTCTGCCAGTTTAACTAATTCCTTTGTTACTGGTTGAGATTCGCCGGTTAACGGACCTTCTTCAAGATGTAATGAATGCAGTTCTAATAATCTTGCATCAGCAGGTATTTTATCACCAGCTTCTAAGATAATAATATCACCAGGTACAAGAAGTTTACTATTAATCTTAACTTCTTTTCCTTCTCTTAATACTCTTGCTTTTAATGAAGCTAACTTTTGTAACGCTTCAATAGCTTTCTCAGCTTTATACTCTTGCACAAATCCTAAGATAGCGTTAAGTACAACAATTATTCCAATAACTACTGCATCCGTAACTTCGTTCAAAAAAATAGATACTGCCAGTGCAAATATTAAGATCCATATTAACGGACTAGAGAACTGTTCAAGGAATATTTTTATAGGTGAAATGTGGTGATCAGATTTAAGTTCATTATATCCATACTTATGTAACCTATTTTCTGCTTCATGGTTAGTTATTCCTTTCAGAGAAGTTTTTAGTTTAGCTAATGATTCTTTCTCAGATAATGTATAATAACTATTTTCACCCATCTTTTAATATTTAGATAATATAATTAATATAAAAATGTTTGTAATGCTAACTTTTCTCCATTCTCCATAATCCTACATCAACATCTCTAACAGGTTTTTGATGAAACTTGAACTGTGCTTTGATAGGAAAATCGTATCTCCATAAATCTGTTATTTGAAACTGAAAATCTTTACTGATAGCTTCAACAAACTTTTTGGTTGAATATTTGTGCATACTGTAAACTATATTAGAAACAGAGAAAGCTTTCTCTAAGAATTTTTTATCAATATGCTCATTTTTTGTTCCGAATGGAGGATTTTGAATAACTATGTCTACATTTTCATCAAACAAACTAATGTCTCCAATAATGAACTCAGCTTCCCTAATTTCATATTCATTTTTTACTTTATTATAGTTTTCTACACAAATGTCTATCGCTGTTTTATCTTTATCAACAAAATATACTTTTTTTGCTCCCATTAATAATAGTCCTATCCCTAATATTCCTGGACCGCAAGCAGCGTCTAAGATTGTTTTTCCTGCAACTTCGGATTTAAGTGCCATGTTCCAGATCCATTCAGCAGCAATATGTTCAGGTGTTGCATACTGTTCAAGTTCAAACGATGGTTCTAAGAATCCTTTTAACTTGCTTAGTTCTAATTCCAAATCTTTTTTTGATCTAATTGACATATTTTTGGTTAATGTTTGAACACTTTATAACTTTTTTTGTTGAATTGGTTTTCTATTTCTAGCATATTTTAAGAGTTCCCTTATATATGTTTTCTAATCATTCTAAAGTGATTCCGAAATCTATATAAACACCAAGAAAAGTCTAATTTCTGGGTTGGTGGTAGAATTTACATAATAAAAATCCTTAAATCAAAATCGGATTTTTGGAATATAGTTCGCGTTTAAATGTTTAAACGTATGGTTTCAATGGGAACTCACTATAATTAAAAATGTTAGGCAAAGGAATAAATAAGGAATTGGAAAAAGTGCGTCAAGCTCTTGAGGAACACTTATCTTCTATTAATGAAAACACTTCTGAAATACAAGGTGTTTTTGATTATCTTAACGGGATAGAAGTTAAGATGGATAAACTTTCTCAACGTCTTGATCAATTACAATTAAACAGTTCTGAATGTGAAGAACAGAAACTTAACATTACTCCTTTAAATCAAATTGAGAGAAAAATATTTTTAACATTATACACTGAAGAAATTCCAATGTCTTATCGAGAAATTTGTGTCCGTTCTGGGTTACCATTATCAGTAATTACTGAATGTGTTTCAAGTTTATTTAGTAAGGGAATACCAATTTTAAGATCATTTTGTAACAATCAATTGTTTGTTAAGATCTCTCCTTCTTTTAAAGATCGTCAAGCGAAAGAAAATTTAGTAAATTTATCTTTACAAAGTTTTATGTGAGAATTATGTTTTTTCTTTGAAATATTTTTAATTAAAAAAAATAAATTATTAGGGGCACACCCGCAGTCGAATCATTCAAGCCTCATTGGTTTATTCCCGAAAGCTTCTCAATCCTGCAACCCTCTGAACATGAAACTCAAAGGTTATGGCTGCTTTCTTCCGAATCTGACCAGTTTCCCAGCAAGCCCATCCCAGAGGACAGGATGTCAGCAAAGACATTCAGGACCAACAAAACAAGAGTGACCCTTCCTTGGGCTTCGGCTCCGTGTAAAGTCCGTTCACGGTAACAACGCAGGACTAGCGCGCCAGCCTAGCTCTCCCTAATTTTAAACTAGAAATTGTTAATTGTTTATATAAAGTTTTGGTATTTTATGATTTCAAAATAATTACATTTCCTCTGCCTTTCTTAACCTTTTCAACCATTCCTTTATGTTCCAATTCTGTTAAAATTAAACTTACTTTTGCTTCTGATAAATATAACAGTTCTTTACGTAACTGTTTCTGAGAAATTCTACCATTATTTTTCTTAATAATATCTAATGTTTTGTCTAAATAATCCGGTTCTTCTGCTAACTCTTGTTTATGTTCTTCAACAGTTTTCTTTTGCTCAGCTTTAATTTTTTTTCTAAACAATCTTAACGGACCATATTTTTTTCTAGCCCTAACTAATCTAATAATTGTTAACAAGAAAATAATTCCTGCTAACCAGTATGCCCAAGTTCTATTATCTTCTTCAGTTTCATCTTCAATAAACAGTTTTTCTTCACTTTCACTCCATAACTGTTCTTCTTCAGTAAAGTCATCCAATAAGAAAATGTCATAAATAAATTCTCCTTCAGTAATAATATTAATTTCTTCACTAGTTGAAATGAAACCTTTTGTTGCAATTAGAATATAAGTTCCAGGAGGCAAATTAAAAGAATAACTCCCCTCTTTAGCTAAATATTTTTGTACTGGTTCTGTATTAATTGTTACTAATACATCATTCTCAACTTCTAAATTTTCATTATAAATTGATCCTTTTAATGTTGTAGCTTGTGCTAGACTTGTTAATAAAATAATTATCAATGTAATTATTATTAGTTTCTTCATATTTCTGATAAAAGTATGTAGTTTTAATAATCTTTTTGTTTGTGGCATGATATCAGTTTAATATATTTTGAACACTCATAAAGTTTCGTAAAGTATTATTTTGGGGTTTTAAGCTTTCTAACTGTTATCAAAACTAGCTAACGAAAAGTATCTTTAAAAAGTAAATTTCTCCTCCAAACACTAACACATGGAGGTGTTACAAATGAAGAAACTAATGGTAAGGTTGGTTTTAGCAATATTTGTGGTTGGTATGCTACCAATGGCTATTGCTGAAGAAGAAGAGAATCAATTAGAAGGAGAAAGAAACGGTGTTAAATGGAAACAAGGACCGATAGATGATCGACCTAAGTTAGGAAAAGTCTTAGATGAAAGAATTAAATTAGCTAAAGAACGTTATGGCCAAGCTAAAGAACATCGTATTGAAGCTAAAGAAAGGTATCAAGAAGCTCATCAAAGATTTGTACAAATTAAAGATAAAGTAAAAGCTTGTGTTGATGATAAAGAAGAGTGTCCAAGATTAAAATCAGAATTAAAAGTTGGTGTAAAAGCTAGGTTAGAAAGAACTGCTGAATTAGTTGAAAAATCTTTAGAAAAGATTGCTAATAGGGTTGAATCTTCTACAAATATTGATGATGAAGATAAAGATGCATTAATTGCTGAAATAGAAGCAAAGAAAACAGAGTTAGCTGCAGAACTTGAAGAAATACAAGCAATGAGTGAAGAATCAACTAATGAAGAACTTAAAGAAGCAATTAAAAGTTTGAAAGAAAAGTGGCAAGAAGCAAAAAAGATTCAACAGAAAGCTATCGCTAGTTTAATTAACAGTAAACTTAACAATTTGGTTGAAAGAATAAGTACAACTTTCTCTGAGAAATTACAACAAAGAATAGATGAATTGTCAGAAAATGATTTAGATACAACTGAATTAGAAACTTTGAAAACTGAGTACGATTCTTTAGCAGAAGAGTTAACTAACTTACAACAACAAGCGCATGATAAAATTGTTGAGGGAGACTTAGAAGCGCATAAAGAATTACAGCAACAAGTTAAAGAACAAATAAAAGAAGTTAAAGAGAAGTTGCGTGAATTTATGAAAGAATTTCGTGAGTTAAAAAGTGGTATAGTTAACGAAACTTCAGATGAAGAAGAAACCACTGAAGATGAAACTGAAACAGAAGAAGACGAGACTACTGAAGAAGAGTGAGTAAACTTTTTATAACTTTTTTTCTTTTTTATTGTAAAAGAGGTAAAAAAATATGAAATACTTAACAATAATCTTTACGGTTTTAATTGCTTTGTTCATCATTGGCTGTCAAACTGTTGAACCAGAATCTAGTACTGAGGAAGCTGAATTAGATCTAGAATTTGATGAGTTGGATGAATTAGAACAGTTAGAATCAGAGTTAAACGAAGATTTAGGTTTTGATGAACTTGAAAACTTAGATTTAGAATAATTTTATACAAAAAAATGACATTAGTCATTTTTGTTGGGGTTTAATACCCCACTATTTATGGTGTCATTTTTTGTATCCTAAAAATCCGTCTATCAAAACGAGGGTTGTGTCATATCCTCACATTTAGGCTGAGATGCGACCCTCGTGACGGATTTTTATGATTTTTTCTTACATTTTAACAATTAACTTTTTAAATAACCTCTCATACACTTCTTAAAATGAAGTTCACAACTTATAATCCTCAGGAAATAGAACCACAAATCTTAGATTTTTGGCAAAAGAAGAAAATTGTTCAAAAACTGAGAGATAAGAACAAAAACGGTAAAAAATTCAACTTTTTGCAAGGACCACCTTATACTTCTGGAAGAGTACACCTAGGAACTGCGTGGAACACTTCTTTAAAAGATATGGCCGTTAGATACAAAAGATCACAAGGTTTTAATGTTTGGGATAGGAACGGTTATGATGTTCATGGGATGCCAACTGCACATAAAGTAATGGCTAAACATAAATTAGATTCAAAAGAAGATATTGAAAAGTTTGGTGTTGATAAGTTCATTAACGAATGTATGAAATTCTCATTAGAAATGGGCGATCAAATGACCATCGATTTTAAACGAATGGGAGTAACTTTAGACTATTCAGACTCTTACATGGCTTTAAAGAATGAGTACATGGAAGGTGAATGGTGGTTAATAAAAAAAGCTTGGCAAAAAAATAGATTATACTTAGGAAAAAAAGTAATGACTTGGTGTGCTGACTGCGAAACAGCGTTAGCAAAACATGAGTGTGAGTATGAAGAGGTTGAAGAAGAGTCAATATTCTTAAAATTTAAAGTTAAAGATAAAGATAATGAATATTTAGCTATTTGGACAACTACACCTTGGACAATTCCTTTCAATATGGGTGTAATGGTTAACCCTGAACTTGATTATGTTAAAGTTAAAGTTGATGATGAAATTTGGACTATTGGAAAAAGTTTAGCCGGTCCGTTTATTCAATCAGTACTAAACAAAAAGTTAGAAATTGTTGAAGAATTTAAAGGTAAAGAGATGTTAGGATTAGAATATGTTCATCCGTTTGAAGATAAAATTCCACAATTTAAAGAAATGAAAAAAGATCATCCTAGAATTCATACAGTAGTTTTATCAGAAAAGTTTGTTGACTTTACTGCCGGAACTGGGCTAGTACACTTAGGTTCAGGTTGTGGTCCTGAAGATTATGAAGTTGCTAAAGAGTATGATATCCCTGCTTTTAACACTTTGAATGAAAAAGGAGAATTTACAGACATTCCTGCTTTCAAAGGTTTAGTTGCTAGGAAAGATGATCAAAAGTTTATTCAAGCAATTGATAAAACTGGAATGTTAATCACAACAGCTAAAGTTGAACACGATTATTCACATTGTTGGAGATGTCATAATGGAGTTATTTTTAGAACAACCACTCAATGGTTCTTTAAAATTGAAGATTTAAAAGAATCAATGGTAAAAGCTAATGATAAAGTTCATTGGGTACCTAAGACACAAGCTTTTGATTCTTGGACTAACCATTTGAAAGATAATTCTATCACTCGTCAACGTTATTGGGGTACTCCTGTACCTATCTGGAAATGTAGTGAAGATAATTGTGAAGAGTTAGAAATTATTGGTTCTGTTAAAGATTTGAAAGAACATACAAAAAAAATTCCTGACAATTTGCACAGACCATGGATTGATGAAGTTAAATGGAAATGTAAGTGTGGTGGCATGATGACTAGAATTCCTGACATTCTTGATGTTTGGATTGATGCTGGTACAGCTTCCTGGAACTGTTTATACTATCCTAATAAAGAAGACTATTTCAAAGATTTTTATCCCGCAGATTTAATTTTAGAAGCTACCGAACAAGTAAGATTATGGTTCAGTATGCTTTCAATTTGTTCACAATTATCATTAGATAATAACTGTTACAAAAATGTTTACATGCATGGTATGCTTAATGATATTGACGGTAAAAAAATGAGTAAGTCTATCGGAAACATTATCTCTCCTTATGAACTGATTGATAAACATGGTGCTGATGTAATGCGTTACTATATGTGTCAAACTAACGCTGGTCAAGATGTTCGGTTCAGTTGGGACGAGTGTGCATTAAAAGAACGTTACTTACAAATTTTATGGAACGTCCATAAACTGTTAATTAATCTAACTACTGATAATAAAATTAATCCGTTCAAGTTGGATGAATCTATCATTAACAATGTAATGGGTACAGAAGAGAAATATATTATCTCTAAACTTAATAGTACGATTAAAAAAGTTACAGAATTGTTTGATCAATATCATTTTGATGAAACTATTGCTCCGTTAGAAGAATTATTTTTAGAACTTAGTAGAACTTATATTCAGATGGTAAGGGGTAAAAGTTCACTAGGAGATGAACAAGATAAAGAAATTGTTGCTTATACTATTAGTAAAGTGTTAATGGAGACATTAAAAATGTTTAGTATTACTGCTCCGTTTATCACTGAAACAATTTATTTAAATTTTAAAGAAGAGTTTAGTTTGAAAGAAGAAAGTATTACTCATTATCCTTTTCCTACATATGATGAAAAGAAAATTGATATTAAACTTGAAGAACAAATAGAAGTAATGAAACAAGTTGTTCAATCAACTTTGTATGCTAGAGAAAAATCCGGATTAGGATTAAGATGGCCAGTTAAAGAGGTTGTTGTTGTTAGTAGAAACAAAGATATTCTTTCCATGGTTAAAAAATTACGAGATTTGATTAAGAAACAAGTTAACGCTAAAAGTATTACTTTACTTGAAAGTATGCCAGATGTGAAACTTAAAATTAAACCTGATGCTGGTAAAATCGGTAAGGCTTACGGAGAATTATCCCCGCAAATTAATGCTAAACTTACTTTAGATGCTCCCGAGATGATCATTGAACATTTAGAAAAAGAAAATGTTTACAGTTTTAAGGTTGATGATAAAGAAGTTAAAATAACTAAAGAAATGGTTACTGTTGAGAGAGACGTTCCTGAACTTTATCAAGAAGCAGAGTTTAAGTCTGGTGAAGTTTATTTGAACACTGAACGTTCAGAAGAATTGGAAGCTGAAGGTTACGCTAGAGAAATTATGCGAAATGTTCAACAGTTACGTAAAAAAGCAGGATTACAAAAACTTGACCAAATAGTTCTGTTTGTTAAATGTAATATGAAAGATTCTTTGGAACAGTTTAAGTTAGAGATTGAAGAGAAAGTTGGTGCTTCCAAGATGGTACTTTCTGAAGTTGATCCTGTCAAGAAGCACGAACATACTAACGATTTTAAAGTTAAACAAGAAAAGTTTTCTGTCTGGTTTGATAAGGTTTGAACTTTTTATTTAACTTCAAATTAATAGTTAGAATCCCATTCGTGACGTATCCATTCTATATTCAATTCTTTTATCCAGATTATTATCTAAAGTAGTTCTTAATAACTCTTTATCAAATGGGCCTTTCTCACTTGATTCACCAAAAAAAGTTAAATTTGTACAATAAAACCCTTCTTGCCCCATTGTTAAACTTGCTTCTAAAGAACCACCCCCTCTAGTCTCATAGGGTTCTCCTTGAAACTGGGATAAAATGTCTCGGTGTGGTAATCCACTATCTCCTGTTCTTAAATATCCTTCACCATTGATTTCTACAAGCATAAATTTTACTCCTTTAAACAAACTTGTAACTGGCGAAGTTCCATAAGTTATTCTTTTAATTTGCTTAATTAACTCTTTAAAAACATCATCCCCTTTTAAGCTTAGATCATAGGGTCTTGTTTTAGTTAAATCTTCATGTTCAAATATTGTATCTAATTTTTCAATCATTTTTATTCCTCCTTACTACTTCTTAGTAATTGTCCGGAGGATATAAATCTTTGTCGTACCACTTATGTACGAAAAGTTTAAATAAGAGGTATGTCAATGTAGTGATATGAACGTAAATGTGTTAAAAGATATTGGACTTACTGAAAATGAGATTAAAATCTATCTGGATTTACTTAAGTCCGGTAGTAGTACTGCTTATGAAATTGGTAAAAGATCAGGTATCTATCGTGCTCACGTTTATGATAAGTTAGAACAATTAATGGATAAAGGATTAGCTACTCATATTTACAAAGGAGCAAAGAAGTATTTTCAGGCTACTAATCCTTCAAAGATAAAAGAATATTTAGAAGATAAGAAAAGAGTATTGGATTCTCAAGAGCAGGAAGTTAACGAGCTTCTTCCTCAGTTAGAAGCAATGAATATGCTTCCAAGAGAGGACACTTTTGTTGAAGTATTCAAAGGTAAAGAAGGTTTAAAGTATTTTTTAAAAGATGTTATTAAAACTAAAATGGAAGTTCTCGTTACCGGAATAGATGATCAAAAATATCAAGATGCTTTACCTATATTTATGAAGCAATATTTTCGTGATTTAAAAAATAAAAACATTAAAGAAAGGATTATTACAATAAAGAAAAAAGGGATTTTTCAATTTGATAAAGCGTTAGCTCCTACTACGCACTATCGTTTTTTAGAATCAGATCAATTTAATCCCACAAATATGTTTATTTATGGAGCTAATGTGGTGATTGTTACTTGGGGTTCTCCAGTTACTGCAGTAATGATTAAAAATAATCAAGTTGCAAAAACATATAAAAATCATTTTGAACATTTGTGGAAAATAGCTTCAAAAGAGGTGTAGGGTTATTTTATTTTAATTAACTTTAAACATACACTTTACCTCTATTTTAAACAAACTTTTATATAATAATAAAATTTAATATTAATAAAGAGGTGTACTAGATTGAGAAGAATACTATTTATTATCATTACTGTGCTTCTAGCTTCGTCTACCCTCGCGTATTTTAACGGAATGACTTTATCTGATAATGATAACGTTTACATTGCTCAAGAAAATAAACTGTTTTCAATTAACAATGGACAAATTGCTTGGCAATATAATGATGAAAGTATAATCCACGATATTGTGTTTATTGATTGGAACAACGATTTCCATAAAGATATAGTGATAGTTAGTTCTAGCATAATTGTTCCTAACATAAAAATTATTGATGGTGCTAATGGAAATTTATTGAACAGTTTTTCTGTTACTGAAGAAAGTTATGCTGGAAAAATCCCTTTACCAGTAAATCATGTTATTTCTAATGAAAATAATATTTTCCTTTCTGTAGGCCCGGTGTTGTACAAAATTGATCATTCTGGGTTAAAGAAAATTAACATCTTTGATGGAAACATTAATTCTTTAGGATCTGATCATGGCCAAGCTTATGCCGAAACACAACAACCACAAAGTGTTTCACGTAGTTATCTTAATCATAATGGAGATATTATTCGAACAACTTCAATCCCTAACCAAGGAAGGTATGTTGACCCTCAGTTTATGAAAAGTGTAGAAAAAAGTAATTGTCCTAAACAATCATTAGAGATGGATTATGATAGTCAGCAAATAATTGTATCTAACTTAAGATTGTATCCTAGAGAAATTTATTGTAATAATAACTATTTGTACTACTTAGATTCTTCAAATAGTCTTAGAAAACTTAATCTTAATACTAACGCTGACACTTTTTTGAAAAATACTGGTTGTTCTAACGAAATAGTTTTAATTAACGATAAAAGTTTTATTTGTGGTGAAACTTTAAACATTAATAATAAAATTGTTACTTTACCATCAACAACATCGAGTTCATTATTATCATTATCTAACGAAGATAGTCAGTTTGCGATAGAAACTGTCTGGCCTTTTCAGTATTACTCTAAAACTAATCAGGGAGAATTAAACTATTTGATTTTAAAAAGTAGTAAAGTTATTGATTTATCTGATGGTTGGGATTTTGATAATGATGGTAAAAAAGAAATCTTAATCAATTTTGCTGATGATAGGGGTACGACAGGATTATTATTTTTTGAAAAGTCTACTCAACAGAAACATTTTGTTACGTTAATGTTATCAGAAAGCCAGATTAGTACCAAAAAAAGTGATCTGTTGATTAAACTAAGCAATTTAAATTCCAGTAAAGATCAGAAAGAACAAAAATTTCTTCGATTAGAAGAAGATGTTAATGATAAAAATAATCAACTTGACAATTTAAACTACGAAATTGATAATTTAAACAGGTTGAGGTCTAATACTGATGATGCAGATTTATTATTTGATTATGAAGAACAGTTAGATGATTTGTATGGTCAAAGAGATAATTTGATTAATTCTGTTAACAATTTGAACGATGATCTTTCTATCGCTAGGGAAGATTTTTATTCATTACGTGGTCAAATTAACCAGTTACAATCTCAACTGAACGAAATTGCTTCTGATGACGGACGATACATACAAAGTTATGATTTTTGCAATGATAAACTGTTTCTGACTTCTAATAGGGACGTTTACTCTTTTTCATCAACATTATCATTAAAAGAATATCCAGATTTGTATGGAAATTACCTTTCTTGTGTAAATGATCAAAACAATGATGGTAAAAAAGATTTAGCTTTGTTTTATGATGGTATTAGTACTGCTACCACTTCAGGAAATTTGATCAAAAAAATAAATACAGATATTGAATTTGAATGGTTCAATTCTGCTATTAAAGTAAGAAACAACCAAAAAATTAATCTGCCAATTAGGTCAGATGATGTTGTTATCAGTACTTACGATCTTAATTTAAAAAGAATTAATCACAATTCATACAATTTTGAACGTGTAAAATCATTTTGGAGTAATGGAAAACTGTTTTTTTGTGAAAGTAATTATGATCATAACAAAGTTTTGTTAATTGATGATCAACCTATTGAATTTAATCTAGAAACATCTTCTAATTTGGGATGTGATAAAATTAGTTTCGCTGATTGTGATAATGATGGTAAAGATGAACTGGTTGTAGGGGTATCACACAATTCTGTCTTGGACTTTCTTTGTTTAAACCCTGGAGATTCAAATTTGAAATCTGAAGATAAAAATTCTGGTCGTTACCGGAGTAAGCAAGATTCTTTTGTAAAAACAGAATTAGTAAGTAATCATTTTGTTGTTAAAAACACTTTTGATCAGAATGAATATCGTGATCCTCAGGTAATTGAAGAACCTAAATTTTCTTATGAAGTTTATGATACTGATAAGAAAAAGATTTTAGTATCTTCCGAACCGGTGTTTTACTCAAATAATGGTTTTGTTAACATTGATAATCAAAAGATTGATACTAAACAGTTGATTAACGGTTATTCAAGTAGTAATAACCAAGTTAATCTTAACTTTGCTATGGCTGGTAAAAAAGTGATTTTTGTTGACGGGCATTATTATGATCAAACAACTGCTAACCAGTTTGTAGTAAAACTTATCTCTGGAGATCATACTGTTAGAACTTATTTATACGATAATGGAAAATATTATTTGGACGAAATTAATGTTTATGTAACCCAGTCTTCAAACTTTTCAATATTTTCAGCAATAATCTTGTTCATTTTTATTATGTTTATTATTTTTTTAATCACCACGAGGAAACTATAACATGAAAGAAGCAATCACCGTTAAAAACTTAACAAAAAAGTTCAAAACTAGGAAAGGAAAGTTTGTAGCAGTTGATAATTTGTCTTTCTCCGTACCTAAAGGTAGCATTACCGGTTTTATCGGACCTAACGGTGCTGGTAAAAGTACAACAATAAAAATGATTTTAGATTTAATTCGTCCTACTGAAGGAGAAATAAAACTTTTTGGCAGTTCTAGTAATAATAAAACTGTTAAAAAACATTTAGGTTATATGCCTGAGAGAGATGCTTTCCATGAAGAGATGTTTCCATTAGATTATTTAATTTATTTAGCAGGTTTAACTGGGATACATCCAGAACATGCTCACAAGATGGCTGAAGAATTATTAGAAAATTTAGGACTGTTAGAAGCACAGAATAAAAGAATTGGCGGGTTCAGTTCTGGTATGAAAAAGAAAATATCTTTCGCTCAAAGTATTATTCATCATCCTAAACTGTTGATTATGGACGAACCTACAGCTAATCTTGACCCTCTAGCACAGGAACAGATGTTAACAGTATTACTTCGTTTAAAAGAGATGGGTTCAACAATCTTGATTAGTAGTCATAACATTGAAGAACTGGAAAAGATGATTGATTATCTGGTTGTTATTAACAAAGGTAAGTTAATCGTTGAATCAGATTTAAAAAGTATTCAAAAGAAAGCTTCTTCAGGATTATTGATAGAAGTTGAACAATCTCAACAAGCAGAAAAATTGTTACTTAAATTGGGTCATCCAGTCAGTATTTTAAAAAGTAATCAACTATTATTGAAAGGTAATTTTGATGCTGTTGAAAAAAATAAAATAATGAAACTATTGTTAAATAATGGTATTAATATAACTTCAATAAGTACTAAATCTGAGAAGTTATGGGACATTATCTTACACTTACTAAAAGAAAAATGAATAAAACAATAACTATTGCTAAACGTACTTTGTTGGACAACTTTAACAGAAAGTCTTTACTATTTTTGTTATTCATTTTAATAACTTCAGTTTTGTTTTTGCAGTCAGGGATAGTTTCCAAGTATAATGTTAATTTGAATGATTTTAGGGTTTTGGAAGCATTGTACACTAGCAAATTTTTAATGATTGGGTTTATTTGGACGTTAGGAATTCCTGTATTAATTTACTTTGCACTTTTAATCTCTGGATCAATTTCTAAGGAAATCAATTCTGGGATGACATTATTAGTATTAACTCGTCCCGTTAAAAGAGAAGAATATTTGTTAGGCAAATTTTTAGGATACTGGAAATTTTTTAACTTGTTTAATTTAATCTCGTTAATTTTGATTCCTGCTGCAAACAATGTTTTCTTTGGTATGCCAGCAGCTTATTTAATTCCAATGTATAAAGTAGCTTTGGCTTTGTTTGTTTATGGTATTATCTTAACCGCTATACTTACATCTTTAGGAATAATGTTATCATGTAAAATTAAGAGAAGTTTAATTTCGTTAATGGTATTGTTTGTATTTTTACTAACCATTTATTTAGTTCCATTAGTTAATAATGTTAGTAGCGGTATTCCTTATTTGATAAAACCGTTCTTTTCAATAATTGATTGGTTTAATATTGGAATATTGCCAGACGCTGCTCGTGGGTTATCAATGTTTACTGGAACTTATTATGTTTCTTCTAATTTAGTATTTAGTAATTTTGGTTCTCCGTTGCTAACAATACTTTTATTTGTGGGTATTCTTATTGGATTATTAGTATTAGCAAGGTTTATTTTTATTAAGAAAGATATATTTTAAAGTATGATAAATATATAGATTCCACTATCAGAATTCTTATATAGTTAGTTTTTAAATACGAATGTATGTCAGAAGGACAAATTGATATAAGAACTATTATTTTTACACCTAAAAATGGAACTTATGAAGGTTCATTACAAGAAGTTGCTGAAAAATATTCTCGATTGTTTATGATTGGATATTTTGATTTATTTAAACATGTTCAACCTGATGCTACTGCTCAAGCTGATTATCAAGAGGTAGTAGGACAAAAAGACGGATTAGATCTTAAAGTAGAAGTGTTTTATGATCATCCTGTTGAAGCTGTTGGCGCTCAGGAAGATCCGTTTAATGTAACTCATTATCTTTTTACTTTAGAAACTGATAGGCCTCTATGCTTACCTGATTTTGAAGCTGTTCAAATATCTGGAACAGAAAATATAGATGATGCAGTGGATAGATTACGTGCATTTTATGACATGAATGGTTGGAAATCTGCTGTTTTACCTGAAGGTGATAATACTTATCAAACTGTACCTTCTGAAAGAGAAGATTTAAACGGAAAACCTATTGACATTTTGAGACCTGAATATTTAGTTCAAGCTGCTGAAAAAGAATTAGGTTACGATAATAATACCTTTTGTTTTGATCTTGAAGATTTTCCTATTTAGAATAATTTATATAACTTTAATTCTTTATTATTACAATGGATATTAATAATCATATTCAAAACAATTTTCTTAAATTGAAAGTAATCCCTAATTCTTCCAAAACTGAATTGATAGAGGAAAATAATCTATTAAAACTTTATTTGAAAGCTGTACCTGATAAAAATAAAGCTAATTTAGAACTTATCAAATTTTTTAAAAATAATTATAACTTGAAAGTTGAAATTAAATCTGGGATGAAAAGTAGAGAGAAAGTGTTAAGAATTGTACCATAAGTTTTAATAATATGTTTAGTTTTAAAGAATAAATGAAGTTTCTTGACAATAATAATATAGAACTTGAAAGAGAATTAAATGAACTGGATAACTTTGTCTTAGATTTTGTTAAAATATTGCAAAAGCATACTAATTATGTTTTAATATCAGGTTATGTAGCTTTATTATTTGGTAGATCTCGTGGTACGGAGGATGTAGATTTGTTTATAGAAAAACTAAATGAGGACAAATTTAATGAGTTATATCGGGACTTGTTAAAAAATGGTTTTTGGTCAATTAATGCAAATAGCGCTAAAGAATTATTTTCTATGCTTAATGATAAATTAGCGATTCGTTTTGCAAAGAAAGATGATGTTATTCCTAATATGGAAGTTAAATTTGTTAAAGATACTTTAGATGAATTAACTATGAAAAATAGGATTAAAGTAATCACTAATGATGGTGAATTGTTTATCTCAAAAATTGAACTGCAAATTGCTTACAAGAGATTTGTATTAAAAAGTGAAAAAGATTTAGAAGATGCATTATACTTACAGAACATTTTTAACATCTCAGAAGAAAAAGTTAATAAATATAAACTATTACTAAAAGAAAATGATAGACTCTAATAACAAAAAACAACGTGAAGAATTTATTATTTATTGGGCAAATTATGTTAAAACTCACTCTGATAAAGAATGGAGTAGACAACAAAACATTTTAATTAATTCTATTTTAAAATCTGCTAAACAATTCTCTAGAGAAGAATATCTTAAACTGAAAGGCGAGTTCATTTCCTAGCAGAACTATAACTTTCTAAATCATAATCAATAATTCTTCTAGGAACAGACAATTTATCAATTTTCACGCCTGCTTGAGTAAAGAATTTTACTGCTAACGTATCATGAAAGTCTGAAAATATTACCACTCTTTTAATTCCTGCTGTTATCAAAGCTTTTGAACAGTTTGTACAAGACATATTAGTTATGTAAGCAGTAGCACCGTTAACAGAACTGCCCCGTTTAGCTGCTCTTATTAAAGCGTTCATTTCTGCATGAACAGTTCTTTGACAATGATTATCAACCACTAAACAACCAATCTCATCACAATGTCCTGCTCCTGGGATTGATCCATTATAACCTGTAGCTAAAACGTTTTTATCTTTTACTAATACGCATCCACAATGCATTCTTGGACATGTAGATCGTTCAGAAGCTAACATTGCTAATTTTAAGAAATATTCATCCCAACTAGGGCGATGATAAAACTGTTTGTTTAAGTCTGCAAGTACTTGATCAACTTTTTTATACAATTCTTCTTTAGTACTTTCATTTTTAATAACTATTTTAGCAGTTTGATGAACTTTTTTCAATTCTTTTTCATCAGGGTCATAACTTTCTTCAATTTTCTTTGTATCTAGAAACTGTTTAAACTTTTTTGAACTATCTTCCCGTGCTTTATTTTTCAACATTTCGTAACGTTTCTGTTTATCAGCGATAACAGCAATAAGAACAAATTGTGGGTGTCGTGACAACACTTTTACTTCTTGCATGTTTCTCAAAGAAGAGATTATATGCTTTTTATCAGCTGTTAATCTTGACTGAATTCTTTCGGCAAGTATTCCTGCTCCATACTTCTCTTTCAGTTTTATACCTACTTCAATTAAATTGTCTCTATTAGCTTTAACATTTCTTCTTCTAGCTTCTTTTTTAATTTCATCAGATAAGAAGTGTGCTTGAAACCCTTTATTTGTTAAATATTCTATAACTGTATCTTTACCAGAACCATACTTTCCAGTTATACCTATAATCATATTAAACTCTCTATTTATAAGTTAATTTAAAACTATTATGCAATTAGAAAACTACTTATGTAAAATAGTATTGTGTAATATCTATAATTGAGTTTAAATTATTTTTTGGGTGTAAATCCCACCAATACTTTATGTTTATAATAAGCATTGACAACTTTACCTTCAAGTTTACTTCCATGCGGAACTTCTAAAATATTATCCACTGATGATCTTAGTGACTTTCTGACGTGAATTGTTGCACTGCTTGATCCATCTCGAAAATTATATCGGTCCCATTCTGTATCATGGTCAGTACGTTCTATTGTTGCTTCCGAAGTTTGATAATTTTCCCCTATTTCATAATTACTTAGAAAACTTAAACTTCCTACTGCATAACCATCAGTTGCTGTTGATACCCATGTCATAGTAAACAAGAGAATTAAATAGATTATAAATTTATCTAGCCTAGTGTACTATTAACCCAATCATAAAACTTTTCAACGTCTTTTTTCAATTCTTCAACACTATTTTCGTTAATAATATAATAATCAGCCATGGCTATTGGTCCGCCTTTCTCAATGTTCTCTATTTCAGCAAAATCTCTACTTTTTGCTTGCTCTTGACTAGCAGGTCTATTTCTCATCTCTGCATCAACGTTAGTTCTTCCTGCTAATCTTGCATACCTAATTTTAGGTGCTGCTAACACAGCTACAACAATCATTCTGTCTTGATAATGTTCTCTAAGAATTTTGTATTCTGACCAACTATAAAGACCGTCAGCAACAACGTTACTTTGTTCTAACAGTTTATCAAATTTTGACAAGTTTAACGTAGCGTAAGCACCCATACCATGTTTTACACGTACTTCTTCACGAATCTTTTTTTCATTCTCTTCCGTAGGTTCTAAACCTTGTTCTTTAACAATGTCTAACGTTATTTGTCCAAACCTAATAAATTGAAAATTTTTCTTAACCAGTTCATCAGCAATAACACTTTTACCAGAACCGGTCATCCCTACGATACATATTATTTTGTTCATACTAATTAGAATTAACTTTTATTTATTAAATATTTCTATACTAAAGTTACTCTTCTTCCTCTTTCTTATCCTTATTGCCAAAGAAAGAATCCAGTTTTTTACAGCTCATTTGCGCCTTATAAGAAATTTTGTTCATAAAAACATCGATCACCCCTTTTTCCTAAACATCTATCGATAATATCTTAAATCTGAGTTTGTATATAAATACTACTGACTTCTAAAATATATTCTGTAAGCCGATACCACTTTGGAAATAATAAGTGGTTTTACTACTCGATGTTTATTCTTGGTATGTTTCTATTTTGACTTTTCAATACGGAAAAGAATTATTGTTTATTAACTGGTCCTTTATCAATCAAGTCAACAGTTTCATGACTTTCAATTGATCCATCTTCAACAGAAATTTTCAAATTAACAAATTTTAGTCTTTTGGTTATGTAAGTAAAGTTCCAGAAAGTTTTATCTTTAATTGTTTGTAATATCAAGAATCCGTCACCAATAATTTCTTGCGGAAAATATTTTGGAAAGTTTTCTTTAAATATTTCAATAGATTTTTCAACATTAATTTTAACTTCATCTAATTTTAAACCTTCAACCTTATCTGTTTCTTTCTTAAAAACATCGTCTTCAGGTTTAATCAAAAACTGATCGTTTTGTTCCAAAAACACAGAAATTTTTTTAGTATTAGTATCATAATACCCAATTTCCCAACTAGATTTAGAATTAAACTTATTATCAAGCTGGCAAAAAAAATGTGTAAGAAAACTTTCAGGATGACTTTTTATCCATTGTTGATGAATTGAATCTTTTTCAAGCTTTTCTAAAAGTTCTTTTGGCGGAACTAACATTATGCATATTCTCTCCACGTGTGTTCACATTTAGTACATCTAAAGAATCTTGTTTCTGGTTCATCAGCTGATCGTGTTTGTTGAGTCCAATAAAAAGCAATACCATTACCACACTTATCACATTTAATTCTTATCTTTGGTAAGATATCAAGTTTTTCAATAACTTCAACTATTTTACCTTCTTCAGCTATTTCTTTTAGTTCGGTACTTTCTTGTTCTTCAGAATTTTTGGTAAACCCGCAACTACAATAAAGTATTTTTTTCCCGCCTTTAACTTTGGGACGTAAAATTGAACCACATTTTGGACAAAACATTGTATTTTTCACCTATAATTTAAGATTTAGATAGTATTTGATGACTCCTTTATATATTTTGTTGAAATTAAACATTTAATTAATCAATAATTTTAGTTTTACTTAATTTCCAAAATGCTTGGAAATATTCTTTGAAAGAATCTGCAACTTTCTGGTTTACAATTTCTATGGCCATCTCTTCATCACTTGGTAAACCAATTGCAGTGGTATCTTTGTAAACCATAATCCACGCAGGAGTTTTGATTGGGATGGACATATATCTTGCTTCACAACCTTTTTGTTTATTTCTCTTTTCTAAATGTTTTTTGTCTGTTCCTTGATTAAATAATAATTTACAATTAATTCCTGCTTTAATTCTTCTTAAGTGCATCCTATCCCAATATATAACATATTTTTCTTCTTGTAAAGATGGAATTCCAATATAAACATATTCTTCTCCCTTTTTTAGTCTTGAGAAAAGATGTTGATGGACTGTCTGGATTCCTTTAAAACCTGTGAAAATTTGAGCCATCTTCTCCGTTTTTTCCATCTTTTGCTGCAATTCTAATTGTGGTAAAATTTTATCAAATTCTTGCTTTTGTTTTTGGAATTCTTTCTCTTTTTTTTCTAAATAATCTTGAATTTTAGAAGGTTCTGCCGCTTGAAAATATTTTGTTTTTTCTTTAATAATAAATGAAACTAACCCTTTTTCCATCAGTTTTTCTAAAATTTCATACACTTTAGATCTAGATACTCTTGACTTATGTGTCAAAGGTCCTGCAGTGGTAGATCCCAGTTTAAGTAAAGCTAAGTAAACCTTTGTTTCTCCATCTGTAAATCCAATCTGTTTGAAAATTTCTTTGTTCATATGAGTTATATTGTTTATTTTTATATAAATCTTTCTAATTGTAGCCCCGTAGGGGAGAGACAATGTTTAAGTAGTGGTTAGTCATTACTAATATGTGGTAAAAGAAATTACCTGGAGGATAAATAAAAATGACAGAAAAAAAAATACCTAACATTATATTTTACGAAGGATGTGATGAAGATGATAATGTAACAGTTTTAGATTTACCCGCAACAGAAGAAGTAGAAGGTTCATTTGTTGTAACGAGAATTGGAGGGGAACCATCCATAATTGCACATGAAGGACTTAGAAGACACACCTATGTTCTTGGAGACACCGGATGGACTTTAATTAATGGTTATGGGGCTTCAGGTGAAGAAGTAGGAAACTTACTCCCTCGTCCAGAAATTTATGGGGGAGGACAATTTAAGTTTACTCCAGAAGAACTTTACTTTTGTGGAGAGAGTATGGAGTTTGGTAAATACAATCCAGAACAAGTAAGAGAAATTGTTGACAAATACAATTCTATGAATGAATTGGAATTGAAAGTTAGAACAGAGTAAGATTATGGAGGATAAATAAAAATGTCATTAGTAAGATTAGATATAGAAGCTTGTAAAGATGAAAATGAACTTCCTACAGAAAACATTCCTGTATTAATGCAATACTTAAATGGAACAATCAATCAAGCAAAAGCATATGTTCAAGTGAGGGAATCTACTGGAATTAGAAAGCATCTCATGTTTGGAGAATTTGTTGCTTACGATTCAATTAGAGATTGTGTTCAATGTTTGATAGGCAGAGAAGACATTACTACATCTCAAAAGACTGAATTAGAAAGTATTGCTGATTTTTGGGCAGGAAAAGAGGAAATTTTGAAAGAAGGTTTTTATGATGGAAGACCAAATCCAACAAATGAATAATTTTTCTTTTTTTATTCCAAACAACCAATTTCATTAACGATACTTTAATAAAGCCCCCTCATTTAATATTATTATGGCAAAATTGAAGTTTAAGAAGAAATGTAAGTATTGCAAACTAGAATGGGTTTTAGCGGAAGCGAAAATGCCGATAATTTGTGACAAATGTAAAAGAAAGTTCGCTAGAGCAGATAAAGAAAAAGATTAAATTAAAATTAGAGGTTTTACAAGATGAAAGATATCCTTGTTAATCAGTCTGTAGCAATTTTATGTGATGGAAACAATATTGAACGTAGTATCCACGAGGTTTCTAAAAACACTAGTGCTATGATAAATTTTGATAAACTTATTTCTAAACTGTTAAAAACCAGAGGTTTGAACAGGTTAATCTATTTTAGAGAAGGTAAAAATATTTCTTCAAAATTGGCTGAAAGGTTACATGAACATTATTATGGTTCTGTTGTACCTTGTCATAAGTCTGCAGATATTCCTTTATCAATTAAAGCTACTCAGTTAGCTAGTAAAGTTGATACTATCATTATCATGAGCGGTGATTCTGATTACGTAGAGTTAGTGAGACATCTTAAAAGTGAAGGTGTTAGGGTAGAGATTGCTGCTGTTAAGGAAACAACTGCCAGAATATTAGTAGAGGAAGCTGACCATTTTCATGCAATTACAAAAGATGATTGGTTCATTTTTACTGCAAAAAAAGTAATTAAGAAAAGAGTTCCTCATACTCAAACAAAATGAAAACTTTAACTTGGTTGCCTAGAATTCTAGTAATGATTTACATTTTGTTTATTAGTATGTTTGCTTTAGATTCTTTTGCAGATGGTTTATCTTGGTTATCTTTATTAGGTTTTTTAATACATCTAATCCCTTCATTTGTTTTAGTAGGAATTTTAATACTTTCTTGGAAATATAAATTAGCTGGTGGGATAACATTTATTGTATTGTCAATAATTTTTACAATATTTTTTAACACTTACAAAGATATTATTGTATTTTTGTTAATTTCTTTACCATTGTTAGTTATCGGTACTTTATTCATTGTTGATTCTAAAGTTAAATGATAAACCAAAAGATTTAAATAATAAATGGTATCTATAGGTACCAAGATGAATCAACAAATAAATTTAAGATTGCCTAGTAAGTTGTTAAGCAACGCTTCGGTTTATGCTAAAAAAAATGGATTTACTAACCTACAAGAACTAATTAAAGAAACTTTAAGGGAAAAAATATTTCCAGAGACAACAATTTCTAAGAAAGAATTGTTTTTAGTAAAAAAATTACTTAAAGCAACTGATGAGAAAGGATTATGGAAATCTGAAGGGGAACTGTTTAAAGGTTAGGATACTAAAAGCAAACTTTTTATAGTTCTCAGTTTTAGTTATTATTATGGAGATTGAATGGATAGGTGCGATTGCTGTACTAGTAGGTATAATATTTTGGATAGCTCATTCTCATCATAAGCGTCGTTTTAATAAAAATGTTAGTTCTGTTTTTAAAACAACTAAACAAAAAGCTAGGGAAGAAGCTAGAAGAAGAGAGCATCCATTTGAAACCCCTGAAACAGAGTTTAGAGAACGATCAGAAGAAGCTGCTACTGGTAGAGAACTGTTAAGTGATGTTAAAGATAAGTATACTAAGATTAAAACTGTGTTTGATTCTTTATTAGCTATTGAACAAGAAATTGAAAGAGTACTAAGAACTGTTAGGGAAAGAAGTATTCATCAGAGTTATGTTCAATTAAAAGATTTAGTTAGAAGGTATAAAGAAGTTGCTAAAAAGATTAATGATAAGATTGATCAAGTTTCTGAAAGGTTAACTAATGAACTTAATTCATTAAACTTATTTGAACGTGAAAAAGTATCTATTCAAGAGGAGATTGATAGAATTAAAAAGATTAAGGAAGAGAACATAGTTAGGTTAAATGTATAGTGTAAAGTATATTTTACAGAATAGATAGTTTTTTAAGGGAAAAAAGATTGGTTAGAATGTATGGGTAAACAAAGTATTGAAGAATTACACCGCGAGGTTGAAAAATTAATTTCTAAAGGTTATGCTGTTTCTGACAGTTTAAATCACAAGTTGAAAAAGATTGTGAGTGAATGGGTGAGTGAATATAAAGAAGACTTAGATAGTTTCAATGCTTTCAATAAACATATTGGTGAAGAGATAACACAACTAGTTACTTTGGTGAGAATAGCAGCAGGATTGCATGTGGATATACACCAAAAAGTGGGAGATGCTTCTGCAGAAGATAGCATGTTGTCTCTGTCTGAGTTAAAAAAAGAATTAGAGAAAATAAAAACCTTGGGAGTAGATAATAAAAAAAGCGCAGTAGGAGCAATTGCAAAGGCAGAAATAATAATTACCAAGATTGATGAGATGGTTACATATTTGAGTCAGCATGAAAATAAAGAGAATTTTATCCATGAAGAAGAAAGAGAAGTATTTGAGTATGCAAAAGCAATTAAAGAATTAGTTAAAATGTTGAAAGAAAGAATAAAAAAGGAAAGTGAATAATTATAATGGCAGGAATTTATACCAAAGGTAATGTAAGGGAATTGTACAAGATTATAAGTAGATCAGGAGTAATTAAAGATAATGTTAATGATGTAATCAAAAGCGAAAAAAGATTATTGGTTGAAATATCAAAAGATTTTAAATCAGTAAATAATTTGAATGACATTATTGAAGAATTGGCTAGTAAATTTAAGGAATTAGCAGAAACAGAAAGATTAATTAAAGGAATTTACGCTAGATTAAAAGAAGTAACGCACAAAGATAACTTGGATATTTCAGTAATAGAAAAAGCGAATGAAGCAATAAAAATTATTGATGGCAGTAAAGAGGAATTAGCTATAGAAATGAAAAAGTGTGAAAATATGTTGAGAATTTGCGAAAAAATTGAAGAGATTATAAAACGACATAGTAAAAGTAAGAAAAGTTCAGAAGATGCAATTGATCATCTTAAAGATCTTAAAACTATGGTTGAGGATATAAGAGATAGGTTAGGTGCATATTATAAAATTAAAACTAAAGGGCAAGCTTAAACACAAAACCTTTATAAACTACATACACAATTTCTAAGTAAAATGGAATATAAAGTAATTGAAGAGACAAAAACCAAGCTAATCTTTGAATTAGAAGGAGAAACACACACATTCTGTAACGCTCTTAAAGATCAATTAACCAAAATTAAAGGAGTTACTATAGCTACCTATAAAATTGATCATCCATTGGTTGGAAAACCTAAGTTTCAAATAGAAACTAAAGGGATTGAACCTAAGAAAGCTTTGAAAGAAGCTTTGAAAAATCTTAAGAAAGATTTAACAGACTTTCAAAAAGAAGTAACTAAGTTGTAAAGTTTTATATATTACTTCTACTTATTAATTATAAAATGGAATTAACAATTATATTAGAAGTGCAAGAGGAAGGAGGATATACAGTTTACGTTCCTTCTTTACCAGGATGTATTTCTCAAGGAGACACTAGAGAAGAAGCTATTACAAATATTAAAGAAGCTATTGAATTATACTTAGAATCAGATACAAATGAACTAATTGAATTTTCTGGAGAACAAATTAAGGTAAAAGTATAATGAAAATGCCTTTAATTTCTGGACTTGATGTTATTAAAAGATTAAAAAAGTTTGGGTTTATAGCTACCAGACAGAAAGGTTCTCATGTAAGATTAGAAAAATATGATGGAGAAAAAACTATTAAAATTACTGTCCCATTACATTCAGAGGTTAAAAAGGGAACATTAAACAGGATAATCAAAGATGCCAATTTAACTTTAGAATTGTTTGAAAGTAAGAAATAAATTGGACTTTAAACGTTCTCCCAAATTTTATCTTCATCATTATCCCATAATTCTGTCATTTTCAGTTTTTGAAAAGTGATTAAACCCATAAGTTCAATATAATTTTTAGAAAATAAAAAACTTTCTGTCAATAATCTTTTTAAACTTCTAATTTCTCAACAGTATTTATGTTAGATAAAGGTACTTGTTTAAGGTTCTATAAAAGAAAAGATGTACAAGATGCAATCATAGAACATGCACAAAATAAAGAAGTAGGAGTAAGATTTAACAACTATTTTGGCAAAAGACCAGACATTTTAATGTATCCGCAAGAAGTGTTAGAATTTGCTTTAAGAGGAGCAACATCTTTTCATTGTAGTGAAGAATTATGGGAAAATCCGTTAGAACTATCAAGCGATTTAAGCAAGAAAGAACTTGACCAGTTAAGAACTGGCTGGGACTTAATTTTGGATATTGACTGTCCTGACTGGGAATTTTCTAAGATTACTACTCATCTGTTCATCAAAGTGTTGAAAGATAACGGTGTTAAAGAAATTTCAGTAAAATTTTCTGGTAATAAAGGTTTTCATATCGGTGTACCGTTTGAAGCTTTCCCGGAAGAAGTTCCAGGTAAAAGAACTAAACATTTTTTTCCTGAAGGACCGAAAAAGATTTCTCAGTACTTATTAAACATGATTACAATGAATTATACCAGAAACGATAATAATAAACTTATCGTGGACAATAAATTTTCTTATTCAATGGAACAATTGAAAGAAAAGTTTGGTGAACAAAAGTTTATCATCAATAAATGTAAAAAATGTAATAAAGAAGTAAAATTAAAGCAAGAACAAGTTAACGAGTTTATTTGTTCTAATTGTGAAAATAGAACTACCGGTGAAGAAGACTTTCTTAAATGTGATAAATGTAACATTTTAATGAAAAAGATGGACATTAACCGTACAATCTGTAAATGTGGTTCAAATGATTATATTTCGCAGTTTAATCCATTATCAATCATTGAAGTGGATACAATATTAATTTCTTCTCGGCACATGTACAGGATGCCTTATTCACTTCATGAAAAGTCAGGGTTAGCAAGCATACCACTTGATCCAAACAAAGTAATGGAATTTGAGAAAGAAGATGCACATCCAGACAAATGTGTTATTTCTAAATTTAAATTTTTGGAACGTGGTAATGCTGTTACCAGTGCACGTAACTTGTTGATAAGTGCACTAGATTTTGAAGTTAAAATTGAGGAGGATCATCAAAAACAAGATGAGTATGAAGAATTAAAAATTGAAAATCCTATTATTGAAGATTTTTTTCCACCGTGCATGAAACTGTTGTTGAAAGGTATTGTTGACGGTAAAAAAAGAGCAGTTTTTGCTTTAATGAACTTTTTGGGTAAAATTGGTTGGAACAAAAACGAAATTGAAACATATTTATTAAAATGGAACAAAGAAAAAAATCATGATCCGTTACGAGAAAATTATATCAAATCACAGTTAAGATATTTCAAAGCTAATGAAAAATTGCCTCCTAATTGTAATAATGAAGCATATTACAAAGATTTAGGTGTCTGTCAACCTGATAGTTTGTGTAATAGAATTAAAAATCCTGCTAATTATACCATCATTAGATGGAAAAGACATCTTGAAGACAAAGCTAAAGAAAAGCCTAAAAAGAAAGAAAAAGAGAAAAAAGAAGTTGAAGATAAAAAAGATTAAAGTTTTGTAAATTCAACTATCCTATCCATATTGTAATGTGGAAGAAGAAATCCATTTTTATAATATCTATCACTAGCGACTCTGCCAATAAAAATCTGTTCTGATGTTAAAGAAGTAGGATATCTCTCATGATTTACCATAACTTCAGTTTCAATCATTCCATTTGGTGCTGCTAAATCTTTAACACCATAAGTGCCACTACAGGGGTCACAAATTAAAGCTTTGCCTCCCGGGGATAACCATTTTTTGTAATTTTCAACAATTTGGGTACATCGAGTGATGCATCTTCTTTCTACTTCCTTAGGTGTTGCGTTTGGATCGCGTCTTTTAAATGGATTTATCATTGCCCAATTGATAGTCCCATGATCCCAGATTAATCCAAATTTTTCTTCTTCTAAATCTGTTCTAGCAACATCATCAGTTATGAAATTGACTTTAGTACCTGTAACTTTAGAAATTGCTTGGAGATAATGACTCACTCCATGAGGATTATAATGACAACCAGCATTACAACTTTTTGGCAAATCAATTACCACTATCTCACTTTTTGATTTTTCTGCGAACCAAAGTATGGCAATGTCCATTGGTAAACACACGGAATTATTATATGCGCTAGGAACAATTCCTGGACCTACTGCTAAGATTGGTCTACTAGGATCTAAGACATCCTCTAAATAGTCCGAAATTTCAGTATAATGTATACTCATTTTTTACCTAAAACACCTAAGAACCTAATTAATTCTGAAACAATTTACCCTATTTATAAAAGTTACCTTACCAAAAAATAATTAAATGAAAAGATTATTATTTGTATTATGACTAAAAAAGAGTGTATATTAGTGTTAGGAGCACATTCTGACGATTTTGTTATTGGAGCGGGTGGAACGATAGCTAAATATGCTCAAGAAGGTAAAAAAATAGTTTCAGTAGTATTTTCTTACGGAGAAAAATCTCACCCCTGGTTAAAAGAGAACGTTGTCCAAAAGTTTAGAGCAAAAGAAGCTTTTGCTGCTAGTGAACTGTTAAACTGTAAAACAGTATTCTTTGATTTGAAAGAAGGACATTTTTATGAAGAGTATAAAGAAAAAGGGTTAGAAAAAGATTTGTTGAAGATAATTAAGAAAGAAAAACCAAATAAGATTTTTACTCATAGTAACGAAGATCCTCATCCAGACCATAAAGCGATCTATAAAATTGTATTAGAATTGTATGATAAAGCTAATTATAAACCTGAATTGTATACTTATTCAGTATGGAACCCAATCTCATTAAAAACCAAGTTTCCTGCATTATATGTTGATATTAGAAAAACATTTTCAACAAAGTTGCAAGCGTTAAGAACATTCAAAAGTCAACAGATTCATATCTCTTATCCAGTAGCTTTACTTTTTTTTAGAGCTATTAAAAATGGAATTAAAACTAGATCATTATTTGGGGAGAAATTTTACAGAATAAAATGAATCATAAACCAAAATTATTGATTGCAGTGGACACTTATTATCCAAAGATAGATGGTACTTTAAAATTTGTTGAAGAGTTTGTTAAACGTGTTAAAAATGATTTTGATTATAAATTACTTGTACCCAACTATCAAAATAAAAAAGATAATTCTAAAATAACTTACTTAAAAATTTCTAGGTTTATCAAATCTTCTGGGTACACTTCAGTAAAAGTTTTTTCTTTCAGTAATTTAAGAAAAATAAAAAATTCTGTTAAGGAAGCAGAACTGGTTTTTGTACAAGGGCCAGCAGTGTTAAGCACGTTAACAATATTTTGGAGCAGGTGGTTCAAGAAAAAGTGTGTTTATTATCTTCATGTTAATTTATGGGAATTTTTCAAAAGTTTTTTAGTAACTCCAATAACAAAAGTGATGTATAAAATTGCTAAACCGTTGTTAAAAATATCATTAAACTTATGTTCATTAGTACTTATACCTTATCAAGAACTGAAAAGTGAAATTAAGCACAGAGGTATAAGAACAAAAATTCAAGTAGCTCGGTTAGGAGTAGATATTGACAAGTTTTCTCCAGTAAAAGATAAAGCTCAGGCAAAAAAGAAGATTGGACTGGCGGGAAAAACTGTTATTGGTTATGTTGGTAGGGTTTCAAACGAAAAAAATGTTAACATTTTATTAGAAGCTTTCAAAAAGTTAGAAAATCAGTCAGAGATGGCATTATTAATGGTGGGAGACGGACCAGAAAATCAAGTTAAAATCTTTAAAGATACAAACAATTGTAAAGTAACTGGGTTTGTTAACAATGTTCAAGATTATTTGAAAGCAACGGATATTTTTGTAATGCCCAGTTTAACAGAAACAACTTCTCTAGCAACTTTAGAAGCGATGTCTTGTGGTTTACCGGTTATCGTTACTAAAGTTGGTTTTATGAAAAATTATATTGTAAAAGATCATAATGGAATCTTTTTTCCAAAAAATAGTAGTACTATGTTGGCTGCAAAACTGGAAAAGTTTATCAGAGAAGAAGAGTTGAGAGAAACATTAGGCAGAAATGCTCGTAAAACTATTGCATACTCATTCTCGTGGGAAAGGTCTATTAATAAAATCAAAAGAATTTTAATGGAAGTTTATTATAAGTAAAGAGAAAAGTATTTAATAGAATTTGGATTATTAATTCTAATGGGGATTTATTCAACAAGACCAATTAAAGAAATTGATAGAGAAGAGTTTAAATCTCTAATTAAAGGAAAAAAAGTAATTATCTCTCCTCATGCAATCTGGCATTTAAGCAATCAACAGAGAAAAGTTTTTAATGTAGAAGAGCTTGTAAGCATGATAGAGAAAGAAAACCCTCGTAAAGTACATCTTCAAGAAAATGGGAGATATGCTGCTTACTATCGCAAAAGTGATGGTTACAGAAAGTTAATATTTGAAATAAAAAAGGATAAAACAATAGTGGTTACGTTTGTTGATATGACTGAAATTCCAAAATATAAATTATAAAATGACTGGAAAACATCTTGATGGAACTGGAAAAGGAGAATTTTTATATGATTTTAATAGTGATATTTTAATGTTTAAGATTAAAGATAGGAATTATAAAATTTCAGCTGAATTTCAAAACTTTGTTGCAGATGTTGACACAGAAGGTTTTGTAACAGGAATTAGGGTTTTTGATGCTTCTAAAGTTTTTGGAGTTGATAAATATACATTAAGACATATTATTAAGTGGCGTTTTGACACGCTTGTGGAAAATGGCATGATTACAATTAGGTTGTCATTTGTTGGACAAGTAAGAAACAAAGAAGTTCCTGTTGAAAATTTCACTCAGCAATTAACATCTTCATTAAATGGTCATGATTTGATCGATTCTTCTGTTGAGTGTGTAGAAGCTTAAAAAGAAATCATTAAGTTTGATTCTTCTATTTTAATTCAATAAATACCTATATTTACGCTTAAGTGTATATATCTATATATGGTATAGACGAAACCTTTAAAAACCATCCCCAAAAAGAGAGATAAAATGACAAATTATCAAGATGAAGGGGAAAAAGACGCTAATGAAGAACAACTCTTAGAAGGAGGAGCACTTTCAGGCGAGGAAGAAGGTTTTATTAAAGGTTATTCTCAGGATGAAGAAATTGAAGAATGTGCAGAGTGTGGTGCAGCAATTGATGAAGAAAAGAAAGTAGTCAGTAAAATTAAAGATGAAGAGTATCACTTTTGTTCAAAAGAATGTGCTAAAGAGTTTGTAGAAAGTACAAGTAATGATTAATTATTTTTCTTATTATCTTTTTTTTAAGCAGCTTTTTGAAGTTCTTCTCTCTGTTCAGCAACATTAGCTAACTTTTCATACTTATTTTGTAAATCTTTATTTCCTTCCCGAGCATAATGATCAGCTCTTTCTTGAAAGTATTCCTTAATGAAACCTTCTGCACCAGATTCAGTATTAATTCCAGCTACGTGAGCATGTTCATGTGCTAACACATACTCCATCGCGGAATTTTCATCTAATCCAGAACTTTCTGCAAAATCTTTGATTCGATCTTCAAAACTTAGTCCCTCATAATTGCTTAAAAAAATTCCTTCTCTACCATTATGTACAATGGCAGCTACCACTTTTTCCCCTAAATCACCAGCACCTACTGCTTTAATATTCATTAATCTTCTACCTCTTTTAGAAACATAGTTAAAAAAATCTTGTCCTTCTTCAGAACTACAATAATCATTAACTATCTCTTGAGTTCTAATTGCTTCATTTGTATGTTCTTGAGGAGAACTGCTTCCATATAATTGAACTTCACCGTAATTAGAAGTTTCATCAACAACTGCAGCACCCATTGGGTTAACAACATAATCAGATAACTCTCTTCTATTTCTAAATTCAGTAAAATCGATTACATTGTGAGACATATTTCCTGGCATCACTTAACATAAGTAAAATTAGTTTAAAAAATTAATTAAAAAAAGTGTGACAAATTAATCATTCAGCTTCATTATGATCTCTGTAAGTTTGTTTAGCTAATTGTGTGTAAAGACTTAGTACTTCATTAGGGTCATGCATTTTTTTGGTATCAAATCTCTTTTTACTTAGATGATATTTTTCAACTATGTTATCTATTGCACCTTTTATCGCTTCTGTATGTTCAGGATCGTCAAGTCCTTTACTAGCTAACAAACCTTTTTTTAACTTATCTGTATGATATGTCAATGGTCTTTTCAATAATTCTTCTATAGATTGAGGGGTGATTTCATTATCTTCGTCATGTTGACCAAAAGTTTTTTTAAGACCTTGACGATCTAATTCAGGGACATAAGCAGAAACAACACCATCAGTGTAGGAATTTCCATTAGGATCTTTAGCACTTTTCAATTTGTCATAGGTCTTTTCATCAATACCAAATACTCTTCTGTGAATATGATATCCCATAGCGTCAAAAATATCGTCACCTAGTTCTTCCCCTTCTTCTTTGGTAAATTTAGTTTTAAAATGTACAACTCCTTCACTATCTTTATAACGAGAATGTTTCAAAAACACATCAGTCATTGCAGGACCAATTTGATTAATGTACTGTTTATGTTCAATATCAGCTAAATCTTTAGAAATTTCTTCAAAATCTATTTTTTTCTCATCATCCTTCTTTTTTTTAGCCATAATAAAAGAATAAAATCAAAAGCAGTATATATAATTTTCTAAAGTTTAGAATAAGAATTAAAAAAAAGATTAAAAATGGGACTAGCTTTCATCAACTTGATCTTCATCACTAACTAAACCTAATCTAACATTTTCTCTAGCTTTCATAACATGTTGAAGATATGCTTGTCTCAACTCATTAACATCAGTTAAATCTCCGAATGGTATAGTACTATCACGAGAATTAAAACCATAGTTTTCTCTTAAGTTTCTGATTCCAGATTTTAATGCTTCTTTATCATCTCCTAGCTCTTTAGCAAGTTCATTAGATAAAATTCTCTGATCATAAGAACTAACAATTGCTAATTGAATTATAGTATTAGGATCTGTAGTAGTACCATCTCTTAATTGCAGGCCATCTGTTAACATTCTTTCTATGCCTGTAGTAGGAACATAACTCTCAACAACTACACTTAGGATACTATTTCCAAAAGGGTCTGTTTTTCCTTCAAGATTTTCAACTTGATCAGAAGTCATTCCAAATTGTCTTCTAGCAACATGATAAGTTGCTTCATCAGCCATAGCGGGAGCAGCTTCAGTTGCTTTAGATAAATCATATCTTCTTACTCCATCATCATCTGTGTAAAGCATCGCCTCATTAACAGCAGATTTCATACTACACTCTAATGAAAAAGCGTCAAACGTTTCACTCGCTTCTACTAATCTATCGTTCAAAGCATTAAAATTATATTCTTGTTCATCTGGCATTTTTTATCATTATCTCCTATTTGCAACTATTTACTACTATTAAATGAAATTAATATATAAACATTTCGGTTATTTTAACCATTTAACTTGACTAAAATGTCACACCTCCTGTAAAAAGAATTATAACTGTACAAAGTATATTTTAGATTACATAATTTAAATGTCTCAATAGATTGAAAATTATAACCGGAGGAAAATATGGCAAAGAAAAAAACGACTAAAACAATTAAACCTAAGAAAATTACTACTGCAAAAAAAGATGATAATCAACCAGGTATGCCTAAGCTACCACCAGAACTGGAACAAAAACTAAAAAGCTTGAAAGCTAAACTAGACAAGTTTAAAGATAAAATATTAGACAAATTTGGCGATTATATTGTTGGAATTACATTAATGCCACCAGAGAAACAAAAAGAAGATGGCAAAAAAGATGAGAAGAAAGAGAAAGATGATCAAAAAATAAATATTCTTGTTTTAGTAGATGATACAACTTCTAAAAAGATGACTAAAGATGAACTTCACCATAAATTCTCTTCTATCATCAAAAAGATGGCTGAAGAAACTGATAAAGATATTGTTACTCAAGCAGTATTGTTAACAGATTTATGGCAAAACTCTTATGATGGGAAATATGATTTAAACAGACTAATTTCTTTATCTGCGCCTATTTACGATACGGGAATGTTAGCGGCAGTTAAAATTTCTGAAGTACACAAAACTATGGTTCTAAAGAAATTTGATAAATATATTTTAAGTTATGTTCTAGCTGGATCATTAGTACAAGGAAGAGCTACAGCAACTTCAGATATTGATGTTTGGATCGTTATTGACGATACAGACGTTAAAAAAATGACCCGTGTAGAGTTACGTGATAAGTTAAGAGCTATCATTATCGGTATGGGAATGGAAGCTGGCGAAGCTACAGGAATAAAAAATAAGTTAAACATTCAAGTTTACATTTTAACAGATTTCTGGGACAACTTAAAAGAAGCTAACCCAATCATCTTTACGTTGTTAAGAGACGGTGTACCATTCTATGATCGAGGTATATTTATGCCTTGGAAACAGTTGTTAAGAATGGGACGTATCAAGCCTAGTAGAGAAGCTATTGATTTGTTTATGAGTACTGGTGAACAAAGTATTAAACGAGTTAAAACTACTCTTAAAAATATGGGTATGGAAGATACGTTTTATGCAATCTTAACACCTAGTCAAGCTGCATTAATGTTGTACGGACTTCCACCACCAACACCTAAAGAAACTCCTGACGTTTTAGAAGAAATCTTTGTTAAGAAAGAAAAACTTTTAGAGAAAGAGTACATTGATATTTTACGTAACAATGTTGAAGTTCGTAAAAATATTGAGCATGGTACTAAGAAAGAGCTTACGGGTACGGAACTTGATAAATTAGTTAATGATGGTGAAAAATTCTTGAAAAGGATTAACAAACTGTTCAAACAAATTGAAGAGATTCATGATAAGAAAAATGTTGTCTTGTTATATGATGAAATCGTAACCATCATTAGGGACGTGCTTAAAGAAGAAGGTATTGAAAAAGCACAGGATGAAGAAATTATCAAATTGTTTGAAGACGAACTAATCTCTACTGGGAAAGTTCCGGCAAGATATTTACGTGATTTAAATGAAATTGTTGAAGCTAAAAACAAAAATGATCAAAAGAAACTTACTAAAGCTGACATTGATAAAGCTCGTAAAGGTAGTGCAGGACTAATTAGATTTTTGGTTGAGTATCTTCAAAGAAAACGTGGAAAAGAACTTGAACGTGCTAAAATCAAAGTTAAACATGGAGAAAAGTATGGTGAAGTAATTTTACTTGATGACTTTGCCTTCGTTATCCATGACATCGACGCTAAAGATAAGCATATTGAAATGGGTAAGCTTAGTGAAGATGGCAGTTTAGGACCGTTGAAAGAGTCTACCATTGAAGAGTTTGAGAAACATCTAGTTAAAGCAAAGATGCCTAAGAAAGCGTTCATCAAAGATGCAATCTTTGAAGATTTGAAGAATGTTTTTGGTAGAGATGTAGAAGTTTTAATACATTATTAATTTTATTTTTTTAATTTATTCTATTCTAATAGCTTTTCCTTTTACTAAAGCGTCCGTTACTTTTTCTCTAGCAGAAAATAAAGAATATTAAATTTGTGAATATTAATTACATAATGAAATTTGATGTAAATCTTTTAGCAAATAAATCCTATGAGGGTTGTGTTCTCCCCTTTTATTTTTTTTAGGCTCAAAATATTCTATCCTTCTTCTTTTTTGTAAAGTTTTAAATTCTTCGGCACTGCAAATTCCTGTGTTTGTAAGATAATCCTCAGCAGTTTTTCTTAAATAAACAAAATCATGACCATTAATTAATTCTAATGGTTCTGTACCATTAAACAATCTGTATTCTAAAGTAGGCAAACCCTCTTCATCTCTTTCACCATCAACTCTTTCATAAAGAAGGTTTCCATCAGAGACAAGTCTTGGAGCATGTTCAATAATAGTTAACCTGCCTGCTAAAGTTCTTTTTCTATTAGGAGTAAATTCTTTACCATTAAAATCGCAAATCACTAGTCTATTTGTTTCTTCAATTTTTTGTAAAGTTGCATAATGGCTCACTGCAAGATGGGCTGCTATCTTTACCACATCAACACTTGTTTCTTTACTTTTCTTACCAGGTACATAATCAAGTAGAAAAGGATCCGCTGAATCTTTAATTATAGACATTTAATATTGAAAAATAAAATAGTTTATATTAATTGTTGTCTTTAGATATAACATAAAACAGTTCATTACTGAACTCTAACAATTGATAAGAATAACCTAATCGTTTAGACATTAATTCTATCCAACCCCTACGAGGATGGTTCATTTTTTTACCGCTCATTGTTAACGTAGCAAAACTTATTACAACATGTTTAGCAGGAATAGATTTAATCAATTCTTCACTAGTTTTATGACCTTTACCTCTGTCCAAAACATCAGTCATTTTAAACAAAAAAGATAAATCTGCAGAGGGTAAACGTTTAACCTTATCAAAATCTAACAAATTTAATATCTCTGCTTTTCCATCCAAATTAATACTTTTAAAATATTGGTTAATTAAACTAATTTCTTCTTTACTTAAATCATAAGCATAATAATTCAATTTAGACAATTTCATATGTTGAAAAGAGAAAGGATTAATTCCACAACCTAAATCAAGTAAAGTTTTAGGTTTACCAGTAATTTGAAATATTTTCTGATACAATTGTGGATAAAATAAAATTCTTTCTTTTGTCGAAGAGTGAACTGATAAAATTTGATCAATCTTTTTTTCAGATAACAGTTTTTTAATCTCTGCCAAATTTTCTTTTGTACGAAATAATCCATAAACTCTTCTTAACTTGGCACGAACATCTTTAATAATGGTTTTATACACAGCAGAACGAGGATTAAAATCAACTTTAACATCTTTGGTAAACAATTTGTCTAACTGTTCTTTAACAAACTTGTCAGAGATCTCTCTCAATTCTTTTTTTTTCTTAATATCTCTGATTAATTGCTTAATATTCTCTTTCTCAACTGTCATTAACACCAAGAAGTTTGACTAAATATAAAAAGCTTTTTAAACAATAAATGAAACTGTTAAGTATTATAATGAAAGCAAATTTAAAAAATGCCTGGAATTTTTTTTGGCACAGTGATTCAGTTTGGAGTTGGATTGCTAACATTATAGTTGCTTTTTTATTAATCAGATTTATTATTTATCCAATTTTAGGATTAGTTTTAGGTACAGGATTTCCAATTGTAGCAGTAATTTCTGAAAGTATGGAACATGGAACCTCGCCAGTATGTATCGAGAAAGAAAATGGATTATGTATAAAATATTCTGACCAATATTATCAATTGTGTGGAGACCAGTTTACTGACTTTAAAAATTCATTTAACAACTACTGGGAAATTTGCGGAGAGTGGTATGAAAATAACCAGATAAGTAAAGAACAGTTCCAAAATTTTCCTTTTAAAAGTGGGTTTGATAAAGGTGATGTGATCATACTTTGGCGTGCTAACTCTAAAAACTTAGAAACTGGAGACATTTTAGTTTTCCAAGGAAAAGCACCACAACCGATCATCCATAGAGTGGTAAAAATTTGGCAAGAAGATGAAAAATATTTTTACCAAACTAAAGGTGATCATAATCCGGATAGCTATCCAGAAATATTAGAAGATAAAATTGGAGAAGAAAGAGTTTTGGGTAAAGGTTTGTTTAAAATACCTTATTTAGGTTGGATAAAAATTCTTTTTGTTGACGCTGTTAGGCCGTTAGGAATAGTTATTGAAAGATAAGTCTATATTTAAAAAATAGTTATTTTCAAAGTTAATATGTTAACCTCTATTTAAATCAATCTGTTATAATATTAAAGTACTAAGAAAAATATCAAATTATAACTCTAAAATATTAAATTATTAATTTAAAATAATATAAAATTATAATTGCACTTAACAATTATTTAGTTATTTTTACTTAATATACTCTTCAAATATACTCTTTTTTACTCTTATATAAAATAAGAATATTTATAAACAAATAAAAATTACTATATACTATGAAAAGGGGTGTGGGATCAGTAATTATTCTAGTTTTAATAGTATTTTTTTTAGGATTACTCTCCCTCTTTGACTCAAATATTACTGGAGCAAGTATTGGAGTTAATCCAGTAATGGAAGAAATAATTGATTCTTGTCAAGAAACTACAACTTGTACAGACGAAATAATTTTAACTTGTACTGAAGAATGTAATTGTATCAATGAAACAAAAGAAATTTGTAATTCTGTTTGTGTTAACAAAACAATTAATGGGAATATAAGAGAAGCGTGTAGTTTAGAATGTAATGAAGAAATAATTGAAACTTGTGATTATTGTGAAGATGTTTGTGTTAACGAAACAATAGAAAATTGTATTACTGAAGAAGTCTGTGAGGAAATCGTTGAAGAAATAATAATTAACGAAACTATTGAAATTAACCAAACTTTAGAAAACGAAACTTTAACTATTTTGCCAATTGTTAATCAAACAGAAAACGACAATCAAACAATAATTGAAGAGGATTTAAATGAAACAATTAATCAAACTTTTACAAATGAATCATTATTAAACGAAACAGTTTTAGAAGAAATCAACTCTACTAACTCATCTAATCTTTTAGGAATTAATGAATTAGGAATTTTAAGTTTAAGTGGTCCGGTATTAAACTTTACTTTACCAACTCCAGCAAGTGGAACTAATACTACTAACACTTCAGTTGAGATTAATATTTCAATTACAGAACAGGATTTAGATCAAGTAATTTACAATTGGAACGGAACTAATTTCACAATGTATAATGATTCTTTAGTTTTGATGTATAATTTTGATAATGTTTCTGCTTTAGGAGAGAATGATACTTATGTGTTTGATGTATCGGGAAATAACAATAATGGGACTACCGTTGGTGAAGCAATTTACGCCTCTTCTGGAAAGTATGGTGGCGCGTTTGATTTTGATGGTGTTAATGATGAATTAACCACCTCTTCTACTTTTGGAATTGTTACAACCAATTTTTCTATCTCCACTTGGGTAAACTTAGATTCTGCTTCTGAGGGTGGTGCTTTTGTAAAAATTGGTGGGACCTCTCCCAATCAAGGTTTTGGGATTGGTGTTGGTGGGACCAATTATGATGATACGGGAAACGATTTGATTCTTCTTTATGAGGGCGTAAGATGGATTGATACAAATGACCTCATTGGAACTGGCTGGCACCATGTAGTCATGACTGTTGACAGTAGTGGATACCCTGAAGCATTTTTGGATGGAGTATCAGTTTATAGTGACTCTACTGGGGCTGGAACTGCACCTCAACAAAGTATAACTTATATTGGTGGATACACTGGTTCGGGAGCAGAAAACAGGCATGCAGATACCACCATAGATGAAGTAAGAATATGGAATAAAACTTTAAGTGCAGATGAAATTTATCAGCATTATATTTCTAATCTAAAACAAATTGATGCAAACTCTTGGGAGTTATATGTCAACCAATCCAAAAATGCAACTAATGAATTAGATAATGGGACTTATACTTACCAAACATTTGCTACTGATGATTCTAGTAATGAAAATTCAACTGAAACAAGAACTGTTGTTGTCAATACAACTGTTGTGGCTGCTGTTAATTCTACTTTATCATTGGATTGGATTTATCCAACTATTAACATCAATGCAACCCAACACGAATTATTTAATGTTACTGTGAATGTTAGTTGTTTTGATGCAAATTGTGAAGAAGTTAATGTTAGTTTAGATCCTGCTGTGGGCACTGAATATAATTTTAGCACTTGCACCTCTACTGATAAGGATGGTCCTTCACAAGATAATTGTGATACTAACTATACCGGAACACCCTTAGCTGGACAAGTTACAATCAATACTCAAGGGATTCAAGAATGGACTGTTCCTTCTTCAGGTACATACAAGCTTGAAGGATATGGTGCTAAAGGAGGAGGACCAAGAGGCGGAAATGGAGCTTATGTTAGTGGAGAATTCTCCCTTACAGCAGGAGAAACAATATATGTTATTGTTGGTCAGAGAGGAAATGTTACAAGTCAGGGAGATTATGGGGCGGGTGGTGGTGGAGCCAGTTATATTTATCGTTCAGCAGACGCTGAATATCCTCTTTTAGTTGCAGCAGGTGGTGGAGGGCAAACCCAAAATCATGGTGGTGTAAATGAAGGATATGGTGGAAATGGTTCTGCAACAACAGACCCTACTAATGGAACTGGAAGTGGTTCAGGACCTGGCGGTGCAAATGGAAATGGTGGTTCTGGAGGTCTAGATGTAGGCAGTTTCTCTACTGCAGGAGGGGGGGCTGGTTGGTTAACTAATGGTTCAGATGGCTTAACAATAAGAGAACCAAAAGGGATTGGTGGCATGGCTCCAAGATCTGGTGCTACTGGAGGAAATACAACTCATGGTTCTTATATAATGGGTGATGGTGGGTTTGGCGGAGGAGGAAGTATGTCTGATAATTCAGGAGCAGGAGGCGGAGGCGGAGGATACAATGGTGGGGGTGGAGGAAATAATTATGCTGCTACATCAATATGGGGATCAGGTGGAGGTGGAGGTTCATATAATTCAGGAGATAACCAAAATGGCACTACTGGAATTAATACTAATGGTGGCTATGTTATCATAACAGTTTTAAGTTCTGGAAAATCTGGGTTAATTACAAACAACAGCTCAGCAACTCCATTTTATACAAATGGAACTAACCCTTTTAATGTGTCTTTAAATGCAGGAGAATCTCAAACAATTACTTGGTGGGTTAATGCAACGGGAACAATTGATATCGATTATGAATTTTTTGTTTATGCTAATCAAACTAGTAACATGAGTGTTGCAAATGAAACATCACGTCTTAATATCACTATTATTGACACCACTGCTCCGGTAGTTGCGATTGCTTATCCAACTGCAACTGTTTATGATATTAATGTTACTGAACTAAATTATACTTACACTGACTTAGATAGTAGCGGTAGCTGCTGGTATTCAGATGATAATGGAGATACTAATTCTAGCACATCTAATGCGGGAACTGACTTCACTGGATTAAGCAGTTCTGCTGGTTCAAATACTTGGGCAGTTTATTGTAATGATACTTCTGGAAATTTTGGTTCTGATAGTGTAACTTTTAACAGTTCAGTTCCAAGTGTAGGTTTAACTTTGATAACTCCAACTGCAGCTTCTATCACCAATGGAGTTAATGTAACTGCAAATAAAACTTTTACAGTTTCTACAAGTGTTAGTTGCTCAAATAATGATTGTGGAGAAATTAATGTAACGTTAAACACTAGCAATTCTTCAGCTTATAACGTTACAATAACCTCAAATCCTTCAAATGTAACATTAAATAATGGGGGTTCAGGAACAATTACTTGGACAATCAACGCTACTGGAGACACAAATACTACTTCTGAATTTTTTGTTTATGCTAATAAGACTTCGGATATGTCTATAAGAGATGAAACAACTCATTGGAATGTTACTATTGTAAATTATTCAGTAGGTATTTCAGTGCCTTCTGTGAGTACCACTTATCCGGTTTCAAGTACTAATTATGTAACTAATGTTAGTGAATTAAATTATAGTGTTAGTGTTGATCCTCTTACACAGACTTTAGATAAGTGTTGGTACAGTACTGATAGTGGTGCAACAAATTCAAGTAATGTTTCTGCAGGTGTTAATTTCAGTAGTCTTACAAGTACAGCTGGTTCAAACACTTGGACAGTTTATTGTAATGATAATAATAGTTTGGTAGGAAGTTCTTTTGTAACTTTCAGTAAAGTTCCTAAGATTGGATTAAATATGTTATATCCTACTGGGGATGTTAATGTAACTCTTCATGAAACGTTTAGTGTCTTAGCTAATGTCAGTTGTGATAATGTTAATTGTGGAGAAGTTAATACAACTTTAATGGGTGGATCTACTATTACTTATACTTCTTGTCAAGATGCTTTAGATTCAGGACAAATAACAAACGGGACTTATAACATTTGTCCAACAGACGAATGTATGGATGTTTATTGTGATATGAGTAATGGTGGGTCTGCCAGTATTTTTCAGGTAGATGGGAATTTAACATTAAATAATACCGGATGTAACTTTAGTTTTTCTAATGATGATCATGACGGATATACTATGTGGAAAGATTATACTTTAAAATTAGCAACTGCAAACATTGTTACTACAAACACTCAACAATGGTATACTTGGAACCGTGATGGTACGGAAGACACCTCTGCTGCGTATCTTCCAGACAATATTACTGGGCAAGGGACCAGTGCTAGACCAGTTCAACTTCCCGCTGTAAATAAAACTATTTGGTTTGATTGGCAGAATACAAGAATTATGTGGGATGATTCTAACATTACTTTTTCGTCTGTTGGAATAACTGGAGATGGACAGATGGACAGTTATTCTAATAACTTTTATTTCATAACAGATGGAATAAATCAAATCCACGCAGGTTATAGTGGGGGTACTGCGGTCGTACTTACATTTGATTTTAATAACAATAATGTTTCCAGCCAATCTGCAACAGTTCTTAATCCAACAGGGGGATGGTGGGCCACAGAAGAGGATTCTTTTGGTCACACTTTATGGACAGTAAATGGAAGAGTAATGTATTATAAGTCTAGTGGAGTGTTTGTATTGGGGGGTAATTTAACTAGTCCTAATACCGGTGCTTCGGAATTTCCGGCGGTGTCTCAACCCTTAAGTCCCGGCCAACCAGGATTAGATTTTTTTGGAAGAGTTGATGATGACGGATTTCTTTGGTTAGTGGATTGGGGCCATGATAATGGTGGTTATTTTAATTGTGGGAATGATAATCAATTAGGTAATGGACAGACTAATATTGCTTTAGTTTCAAGTTCATCTTCAACACAATCATCATCAGAAGTAGTTTCTCTGAACACTTCTACCACTCCATTTTATACAACTACAAACAACCCTTATAATGTCTCATTAAATGATGGGGATTCAGAAACAATTACTTGGACAGTTAATGCTACTGGTGATGTGAATTCAACCTATGAGTTTTTTTCTTATTCCAACTGGACTTCAGATATGGATGTTAGTAATACAACAAGTCTTTGGAATGTCACTATTGTTGATTTTAGTGTAAGTCCGATTACTATTGCTTATCCTACCAGTGGGAATAAGATTGTTAATATTAGTGAACTAAATTATACTTTTTTATCTGATTACAGTTTAGATCAATGTTGGTATAGTACTGATGATGGAGCAACGAATTCTAGTTTAGTTTCTCCAGGAACAAATTTTAGTGGTGTGTCTAGCGCAGTTGGTTCAAATACTTGGACAGTTTATTGTAATGACACTTTTGGATTAGATTATAGTAAATCTGTAACTTTCAGTAAAGTTCCTCTTATTAGCCTAGAAATAATTTATCCTAGTGCTAGTATTCAGTCTCAAGGTGTTAATGTTACCCAAAATGAAATGTTTAATGTTTTAGCTAATGTAAGTTGTAGTAATGTTGATTGTGGTGAGATTAATGTTAGTTTAGATCCTGCTACTTCTACCATCTATAATTTTACTACTTGTGGTGCAACTGGAAGAGCGGGGCCTTCACAGGATAATTGTGATACTAATTATACTGGAACAACTTTAGCTGGGTTAGTTGATGTTGGTGGAGGAATTCAAAATTGGACTGTGCCAACTACTGGAACTTATACTATTGAAACTGCTGGCGCTGTTGGTGGTCTTGGAACAGCAACTTATTCTGGAGGATTAGGTGCAAGAATGACTGGAACATTTGAATTAACTGCGGGACAAGTAATCCAGGTGTTAGTGGGCCAATCTGGTGAGGATTGGGTTGGCTATAAAGCAGGAGGTGGAGGCGGAGGTTCATTTGTTGTTCTAAGTAACGACGACCCTTTAATTATTGCTGGTGGTGGTGGAGCTGGTGGTGGTAATTCTAATCCTGCAAGTGGGCAATCTGGTTTAAATGAAACTTCAGGAGGTACTGGTTCACAAGGTGTTTATGCTGGAGGAACTAATGGTGGCGGTGGGAGCGCGAGTTCTGGAACTTTTGGTGGTGCTGGATTTAGTGGAAATGGTGGAACTTCAAGTTGTACTGGCGCTACACCTTTAAGTTTTTTGAATGGCGGTACAGGAGGTCAAGCTGGAACGTGCTCTGCTAGTGGTGGTGACGGTGGCTTTGGTGGAGGTTCTGGTGGTGAATGGTGTTGTCAAGGTGCTTGTGGTGCTGGAGGAGGATATTCTGGTGGTGGAGGGACTGATAGTAATGGTGTAGCGGGCGGTGGTGGTTCTGTCAATAATGGAACTAACCAAAATAATACAGCTGGAGTAAATACTGCAGAGGGGTATGTTTCAATTACTTTTACAGGAGGAGCTAAAAATGGGGTTATCTCAACTAACACTTCTGCAACTCCATTTTATACAACTACAAACAACCCTTATAATGTTTCATTAAATGCAGGACAATCAGAAACAATTACTTGGACAGTTAATGCTACGGGAGATGCAAATACAACTCATGAGTTTTTTACATTTGCTAATTGGACTTCAGATATGGACATTAGTAATGTTACAAGTATTTGGAATGTTACTATAGTAGATTTTAGTGTTAGTCCAATAACTATTGATTATCCTACCAGTGGGAATAAGATTGTTAATATTAGTGAACTAAATTATACACTAGATACAAATAGCAATTTAGATCAATGTTGGTATAGTACTAATAATGGAGCGGCGAATTCTAGTTTAGTTTCTCCAGGAACAAATTTTAGTAGCATATCTAGTGCTGTCGGTTCAAACACTTGGATAGTTTATTGTAATGATACGTTTGGATTATATCATAGTAAATCTATAACTTTCAGTAAAGTTCCAATTATTGGTTTAACTATGGTCCGTCCTACTGGAAATGTTAATGTTACTCTTCATGAAATTTTTAATGTTTTAGCCAATGTAAGTTGTAGTAATGTTGATTGTGGTGAGATTAATGTTAGTTTAGATCCAGCTAGTGAGACTGTCTATAATTTTACTACTTGTGGTGCTACTGGTGTTTCAGGACCTTCACAAGATAATTGTGATACAAATTATACTGGGACAAGTTTAGCTGGATTGGTAACAGTTGGAGGGGGTATTCAAAACTTTACTGTTCCTACAACTGGGACTTATGTTTTTGAAACAGTGGGCGCAGGAGGGGGAAGTGCCACCAGTTATACTAGTTATCCTGGAAGGGGAGCAGTAATGAATGGAACAATTTCTTTGACTGCTGGACAAGTAATTCAAATTTTAGTTGGACAAAAAGGAGTAAGTGGTACTACTGAAGGAGGAGGAGGAGGAGGTAGTTTTGTAGTTGATTCTAATAATGATCCTTTAATGATTGCAGGAGGAGGTGCTGGAACTTATGGTGGGGATAGTAATAGAGCAACTTATGCTGACGCTTCTAATGAATCATCAGGAAGAGCTGGTGAAGGTACAAGCACAGGTGGTACATTAGGTAATGGTGGTTCAGCAGGTGCTAGTGGTAATGGTGCTTCTGGTGGTGGTGGATTGACTGGAGATGGTGGTAATGGTTATTCAACTTCTGTACAGGGACTTGCATTTGTTAATGGAGGGACTGGAGGGGCTGCATGTTCTTCTGGAACAGCAGGCGCAGGTGGTTTTGGAGGTGGTGCTGGTTCTGAACATTGTTATTATGGTTCTGCTGGAGGTGGTGGTGGTTATTCCGGTGGTGGTGGTGGAGGAACATCTAGTGCGTCAGGTGGAGGAGGAGGTTCTATAAATAACGGAACCATCCAAGATAATGTTGGTGGGGTAAATTCTGGAGATGGATATGTTACAATTACTTTTACTGGGTCAGTTAAATCAGGCTTAATATCAACAAACACTTCGGCAACTCCATTTTATACCACTACAAATAATCCTTATAATGTTTCATTAAATGCCAGAGAATCTGAAACCATTACTTGGACAGTTAATGCAACTGGTGATATAAATTCAACCTATGAGTTTTTTTCTTATTCCAATTGGACTTCAAATACGGACATTAACAATAAAACAAGTATTTGGAATGTTACTATAGTTGATTTTAGTGTTAGCCCAATTACTATAGGTTATCCTGTTAGTGGTACTGATTATCTTACTGATGTAACTCAATTAAATTATACTCTTGAATCTGGTTATGATTTTGATCAATGTTGGTATAGTACAGATGCAGGAGCAACAAACTCTACCTTAGTTTCTCCTGGTACGAATTTCAGCAGTATATCTAGTTCAGGAAGCTCAAACACTTGGATCGTTTATTGTAATGACACTTTAGGATTAGAATACAGTCGGTCAGTAACTTTTAGTAGAATTCCTTTTATTGGTTTGACAATGGTTTCTCCTTTAACTGATGTTAATGTAACTCAAAATGATACCTTTACTGTTTCTACAACTGTAAGTTGTAATAATGTTGATTGTGGGGAAATAAATGTTAGTTTAGATCCAGCTTCAGATGCAGAAACAATACAATATGATGATTTTAAATCTAATTTTACTGATCCTTGGTACGATGATGCAGTAGCTTATGCGTGGTCAAGACATAGTGGTGGAACAAGTTCTTCAAGTACGGGTCCATCTTCTGCATATTCAGGAACTTATTATATCTATGTAGAAACTTCTTCAGGATCTTGTTATACTAATGGGCAAACAGCTATTGTTTATCAAACCCCCGCAATTAACTTTAATTCTTATTCTGATGAAGAAATTTCATGGTATAATAACATGTATGGGTCAAATATAGGTGTTTTAGAATTACAAGAGAACACAACTGGATCTTGGGTGACTTTATGGACTGAGAGTGGAAATCAGGGGACTTCTTGGTTCCAAAATACTACTGACTTATCTTCTTTAAGTGGCTTTGGTAATTTGAGATTTTATTATACCTGCGCAGGAGGTTACACAGGAGATGTTGCTCTTGATGTGATAAATATCTCAGGGGTAACTAGCTCTTCTACCAAATCTGGCCTTATCTCAATGAACTCTACAGCAACTCCATTCGCTACATCTACTCAAAACCCATACAACCTTTCATTAAACGCGGGAGAATCAGAAACAATAACTTGGACAGTTAATTCTACAGGTGATACAAATACAACTCATGAATTCTTTGTTTATGCTAATTGGACTTCAGATCAATCTATCAGTAATGAAACAACCCGTTGGAATATTACTATACTTGAAAATGGATCTTATACCGGGGTGGATTTTACTGCACCAGCAATAACTTTTGTGTTAAGTAATAACTCCTATTCTACTGATATAGGGTTGGATATTGATTATACTGTTTATGATTTGAATTTATCTTCTTGTTGGTATTCCAATGATTCAATGTCTGAAAATATTAGTTTAGGCGATGATGGTAATTGTACTAATATAACTTCCATTGTTTGGACAGAAGGTCAGCACAATCTCACTATTTGGGCTAATGATAGTTTAGATAATAATGGAAGTTCTTCATTAACTTTTACTATTGATACAACTATCCCTAACGGAACTTTAATTGCACCTGGAGATAACACTTACAATACTACTAATGCTACCCAAAACTTTACTATAAACTTGACAGATAATCTTGGTGTTAAAAATGCAACATTATATTTATATAATTCTTCCGGCAGTTTGATTAGTAAGTTAACCACAATTCTCTCAGAATCTGTTTTGTCTTCTTACATAGGCACTATTGTGACTTTGGCTGATGGTGTTTATACTTGGTTTTATAAATTGTTTGATTGGGCCGGAAATAGTTTCACAACTGCAAATTATACTGTTACGGTTGATGCCAGCTATCCCTCATTAACAATTATCTCTCCTACAAATAACACTTACACTACTAATTCTAATTTGGATATTAATTATACTGCCTCTGATTTTAATTTATCATCTTGTTGGTACTCTAATGATAGTATGTCTGAAAATATTAGTTTAGGTACTGAGGGCAATTGTAATAATATAACTTCTATTGTCTGGGCTGATGATGAACATAATTTGACCATTTGGGTAAATGATAGTGGGGGATATGAAAATTCTTCAACTATTACTTTTACAATGGATTTTATTAATCCTAATGCAACATTGATCTCTCCTGAAAATAATACTTTCAATACACCTGCTTCGCAAAATTTCACAGTTAATTTAAGTGATAATATTGGTATTAAAAATGCTACCGTATATATCTATAATTCTTCAAACGAATTAACAAATCAAACCACTAACGCTGATTTTGCAGAACATATTTTATCTTCTACTGCCGGAATTGTGGTAAGCCTTATAGATGATAATTATACTTGGTATTATGATGTGTTTGATTGGGCTGGAAACTATTATCTTTCCACAAACAACACTATCATAATTGATGCCACTGCACCAGTATTAAATGTCACTTCTTTTGTAAACAATACTTACACTAATAACACTGGGTTGAACATTAATTATACTGTTTCTGACACCTATTTAGATTCATGTTGGTATAGTAATGATTCTTATCTGAGTAACACCACTTTATCCCCTTGTCAAACTAATATCACCACAGTAACTTGGTCAGAAGGCCAGCATAACTTAACTATCTGGGCTAATGATAGTGCTGGAAATGAAAATTATATTCTAAGAAGATTTACTATTGATTTTACGAATCCTAATGGGACATTAATTGCACCTGGAAATAACACTTATAATACTAATGCTTCTCAAAATTTAACTATCAATTTGACAGATAATATTGGTGTTAAAAATGCAACTTTATATGTTTATAATTCTTCTGGCAGTTTGATTGAGACAATAACAACAATCTTCTCAGAATCTGTTTTGGCTTCTTATATAGGAAATCTTGTTACTTTGGCAGATGGCGTTTATACTTGGTTCTATGAATTATTTGATTGGGCGGGGAATAGTTTTACAACTTCAAATAATACAATAACTATTGATACAACTACTCCTTTGTTAAATATTATATCTCCTACAAATAATACCTATACTAATAATACTGGTTTAAACATTAATTATACTGTTTCTGATACTTATTTAGATTCTTGTTGGTATAGTAATGATTCTTATCTAAGTAACACAACTTTATCTCCTTGCCAAACTAATATCACTACAGTAACTTGGTCAGAAGGCCAGCATAATTTAACTATCTGGGCTAATGATACTGCTAATAATCAGAACAGTAGTTCAATAACTTTTGCAATTGATTTAACTAATCCCGCAATCAATATTGATACGCCAAGTAATAACAGTGATTCTAATGATAGTGGATTAGATGTTACTTATACCGTTACAGATACTAATGCTGAATCTTGTTGGTACAGTAATGATAGTTGGTCAAGCAATACAACTTTAGCTAGTTGTACTACGGATATCACTGCAGTAACTTGGAGCGACGGACAACACAATGTCTCTCTCTGGGTAAATGATTCTGCGGGTCATGGAAATAGTACGGACATAACTTTTACAATTGATTCAATAAATCCTAGTCTTTCCATCGCTACTCCCTCAAACAACACTTTTACAGATAATACTGGTTTAAATATTAATTATTCAACTTCCGATACTAACTTAGATTCTTGTTGGTATAGTAATGATTCTTTTTCTTCGAATACAACTTTAGCTAGTTGTGCAAACATTACAGATGTAACTTGGTCAGAAGGACAGCATAACATAATGCTTTGGGTTAATGACACTTATGAAAATGAAAATAATACTGATGTGACTTTTACAATTGATACATATAATCCAATGATTGAATTTATTGATTCAACTTTCACTAACGCAATAACAACTGATAATACTTCTATTGGAATTAATGTTTCAATAACAGAAACAAATTTGGATGAAGTAATTTACAATTGGAATGGAACTAATTATACTATGTATAATGATTCATTAGTTTTGATGATGAATTTTGATAATGTTTCTAATTTGGGGGAGGATGATACACATGTTCTGGATGTAAGTGGTAATGGTAATAATGGAACTGGAACTGGCGTAATACTTAACACAACTGACTGTAAGTTTGGAAACTGTTTCCTTTATGGTGGGGATGGGGATAATATTGATATAGGGGCAATTCCAGAGCTTCAAAGCAAGAATGTTTTTACAGTATCTTTCTGGGCTTGGGATGATGATTACAGTGCTAGTCCGGGTACGGTAGCGATTTGGGATGGGAATGTTGACGCAAATAACTTATTTTTGTTTTATCCTTATGATAATGTTAATGGTAATGGCACAAGGATATGGTACAATGGCGTGAGTTTAATTGATGAAAATGATGCAACAAGAACTGGCTGGAACCATTTTGTCTTTGTTTCAAGAAGCGCTACAGACCACGAAATTTACGTTAATGGGGTTAGTGAAGGGACTAGTTCTACTTCTAAATCTTTGCCAGCTTCAATCACTAATGTTAATATTGGGATGTGGTATACAGGATCAAGTCAATATTTTGATGGTTTATTGGATGAACTCTATATCTGGAACCATTCCTTATCATCAGATGAAGTTTACCAACAATACATCTCAAACCTAAATAAATTCAATTCAACTCAATGGTATCTTTATGTAAACCAAAGTAAAAATGCAACAGACGGATTAAATGATAGCACTTACACTTATCAGACTTTTGCAACAGATAAATTAAACAATTTAAATCAAACTGAACAAAGAACAGTTACTGTTTCTCAAGCTATTGGACCCACTTTAACAATTAACTCTCCGACAACTAATTCCTTCTCAACAAATACTGGTTTGGATGTTACTTATACAGTTACAAGTGTAACATTAGATTCTTGTTGGTACAATGATAATAGTGGTAGTAACACTACTTTAACAAGTTGTGCTAACATAACCTCTGTTACGTGGGATGAAGGAGAGCATAATGTTACAATTTATGCTAATGATACTAATGGAGAAAGTACAGCTACAGTTACATTTACAGTTGATACCATCAATCCAACTTTTGCGATTCAATCACCAATAGATAATTCCTATACAACAAACTCTACCATTCACATTACTTACTCTTCATCTGACACAAATTCAGAATCCTGTTGGTATAGTAACGATTCCTTAGCTGACAACACCACGCTGGCTGATTGTAACACTAACATCACTTCCTTGACATGGTCTGAAGGCCAGCATACTGTTTATATATGGACTAATGATTCTGCAGGTAATCTTAATTCTTCTAGTGTTACATTTACTATTGACACAATCACTCCTTCCTTATCAATCTCTACTCCTACAAACAACACTTTCAGCAACGATACCAATCTAAATGTTAATTATTCTGCTTCTGATACAAACTTAGAATCCTGCTGGTACGCTAATGATTCATTAACTACTAACACCACTTTATCAAACTGTGCTAACCTTACAGGCATAGAATGGAGTGAGCAACAACATACGGTTTACTTGTGGGTCAACGATTCTGCAGGAAACCAAAATCAAACTGACGTAACTTTCACAACTGACACTTCATCTTTAATAATCAATATATCCACACCATCAAGCAATTATTACAGTACTGATACTAGTTTAGATGTTAATTATACTATTTTAGGTGATAATATTGAAGATTGTTGGTACAGTAATGATTCTATGTTAAGTAATACTTCATTTTCAACTTGTGGAGATAATATAACTTCAATAACTTGGTCAGAAGGCCAACATAACGTAACAATTTATGCTAATGATAGTGTTGGGGAAGTGAGTTCATCAAGCATGACTTTCACTATTGACACAATCACTCCTTCCTTATCAATCTCTACTCCTACAAATAACACCTATACTAATAATAATGGTTTAGACGTTAATTATACAGCTACAGATACAAACTTAGATTCCTGTTGGTACGCTAATGATTCACTAACTATTAACACCACATTATCAAACTGTGCTAACCTTACAGGCATAGAATGGAGTGAACAACAACATACCATCTACTTGTGGGCCAACGATTACGCTGGAAATAAAAATCAAACTGACGTAACTTTCACAATTGACACTACTTATCCCACTTGGTCTGATAATAAAACTAACTTAGCAACTGATGTTTCTTTGGGAAGTTCAGTTTATTTTAATATAACTTTATCGGATACAAATCCTGATCAATACATCTTCAGTTGGTACAACGGTACGGATTGGGTAAATGATTCTGCTACTAGTTATACTAACGGAGAGGAAATTTCCATTAACAAAACAATTAACAATCAAAATGTAGATATAAATTGGACTTGGTACTTTAATGATACTACTGGAAACTTAAACCAAACTGATGTTTGGAATGTAGTTCTTTATACCACTCCTACAATTAGTTTATCAACAATTTATCCTCTAGCTAGTATTAATGTTTCACAAAATGAATGGTTTAATGTTACTGTAAATATAACTTGTAACGGTAATGATTGTGATGATGTTAATGTAACATTAGATCCGGAAACGATTACTGTTGTTACATTAGATGGTTTTGAAGAAGAATCAACTTGTTCTAGTTCTTGTGGTGTATCATGTTCTCTTGTTTCAACAAATTGGAGTAATATTGTAACGGAACCAGTTCAAACAAGAGATTGGGTATCTGATAAAGGGGGGACCTCATCTTCATCTACAGGACCTAGTGTTGACCATACCCTTGGAAACAGTAATGGTTATTATCTTTATACAGAATCCTCAAGTTCTTGTAATTTTGATGAATACCATTTAGTAAGTTTACCAATTGATACAAACACTTATTCTAATCTAGAATTAAATTTCTGGTACCATATGTACGGTTCTACAATGGGTACGTTACATGTTGATGTTAATGAATCAGGCTCTTGGGTAAATGATGTATGGAACGCTTCTGGAAATTTAGGAAATACTTGGTTTAATGCAACTGTTGACCTTTCTTCTTATACGGGAACAATCAATATAAGATTTAGAGGGATTACTGGTTCAAGTTATACAAGTGATATGGCAATAGATGACATAAATATAACTAGTTCTTCTTCTGCAAAAGGGGGCATTATTTCAACAACACCAGGAACAATTCCATTTTATACTAATATAACTAACCCTTATAATTTAAGTCTTAATCAAAGTCAATCACAGATAATTACTTGGTATGTAAATGCTACCGGTGAAACTGATATTGCTCATGAATTTTTTGTTTATGCTAATAAAACTACAGATTTATCCATTAACAATATAACTTCAAAATGGAACGTGACCATTAAAGATACCACTTCTCCAACTATTAATATCACCTATCCTTTGAGTGTTACTTATGATGTTAATATTATTCGTTTAGATTATACTTACTCTGATTTTAATGGTGATGGAAGTTGTTGGTATTCTAATTCTTCCGGAGTTTGGAACTCTACTTCTGTTGTTGCAGGAATTAATTTTACTAACGTTTCTACAATAGAAGGCGAAAATAATTTTAGTGTTTATTGTAATGATAGTTCTGGAAATTTAAATTCGGAAACTGTAACTTTTACTAAGAACATTCCTGAAATTGGAATAAGTTTAGTTTATCCTACTACTAATTTGAATGTGTTCGAAAATGATTTCTTTAATGTAACTGCCAATGTTAGTTGTTCTAATAATGATTGTGGTGAAATTAACGTTAGTTTAGATCCTCCTACAGATAGAACTCTAAGAACCTGTTCTGGTGTCTGGGGAGCAAGTTGTGTTGGTGCAGATCCTACTACTTCAGATTATAGTTATGATAGTTGTTCTTCTGGTTCATATTATTCCACTGGTTTTTGGGTTGATGAAGTTACTGTTGATGCAACAACTGTAGCTATTGGTGATACAATTAACATAACTTGTAATTATGATTGTTATTCAACTTCTTCTTATAACGATTTAGCGATAAGTTATTATAATGGAACTTGGAATACCATTTGGAGTCAGGATGCCTCTTGTACTGATGGTGATTATTCTACTCAAGTTAATGTAAGTGGTAATCTTGGAGAACAATATGTTAGATGTCAAATTGGTTATACCAATAGTAATCCTACTGGCACTTGTTTTACTACTCAATATTCAGACAATGATGATGTTAACTTTACTGTTGTTGCTAGTGGAAAAAATGGTTTAGTTTCCACAATTGTTGGAGATACTCCATTTTATACTAACGGTACTAATCCTTACAATTTAACATTGAACGAAAATGAATCACAGATAATTACTTGGAATGTAAATGCTACTGGTGATTTGAATTCTACCCATGAATTCTTTGTTTATGTTAATAAAACTGCAGATTTATCTATTAGTAACATTACTGAAACAATAAATATAACTATTGTTAGTGTTGCCCTTCCAACAATTAACTTTGAATCACAGACTACTGCTAATGGAAATTATTCACAATCTTATATTGTGGCAAATGTTTCTGCATCAGAAACTAATTTTGCTAATCTAACTGTTTATCTTTACAATTCTTCTGGAATTTATAATTCTAGCAATTCTTCTTCCTCAGAACATTATGTCTTATTCAGTAATCTCCCAGATGGAACTTATTATTTAAATGCGACAACTGAAAATACTTTTGGCACAAAGAATAGTGTTGGAACTAGAATTATTACTCTTGATACTCTTGCTCCATCTTTAGAAATAATTTCTCCAATTGACAATTACAACGTTTCTTCCAGTTCTCTTAATTTTACTTTTACTGCTACAGAAATTTCCACTACTAATTGTTCAATTTATAGTGATCAAGAGGGATTAATAAATTATATTTTAAGAGATTCAAACTCTTCTATTACTTCAGGAGCAACGACAACATTAAGTATTTCTAATCTTGGGGAAAGAGTACATAATTGGTACATTATTTGTAATGATACAGTCGGCAATACTAATACTAGCACCACTAGGCAATTTACGGTGGATAATGGTCCTCCAACTATTACTTTATCCTCTCCTGTAGAAGACTCTTCTGCTGGAAGTTTAGTTTACATTTATACCGACATCTCAGATTCTTTAAATTCTATTGATCAAGCAAGTTATGCTATTTTCAATGCCACTGAATTAAGTCAGAGTTTAGCTAATGGTTCTTTGAATTCAACTAATAATTGGGATTCGGTTTGGAACTCTTCTTCTTATGGTGAAGTTGAGATGAATTTGACATTAATTATTTATGCAAATGATACTTCTGGTAATTTAGTAAGTAAAAATGTTACTTTCCGTTTAGATAATGTTAATCCAGTTATTCAGTTAGTAGAGCCTTCAGAATTATTAACTTATTACAATTCAAACTTTTCACTTAATGCCATAGTTCAAGATTTGTCTTTGAATTATACCAATTATTCTATTAGTTCTGATTCAATTGTACAACAGAATTCTAGTAGTTACGGTACTCCCACTACTTTACATAATTGGAATGATTTAGTTAACATTAATAATTATTCAGATGGATCTTATAATTTAACAGTATTTGGAAGTGATATTAATAGCAATTCTAAAACCGTTTCAACTTTATTTATAATTGATAATACTGCTCCACAGTTAACTTTACATAATCCTACTGGAACATATAGTAATTCTAGTTCTGTATTATTTAATTTTACTGTTCTTGATAATATTTCTTCAACTTTGGATTGTAACATTACTGCTGGCGTAAGTATACAAAAAATTGATTGCGTTAATTCTAGTAATTGTAATTATACATTTACCGGGTTCTTAGATTTGTCATATAATTATAGTATTTATTGTAAAGACAATGCTAGTAATGTTGTAGGATATTCATCAAACATTACTATTGATACAACAAATCCTGAAATTGAATTTACTAGTCAAACTTCATCAGGTAACTTGTCACAGAATAATATTATAATTAATGTAAGTGTAGTGGATCAGAATTTAGCTAACATCACAAATTATCTTTATAATTCTATAGGTAGTTTAATTAATAGTTCTAGTAGCAGTTCTACCCCCCTATTTAATAACTTCACTGGATTAGAAAGCGGAACTTATTACTTCAATTCTACCACTACCGATTTAGCAAATAATTCTGTTAGTACAATTATAAGATCAGTGGTTCTCGACGTCATACCTCCTAGCAACATTTTAAATGCAAGTGATACAGACTTACAGAAAAATGTTGATTCAGTAACGATTGATTGGGCCTCTTCAGATAATAGTGGCAGTCTTGGCACATCTAGTATAAATACTTTAAATCAAGGGTCATTATCTACTTTGTCATCTGGAGATCTAACCATAACTTCTAGTAATTTGAACACTGTCACGTTAAACATCACTTATCCGAATGGATTACTTTTATTTAATTCATCGTCAACATCTGGTGAAATAGTGTTTGATCCAAATAATTTAACAATTATAGGAAATTATCTTGTATCTCTATATTCTGTTGATGCTGCTGGAAACTATAATCTTACCAATTTAACTATCCTTGTTAATGATACAACTGTACCAACAGTTGAACTGATTAATCCTATGTCTGGAAATTATGCCCAAGAATGGATTTTTGTAAACGTTACTTCTACTGATGAAGATGTTAATACTATTGATATTTATTTGTATAACAGTACTCCAAGTTTAGTTGAACAGAGTGGTGGTTTCAGCAGTCCATATAGTTATAACTTTACTTCTCTCACTGATGGAACTTATTATTATAATGCTAGTGTTTGTGATTCTAACCAATGTAATAATAGTGATGCCAAAACCGTTCTTCTTGATACTACCGGTCCAGAAATGACTTTGAACTATCCTGCAGCTGACTATGTAAATTCAAGCTCTAATCTTGTGTCAGTACTTTTCAATTGCTCAGCAAATGATAGTATTGGATTAGCAAACACTAGTTTATATCTTACCAATAACCAAAATAATAATCTTGCTTTTAATCAATCTACAAATATTTCTGGAACTTTAAATTCTACCATTTGGAATGTAAACCTTTCTCCTGGGAATTATAATTGGAACTGTTTAGGTGTAGATAGCTTAGGAAATACTCAATTTGCATCAGAAAATAGTATCATTTTCATAAACTTTACAGATACCGATAATGATGGTATCAAAGATGAGGAGGATTTATTAAAGGGTAATGAATCAAACGTAATTAAATCGGGGATTAACAATTTAAATATTACTGTCAGTGGAAATTCTACTTATGGTTCTTATGATAATGTTCAAGAACTAATCTTTTATGATTCTGCGGTTAAACTACTTAATTTCACTCATAACTTCACTTCCACAGAATTAAATTTAAGTAAAGTTACTTTAATAAAAACTGACAATTCAATTTTAATAAATATTTCAGGACAATTACAAGACAACTATAACAAAACAATTTATCTGGAAAATAATGAATTTGTATCATTATGTGCTAAAGATGCAGAAATTTCTTCCATCAGTGAGGTTAGTTCTAGTTGTAATGGAGATGATGAAACTGATTTAACTTCTTGTTTAACTACTAACATTACTGTAGGTTATGATAATACAACTAACACCACTAATCTAATTGGTTGTAAGTATGATGGTACAACGTTTAGTGTAAGCAATTTAAGAAACTCTGCTCTTAGAGGAACGTTAGTTGCAAGTGATAGTGATTCTTCATCCAGCAGTGGAGGAAGCGGCAGTAATGGTGGTGGTGGCGGTGGAGCAGTTAGGATTACTGAACCAGAATCAATAGGAGAGGAAGATTATGAATGTTACACTCATGATGATTGTACAGATGATAAAGCTTGTTTTTATCATCAATGTGTGAAATTATTTGACATCAAGATTTTAGAAGTTGATTCACCAATAGGTTCTGATGGATATATGGGATTTACTTATTTCATTAAAGGAATGGCAGATTTCAATAATGATGTTATTATTGATTTTTGGTTAGAAAAAGATGGTGAAGAAGTTAGTTCTGGGAAAGATACAATTTATATCGGTAGTTTTGAAGAAAAAACTGAAAGTACAAAGATTTTTGTTCCTAAAACATTGGATGATGGCACTTATAATTTTTATATTCAAGTAAGTTACGAAAATTATGCTGCTACTGCTAAAAGAACTGTTTATGTTGAAGTTACAGAAGATGGAATTAAAGCAAATTTAATCGGCCAAACAATAATGGATTCAGCTAAAAAGATTCTTTTTGATTTAAGTTGGTTATGGATAAGTATAGTTGTTTTACTAATATTTGTGGGACTTGGTTGGAAGTATAAAAGTAAGTTGAACGACCGAATGATTTTAATAGGTGAAAAAAATACTATTAAAAGTTTGAAACATAAAAAGAGAAAAGAGAATGATGAATTAAAGTATAAATTGCTTGCTAGAACTATCATTAAACTATTAAAATTGAGAGATAATAAGCCTGTAGTTGTTAAAAGAAAGATGTCTTTTACTGAAGAGAAGAAAAGAAGAGATGAAAAAAGAAGAAATAGGCGTAAATTCTTCCATGATTATTTTGGAATGTTCAAGACTGATAAAGAGAAACAAGCTATCAGAAGAGAAAAAGAAAGAAAAATTGCTCGGAGAAAAGAAGAGAAGTTAATAGAAAAGAGAAAGAAAAGAGCTGAGCGGTTGAGAAAAGAAAAAATCATTATTTTAGGAGAACGAAGACTTTTTACTGATGAAGAAAGAAGAAAACAAGAAAGTAAAAAGAATAGACGTAAGTTCTTCCATGATTATTTTGGAATGTTTAAAACTGATAAAGAGAAAGAAGATATTCAAAGAGCTAAAGAACAAAGAATTGCTAAGAAAAGAAGTGAAAAGAGGAAAAGAAAAGAAGAAAAGTTAAGAAAGAAAAATCTGGCAAGAGCTAAGAAATTAAGAGAAGAACGAAAAATAATTTTTGAAGAGAATAAACTTTACACCAACGAAGAAAGAAGAAAACAAGAACGTAGAAGAAATAGACGTAAATTTTTCCATGATCATTTTGGTATGTTCAAAACTGATAAAGAAAAACGAGATATTATAAGAGCTAAAGAAAGAAAGATTGCTCATAAGAAAGAAGAAAAGTTAAGAAAAAAGCAAAATGCTGAAGCTAATATCTCTAGAAGAAAAAGGGAAAAAATTGCAAGAAAGAAAAAAGTAAGAGATGCAATACAAAGACGAAAGCAAGAAGTAAAAAGAAATAGACGTAAATTCTTCCACGACCATTTTGGTATGTTTAAAACTGATAAAGAGAGGGAAGCTATTAAACGAGCTAAAGAGCAAAGAATTGCTAGGAAAAGAAGTGAAGTTAGGAAAAGAAAAGAAGAAAAGTTAAGAAAAAAGCAAAATGCTGAGGCTAACATCTCTAGAAGAAAAAGAGAAAAAATTGCAAGAAAGAAAAAAGTAAGAGATGCAATACAAAGACGAAAACAAGAAGTCAGAAGAAATAGGCGTAAATTTTTCCATGATCATTTTGGTATGTTTAAGACTGATAAAGAAAAACAAGATATTCAAAGAGCTAAAGAACAAAGAATTGCTAGGAAAAGAAGTGAAGTTAGGAAAAGAAAAGAAGAAAAGTTAAGAAAAAAGCAAAATGCTGAGGCTAACATCTCCAGAAGAAAAAGAGAAAAGATTGCTAGAAAGAAGAGAATAAGAGATGCAATACAAAGACGAAAGCAAGAAGTTAAAAGAAATAGGCGTAAATTCTTCCACGACCATTTTGGTATGTTTAAAACCGATAAGGAAAGAGAAGCTATTAAACGAGCTAAAGAGCAAAAGATTGCTAATAAACGAAGAAGAAAAGAACTTAAGATAAAACATCGTGAAGAAAAGAAGATAAGAAAACAGGAAGAAAAACGGCAACAAATAATTATTAAAGAAAAGCTTAAACAGTTTGAGGTAGAAAAGAGAGAGGAAGAGAAAGTAAAAGAACAAATTGAAAGTGTAAAAAGTGCTGTGATTCAAAAAAGAAAAGCTCTTGAGAAAGAGGAATGGCTTACAAATAAGAAAATAGAAGCAATTAGAGAAGAACAAAGAAAAAAACATCAAGAAGAGGAAGAAGAACTACGAGAACTAGAAGAAAAAGAAGAAATTAAGAAAAAAATAGAAAAACAAAAAGAGAAAATTATTCGTGAAAAGTTAAAAAAACGATTAAAAAAAATAAAAAAGAAATAAAGATTCTAATTTGCAAAATTATTTAAATACAAACTTAATAATAACACTAATGAAAAATAAACATGTTGGTTATTTAATTGTAGGAATAACAGTAATATTCTCTTTTATAGTAATTTCTTTTAACTATGCCTTAAACAATATTGTTAACACTTCTTGTACTCATGGGGTTGCTTGCCCAATGCATGCAACAGTTTTTACCCAAGAAATTATTAGTTACAGTTTAATGGGATTATTAGTATTAGTGGGACTATTTATGATATTTTTTATGAAAGATGAACAGACAACAACAATAATAAAACATCACAAAGATGAAATTACACCAGAAGAAAAAGAAGATAAGTTAAACGATCTTGAAAATGAAGAGAGAACAATCATGAACATTATTCTTAGAAACGATGGTTCTACGTACCAAAGTGATTTAATTAAAGAAACAGGGTTAACTAAAGTTCGGGTAACAAGAATTCTTGACAAGTTAGAAGGCAAAAAATTGATTGAACGTAAAAGAAGAGGAATGACTAACATAGTAATTTCTAAATAATCAATTATATCCTACAGTTACACAATATTTATATACAATAACCATTTCTAGATAATAATCATTACTATTAAGAATGAGAAATACAAACCAAAAGTTAAAGGTGTTGGAACATTTAAGATCAGTTAAAACTCATCCTACTGCAGAACAAGTTTACATTGAAGTTAAGAAAGATTTACCGGCAATAACATTAGCAACAGTTTACAGAAATCTTAACCAAATGGCAGAAAGAGGAGAAATTCTTAGATTAGAAATTAATAAAGAGTATCATTATGATGGCGATATGTGCTGCCATCAACATTGTGTTTGTAATAAATGTGGTAAGATAATAGATTTGTTTCAAGAAAATATTTCTAAAAATGCTTTAAAGAAACTTGATTGTAAAGAATTTAATGCAGAATGTGTAACTGTAATATTTAACGGAATTTGTAATGGATGCAAAAAAGGGGGTTTTGAAAAATGATAAAAGATACATACCAAATGGCATATGAACTAAATTGTGAAGAACTTTGTTTTTTAAAAATTGATAAGGATAAAGAACATCTAAGAAGTAAGATGATGAATAAAATAATTAATAACAAGTGTAATTGTTAATAAGGAGGAAAAAATGATTAAAACAGAAGAAAATCTAAAATCAGCTTTTGCTGGAGAATCACAAGCAAGGAACAAATATACTTACTTTGCAAAAGTTGCTAAAAAAGAAGGTTATCATTATATCGCTAAGATATTTGAAGAAACGGCCATGAACGAATTGCAACATGCTAAAGATGAGTTTAAACTGTTGCATGGTATTGGTAACACTGAAACTAATCTTAAAGCAGCTATTGAAGGAGAACATTATGAAACTAATGAAATGTATCCTACTTTCGCTAAGGAAGCTGAAGCAGAAGGAAACCATGAAGCTGCTAATTTGTTCAAACAAATTGCTAAAGTAGAAAAAGAACATGAAAAAAGATACAAAAGACTTCTTGAAATGATTGAGAGAGGAGAAGTTTTCAAACGTGATAAACCTATCAAATGGAAATGTAGCAAGTGTGGTTATATTCATGAGGGTGAGGAAGCTCCTGAGAAATGTCCATCATGTAATCATCCCAGAGAATATTATGAACCCGAGTGTATGTGTTTCAGTAAAGGATGTAAAGATTGTGGTGGTGGTTAAAAATGAGTAATAAAATTTATACTTGCCAGGTATGTGGTAATGTAATTGAATTACTTCATGATGGAAATGGAGAGTTAGTTTGTTGTGGTAAACCAATGGATCTCTTACCAGAAAAATCTTCTGAAGAAGGACAAGAGAAACATCTACCAGTATTAGAAAGAGATGGTAACAATCTTAAAGTTAAAGTTGGTTCTGTTGCACATCCAATGGAAGAAAGTCATTATATTGAATGGATAGAAATTAATATGATTGATGTTGGTAGGATTGCTAAAAAGTATCTTAAACCTAATGATAAACCAGAAGTGGAGTTCCATGTTCGAGGTGAAAACTTTAAGATAAGATCTTATTGTAATTTACATGGACTTTGGAAAAATAATTGATTTTTTACTTTAAATTTTTCAAATTGAAACTAGTTTCACTACATCCTTTATAAGTTGTTACATTCTTGAATGTTAGTGAGGTGTTCAAAAAATGAAAACAATAATATTTCGTGTTGAGGGAATGCATTGTAAAAGTTGTGAAATATTAATTTGTGATGCATTAGAAGATTTAGGCGTAAAGGAAAGCAAAGCTGATAAAGATAATGGAACGGTAAAAATACATTTTGATGAAGAAAAATTGAATCCTAATAAAATTAGAGAAATAATTGAAAATGAAGGTTACAAAGTAATCATGCAAAAGGTTGTTGGAGAATAAAAATGACAACGATTAAAAAAAAGTTTAATGTTGAAGGAATGACTTGTCAAAGTTGTGAAAATATTATTGCCAAACAAGTTTCTACATTAGAAGGTGTAAAAAATATTGATGTTGATTACACTACCCAAGAAGTAAAAATTGAGTTTGATGATGATAAAGTTTCTTTTTCTAAGATTAAAAAAGTAATTGAAGAAAAAAATTATATTGTTAATCTGGATCATAAAAAGAAAAGTAGTTGGTTATACTGGACGTTTGCAGGACTAGGCTTAGCATTAGTAATCTATTTTGCTTGGACTTTTTATGGAATGATAGAACTACCACAAATATCTCAAAATATGGGATTAGGTCTATTGTTTATAGTAGGATTGTTAACAGGATTTCATTGCGTGGGAATGTGTGGTGGATTTGTGGTAAGTTATGTTGCGAAAGGAGCAAAAGAAGGTAAGAAACCTCATAAATTACATCTGTCGTATGGAATTGGAAAATTAATCTCTTATACAGTTATCGGAGCAATATTTGGATTATTGGGAAGTATCATTGCTTTCACTCCAATGATGAGAGGAGTTGCAGGAATTTTAGCTGGATTATTTTTAATAATATTTGGATTAAAAATGTTAAACATTTTTCCTTCGTTAAGAAAATTTCAATTAAGAATGCCAAAGTTTGTTAACAAATTTGTAGGAAAAGAATCCAAAGCTCATTCTAATAATCCTTTAATAATTGGGTTACTTAACGGACTAATGATTGCTTGCGGACCATTACAAGCTGTTTATATTATGGCAGCAGGAACAGGAAGCATGATTGAAGGAGCAAAAATGTTGTTTGTGTTTGCTCTAGGAACACTACCAGTTATGTTAGGGTTTGGTTATTTAACTAGTATTATTAGCAAAAAAGCAACACATAAAATTCTTAAAGCATCAGGTGCGATTGTAATAGTATTAGGATTAGTAATGATTAATAGAGGGTTAGCTTTAACTGGAACTGGTTACGATTTAAATTCTTTAACCACTGACTTTTCTACTTTAAATAATAATGAAGAAAATTTTGAAGGTATGCCCATTTTCAAAGATGGATATCAAGAAATTAGAATGGAAGTTAACCGTTATGGTTGGAGTCCAGATAAATTTGTATTAAAGAAAGATGTTCCAGTTAGATGGATCATCAACGGTAAAGAATTGAATGGATGTAATAATGCTATTCAAGTTCCTAAACTAGGATTAAACTTTGATATTAAAAGTGGTGAACAGATCATTGAGTTTACACCTACTCAAACAGGAACTATTAGTTGGAGTTGTTGGATGGGAATGATTCCCGGAGTATTTATTGTTCAAGAGGATATTAATGGACAGGAAGATTTAGAAACTGTAAGTGTTTCTACTGGAAGTAGTTGTGGTGGTAGTGGTGGTTGTGGTTGTGGAGGAGGAAGATAAAATGAATATAAAAATAATTTTAAGTATAGTTTGTTTAAGTTTAATAGTATTAATTGTTGGATGTTCTAATGGAACTAATACTAGTTCTGGTGATTATGATCAGTTTGCACAATGTTTAACTGAAAAAGATGCAGTAATGTATGGAACTGAATGGTGTTCACATTGTAAAAATCAAAAAGCAATCTTTGGCGATTCTTTTCAATACGTAAACTATGTTGACTGTGATAAAAGTAGTAATGAGTGTGTTAATGCAGGAGTACAAGGGTATCCTACTTGGAGCATTGATGGAAACAATTATCCGGGAGAACAAAGTTTAAATAAGTTGTCTTCTTTAACAGGGTGTAGTTTGGAATGAAAAAAACTAACATAAAAATAAGTGGAATGCACTGTCAAAGTTGTGTAACTATTTTAGACAGAGCTTTGAATAAAGAAAAAGGAGTGAGTTCTGCTAACATTAATTTTTCTACAGAAAAAGCAGCGATAGAGTTTGATGAAACTCAAACTAGTGAAGAAAAATTAGTTCAAACGATAAAAAATAAAGGTTATCAAGGACGTTTAATTCATAAAGATGAAATTAATCTTGAAACAAAAAAACAAAAAGAAGAGTTAAAAAAATTAAAATTTAAAGTTATCTTAAGTGCGATTTTTGCCATTCCTGCGTTCATTTTAGGAATGTTTTTTATGAAAAACCCAGTTCCATTTCAGGATTATATCATGTGGGTTTTAGCAACACCAATCCAATTTTATATCGGTAAACAATTTTATCAGGGAACATGGGCAGCATTAAAAAATAAAACTGCTAACATGGACACATTAATTGCTTTAGGAACGTCAGCAGCATACTTTTATTCTGTTTATGTGGTTCTTTCAGGAACAGGCCATCAATACTTTGAAGCTTCAGCAGTATTAATTACACTAGTAATGTTTGGAAAATATTTGGAAGCAGTAGCGAAAGGTAAAACTTCAGAAGCAATAAGTAAGCTAATGAAAATAGGTGCAAAAACTGCTACAGTTATAAGAAAAGGAAAAGAAGTTAAAATACCTATTGATGATGTTAAGAAAGGAGATCTTGTTTTAGTTAAACCTGGTGAGAAAGTTCCAGTTGATGGTATCATCACAGAAGGTCATTCAACGATTGATGAATCTTTAGTTACCGGAGAAAGTATTCCGGTTGAAAAAAAGAAAAATGATTTAGTTATTGGTTCAACGATTAATAAAGTTGGCAGTTTTAAGTTTAAAGCCACTAAAGTTGGCAGTGAAACAACATTATCAAGAATAATTAAACTTATTGAAGAAGCACAAACAAAAAAAGCACCAATCCAAAGATTTGCTGATAGAGTTTCTGCTTATTTTGTACCAATTGTTATTTTTATTGCTATCTTAACTTTTACTGTTTGGTTCTCAATTGTTGGTGCTTCAGTAGAGTTTGCACTAATTGTTTCGGTAGCAGTTTTAGTTATTGCTTGTCCTTGCGCATTAGGGTTAGCAACACCTACAGCAATAATGGTTGGTACGGGTAAAGGTGCAAAGCAGGGCATTTTAATTAAGGGTGGAGAGGCGTTAGAAAGTGCTCACAAATTAAAATGTGTTGTCTTTGATAAAACTGGCACGATAACCAAAGGAAAACCAGAAGTTACTAATCTTCTTGGAGATAAAAAAACTTTAGAAATTGCAGGAAGTATAGAAAAAAGTTCTGAACATCCTTTAGCAGAAGCTATTGTTAACAAAGCTAAAGAAAGTAAAGTTTCTTGGAAAAAAAATACTGGATTTAAAGCTATTGTTGGTAAAGGGGTTAAAGCAAAAATTGGTATGAAAGAATACTATTTAGGTAATCCTAAATTAATGGAAGAAAGAAAAGTTAATTTAGGTTTGTTCAAAAAAAAGATTACTGAATTTGAGAATTCAGGAAAAACTGTAATGATTTTAGCAGAAAGTAAAAAAGTATTAGGTGTTATTGCTGTTGCTGACGAGATAAAAGAAGATTCCTCTTTAGCAATTAAAAAACTACAACAATTAGGTATTAAAGTTTATATGATTACTGGAGATAATCAAAGAACTGCTGCGGCTATTGCTAAAAAGGCTGGCATTACTAATTATTTTGCTTCTGTCTTACCGGATCAGAAAGCTAAGTATGTTAAAAAACTGCAAAAGAAAGGAAAAGTTGCTGCTGTTGGTGATGGTATTAATGATGCACCAATGTTAGCGCAAGCAGATGTAGGTATTGCCATGGGTTCTGGTACGGACGTTGCGATGGAAACAGGAAGTATCGTTTTAATGCGTGATAATCTTTTAGATATCTCTAAAGCAATTAAACTAAGTAAATTAACCATGGGTAAAATCAGACAGAACATGTTTTGGGCCTTGTTTTACAATTCTTTAGGTATTCCAATTGCAGCAGGTGTTTTATATCCTCTTACAGGATGGTTACTAAACCCAATGATTGCTGGTGGTGCAATGGCACTTTCAAGTGTAAGCGTGATTACTAACTCTTTATTGTTAAAAAGAAAAAAGTTATAATTTCAGTAGAATTTAAAAATATGCTCCATAGTTTAAAGTAAATGCAATATGATATAATCTTTGTTTCGGGAGAAATCTTTTTTGACCATCCGTTATGTGGTGTAGCAATTTTAAAAAGACTCTTGGAAAAAAATGGATATAATGTGGGAGTAATTGAAAAACCTACCACTGAAGAAGAACTTAAATCGTTGGGTGAACCTAAATTATATTTTGCAGTAACTTCTGGAGCAATAGATTCCATGGTAAGAAATTATACTCCCTTAAAAAAGCTTAGAAATGAAGATGAACATCTTGAATATGATGAATCAGTTCCTGATCGAGCAGTGTTAGTTTATTGTGGTTGGATTAAAAGTAATTTTAAAAATTCAAAAATAGTTATTGGGGGTACGGAATCAACGTTAAGAAGGTTTGTTCATTATGATTATTGGCAGAACCGTTTAAGAAAATCTATCCTTTTTGATTCTAGAGCAGACATTTTAGTTTATGGTAACGGAGAAAAACAAATTTTAGAAGTATCTCAAAGAATAAAAGAAGATAAAGACTTGTTTGGAATTAAAGGGACATGTATTGTTAGCAGAGAACTTCCTGAAGGTTTTAATGAGTTACCCTCAGAAGAAACAGTAATTAAATCTAAGAAAAAGTTTTGTCAGATGCAATTGATGATTAATAATTATACTAACTTAGCACAAAAAACAGCATTACGTTACGTTTTACAATATAACAGTCCAGAGTACACTTCTCAAGATCTTGATGAATATTATGAATTAGGTTTTAACAGAAACATTCCTGTTAAGGAATTAAGGGGATTTGAGTTTAGTGTTGTAACGCATCGAGGTTGTATCGGAAACTGTAATTTTTGCGCTTTAAGATTAATTCAGGGTGATAAAATTATTTCTCGTTCAGAAAAGTCTATTTTAAAAGAAATTGAAAGTTTTACCAAGTTACCATATTTTAGAGGTCAGGTTGATGACTTAACCGGACCAAGTGCAAATATGTATGGAATGGATTGTCATAAATGTAAAAAAGAGTGTCTTAATTGTAATATTCTTGACAAAAGTCACTCAAAACTAATTCAGCTGTTAAGAAAAGCACGTGAAATTAAAGGTATTAAAAATGTTTATCTTCGTAGCGGGATACGTTATGATTTAGCACCAAAAGAGTATATTAAAGGGGTTGCTAAGCATCATATTTATGATACGTTAAGAATTGCTCCTGAGCATGTTAACAAAAAAGTATTAAAACTAATGAACAAAGATAAAGGAGATTATCAAGAATTTATAAAATATTTTAACAGTTTAGATTGTGGTAAACAATTGTCTTATTATTTCATTACTGCGCATCCGGCTTCATCAATGAAAGAAGTAGAAGAATTGTCACGTAGTATTAAAAATTTAAAAAATGTTAGTGTACAAGTTTTTACTCCTACTCCAATGACCATTTCTACTTGTATGTATTATACTTCTTTAGATCCAATAACTAAAGAAAAAATTTATGTGCCTTATACTTATCGTGAAAAGAAAGAACAAAAAAGAGTTGTAATGAATGAACTTTATTGATCTTCCAATTATAAAATCATTTCTTTGAAATAATTGAAGTTGCAATTAAACCTAAACCCAATCCTGCCATTATGCTGCCTACGAATGCTAAAGCGTTTGGTAGAAAGAAAAATCCTACGCCAATACCTAACATTACACCGCCACCAATAGCCCATGTACTTTTATCATCACTCATTTTATTACCTCGTCTTACTAATGTGATAATTAAATGTTTTATTAATTTTGTTGTTTTGGAAAAATATTTTGGCAAGTTTGTCCAGTGTTAAAGACTTTGAAACAACAATATTTGACAGTTTTAAGAAGCGATTTATAAACCACTCACCCACTGGACAACTGCGGATAAACTATATAAAAGATTTTTATTACCCAGAATAGTTATGAAAATACAATATACTACTAGAAATAAAAGTCTGAATGTGATGATTGAATCAGATTCTGTTAAAGAAATATTTAAAGAATTGGCTAAATTTCAAGAAATATTTGATGAACCTACTTGCCAATTATGTAAAAGCGATAACCTTCAATTTACTGTTAGAACGGTAGAAGGAAACGATTACTACGAATTAAAATGTAATGACTGTTTTGGTAAACTTTCTTATGGACAACATAAAACTGGCAACACTTTGTTTCCAAAAAGAAAAGTTGAGAATTCTAGTAATGGATGGCATAAATGGAATGGTAATGGAGTGGTATAATGTCAAAGATAAATGTTATGGGTACAAAAATATCAATATATAGGGAAAAAGAAGGATACATATCTTTAACAGATATTGCTCGATTTAAAGACAAAAAAAGAACGGAACAAGTAATCCAAAATTGGCTTAGAAATCGTAACACAATTGAATACTTAGGAATGTGGGAGTGTATAAATAATGAAGAATTTAAACACCTCGAATTCGAGGGGTTTAGAAAAAAAGCAGGACTAAATAGTTTTGTGACCACAGCAAAACAATGATTGATAAATGTTAACTAAGAAATTTACTCTAAAAGTTATTTGAACTGATTTTATAACCAAAAGCTTTATATTTTGTTAACAACATACAAATTATATGCGACGCTCAAAAGAATATAGGGTTTACAAATCTATTAAACATTGGAAACCTATCAACGAAATTATACTTATGGAAGAGCTAGCAGACTCTAAAGATCCTTTAGCACCATTATTCTTTTACTTATACAACAAAACTAAAGAAGAGTACAAAAAGTTTCCTCAAAGAAAAGATGGTCAAGACTCTTTTATTCATCCATTAAACGTTGTCTGGAACTTAAAACAAGCAGGTGTGGAGAATTATATCACTTTATGTGCAGCTATTGTCCATGATTTGGTTGAAGAATTAGTTGACCATTATAAAAAAGAAAAAAAGCTTAAAGAGCAAGGTAAAAATATCAAAATTTTAGATCAGTATGAAGAAAAAATCAGTCAAACATTACAAAAAGATTTGCTGAATTTCTGTAAAAAATTTAAGATTAATTCTGATAGTGTTAAAGAAATTATTGCTTTAATAAAACTTCTCACAAGACATAAACGTCATTTATATTATCATTCTTTATCAGCAATTTTTATTCATCCCGATAAAGTTCAAAAAAAACGGGCCATTCAAATAAAACTTGCTGACAGACTACATAATATTCAAACAATTTCTTGTTATGATTATCAGGGAAAAATTTATCAAGCTTTCAAAAATTTGTTCATTCTTAACAACGTTAAAAACTTCTTAATTGAAATTGACTTTAATCCTGATCGGGGACAGTATCCCACTGAAAAATTGTTCAAAAAATGTGCTAAAGCTACTTATGATGCATTTTTATTAGTATGTAAAGAACATGCACCTAAAATTCTATTACAGAATGAGTCTTTATTACAATTAGCATTCCGTAAATATATCTGGGTACGTAAAGGGTTATCATCTGTAACCCAAATCAATGAAAATGAAACTCATCCAATGAGATTGTTTCAGGGAATAGTTAGAAAATATGATGCTCGTCTTCACCAAGAGTGGGACAGTTACCAAAAACAGAAAGATGAAGAGATTACTTACTGTAAAAAGTTTTTCGTAGATTTTAATTTTGATGATAAACAATTAGAATCAATCATTTATTACAAAGATGCTTATGCATTAAAAGAAGTTATTATTGGTTTAATCTATAAAAAGAATTATTCATTAAAAGGGTTTGGTTGTAGTGAATTATGTACCAGAGGCCAAAAATGTTTAATAGCGATTAATCAGAAAAAACTGTTAGGAAATTCTTCCAAAGTTGTGAAGCGGCTTCCGAAACAGAAATCTTCTTAATTTCAGCAATTTTTTTTACTGTTTCTAATACATACGCTGGTTCATTAGGCTGATCTTTGTAAGGACTTTGCCAAGGAGCATCAGTTTCTGTTAACAATTGTTTTGAGTCAACTTTTTTAACTAGAGATTGAAAATTACTAGCTTTAACAATTGATGGTGGAACAGAGAAATAATATCCTAACTCTTTAGCTCTAGTAACCAATGACTTTCTTCCCCCAAAACAATGTAACACTACTGGGATTTCTCCATTAACTTCTTCCTCTAAAATGTTTAAACATTCTTCTTCCGCTTGCCAAGCATGAATAATTACTGGTTTTTTTATTTTAACAGCCAATTGTAAAATCTTTCTAAAATTGCTTTCTTGTTGTTGTTTAGTTTTTTCTTTATCCGCCCAATGAAAGTCCATTCCAATTTCACCGACAGCAATTATTTTATCTTTATTTTCTTCAATAAACTTTAACTCTTCATCTAAATCGATTTTAACAGTCTGTCTTGGCAATCCTGTCTCTCCATCTGGGTCAACTAACCCTAATAAATCTATTGGATGTAATCCTAATGATACTTTGATTAACTCACTTTTTTTAGCAAATTCTAACACTTCTCTGTTTGATGGTTCATTAACTCCTGAAACAATAATTGTTTCAACACCAGCTTGTTTAGCTCTTTTTAGAACATCATCTAAGTTCTTCTTAAATAAAGTATGGTTCAAGTGTGAATGAATGTCTGCAAGTTTCATGTTAAGAAAGAATAAATGGTGTTGATATAAAGTTTTCTAAATTTCAAACCTATCTTTTTTATTTGGAAGATACAACCCCCTACTTTTAACATAATTAAAATTTCCATAAATAAAATCATAAATTGCAGTAATATCATCACTATCAGTTATCTTTAAGCGAGAGTTTTTGATTTTTCTTCCTTTTCTAATACCAGCTTCTAAAATTAATACATTATATAACTTTTTTAGAAATGGTTCATTATAATAAATTAATAACTGTTTACTTTCAGTTTTCCATCCTTTTACTTTTGATACCCTTAATCTAGTACTGCAAGAAACTATCCCATCAAAAAATCCTCTAACAAAATAGTCTAAATATTCGGTGCCACAATTTTTTGGAAATTCTCTTTGATTTTTAGGAACTCCTAATCCTCTTTCTGTTAATTTATCTTGTAATGATTGACTACGGATCTGTAAAATTCTGTTTCCATTACTATTTGGTTTGCTAATTTTATGTTTAGATTTTAATTCTTTTTTAATAATTTTTAACACTTTAAAGTTAGATGAATACCATGAATTTCTATTATCTGTACTTGAAGCGGAATACCTAGAGTATGATAATCCTAATACGTACCACATTGCTCTTGATTCTTTATCTTTATCAAAAAAATTTTCATTAACTGATTTTGTATTCATTTTATTTAGTTCTCAAAGAATTCTTTGAGATAGTTAAACATCTATCTCTCTTACTAATCATATTTAAGAATTTTTTATAAAAGTATTGTTTAATCCATTAACAAATAACTGTCAATCAAATAACCTGACTGAGTAATGTAATATGGCCAACTTCTGTCTGGATACTTATCTTTAACATTTTGAATATATTCTAATGCTGTTTCAGTATCACCAGCTTTAATAGTAGCGATGGAAGCTGCAGCAACCACAGAACTACTAGCTTCTAAAGTAATCCAATCAGGATGTAAACTAATAAATTGATCATAAATAACTTCTTTTCTTTCCAACGCTTCAGGAAGATCAAAAGCTATTGCTCGCATGTTTGCACGTGCATCTGGATAAAATTTATTCCAATCTAAATCTTTACGTTTATAAGGTTTGTAACCTTGCTTTTCTTCGTCCCATAAATGAGTTTCAATAGCTTCTCTTACTCTATCTGACTCTTGTTGATAATACTCAGCATCTTGATCATTTAATTCATCTAATAATAAAGCAAAATCTTCATAACCACGCCATACTTCAGTATTGTCCATCATATAAGCAGTAGCGTAATCAGGTTTAGCATACGTTAATCCATAATCTTGCATCGTAGCATTAATAGCAGAAGCAACAATTTTTAGTTCATCAACAATACTTAATACAAACTCTTCATCGCCATAATTATTATGATAATTGTATATTAATGATAAAAATGTTGCTGCATATGAATCTGAAGAATCATAATTCTTTTTACTAGAATCTTTTACATGTTCCGGAATCTCTTCACCATTATCTTCTCGATAATAATCATAAACAGTTCCTTCAACTCCTAAGTTATCAGGCATATTTACTTTACTTAAATACCATAGAATATAATCTTTGATATCCTCTTGATATTCAAAACCAACTTTGGTTACATAAGTTAAAGCTAAGTTTGAATAGTATGGCATGATATGCGGACTATTAGGAGTAGTGGCAAATGCACCTGAATCTCTCTTACATCTCATGATCCAATCAGCTTCTTCTTTAGCTAATTGATGATAATCAACTGGCTCTTCTTGATACTCAGTTTCTTGAACTTTTGAAGTTATTTCAAATTCATCAATAATTTTTTCAGCAATATCTTTGAAATAGCAGTGTCCTTTATTTTCTTGACCATTTTCATTAAACGTACAAAATAATGCCCCATAATTGTTATTATCTCCACCATCAGATATGTAAGTTGATGCCCACCAGGGATTGTTAATCAATTCGTCATCTTGATAATGTCTACTCATTCCACCTAAGCCGGAAACAAAGGCAAAAGTTTTACCTTTTTCAATTTGTAAATTGTTATCAGTAGAATCAATTTCTTGATTTCTAAAATTGTTCATTAAATGTGTTCTTGAATATGAATGTGAATGTGCCGTAGCAATAATTGCACCGTTTCTCCTGCATTCATCATAAACATCCCATCCAGTTTCGTCTTCTTTATCACCAACTTGCATTAATCTTTGATTTTTATGCCAAGCACAGATTCTCCAGACGGAATCATCTTCAGCTAACTGTTCTTTAATGTAAGATAAATGTCCTGTTCCTATAATGTCTATTCCAGAAAAGGTTATGAAGATTCCTTTGTAATTACAAATGTTTTTAACACCTAGATCTCCGGTACATTCAACATCTTCCATTACCTCTAATCTTTCTTGCAGTTTCTGTTGATATTCTGGCCAAACATCAATTTCATGGTTGCCAATAACTGCTAATAACGGAAAGTCTTCTCCCATGATATCATTAGTTTGTTCAATCCATGTGTCTGGATCATCGTGATAATCAAAGTCTCCTAATAGAACGATTAACTCTGCATTTTCTTCTTTAATAAGTTCCAAAACCATTTTAGATTTACTACGTATTCCTTGATCACCAATGAATGCAATTTTTACTTCTTCAATTATCGTTTCTTCAGGGGTTTCTAATTCAATGTTATAATTATTGTCAGTTTCAATAGCATTGTCTTCACTTAAATCTATTTGATCATTTACAGTGGGAATGTCTGGATCTATCTCAGAATTATTAGAAGTAGGTTTACTAGGTTTATTTAATTTGTTAGGTTTTGTAAGAGGTACAGTTTTGTTCAAATGTTTTTCAGGACTAGTTATCTTATCTTCAACAATTCGATGATATTCTTTTGCTGAGAAACGATCTGAAACAAAGAATGCGCTAACCATTAATATACTGAATAATATAATGATGATGAGCATCACACTTACACTACCTAAATTCTTTTTCATGAGAAATTAGCAATTTAATTTAAGTATTTAAATGTTATTGTTTAACTAATAACTAAGCAACATTTATAAAACAACATATGTTCTAGAGAATATAATGAGTTCAGTACGTAAACGTGGAAGTTAAAAAAGAATTCTTTTCATTAGTTATTATTAGGTTTTGAGACATTATGAGGTTATTAAAAAATGCAAGTTAAAGATTTTCAATGGAAAAAAGGACTTACTGTTAAAGAATTAGTTGAATCCTATCAAAATGTAGGATTTCAAAGTGTAGAGTTAGCTAAAGCTAGTGATGTAATCATAAAAATGAAAAAAGATTCTGCAAAAATATTTCTAACGTTTACTTCAAACATGGTAACGTCTGGGTTAAGAGGATTTTTTGCTCAGTTAATTAAACTAAAGATGGCTGACGTTATTGTAACTACAGCCGGTGGCTTAGAAGAAGATATCATGAAAGCTACTGGAGAAAAGTTTTCTATAGGTAATTTTGAAAGTGATGACGTTGAGTTACATGAACAAGGAATTAACAGAGTAGGAAATTTGTTGGTAAAAAATGAGTCTTACATGAATTTTGAAGATTATATTAATCCTATCTTAGATAAATTATATCAAAAACAAAAACGTTGGACCGTTTCAGAATTGTTAAAAGAAATTGGTTTAATTTTGAATGATGAAAATTCTATTTTGTATCAAGCAGCTAATAATGATGTTCCAATATTTTGTCCAGCTATTACTGATGGTGCGATAGGTTTCCATCTTTATTTGTTTCAACAAAAACATTCAGATTTTATTATTGATGTTGTGAAAGATTTTGGTAACATTTTACTTTCAACTAATCATGATGAAAAGAAAGCAGTTATTTCTTTAGGTGGAAGTATTTCTAAACATCATGCAATTTTGTGTACTTTATTAAACGGTGGTGCTGAGTATGCTGTTTACATGACTACTGCACATAAAACTTCTGGGTCTATGTCAGGAGCTACTACCAATGAAGCTAAATCCTGGGGCAAAGTAAAAGATGATTCTGATATCGCAACCGTTATAGGTGATGTAACTATTATGTTCCCGTTAGCAATGATTAAAGCTTTGGAACAGTTAAGTGAAGAGGGGTTGTTATGAATATTGTAGAAGAAGTTCAAGAATATGTACATAGAATCGATCCTAATCTTACTGACATTACCCCATATCAGGTACAGAGAAAAGGTTTTTTTGGTATTTGTAAAGTTAGATCACCAGATCAGAATGAAGATTTAATAATAAAATGGCAAGATCCCACCAGGAAACAATTAATGCTTAATGAAATTGAATCATTAGAAAGAACAGCAAATAGATTTGAGACCCCTAAATTAGTAAAAGTTTATAGTGAAAGAGATTTTGTTGCTGTTCTTAAAACTTACACACCAGGTTCAACATTTGCGGAAATTTATAGAAGTAATCCAATTCCAGAAATCTACCATAGGCCAGTTCGTGAATTAGTTTTAGAATTTCATGAAATGGGTATTTCTGGTTTGGACCCAGAATTATATAACCTTATTTTGTACAATAATAAGATTAAACTTTTTGACTTTGATGGTTGTGCATTTAAAGATAAAAGTGAAAAATTATTTAATATTAAGGAATACTTTGATAACGTAAAATTAGAGAGGATTTTTCAATGAAACCAAAATTTCAATTAAGTAAAAGTAAAGTATTACAACAATATAACAAACTGGTTCCGTTAGCGGATATTATATCTTACAGTTCTAAAACTAATTCAATCGTTACAAAAATATTAGAAAAACAATCTGATTGTATGTTTAGTATCCATTTTAAGAACGAACTTAAACATTTAGAAAATAAATCCAGAGTATTGTTTCTTGCACAAGCATGGAATAAGAAAGATATTAAAGAATTAACTAATTTGGGTATAACTAATTTTGCAGTTGACAACATTTCAGATTTAGACATTTTACTTTCTTTCTTAGAAGATAATGAAATTAAAATTAATTTATATTTAAGATTAAAATTGAAAGAAAATAGTATTAGAACAGAACGTTATTTTGTTTTTGGGATTAATGCTGAAGTAATTAATCAAAAAGTTAGAGAATTAAAAGATCATCCAAAAATAAATCAGTTAGGTATCCATTTTCATAGAAAAACTCAAAACATGAGTGAATGGAATTTAAAATATGAAATTTCAAACATTATTGATGAAGATGTATTAGAAGCAGTTTCAATAATCAATATTGGTGGTGGTTTACCATCAGAGTATGCTAACACTAATGTTAAAGTTATCAATTCTATTTTTACTAAAATTAAAGAGTTTAAACAATGGTTAAATTCAAAACAAATTAAGTTAATGATAGAACCAGGAAGATTTATTTCTGCTCCTGCAGTTAAATTAGTTACAAAAATTATTGGTATTAATGATAATAATATTATCGTCAATGCTTCAGTGTACAATTCAGATTTAGACGCTTTAATCGTACCAGTTAAATTAAAAGTTTTAGGAGAGTTAGACAAAAGTAATGGTAAACCTTACGTAATTAAAGGTGTTACTCCTTGTTCAATGGACTTGTTTAGGTATAAAGTTTATTTAGATAATCCTAAAATGGGTGATGAAATTATTTTTATTAACGCTGGCGCTTACAACTTTACTACTAATTTCTGTGATTTAGATGAAATTGACACGGAGGTAGTAGAATGAGCTATTACCTTTTTAATACTAAATCTTACAAAATAAACCAAAAAGCTTATAAAATATATAAAAAAAGTAATATTAAACAATGATTATTTACAATCCCAATAATGAAACAGTATTAAAAGAACGAATTGAAGAAGCAGAACAAATACTAAATCAAATTCCCGCAAAATATTGTTTCATTACGGGTTCTTATTTATACAAAAAGAATTATAATGATATTGATATTTTTGTAATTACCAGAAGTAAAAAAAGAATTAGAGTTGAGAATAAAAAAGCAAAAATTACAATAATTGATTTTAATGATTTACATTCTTTATTTTATCATTCTATTTCTAAGAGTTGTCTAGCTAAAAGTGTCTTACCAAAAAAATCAATTAAAGTTACCATCTCTGATTATTGGCAAGTTATTAATGAAGCTGTTCCTACAATACTTAATCAAAAAAATAAGTATCATAAAGACATAAGATACTTAGTCTTATACACTGAATTTTTTAAAAATAGTGGTGTATTAGATACTTTTCAATTAGAACAAAAGATTAAACAGTTTAAAAGTTATAAAAGTATTTTAAAGTACATTCACGATTATGTTCCCAATATAATTAATAAAAATGCAAAGAAATCTTATTTGAAAAAGTTTTTTTATACTCAGGCAGGGTTCTATAAGGATATTAAAGACCAGTATGATGCACAAAACATTTTGTATGAGTTAACTCATGCAATTACTAGAGGTGTTGGTTATGGTTGATTCAGAGATATTTAAAAATAAAGTTAAAGGAATCGTTCCTCAAGATTATAAATTTGAGTTTCTGGGAGAAAATTTTAACCAAATTGTTAATTTTTTAACTGAAATTAAAGTTGAAAAGATATATCAATGGTTAGAAGAAGTTACTAAAGATAATATTAGACCAATAATGGTTGGCTCTAAAAAACCATACAAAGATTGGTCAATTAACCAATTATTAGTTTTTCGTTATCCATTTAGTATTAATAATACTGAATACAGAATTTTGTTTGTTAAAATTAAAAATTCAATCTATCTTGAATTTCATCTAGGAGATCATAAATATTATGATAAAGTTAGAAAAGATTTAGATTTAAAGAGAGGTAATTACTAATGAACTATTGGATGAATCTTCCGGAAGAGTACAGAACTGGCAAATTTATTATATTGCCAATTGAGTATGAAAAAGATCTTACGTATGGTAAAGGTGCTTCTTTAGGTAGTAAAGAAATTATCAAAGCTTCTGAACATTTGGAATATTATGATTGTGAGCTAAACAGTGAACCATTCTTAAAAGGAATAGAATTATTAGAACCTGTTAAAGCTGAAAATACTGAAGAAATGATTGATAAAGTGTCTTCAATTGTTAAAAACAAATTTATTATTGGTCTAGGTGGAGATCATGCTGTTACAATTGGACTTACAAAAAACTTGCCAGATGATTGCTCTGTAATTATTTTAGACGCACATGCAGACTTTTTTCATTCTTGGAACGGTTCTGAATATAATCATAGATGTGTCTCTCAAAGATTGATTGCTAAACAGGATTTAGCATTGATTGGTGTTAGGGCCATGGATAAAGATGAAGATGATTTGATTAAAAATAATGAAAATGTTCATTTAGTCAAAGCTTTTGAATATTCATTAGACAAAATTAAACAAATTCTTCCTAAATTAAAACAAAAAGTTTACATTTCAATTGATGTTGATGTATTTGATTTTATTACCAATACTGGAACACCTGAACCTGGTGGAATGTCGTGGAATCAAACAATGGAGTTGTTACAATTAATTTTTAATGAGAAAGAAGTTATTTCGGCTGATATTGTTGAGTTTGCACCTCAAGAAAATTTCCGAGCAGAAGCTTACACTTTGGCAAAGTTAGTGTATAAGATTATTGGGTTTAAGAATAGTCAATAAAGCCTTGTTGCATCTGATCTAACACTTTTATAATCACAATTAATCATTACTTTAACAATATCTTCGGGCAAGTAATTTTGACTTTTTATACTTTCCTCCAAATTTAGCTTGTAAAGATCTCCCCTTTTTTCTGAAAGTGAATGCTTTGCATGTTTTCTAAAAAGTTCTACTGCTTTCTCTGGCATGAAAACGACAAATTCATCACTAACATGAAATTCTTTTAAGATAGGCTTCGGTTGATATAATCTTGTAGGGATATATGTGATTTTTCCTCTCTCAACCTCAATAATATCTCTTAATCCTGGATTTTGCATGAAACATGATTGCAATATCTCTCCTGCTGCCATTCTTTCCTCTAATTTATTATCTCTTCTATAGTTTGTAACTAATTCAATAATAGAATAAGGGTTCCTAGCATAGAAAAAACTCCAATCTCTTTCTCCAGTTTTTAGTTTATGTAAAGTCATTACTATTTCTGGAAAGTAACCATTATTTAAAATTTATTGTTAATTGTTCTTTACACCAGCAAACTTTATAAATAATCAACTCAATCAGGATTATATTAAATATAAAAAGGTGGTTTAAAATGACAATAGTTAAGATAAATTTGCATAAAGTTAACGCAGAAAGAAGTTTGGACTCAAAAGGTGGCCAAATTAAAATAAACAATAATGTTTCTATTAAGAATGTTGAAGACATGGATTTTTCTGCTGAAGGTAAGAAAGGGTTGAAGTTTACATTCACTTTTAATTGCCAGTATGAACCTGATTTAGGTAAGATTGAAGTTGAAGGTCAAGTTTTATTCTTAGAAGAGGCTAAAAAAGTTGATGATATTAAAGCTGGTTGGGATAAAGATAAAAAAATTCCAATGGAAATTATGGAACAGATAGTTAACGCTTCTTTACATAAAGGTAACATTCAAGCGATTAAAATCAGTGAAGATATTAATTTGCCAAGTCCTTTACCTCTTCCAAAAGTTAATTCAGCAGCTCAAAAAGAAGAGAAAAAGTAAGCTTAATTTTATTTTTTATTTTCCTTCTCCATAACCTTTATATATTAACAATTCTCTGAGCAAAACAGGTGAGAAAAAAAATGGTTACAAGTGGTATTAAGCTTAAAGTAATGGAAGCTGTACAAGATGATGTTAACAAAGGTATAGTGAAAGTAGATTCTAATTTTATGAAACAAATTAACGTTAATCCTGGTGATGTTATAGAACTTAAAGGCGAAAGAGTTACTGCAGCGATAGTTGATCGTGCATATCCTGGAGATATTGGGTTAAACATTATCAGAATGGATGGTAATACTAGAAGAAATGCTAGAACATCTATTGGTGAGATGGTTGAAATTAAAAAAGTAGCAATCAAACCTGCTAAAATTGTTTCTTTAGCACCAGCACATAAGGGTATAGTTATCAAAGCTCATCCTCACGTTTTTAAACAAGGACTGATGGGTAAAGCTGTATTGAAAGGCGATTTAGTTTCCTTAGGTAGAACCAGAAGAAGGATGCCTTACAATAATCCTCAGCAACAAAATGCATTTTCATTATTAGAGAACCAGTTTGCTGGCTTTGGCTTCGGTGATATTAAGTTTGTAGTGGTAAACGTTTCTCCTAAAAATGAAATTGTAACCATTACACCTGAAACGGAGATTGATTTTAATCCTCAAGCAGTTGAAATAACCGAAGATGAAGGATTTAGTTTAGGTATTAATTATGAAGATATCGGTGGTTTAAGTGAAGAGATAAAAAAAGTTAGAGAAATGATTGAACTACCATTAAAACATCCAGAAATATTTGAAAAACTGGGTATTGAAGCACCTAAAGGAGTTTTATTACATGGTCCTCCCGGTACAGGTAAAACATTATTAGCTAAAGCTGTAGCTTCAGAAACAAACTCACATTTTATCCTGATTAATGGTCCGGAAGTAATTTCTAAATTTTATGGTGAATCTGAAGCTAATTTAAGAAAAAAGTTTGAAGAAGCTGAAAAAAATGCTCCAGCAATTATATTTTTTGATGAAATTGATGCTATCGCCACTAAACGTGAAGAGGCTAAAGGTGATGTTGAGAAACGGGTAGTTGCACAATTATTAGGATTAATGGACGGTCTAAAAAGTCGTGGTAAAGTTATTGTTATTGCTGCAACTAATATGCCTAACTTGTTAGACCCAGCATTAAGACGTCCGGGTAGGTTTGATCGAGAGATAGAAATTGGTGTTCCTGGTAAAGAGGGTAGACACGAAATCTTAAAAATTCATACTAGAAACATGCCTTTATCAAAAGATATTAAATTGAAAGATATCGCTAAAATAACTCACGGTTTTGTAGGAGCGGATTTAAACGCGTTAGCTAAAGAATCAGCAATGATTGTTTTAAGAAGAGTTTTACCAGATTTAAAGAAAGCTGGTGTTGAAGAAGGTCAATCAATTCCCGTAGAAATCTTAGAAAAGTTAATGGTTAATCAAAAAGATTTTTTGGAAGCTTTGAAAATTGTACGTCCTTCTGCAATGCGAGAAGTTTTGGTTGAAACTCCTGACGTTACTTGGGACGATGTTGGCGGTTTAGAAGAGGTTAAAGAAAAATTAAAAGAAGCTGTTGAATGGCCATTAAACAAACCTGAAGTGTTCAAACGGATGGGTATCAGACCGCCAAGAGGAATCTTGTTATACGGTCCTCCTGGTACAGGTAAAACATTGTTAGCTAAAGCTGTTGCTAAAGAAAGTGAATCAAACTTTATACTTGTTAATGGTCCTAGTTTATTATCAAAATGGGTTGGAGAATCTGAAAAAGCTGTTAGACACATATTTCGGAAAGCTCGTCAAACGTCTCCAACAATATTATTTTTTGATGAAATTGATGCGTTAGTTCCTAGACGTGGCAGATCTAATGGTGAGGGTAGTCAAGCTACTGAAAAGATAGTTAACCAGATGCTTACTGAAATGGACGGATTAGAATCATTGAACGATGTTTTAATTATTGGTGCTACTAATCGTCCTGATATAGTTGATCCAGCATTACTTAGACAAGGTAGGTTTGATAGAATCATTTTTACTCCTGTATCTGATGGAGAAGGTCGTAAAAAAATCTTTGAAATCTATTTGAAGAAAATGCCCGTGGAAAAAGATGTTGACAGTACCAAATTGGCAGATAAAACTAAAGGTTATGTTGGTTCGGATATTGAAGGTGTTTGTAGAGAAGCAGCAATGATTGCTTTACGTGAAGATATTAAGTCTAAAGAAGTTAAAATGGAACATTTTGTGAAAGCTTTAGAAGTAGTACGCCCATCAGTTGACAAAGAAATAATTGACACGTATAAACAATTAGAAAACTATTTCTCTGTTGCTCGTGCCAAACAAATTAAAGAAAATAAAGCTGAATATTTCGGTTGATTTTTTTTATCTTCTTGGGTCACCATATAATTTTGAATGATGCTCAATTTTAATTGGTCTTTCGACAGATCCATCTCCTCTACCCCTAGCAATATAAGTTCCCCAACCAGAATCATTAATGCTTCCATCATATACTATATACCCAACATCTAAGTGACCATCACCATTTTCATCAAAAACACTTAATGTATTAGGTACCTCAAATAATCTTAAAATTCTTTTTGATGAGCTGCCTCCTAAACTTAAATAAATTCCTGGGGATCCTTGTGGTCCCCTATTACTAATCGTATCTTCGATCCCATCATTATTAAAATCTGCTCTAACAGATATTTCTTTATCTTTACATCCCATAACAGTAGCAGCTAATCCTGCTAATATCATAAATCCAGTTGCAGCTCTTGTTATTTTATCAATTCCCATACTTTTTACAGTAACTAAGCGATTTATATATTTTATGAATTTTTAGAATAGCTTTTTAAATGAATATTAAATTTTACTTTAAAATGTTAGAAGCTTATGTGGAAATGTATATTGTAGATGAACCCAGAATCTGTTCTTTTATGCGTGGGATTTCTGTTATTGAAGAATATTTAGCCGATAATGAATCATTTCAATATGGAGTGGTAAAAAAAGGCAAGTCTAAAAAAGGTTTAAATCAATTTTTTTATTGTATGTTTTGGGATAATAGAGAAGCATATGAGAAAGTATTCAATGAAGATACACATTATGTCAAATTAAATATGTTATTAGAACTTAAAGCAGTACTAAAAAAAGATTGTGGTTGGAGTCAAACAGAATTAGAGGGATTAATAGGAGAGGTACCTAACTGAAAATCAATACTTTTAAGTACTTTCTAACTAAACTTTCTTAAAAAGAGATGAAATTCAAAAATTTTACACTAGATCCGTTTCAAGAGAATGCTATTAATGCTATTGAGGAAAATTATTCAGTAGTTGTTTCTGCTCCTACAGGTAGTGGGAAAACTTTAGTAGCTGATTATGTTATAAATAAACATAAAGATGATAAACAACGGATAATTTATACCGCTCCAATTAAAGCTTTATCTAATCAAAAATATCGAGACTTTTCTAAAGAGTTTGGTGAAGATAAAGTGGGATTAATGACCGGTGATATTGTTATCAATCCACATGCACAGTTTCTAATCATGACCACTGAAGTTTACAGAAACATGGTGGTAAGTAATGATCAAGAAGTTAAAGATGTTGCTTACGTGATTTTTGATGAAGTACATTTCATTAACGATATTGACCGTGGATATGTATGGGAAGAATCAATCATTTACAGTCCAGAAAAAATTCGGTTTCTTTGTTTATCAGCAACAATTCCTAACGCTGCTCAGTTCAGTAACTGGATTTCTGCTATAAAACATCATCAAGTTAAAACTGTTATTGCTACTAAAAGAAACGTTCCATTAGAACACCAATTTTATGATTATGAATTAGGAATAACTACTTTAGAAAAAATTAAACAAGCTGCAAGGATACCTAATTATCATCATGCTATGCGTAGTAAAAAAAGACGTAGAATTCGTGAACCTAAACCTAATCATATTGAACTTGTTAAACTTATTAAAAAAGATAAGTTACCATGTTTCTTTTTTCACTTTTCACGGTTTGCTTGTCAAGAAAGTGCTAAAGAGTTAGCTAAAAAGAATTTGTTTCCTAGAGACGCAAAAATATTCTCAAAGTTTAATGAATATTTGAAAGGTGCTCCTAGTGATATTAATAAGCTAACCTCCACTCAAACATTAAAAGAAACTATCTCACAAGGTATAGCTTTTCATCATGCAGGATTACTTCCAGTATTAAAAGAAGCAGTAGAAGATCTTTTTACTGAAGGATTAATTAAAGTTTTATACGTTACGGAAACGTTTGCGGTAGGTATTAACATGCCTGCTAAAACTGTCTGTTTCAACAGTTTAAGAAAGTATGATGGTAGAAGTTTTAGAAATCTTAACAGTAAAGAATACTTTCAAATGGCTGGAAGAGCAGGACGTAGAGGTATTGATGATATTGGTTATGCTATTACAATGATTTATCGCCCTACGCTTCATTTTAACGAAATTAAAGCTATCACTTCTAAAGATATAGAACCGATTCAATCTCAGTTTAAATTATCAATAAATACTGTATTAAACCTTGTTAATTTACATCCTGAGAAAGAAATTGAAAAAATCTTACGGATGAGTTTTTATTCTTATCAAAAATATGGTACAAAGTATGATCAAATTCCTGCAAAAACTTTAATGTCAAGGTATAACAGTATTCTTAAAAAATTAAACAAGTATGAGTATATTGTTGATGGTAAGTTAACTGATAAAGGTATTTTTTCTTCAAAAATTTATGCAGATGAAATTACTATGGGTGAAATTTTTGCCACAGATTTATTTAAAGAACTTGATGAGTATCAATTGTTACTTGTTTTCGCTTGTCTAGCTTACGAGTTTCGGGAGACGCACGAATTTAAAAAAGTTTTCCGTAATGAACAGTTGAAAGATTTGCGTACAAAACTTCATTCTAATGATTATGTTAAACAAGAAAAAAAGTTTCTTCAGTTAGAACGTATGACTACTTTAATCAATCCTACTTATTATGGTAAAAGTTTCTTTGACGTTTTAGAGTTAACAAACTTGTTAGAGGGTGATTTAATTAGAATTTATGCACAAATTTTGGACAGAATTGGTCAAGTTAGGAAAGCTAACTTATATTCTGAATTAAATTCAAAGTTAGAGAATTGTAGGGGAATCGTTGACAAACTTCTTGAAGGTATTTATTTGGTTTGAATTACTATTTTATAGTAAATATTTTTAAAAGTAAACCGTTTTTAACAAGTAATGGTAGAATATCCTTACGAAAAAGATGCATTGTTAGATCCTCAATCATTTGAATTATTTTCTAGGTATTTTGGATTAATTCCTAATTATGAACATAGAAGTGATGGTAGAGGAGTTTTCGTTTATGATGAAAATAAAGTAACTTGTTTACCTACAGACGAACTGATAACTATTTTACCTCATCTGTTGATTTATAGAACGTGGGCATTTGATGGTATAGAAGAACAACAACCAGATCCGGCAACTTTAATACCTCTGCTAAAAGGGAGAGGAATAACAAAAGATTTATTCATAGATTTGATGATTGACTTTGAACTTCCAATATTGGGGAATGAATCATCTCAACCCATCGGAGCCATAGCCGCAGATCTTGATGAAGAAAGTTTTCTCAGAAGTTCTTATCTTATTGGGACTCATTTTGTGGACTCAGTTTCCCTCGGTCAAGAAAATACGGAAAAATGTTCTAAAGCAAACAAAGGACGAGTTCAACCTTTTGAATTGGAACATATTTTGAAAATAGACGCAGAACCAGTTGCTGTTGACTATGCTAATAATGGCAGATTATACATTTTTGATGAACTTGGAAGACTACATGAATTTACTGGAAATGATAAAACTAATGAATGGAATGTAAGGAAAGGAACAGGTGGTAATTTTTATAGAGATACAATGGAAAGTATTTTTTCCCCTGTTTTTCCAAATATCAGTGTCCATGAAAACATTTTATTTTTCACAAATGGATCTACGTTAGAAAGACACGATCTTGATAAAAAAGAAATTAATACAAGACAATTACAACACTCTGTTGGAAATGCTTTAATGATTCCAGAAAGTGAAGGAATTAAAGAAAATGATATTTGGTTTCACGATGTTTGTATAAAAGATGGAAATGTTTTTGTTAGTGCATCATTAAGAACCAGAGAACGTTACATCCTGCAAATTGTTGAGGGAGGTAAGCATAATATTATTCATAGGGGCATGTATCCTCGGGACCAAATGGGAAGTACAAACGATTATCAAGATTTAACTTTAAGATTAGGGATCTTTAATGCTGGTTTATATTTATCAGAAGAAAATGGAATTAGTTTACTTACTGAAAGTGGTCCAAAAGAAATGATTGGAGAATATAAAAGAGAGCAAGAGATGGCTTACGATATTGATCCAATCACTAAATTTGCTTTTGGTGATGATTTTATGGTTGCTTCTGGGACAGTAAAAGATTTTAAAGTACCCATGTTACAAGTATTTGAACCTGTTTATGACCAAGAAGGATTAATAAGAGTGAGGGAGATTCAACAGCCAACAAGATTTGAAAGAACTTACATTACAGACATTCCCAAAAATAATGCCATAATGATTAAACCAATGTCAATAGCTGCTCATGGGAACCAATTTGCATTTACTCATAATGATTGGAATAGGGTATTTGTTTATAGGATGAAAGAGTGAACTATCACTTCCCTCCATAAACAAAATCTTTTTAAACCATTATTACTTTTTAGTTAATATGGCTGAAATAAAAGGACAAAAATGTCCCATTTGTGGTGAAAATAAGCTTACATTGAAAGAAGACGAGATAGAAATACCTCATTTTGGTAGAGTTTTCGTTATGTCAATGGATTGTAGTGCTTGTAATTACCGTAAAGCTGATGTTGAACCTGCTGAACGTAAAGAACCTTGTAAATATACTTTTGAAATTAATTCTGAAGAAGATCTTAACGTTAAAATTGTTAAATCTGGTGAAGCTACATTAAAGATACCTCACGTAATTACTATTGAACCCGGTCCAGGATCTGAAGGTTATGTAACTAATGTTGAAGGTGTTATTGAAAGAGTAAAAAAGATTATTCAGTCTGCTGGTGAATCTGAAGATGATAGTAACGCTAAAAAGAAAGCTAAAAATCTTAACAAAAAGTTGGGCAAAGTTTTAGTTGGTAGAGAAAAATTAAAAATAATTATTGAAGATCCTTCTGGTAATTCAGCTATTATTTCTGATAAAGCACAAAAAAATAAAATTTAATTTCTATTACTTTCATACTGTTCAAACAATTCTTTAAACAATCTAGGAACAAGTTTCATCTCTTCAGGAGAAGCTACGTAAGCAATTCTCATCTGAGTTTTTCCAGGATTTTCAGAACCTTCTGAAACAGAATAAAAACCTGCCATTGGTGAAACTAATAAAGTTGTTTCTTCTCCATCAATTTCAACTTTACCCTCTTGAGCACAGTACAATACAAAATCTTGTGCATTAAATCCTGCTGAAGCAAGATCTTTTACATCAACAACTGAATAGATTGAAGCGTCAGGACTAGATATAATTATTTCAGGCATTAATTCTTTAAATTCTTTAGATACAGTACCCATCATTTCAGAATAATATTTTCTTTGTTTTGCGTACCATTGTTGTAAATCTTGATGTTCTTGATGAGCTAAAGCACCAAAAATGTATTGGCCAATAACGTTTGAACATAAGTCTGCAGTATTTTCTGCAACAGCTTTCTGATGAAACAGTTCATTATCCGTTACTAAAGCACCGATTCTTAAACCGCAAGCATTCCATACTTTTGAAGATGTTTCAATACTAATTCTACGTCCTTCAATTCCAGAAACTTCTTTATCTGTTAAACCCCAAACACTACTTGTATCTTCATCAACATAATGTAATTCTCGATAAGCTTCATCACTAATCATCCACATGTTATACTTAACACAAAGTTCTCCTAACTGTGACAATGTTTGATGGTCTAAAAAATGTCCTGTAGGGTTATCGTAAGGGATAACTACCATTGCACCAGGATTAGTTTCTTTAATCTTGCTTTCAATCGTATCAAGTTCAGGTAAAGTAAACTTACCATCATTTTGTAAAGTTCTAGTAACGGAAACAGTACTTCTACCAAGTCTTTCAGCCATAGCACCATAATTTGTGTACGCAGCATCGATTAACAGTAAAGGTTTTTCACTTGTTCCAGTTTTACCACAAACACCTAACGTTACTAATTCCATTGCTTGTGAACCGCCGTTAGTGATTTGTGAATACAAATCTTTTGTATTAAATCCACTGGAAGCAATAATGTTTAAGAAAGCTTTATTTGTTTCTTCAAAACCTACAGTGCTTGAATAAGCAACAACTCCATCATTAAACGGACTATCTTCAGCAGTTAAATTTTTCATCCGTTCAATCATTGCTGGATGCATTGGTAAAGAAACATTACCAATAGCAGTATTGATCGCTTTAACTTTATCGTTTCTTTCAGCAAACTTAATCTGTGCTAACCTGATTGCGGACGGTTGCCTAGACAAAAAGTGTTCAGATACTTGTGGTGCCATCTTACTGTTCTTTTAACACAGCTTGTGCAGCTGCAAGTCTAGCAATAGGTACTCTGAACGGACTACAGGAAACGTAGTTCAATCCTACTTTATGACAATATTCAACACTTTTAGGTTCTCCACCATGTTCACCACAAATTCCTAACTTAATTTCTGGGTTAACTGATTTACCTTTCTCAACAGCCATTTTAACAAGTTGTCCAACACCAGTTTGATCAAGCACTTCGAACGGATCAACTTCAAGAATGTTTTGTTTAACATACTCAGGTACAAAACTTCCTACATCATCTCTAGAAAATCCTAAAGTCATCTGTGTTAAATCGTTTGTTCCGAAACTAAAAAACTCAGCTTCCTTAGCAACTTCATCTGCAGTTAAAGCTGCACGAGGTACTTCAATCATCGTACCAATTAGGTATTGCATTTCTATTCCTGCTTCCGCCAATACTTCTTTAGCTTTCTTTTCAACAATTTTTTTAACAAAAACGAATTCGTTAACGTTTCCGATTAACGGTACCATTATTTCCGGAACAATATCTTTACCAGAAATTTTAATTTCAACTGCTGCTTTAATGATTGCTTCAGTTTGCATCTCTACAATTTCTGGATACGTTACCATTAATCTGCAACCACGATGTCCCAGCATAGGATTTTCTTCATGTAATGATTCAATCTTTTCTTTCAGTTTTTCAATACTAATATCCATCCGTGATGAAATTTCTTTCATATCTTCCTCTTCTTTTGGTAAGAATTCGTGTAATGGCGGATCAAGTAATCTTATCGTTACAGGAAGTCCGCTCATGATATCAAACAAATCTTTGAAATCTTTCTGTTGCATTGGTAACAATCTTGATAACGCTTCCCTTCTACCTTCTTCATTTTTAGCAAGAATCATTTCTCTCATTACGTTAATTCTGTCACCTTCAAAAAACATGTGTTCAGTTCTACATAATCCAATCCCTTGAGCACCAAACTTGATAGCTACGGCTGCATCTCTTGGAGTTTCAGCGTTAGTTCTAACTTTTAATCTTCTATGTTTATCAGCTAGTTCCATCAATTTTCCAAAATATCCTGACAATTCTGGATCGGTTGTAGCAATTTTTCCATCGTAAACTTTACCTTCAGAACCGTCTAAAGTAATCCAGTCAAGTTCTTTAAACACTTTATCATTAATTGTACATGTGCCTGCTTCTTCATCAACAATAACTTCATGAGCGCCGGCTACACAACATTTACCCATTCCTCTAGCAACAACTGCTGCATGAGATGTCATCCCCCCTCTGGAGGTTAAAATGCCTTGTGCGGCGTTCATTCCAATAAGATCTTCTGGAGATGTTTCAGTTCTTACTAAAACTACTGTTTTACCAGCTGCGTTTAATTCATCAGCTTTATGAGCATCAAAAACTATCTCGCCAACAGCTGCTCCTGGTGATGCCGGAAGTCCAGTGGTTAACGCTTGCATTTTATTTTTTTCTTCAGGGTCAAGTTGTTTATGTAATAATTGGTTAAGTTGGTTAGGGTCAACTCTTAATATTGCAGTTTTTTCATCAATAAGATTTTCATCTAACATCTCAATTGCACATCTTACTGCAGCTGCTGCTGTTCTTTTACCGTTTCTTGTTTGTAAGATGTATAATTTACCTTCTTGAATCGTGAATTCCATATCTTGCATATCTTTGAAATGTTGTTCAAGTTTTTCTCTAATTTGTACTAGTTGAGTATAAACTTGAGGATTTTGTTGGTTAAGTGTTTCCATTCTTTGTGGTGTTCTTGTTCCAGCAACAACATCTTCCCCTTGAGCGTTCATTAAATATTCACCGTAAAAAATGTTTTCTCCTGTAGCAGGGTCACGAGTAAAACATACGCCCGTTCCAGAAGTTTCTCCCATGTTTCCAAAAACCATTGTTTGTACGTTAACAGCAGTACCTTTTAATCCGGAAATGTTGTTAAGTTGTCTGTACAAGATAGCTCTACTATTGTTCCAAGAATCAAACACTGCGTTAACTGATAATGTTAACTGTTCTCTTCCATCTTGCGGGAACTGTTTCTCAGTTTTTTCTTGTACCATTACTTTATACTTGCTTACTAACAATTTTAAATCGTCAACATTAAGATCTGTATCGTAATTATAACTTTTTTCAGTTTTAATTTCAGTAAGAATTTTTTCAAAATGATGATGGTTAACTCCCATTACTACATCGCCAAACATTTGCATGAATCTTCTGTAAGAGTCCCAAGCAAACCGTTCATTATTAGTTTTATTAGCTAATCCTAGTACTGATTGATCGTTTAATCCTAAGTTAAGTACTGTATCCATCATTCCTGGCATTGATACTGCTGCTCCAGAACGAACTGATACTAATAACGGATCTTCATTATCACCTAACTTTTTACCTGTTTTTTGTTCAAGTTCGGCTAGTTTACTTTCAATTTCTTCTAAAATGTTTGAAGTAAGTTCTTTACTGTTATTTGAATAAACTTCACAAGCTTCAGTACTTATAATGAATCCTGGAGGAACTGGGATTTCTAAATTAGTCATTTCTGCTAGGTTGGCACCTTTACCACCTAAACTCTCTTTCATATCTTTGTTACCTTCTTCAAAAGAATAAATATATTTTTCCATTTTATTTTCATCTCCTTTTAGTTATCAATCTGTCCGCATTTTAGTGCCTTTAAAAATATTGCTATTATAGAGAAGATATGTTAATTATAAGAATTGCTCAATAGGTTTAGATTTCTTCCACATATTCATAAAATGGTTCTTTAACATTTGTGAGAACGCTTTAGATTCTGTCCATAATGTTATGTAATCTTCTTCTTTCTCAACTTCTGGTTTTCCAATAGTTAATCTGGCTCTTTCGCTATCGAAGACCGTTATTCTCGGAAGTAAAGGACCAAATAGCTTTTCATTAAATACTCTTATCTTTGCTCCAGTTTTCATCCATTCTTTGTAAACATTGATTTTATCTTTTTCAAATGAACAAATAAACTTAATTTTAACTTTTCTTTTAGTTGCTTCTTTTAAAATTCTAATATTTTTGTAGATCACTTTTGGAAGAACATTACATGATAAAATTTCTTTTTCAGCTTTAGAATCCTCTAAAGCAAACTTTTCAATCATAGTTTTTCTTCCCTTTAAAACCCAAAATAAATCTTTAAATTCAGTAACTTTGGGCTGTTCAATCAATTTTATCAAAGAATTAACTGATTTATTTAGGTCTTCAACTTCATTTTTAAAAATCTCGGGATTAATGATATTGTATCTTTTAGGAGATACGGGTAAAGAAACAACTTTATTTTTGTCTTCTAACTTTTGTAATGCTTCATAAGCTTTATTTCTAGGGAGTTTACTATCCATTACAATTTCTCTAACTGTGCTGGGGCCTAATTTTGCTAAAGCTAAGTATGCTCTGGCTTCATATTCAGTCATCCCTAACTTTTGTAACAGTTTAATATTATCCATTAAATATTCATTTTCGGAGTTATTATTTAAGAGTTATGTACTTTTTGTCCCTAACAGAGTCACAGAAACTTATCTATTATTCTACTCCCGAGAGAGTATGACAAATAATTGTTTCTTTTGTGATGTTCAAAATATTGATGATAGTCAAAAGATAATTGAAAATGAATTATTTTATGCCCGATATGATGATTTTCCAGTAAATCCGGGACACTGTTTAGTTTTTCCAAAAAATCATCTTGTCTCTTTATTTGATTTGTCTGACGATATGGTTTTATCATTGTATCACTTGTTAATTCAAACTAAAAGTATTATTGATGAAAATTATTCTCCTGATGGATTTAATATTGGTGTTAATGAAGGTAGAGCCGCTGGAAGAACACAAGATCATTTACATTTGCAAATTATTCCGCGTTATAATGGGGATGTAGAAAATCCTTGTGGGGGTATTCGTAATCTCATTACTGGCAGGGGTGATTATTCTGATGAAATGAGGAAAAGATTTCCTGAACGAGAAGGGTATTTTCCAGAATGAATTGTTCTTTTTGTGATGAATTTAAATCCGGAGAATTAATATTTGACAAAGACAATTTAGGAAACAGAATCCTTTATGAAACAGATAATTTCATTGTTCTACCAACAATTGGACCTTTTGTAGAAGGTTATTTATTAACAATCCCAAAAGAACATTATTTATCAATGGCAAGTTTGCCCAAACATTTATATCTTGAATTAGAAGATGTTCAAAATAGAGTTAAAGAAGTTTTAACAGAAAACTATTCTTCTCCATTATTTTATGAACATGGTCCTAATCAAGAAAGTAATGCTGGATGTTGTGTTGATCATGCACATGTTCATGCACTTCCAGTACAAATTGATTTAGTTAAGTTGGTTAATGAAGAATTGAGTTCAGAACAAATTGATACGTACGCTGAGTTTAATGAAATTGATTACCCATACTTATTTATTGAAGGGAATAATGATGAGAAACATGTTTTCAAACTTGATCATCTTATTCCCCCACAATATTTAAGACAAATTATAGCTGAACAGTTAGGATTTCCAGAAAAATATGATTGGAAAACTCATCCTTTTGTAAGTAATTTGTTAAGAACTTTAAAGACGCTTAAAGGAAAGTTTTAATTCAATATCTTAACAATACCTTTATCAGCATTGACTTCAATTAAATCTCCATCTTTAATAACTTTTGTAGCTACTTTAGTTCCAATTATGCATGGTTTTTTCATTTCTCTAGCAACAATGGACGCATGAGACAATAACCCTCCTTGATCTGTAACGAAAGCTATAGCTTTTTCCATTCCTACAATAAATGAAGGAAAAGTCATTAACGCTACCATTATATTACCTTTTTGAATTTTATCTAAATCTCTAACGTCAATAACTACTTTGGCTATACCTTTAACAATTCCTGGATATGCTGATTTTCCTTTTAACTCCTTAACATCAATTTTTTCATCGATAGATAATTCTAGCTGTTCAAACTCTTTATTTACTTCTTTCTCTCCACTAAAAATTGTTATTTGATCGTCTATTATAGTAATCATACACTTAATTTTTCGTTCCTCTAATAAATCTGTTCTAAATTTTTTTTCTGTAAACATTTCTATGATTTCTTCAGCGGAAAAATAAAATAGTTTTTCAACATCAATTTTTAATTTTAAAGCGACCTCTACAAGTAATTTTTTTAGATAACTTTGTGCTCTGTTAAGATTATCAGTTCTAAACGTTCTTAAGTAAATGTACTCTTTTATCAATTCAGTGGTATCAAAATCTTCTTCAGAAAGAATTTCTTTTAATTCTTCTTTAAGTTTTAAATTATTTTTTCTTGTTAATTTTAATTCTTCTAACTTATCTTCGGCTTCTTTTTTATCTTTTAATCGAGAGTTAACTTCAGCTATAGTGGGAAATTTTCCAAAAAAATTCTTAACTTGGATCCATCCAAATTCTTTAATATACTCTTCAATTGCTTTTTCTGTTTGGTCTTCTGAAAGTAAAGAGATTTTTAAAATCTTTTTAGCTTCTTTTTGAGACTCATTCATTTTCTTAGGAGTTTCTAAATATTCAAAGAACTTAGGTGATAATTTGTCTTTTATTACTTGCAATTTTTCTTCTAAATAAGTCTCTAAAGATAAGGGAATTATGATAAAAGGAGCATAATCACGGCTTTTTTGAACAATTTCTTTTATATCTTTAGTCAACTCTTCGTTAGACAGTTCTTTAATATTACTTTCAACTTTATTTTGACAATAATCAATTAGTTTGTTCCCTTCATCTTCACATAACTTGGCCATTTCCCACAAATATTGGTTTCCTATTTTTTTGTGTTTATCAATTTGATATTGTCCAACTAGTTTTATTTGCTCTTCTTTCCAATAATTTGTTGTAGAAAGATGAATTATTCCTCCTTTACCATTTTTTATCTTTAAAAATCGATTAATATAATTAGTACTTAAAGCAAACCCATTAATTGAGAATGCTAATATTGAATAATGTCTTTCTACAGTACGAACCCATTTAGTTTTGGAAGATTTCATCAATTTGAATTAATAAGTTTAAAAAATATATAAATACTTTTGCTAGAAATTTAATCCTTCTTCTTATCCTTAAACACTTGAGGTAAATCAATTATATACTTACCCTCTTCAAGTTTAACAATCATTGGATCTTTTTTGAATAAATGTACTAAATCTAGTTCATACTTACCAGGTTTAATAATTCTGATAGCTTCAATGTCAAGAACAACAGGCCTGCCAGGATCATTTTTAACGTTAAGTATATCGCAAACATCTTTCTCAATAAGCTTTTTATCTTCTTCAGTAAGTTTACTAACTATTTCTTTGCCCTCTTGGAGCTGTTTCTTCTTAATGTAAAAGAATAGGCGAGCCCCGCATTTACATCCTTTCAGAATTTCCTGGGCACCATCGTCATAGATGGCGTTACAACGTACGCATTGATGTGGCATTATGATTCGTGATATTTATTTTCTTTTCTTTTTATATCTTTTTTTCTTAGTATTACCATTATCTTTGGTAAATAATTCAATATTATCCGGGTTTTGTTCAATTCTTTTAACAACTGAAGCTGGCCCGATGATGGTCATGCCAATTCTATCTCCCAATAGAACATTAGCAAAAACTCCTTTAACTTTTTGTCCAAAATTTTGTTTAGTTTTGTCTGGATAAACAACACTTAACTCTATTCCTTTAAACTTTGCAGAAATTTCTTCCATAGTAATTTCGATTAAATCAGCTTCTTCTTGTTTTTTAAGCCTACCTTCCATCACTACGATTTTGTTTTCCTTAACAATATTAAGTAATTTATTAATCCTTTTCGCGGAAGATAAAACTTCAATGTCCTGAAAAGGTACAAATTTGAATGTAACCATCTTTTTTTTTAAACTCCTTCTTTTTTATCTTAGTAATATTTTATAGTTTTTAAAAATATTGTTTTTGTATATATACTTTCACCTAGCTACTTTGAACAGTTGTTCATAAAAATCTTCTAAATTTTTTCCATACTTAGCAGAAATTCCTACTATTTCATATTGTGGGAACGCTGCTTTAATAGCTTCCAAATTAGCTTTCTTAAGATCAACTTTGTTAGCAGCAATAAGTACCGGAATATCTCTTGCTTGTAAATTTCCTATAATAGTAATGTTAACTTGTGAATATGGATCTTTGGTTGAATCTAATACTACTACTACTGAATCCATGTTATCTAACCATTTAATTGAATCAACTACACCTTTTGTAGCTTCTTTAGCACGTTTTTTAGCTTCAGTCTTCTTCATTCCTCGTTTAAGAAAATCTTCATAATCAATTCTTGTTGCTATTCCAGGAGTATCAACCAATGAAAAAGTTAGTTCTTTACCTTTCTTATTTTTAATATTAACTTGTTCTTTAATAATTATTTCTCTAGTTTCGTGAGCAATATGTGATACGGTAGACATATCTTCTTCTAACCAATCCTGACAAACTCTATTAGCTAAAGTAGATTTTCCTCCGTTTGGTGGTCCGTACAATCCTAATTTTATATGACTCTTACGACTAAACGGATTAAATCTTAGTTTTTTGAATAAATTCTTAAAAAAGCCTTTTACCATTCTCTTTTTTCTACCCCTCTTACTATTCGAATTTTGTTATGCTTATTAAAGTTTTTGGTATTGTAAAGTAGAAATTAAATGGAATATTTAATAAATCAGAAGTAAGTAATACTATCTTATGGGTTTTTTAAAACGGTGGGTTGGTAAAAAGGAAAAGCACCAGATTGGGAATAGAACTGTAATTATAATAGATTATGTTGAGACTCATGAGGATGATGTTGAGGAAATAGATAAAAGAACTATTCATGAAATAAAATCTAACATTCTTAAACTTTGTAAAATCAATAAAATGGCTCAAGAGTTTAAAGAACTGATTATTAAAATAAAAGAAGGTAACAAATTATATGATTATCGTTTAGGAAAAAATGCTGGTGCTGCTGCTCATGTCTTCATAAAAAATAAGTTTATAATTACTCTAAATGTTAAAGATCTGATAGATAAAAAAATATTGTATGCATGTTTAACACATGAAATTACTCATCTGTGGCATGAATATTCTTCTAAAATATTTTCCAAATATCATAAACATTATAAAAAAATATCAAACAGAAATTCTAACAGAATAAAATTAACAGTAATTTCAAAAAGAAGCACTTTTATTGCTCAATTAAGGATACTTTTTTTTGAATTGTTTAGAGCTTTTCTTTTTGAGGGTTTAGCAAAGTATTGTGAAAAGTTTTATACAAAAGAGATTAAACTTGATGATAAATCATATTTTAAAAAGATTTATGGGCATGCTGATAGTCAGGTGGGATTATTTAGTCTAGAATGGAAAGTGTTTATTGAAGTATTAGAAAACAATCGGTATGACAAAGAAAGATTAAATGGCCTGTTATTATCTTTTCAAACTTTGTATCGTTCATCATATATTATTGGATATCATATGGTTTACACAATTATTTACACTGATAAAAACATCTCCATTGAAGATATTGCTAAAATGAATTATATTAAATTTATTAACACTTATGAAAGATGTATCAAACTTAATAGATTTAAACCAGTTGTTTCTTTAAGGAGTGGAAAAGGGATAATTAACTATTTCACTTTGATAAAAGAAACAAAACAGATAGCACATAAATTAAAACTTTTTAAATCATAAAGAACTTTAATCATCTTAATCCTAACTTTTTAATCTTTCTAGAAAGTGTTTCTGGACGAATTTTAATCTTGTCAGCAGTTTTACTAATAACTCCTTCATTTTCTTCTAAAGCGTGTCTTAAGAACTGTTTCTCAAACTCTTGCTCAGCTTCCTTCCAAGTAACTTCTTGTAATGGAATAAATTTAGCAATATTTCTTGACAATTTAGGAACTTCTTGGTAGACTTTCTCCATTTTTTGTTGTTTTATCAAGCCTTTATACTGTTCTAATGTTGAACGGATAGTTTTATCGATGATTCCTTTTTGAAATTCTTCTTTTGACTCTTGTTCTTTCCTTAACCTTTCTACATTAATGCCTAAATCTTTGATCATTCTGTGGATACTTCTTCGATCTACTCCTAAAACTTTTGCTAAATGAGAAATGTTACCTTTATGCAATTTTAACTCTTTTTTAACAAACTCTTTCTTAAAAACTTTTTTTGCTTCATTAAATTCTAAGTTTGGTGGCACATAAATTCTTAATGTTTGATGTTTAAGTTTATCACTTATATCCGATTCAATTTGTGGAATACTAATGCCCCACTGTTTTTCCATCATCTCTTCAAGCATAGGACTAACTTTTTCTTTAATAGTATCTTCTAAATCTTTTTTACTCATTAACTTTCCCTCTTAATAATGATCCTGTTGGTAATCCATAAACAAAAATTAATGATGCTAAAATTGCTTGATGTAACAATTCTGGAATAAACAAATAGACAACGATAAAATAAGCATAATTGATAACATACAAATGATGATCTTTTTTGAATTTAATAAAATGTAATAAGAATAATACTGCTCCAATAATTGTGAAAACTGTTAATAAATAAAACAAATCGTTGATAACAAATAAGTAAAAGATTATTAACAAAATTAGTGAAAATAATGTATCTTTAGCAACAAGAAAATATTTTCTACCTGGTTTCATTTCTTCTTTTGTTAAGTAAGCTAAAAATATTCCTAGAAAAATTCCTGATAATCCTATACCTAAGATTAAAGTTTCATTGAGCATTTTTTATTTCTCTTTTAAGATTTTTTAAAAATAATTCCCAATCATGTTCTTTAATTACCGTACCACAAGCATTCGGATGTCCTCCTCCGTAACCTTCAACACCTTCTAACGCTCGTGTTAATATTCCTAACACTGGAGTTTTTGAACGTAAACTACATTTCATTTCTCCAGATTTTTTACGTGCTATTAAGACTACCTTTTCTGGATAATTGTTGGTTAACTCATTAGCTAAGTCTGCAGTAAAACTCCATTGTTGGTCACCGTAATAGTATAATAATAGTTTACTTCTGGTAACTTGTTTTTTTGCATCTTTCAACAAAGCAACGTAAGGTTGATTAATTTGTTCAAATCTTTTGTAGATATATCTTCCTTGAGAAGTTTCTTGGTTAAGAATTTCTTCAGGAGTTTCTATTCTGGTAAGAATTTTCACACATTTATTAACTTCGGAAATTCTTCCTTTTAACAAGAATGAAAAGATTCTTACTAGCTTGCCTACTGGTTGTTTATACACAGCATCAGCTAAATCTTTTTTCTCAGGTAATAGATGCGGATACTTTTTAACAAATTCATCAATAAAATCAGGCATGTACCAATCAAATAAACATCCTACTGTGGCTATCCATAAGTTTTTAGGATCATTATTAATTTGGTAAGCCATCCTGGTAACGGGTATGTAAATGTCTGGATCTTTAATCTTTGGATTAAAATATTCAACGTTCTTTAAATCTAAAGGGTTATGATGATCAATGTAAATTATTTTTGTTTTAGCACCATCTACAAATTCTTGCTCCATCATTGGTTTATCTAGTACAAAAATTTTATCTGGATGATTTTCTTCAACTTTTCTTAAAAATCTTCGATCTAATACTGGCGATGATTTAACTATCACTCCTTTTCCTTCATGACTCAGTTTATACAATAATATGAATGAACACATTCCATCTGGATCATCATCGTAAAAATATAATGGATTTTTAGCTTCCGTTAATTCTTTTCTGATATATTCTATGTCTTTTTTGCTTAACATTATCTTATAATTAAAAGTTCTTCCTTTTTAAATGTTAGGGTTTATGAGACAATTAAGTCAATCTGTTCTAATTTGTCATGTCATAAAACCAAAACGCTTATAAACAACCCACTTTAAAACATATGCTTCATATACAAAAATGGATAATGATGAATTATTAGTTACGGACGTTGGAATAGAACCTGTAGAGGATACACTTATTTATTTCGGAGATAATGTAAAATCTATTAAAGTATTGGTTGTGGACGATCAAAAAGTACATAGGGAGAATATGTATTTCTGCTTAAATGATTGTGTAGATAATGTTAAGATATATTTAGCTGAAGATGGTTTACAAGCTTCTAAAATGGTTCGAGAGGCTAACGAACCACATGATATGATTTTTACAGATTTTCATATGCCCAATATGAATGGTGGTGCATTTTTAAGATCAGTTTCAACTTATACTCATTCTTTAAAATTTATGGTAACAGCGGAACCTAATCTTGAAATGTACACGGATGCTATTGAAGTAGGAGTAGTGGGACTAATAAGAAAACCAATGAGTCCAGATACATTAGAAATATTAGTGTCTGCACATGAAAAAGGCATGAAGGCAGATGAAATTAGGTCAGCTTATCAATATCTGTTTTATGTTCCTCCTCAACAGTCGTCAAATTAACTAAACATTTAAAAAGAGTCTCTCTAATTTTAAACAAAATGGTAGAAAGCAGAAAAACAGTACTTGTAGTTGATGATGATAGAGCAGTTTTAGTGTTATCAGAAATTTTCTTAAGTAGAAATGGATATACAGTTCTAACTGCTACCAATTATCAATCTGCTATTGAACAATTAAAAGAAAACGCGGAAAATTTAGATTTATTAGTTACGGATACTACTTATGAATTGGTAGACGGTGGACCTAAAGTCCAAGATTCTGGCGTTAGATTATCTGCTCACGTTCATGAAAAATTTCCAGAAATGTTTCCAGTAATTGGAATGTCTGCTGCTGATGAAGTTCAAATGAGAGCACTTTATGATAAAGGTGGACATATTGAGGAGTATATTGGTAAACCATTTAAAAGTGGAGCAGACTTTGTTCAGATCTGTAATGACACAATAGCTAACCATTATAACAAACAAACTCAACCTTTGAATTTAGAAGAACTTACTAAAAACTAACCTTTCCTTCTAAACTTTTTCTCTAACTCATCCGCAGTAATCTTAATCAATACGGATCTGCCATGCGGACATGTGTAAGGTAGTTTAGTTTCTTCCAACTCCATTAACAATTTCTGCATTTGAGGAATCGTAACGTTATCACCAGCTTTAATCGATGCTCTACAAGCCATTCTAGTAATAATTTCTTCTTGAATCTCTTCCAACTTATTTTTATCTTCTTTCAACTGTTCAAAAACTTGATAAAACAAATCTTTAGCTTGCATCTTACCAAAAATGGTAGGAATTGTTTTCAAAATAATCGTATTCTCACCAAACTCTTCATAATTAAACCCCAGAGAAACTAATTTATTTTTATTTTCATTAATAAATATCTTTTCAGCACTATTAAACTCAATAATTTCTCCTTTCAATAAGTTTTGTACAGCAACTTCTTTGTTCATGTACTGTTTCATAAACTTTTCATACAATATTCTCTCTTGTACAACATGTTGGTCTATTAACAATAATCCTCCTTCAGTTTCAGCAACAAAAAAAGTTTTATGAATTTGTCCTAACAATTTTAATGGTGGTAAGTTAACATTACCTACTGTTTCTTTGATAACAGTTCTTTCAGGTACAAAAATTTCTTCTTCTAGAGACGAATACTCTTCATCTCCTTTAAATTGTAATACTGTTTGTTCACTTTTTTCTAAAGCATATTTTGGACTTAAATCTGTTTTAGCAGTAGTACCAAAAGTAACTTGTTTCTCAGCATCAAAATCTAATATTGGAATGAGATTATTTTTTTGTAACGTTTCTTTAATTGCTTCCATAACCGTTTTTTTAACTAAGTCTATCTGTTCAATTTTAATCTCTTGTTTCGTTGGATGAACATTAACATCAATTTCTTGGGGATTTAGTGTTAAATTTAGAATAAATATGGGATGCTTGTTAACAAATAATAATGAATGGTAAGCATCATAAACAGCTTTACTAATATCTTCATTCTTGATCCATCTGCCGTTAACAAACAATACTTGTTGAGATTTGTCGTTCCTTGCTTGATAAGGTTTAGCGATAAAACCTTCAACGTTAATATTATTACTTTGATAATTAATTTCTAACAGTTCTTTGGCAAGATTTATTCCATAAATAGAAGCAATATTATTTTGTTGTTCTTTAACACTAGGAGAAGTTAACAGTTGATGGTTCTCATGTAATAGTTTAAAACTAACTTCTGGGTTAGCTAAAGCATATCTAATAACTGTGTCAACAATATGTCTTAACTCAACTTGATCAGATTTTAAAAATTTCTTTCTGGCAGGAGTATTAAAAAATAAATCTTGAATTTCTATTAATGTTCCTTCCTCACCAGCTAAGATTCCTGAACTAATAATTTGTCCACCCTCTACTGCTAAATTGAACGCTTCTAGTTGATCTTTCTGTTTGGTTGTTAATGAAAATCTAGATACGGCAGCAATACTTGCTAACGCTTCTCCTCTAAAACCTAGAGTGTTTATTGAAAACAAATCGTCAGCAGTTTTAATTTTACTTGTTGCATGTCTTAAAATTGATTTTTCAGCATCTTCTTGATTCATACCTAAGCCATTATCACTAACTTTGATCAGTTTTTTACCAGAATCTTTAATTTCAATAACTATTTTAGTTGCTTTAGCATCTAATGAATTTTCCATTAATTCTTTAACAACTGATGCTGGTCTTTCAATTACTTCTCCAGCAGCAATTTTGTTAATTAATTGTTCATCTAACACAGTTATTTTTGACATTGGTTTATTTTAGTTGTTTACTGTTTAAAAGAATTTATGTTTTGTGGAGTAGATGTTAACTCTGTTGATATTTAATCAATAAATAACCCGTATGACCTTCGTGGTAAGCGATACAACTTCTATCACCTAATACTTTTACTTCTCCATCATGTTTAGCAGCTTCATTTTCAAGCATCCCAACAGCTTTATCAAGAGACATTCTTCTTCCATCGAGTTTAAGTGCCAAATTATGCATACCCTCCGCGATGCGAAACGTACCTTCATTATCAATGGCTTCATAAAACCTAACTTTTTTTACCATTCCATTTATATTAATTATTGCTATTTATAATTTGTGATTTTAAGAATTCAAAAATAATCCAACACTTTACTAAAATCTTCTTTCCCTTTCTCTTGATTAATAGAATGAGTTGAAACATCTTGCAATTCTTTAGCACCGTTGAAAGCTACTGAAACTCCTACCGCTTGCGCGAAAGGAATATCATTCTTACCATCACCAACAAAACCGCACTGATCTTTTCTTAACCCATGCTCTTTTATTATCAGTTTCATAAAATCTAATTTGCCTTCATAATCACATGGTAACAAGTTCCAATGAACAAGTTTTCCGTCTTTGTCCCAAAGATATTCACAAGCAGCAAAAGCATGGTTAATTTTTAAGTCTACTAAAGCTCTGTCAGCTTGTGCTTTAAATCCACCGGAGATTAGAGCTGTTTTGTAGCCTCTTTTTCTTAATTCATTAAATGTTTCTATAGTGTTCGGATGATAATCAATAGAATTCATTACTTTCTCAAAAAACTTTCTGTCCAGTCCATATTTTTGATGAACTTTAATTGTATCTTCCATCCATTCAACATAACCTGCATATTCATCATTGTTCCATTTCTCTTTTGTCCAATCTTCTTCTTGTAATGCTTCTGGTCCTAAATGTTCAGCTAATCGTGTCCAAGCACTAGGAGCAGTGTTTCCATTACCAGCACTACTAGCTTTTTTGAAGATTGTTCCTTCCATATCAAAAAAGATTAATTTTATCTTATCTGTCATAGAGTTGGTAATATGAAGTTTATTTAAAAAAGTTGTTGTATTATGTGTAGAATTACTGATAAGGCCATTTCAATAGTAATCTTTAAAAAGAAGTTCCAATTTTGCTTATTTATGGCCCCGTGGCTTAGCCTGGTAGAGCGCACGTTCCATTATTGGATGCGATACTGATATCAAGTTAAGTTGGCAATCGTGAGGTCCCGGGTTCAAATCCCGGCGGGGCCATATTTATATTTCTAAGTAAATATTAAATATGGCGCAGTATTTATTCTTTGAATGTACTTTAATTTAAAACACGGGACCAATACTAACCTAAAAGGAGAAATTGGAGAAGTAATTGCTAAACATCATTTAAAAGATGCTATTTCTACTAGAGAATATTGGCATACAATTGTTGATAAGCAGAAAATCAGCTTAAATCAAAAAGAATTTTTGAAAGACAATTGGAAATCATTTGATTTAATTAATTTGAAATCTTTAGAAATTTTTGAAGTAAAAACAAGAAAATTCTTCAATAAAAAATTAAAAGGAATAAAGAATAAAATTGTCATCACTCCAAATTTTAGTAAGTTATGTAATAAATCTAAAGATTTAGGTTTTGTTATTAGAATAATTGAAATTACTCTTTTTGATGATTGGAAATATGGTGTTAATATTAAAGATTTTGATAATAATGATTTTTGTGTTCATAAACCAAGACTTAGTGGTTGGGAGAGATAAAGAAATAGCATGAAACATAAATAATCATTTAATACTTAGGTTAAAAAATAACTTACACTAACCTTTGCAAAGCATTATTACCGCCCCAAACACAAGGACTAGCACATTTCATTCCTTGTTTACATTTAGGTTCTAAAGAATTTTTACCATATATCTGCTGAAATAAATTATACCCCTTAGCTATTTCTAACGTATCTTGCATTATTTCAAATTGAGCATGACCACACATTCTTAACAAAGCTTTTGATCTAAAATCTTCTAAAATTCCTCTTTCGTATACCATTAACAATTGTGCTTGAGGAAGATCTTCTTTTGCTACTTGATGTAAATCATTAGACCATTCGGCAACTCTATAAGTTAATTCAACAATTTTAGGTATAAAAAATCCACGAGGTGCGCCCAATTCAGTTCCTTCAATAATGTTGTAATTAATACTACGATGTCGTTGTGCTTGAGCAAATCCTGCAAAACTTAACTCATGAGATATTGAATACACTCCTTGAAAAATGTCCTCAAGTACATCACTTGATACTGAAGGCCCTAATAATCTATTATCTAAGTAAAATGATAAAGTTCTATCAGTTTGATTATCAAGTTTCTCAACTCTAAAATCTTTAGTTTGTTCTAAGAATTCTTTCATTGATTCAACAAGTCTTGATTGAAATAAGTTTTTTTTAGTTTCTGGGTCATTGACAATAATCTCAAACTGTTGTTGGAGAAAGTTTAATTGTCTTAGGTTAACTGTATAAGCCATGCTTGTAGGAGTAAAAACACTAGTTACGTAACGAGCATTTTCTTGAGCAAGTTTTTTAATTGCTTCATCTCTTGCTTTATTACTATCCATTTAAGGATAAATATTACCTATCTCAGGAGTTAATATTTCCATCCATTTATCATACAGTTCTTTTTGTTTTGGATCAATATTAGACATTACTGTATATCTAGCAGACCTTTCAGAAGTAGCATATTGTTTTTCATTGTTAAGCACCATCGCTAAAGCTTTAGGTACCTCTAAAAGATTAAATGATAATACTGAATGTTCAAAAACACTATGATGGCCAGAATTAATCAGTCTATCTAATAGTTGTATATTTACTGGTTCTTCTCTTAACTCTGACCAGGGTTTATTAGCATAACAAATCCTACCAAATTGAGTACCCAGTTCAAGCATTTCTTGTGAACCTGTTAATCCGTCGGTAGAAACAATCAGTTCTAATTCCATCAGTTTGGAATTTTTTTAATCTTTAAAAGTATTGTTAGTGTAAACAATATATACTGGTTTAGCTGTCTCAACTAAAAATCTTAATACACCTAAATATATTTCCCTACATCTATTCTCTTGTGTATAAATCTTTAAATAGCAGTTGTCATTTTAGAATACTTACATTTACGTATTTGGGGGTGTAAATAGAATGAAAAAAGTTGTGATAAATTTAATGTTACTAATTGTATTTGTATTATTGGTTGGATGCTTAGACTATAAATCTTACGATCTTCCTGCTGACGAACAGCCAGCAGATGATACTGAACTAATTAATGAGATTGCTGAAATCGAAAGACAATTAGAAGAACAAGATAATAAAGAACTGGACTTAGATTCAGAAGAAGTTGATAATTTGATTGAAGATAGTGAAGTTATTGAAGAGGTTATTATTCCTGAATTGGATGAACCTATTGTTGATGATAACTTACAAATTATTACTGTTAAAGAAAATGAATTGGTTAACTTGAAAGTTAAGGTAACGGATCCAGATAAAGATAAAGTGAATTATTCTTTTAGTAAACCGCTTGACCAAGCAGGTAAATGGAAAACTAGTTATGGTGACGCTGGCGAGTATATTATTACTATAACTGCTACCGATGGAGTATTAACTACTGAGAAAAAAGTTAAGATTGTTGTTGAACGAGTTAACGTTGCTCCAATCATTAGCGGTATAAAAGATCTTTATGCAGATGAAGGTAAGACTGTTAACTTTGAACCAGAAGTAAATGATCCTAATAGTGACGCAGTAACGGTAGTTGTCTCAGAACCATTAAAAAGCGGAACTTTTGCAACTGATCATACTAGTGCTGGTGAGTACAAAATTAAAGTAACTGCTTCAGATGGAGAGCTGGAAACAGAAAAAACTTTCAAGTTGGTTGTTAACGATGTTAACGTTTTGCCTGAAGTTAAAGGCTTACACGATTTCAACATTAAAGAAGGAGACATTGTTAAGATTGAACCGCAAGTGTCTGATTTAGATGAAGATGAAATTACTTTGACTATCTCTGACCCGGTTGGTAATGACGGCATTTGGGAAACAGCTTTCACTGATCATGGTAAGTACACTGTAACGATTGTTGCTGATGATGGTAAAGATAAAGTTACCAAAAAAGTACAAATCGTTATTGAAGATGTTAACATGCCACCAGAAATTGTTGAAGTTAGCTTAGCAGTTAACTAAACTTTTCTTTTTTTATTTTAAAAAATGGTTGTCACAAAAAAAAGTTTGAAAATGGTTTTTGGAATAGTAGTAACTATATTACTATTTGCAACTACTGTGGCAGCTGTTAAAACGTTTCATGTTCAAGAAACAGATTTAGTTAAACTTACACCTACTGCTATTGATCCTGATGATGATCAAATCGTTTATTATTATTCGCCCCCATTAAACGATCAAGGTGAGTGGCAGACAGGTTACGATGATTCTGGTGAGTACCAATTAGAGATTATTGCTTCTGATGGTATTAACCAAACAGTTGAACCGGTTAATTTAATCGTAGATAATAAAAATCAAGCACCTTATTTGAAAGAGAACAAAATTGTTGCTAAAGAAACTCAAACAATTGATTTAACAGGATTGGTTGAGGACCCTGACAATGATCCATTAAACTATCAATTTAATGCTCCGTTTGATAAAGATGGGTTATGGGTTACAAATCATGATGATGAAGGTAAGTACGTAGCTATGTTTGTTGTAAGTGATGGAGAATTTAACATTAAAAATAGAGTTAACTTAGAAGTGTTAAGAACTAATCAAGTACCTACAGTTGTAAGAACTTTTTCTAAAGAGAAGTATGTTCAGTTAAGTGAAGATAAAGTGTTATCATTCTTTTTGGAAGCTAAAGATAATGATAATGATCAATTAAAATATCAATGGTTTATAGATGGTGAATTAATTTCTGAACAAAAAAATGACCAGTATTATTTTGATTATGATACTGCCGGAGATCATCAATTAAAAGTTGTTGTTTCTGATGGTAGTGGTGAAACAACTCATCAATGGGTTATAAAAGTTGAAGATGTTAACCGTGCACCTGAACTAGTACTATTACCAATAACTGTTCATGAGGGAGAAAAATTAGTTTTAGATCTACCTGATGTTGACGATGATAAAGATGAGTTAGCTTACACATTTGAAGCACCATTAGATTATCAAGGTGAATGGCAAACAGGTTACCAAGATTCTGGAAAGTATGATTTAAAGTTAACAGTTACGGATGGTCAAGAAAGTATTACTAAGAGAATTAGTATTACTGTATTAGATGTTAACCTTGCACCTGTACTTGATCTGCCTGAAAAACTGGAAGCTAAAGAAAATGAACTTTCTAATTGGAATTTAAACATTTATGATCCTGATAATCATCGAATAGAAATAACTTTAAACGGTTTCCCTGAAGATATTGTTTTTGATCAAAAAGGTAAAGAAATAAGTTGGACACCTGATTATAATTACATTAAACGTAGTGGTGGTTTTTTTAGTAATATCTTATCTCGGTTAAATTTAGAACATTACTATTTACGTAAACGAGCTACAGATGTTAATGTAATGGCTTGTGACGCAGAACTGTGCACTAATAAAACTGTTGAGTTAGTTGTTTACAACACAAACAGACCACCAGTATTAAACAAACTGGCTGACTTAATAATTACAGAAACAGAAACTTTAAGTTTAACTGCTAACGCTTACGATCCTGACGGAGATTTAATTAAATACACTTATTCAGATCCTGTAAAAAGAAGTGGTAAATGGAAAACTGACTTTGATGATGAAGGAAAGTATACCATTTACTTCACTGCATCTGATGGTAAGTTAACCGATAATGGTGAACTACAGTTAGAAGTACTTAAGGCTAACAGGTTTCCTGTAATGGATATTAGTAATGATGATTTAACGGTTAATGAAGGTCAACAGTTCATGTTTAAAATTAATGCAGAAGATCCTGATAATGATAATTTAACTTTACGTCTTGATAATATCCCGCCGGGTGCATCTTTTAATGACGGCACTTTTTTATGGGCACCTTATCACAATACCGTGAGGAACAAAACCGATTCATGGTGGAACAACATGATTAGTGGTGATGGTTATTTGAACAAGAAGTTTAACTCTGAAAAAAGTACAGTTGAATTAAGTTTTGTTGCTAGTGATGGTGAATATGAAACAATACATCCGGTAAGAATAACTATAAAAAATGTTAATTTAGCACCTACTATTCTCAACACTTTCCCAGAACAAGAACATACTGTTGATGTTAACAAACCTGTATACTTTGAACTTAGTGTTGAGGATTCTGATCAAGATCCGTTAAGTTATTTATGGACGTTTGGTTTAGGTGATGGAACCGTTACAGGTACTAACAAAATAACTAGAGTATTTACATCTCCAGGTAAGAAAAAAGTTAAAGTTGTCGTTAATGATGGTAGAGATTCTATTGATTATGAATGGACAATAAACGTTGTTGGTGAAGTTATTCTTGAACCTATTGAAGAAGTAGCTTTAGAACCTGAAGTTTCTGAAATCCTTGAGATTCCATTTACTGTTGGAATGATGGTTATTAGAGGATGAAATGTGTTTATACATTACTATCAAGTAATAACTTTAGAAAACTTTAAATATCAGTTCTTATAATTTAATCATTATGACAGATATAGGAGTAATTGTTGAATCTATTAGTGTAGGAGATAAAGATGATAGAGGAAATGATAGAATTTTATATGTAGATCAAGAAACAGAGGAAAGAGTCTCAATGAGGGAATATTTATTACCTTATTTACATAATAAACTTCCAGATTTATTAGATGATTTTGTGGAAAGAGGAGTTAGATTAGATTCTGATAAAGTTAATAGTGATACAACACTTACAATTCTTGAAGAGGATTTAAAAGAACAGGGAGCAGAGTTAGATACTTATACTACTCAAGATATGGTGGATGTTCTTGTGTCAAATAGATATTCTGCAAAAAAGATATATCATATTTTAGGGGAGATTGATAAGCTTTCACAAAATCAACGTAAAATAATTACGGATTTAGAAAAAGAAGCAGTTGATGATATGGAACCTGAACAAATAATTTATGTAAAATATAAAAAGTCAAGCGTAAAAGCTACTCCAATTCGTAATAGTGGTGATTCTTATTTTCCATTTACTGTGGTTTCAGAAAATAGTGGGACAAAACTCCGAGCAGAAGCAGATTTCCCCACAATGCTTCCAGGTACCCTTCGTGATAAAGGAGAATTTATAGAAATACATCGAGAGTTATTAAAAGAACTTTACGTTAAAGAAGAATTAGTTGAATAAGATTAATTTCATCTTATTCTTTTCTTAACTTTTTCCAACAATTCCGGTTGGACATAACTATTAACCGTAACAGCATAATGTTCTTCCCACTGTTGTTTTTTCTTGTTAAACTTCTTATGTCCTAAATCATGTGCTATTGACATGAACAGTTTGTCAGCTTTTTCTTTATTGATTACTTTATTTTTAGCTAAGAACTGTTTAACTTTTTTAGTTGCATGATGAGAACGTACTATATGTGGATAAAACTCTTCCCCACAATATTTCACAAAAGCTTTCTTAAAATCAGTTTCATGTAACGGATGTCCATTTTTAGAAAATATGAACTCATTCTTCTTTCTTTCATTCATCAATAATTTTAATCTTTTTAAATAACTGTTAGAAAATTTATGAAATATTTTTATCGGAACTCCATCTTTACCAATATAATCAAAAGTAACAACACTACCTTTAACAGAAAGATCATTCTTTGTTAATGTTGTTAATCCTTTATGGCCGTGAGCTTTGAAATAAATTTCATTCCCCACTCTCATAAATGTTTGTAATAATGTAGACATTGGCAAAGCCATTAAATCATTTTTATCTGATAAACTTTTGTTAACATTTTTTACTAGTTTTGAATAACTTTTTTCAAACTTTTGCACTTTCTTATACTTTCTTGCACGATGTGCTTTTCTTTTCTCTAAAGTGTACACATACGAATAAGTTCCACCTTTATTTTGATAGATGACATCCCAATGATCCTCAGATGATTGATCATGGATTTTCAAATGTGGGGAAAATAATGAGTATGCTTTCTCTAACTTTTTACCGTTAGGAAGAATATCAATTCTTGCTCCTTGTTCTCTGCCATCTTTAGATAATTGTCCCTTTAAGAATTTTGAATCTTTTTTATCAACTAAATAAGAAAATTTTCTACTTGATTTAAACAGTTTAACAACACTTGTTAATTCTAGGAACTCTTTTTTAACTTCTTTCCAACCAGTTTTAGTTTTTTGATAAGTTTTAAGATTAGTTTTAATTCTTATCGTTCCGGTAGGAATTGTTTTTACTGGCATCATATTATAAAGTAAGTTATGATATATAAATCTTGATGTATGAACTCATTAAAAATCAATAGTTAATTTTAAATACTTCATTCAGTTTTAAAGATAGATGGCAAGTCCTAAAAAAATTGAAACAATAGCTAAGGTAACCATTCCGATTCTTAAAAGAAATGGAGTTTTAAAAGCTGGAGTATTTGGCTCTGCTGCAAAGAACAAACTTAAAAAAAATAGTGATATTGATTTCTTAATAAAATTTAAGCAAGGAAAGAGCCTTTTAGACTTGGTAAGATTAAAATTTCAATTAGAAGAAAAGTTAAAACGGAAAGTAGATTTAATAACTTACAAATCTGTTCATCCAATGTTAAAGAAACAAATAATGAATGAGGAGATTAAGATATTATGAAAAAAGAGACTTTTTTTCTTCAACATATTATAGATTCAATAAATATATTAGAAAATTATATCAAAAATCTTACAAAAGAAAAATTTCTAAAAAGCATTAGTAAACAAGATTTAGTTGTGAGAAGATTAGAAATTATTGGTGAAGCAGTTAAAAACCTGCCTTCTACATTTAGAGAAAATTATCCCCAAATAGAATGGAAAGAAATAGCCGGTACAAGAGATGTATTAATACATTCTTATTTTGCAGTTGATTATGATTTAGTATGGAATATAGTGAAAAAAGATATTCCTAAATTAAAAAAAGTAGTGAACGATATTTTAAAATGAAAAAGAGAGTGTTACTACCCGTGTTATTAATTCTAGCAGGATTATTATACTATGTTGACATTGACTTAGATGCTCTAACAGCTAACCTAATCAATGAAGAACAACCAATTGAAAGTTATGTTGGCGATACTGGAGATGTTCAAGTATACTTCTGTCCTCATCAAAACTGTGAGGAAGCTCTTTTAAACTTTATTGATTCTGCTGAAGAATCATTACACTGTGCTTTTTTTGAAGTTGATTTAGATCTAATAAGAGATAAATTATTAGAAAAGGAAAGATTAATTGATGTTAAGGTTATCACAGATAATGATTATTTGTATGAATTTAACCATCCTTTTGTTAAAAATGATTCTTGGGGATTGATGCACAATAAATTTTGTATCGTTGACGGTAAGAAAGTAAGTACTGGTTCAATGAACCCTACTAATAATGGTGCAGATAAAAATAATAATAATTTATTGTTAATTAATTCTGTTGCTTTAGCTAACAATTATCAAGCAGAATTTCAAGAAATGTGGAACGGTACTTATAAGAAAGGAGATAATGTGTTAAATCCTAACATTATGATTGATGATATTGGTGTTGAAAACTATTTTTGCCCGGAAGATGATTGTGCGGATCATGTTAAAGAAGAGTTGAATAAAGCTACTTCTTCTATTCACTTTATGACTTTTTCATTTACTCATGATGGTATTGCTAATATTTTATTGTTAAAAAATTTAGATAATATTTCAATTAAAGGCATCTTTGAAGCTAGACAAGTGTCTAAATATTCAAAGTACATGGTTCTAAAGAATAATAATGTTGATGTAGTTAAAGATGGTAATAAAGCAAATATGCATCATAAAGTCTTTATTATTGATTCTGATACTGTAATCACTGGTTCTTTTAATCCTTCTGCTGGTGGTGATACTAGGAATGATGAAAATTTATTGATTATTCGCGATTTTAATATCGCTTCATTGTTTATGGAAGAGTTTGAGAAAGTTTGGGATGAAAGAAAAGAATAAATCCCGAGAGATTTAAACAGAAATTTAATAAAACTTAGTTGTTTATCAGTTTAAATGAGTTTTACCAACACTATAGGAGTTGTACTTGGTTTCTTAGTATTCATTTACATCTTATCAAAAATAATAGACAGGTTGTCTAAGAAGAGAAGAGTACATAAACTAAAAAAATTATATCTTTCTAAGAAAGTAAAAATTAAAGCAAATGAAAAGTTTAACAAATTGTTACATAAGTTTAAACAACAAAGAAAGAAAAAACCAAACAAAGATGAACTTTTTAGAATAATTATTAATGCTAGTCATATTACTATCAGAAGAAAAGGTGGCAAAGGACATTGGGGACGTCAAAAAATTAGAAAATATTTATAAGATTAGAGAAACATAATGTTGTTGTATAGAATTAAATAAAATAAATTTAACTTAAGAAAATTTAAACCATAAATTATTTATAATACACATTAAAACTACATAATATGGAATGTTATACTTGTAAATCTAATTCTGGTGAAAAAAGAGTATCACCAGGTTGTACAATATATGAAGGAAAACATTGGTTAATAGAACACGCTTATCCTTCAAAATTGAAAGGTTGGTTAGTTATAATTACAAAAAGGCATGTTGAAACGTTGCACGAACTTACTAAAGAAGAATTTATTGAACTAGGAGAAATTTGTGAAAAAACAACTAAAATCCTACACGAAGAATTAAATTGTGAGAAAGAATATTCTATGTGTCTTGCAGAAAAAGAACATTTTAATCATATTCACTTTCATATTGTTCCTAAACCTCATAATTTGCCTAGAGAGTTGAGAGGGTCAAAAATTTTTGAGATGTTAAAAGTTGAAGAAAAAGATGCTTTGCCTCATCAAGAAATAAAAGAATTCTGTGAAATGTTAAAAAGTAAGTTTTAGATATTCTACACAATAACTTTATAAACAAAACATGTAATTTAGTAACCATGGCAAAATTCGAACGAAATTCCTCGGACAAACCGAGAAGAAGGGATTCAGGAAGATCCTATGGTGGAAGAGATTCCGGAAGATCAGATAGACGAGACTCAGGAAGGTCTTATGGTAGAAGAGAATCATTTGGCGGAAGAGACTCCGGTGGATTCAGAGGAGGTTCTGATAGACGAAGTTCTCGTCCAGCAGAAAGAACTCAAGTAATTTGTGATGCATGTAAGAAACAGTGTGAAGTACCGTTTAAACCGACTTCTGACAAACCAATTTATTGTGATGACTGTTTTAGACAAAATTCAGGCTCAAGATCTTCAGGTGGTTCTAGTAAAGGATTAGCAGAAATTAATGAGAAACTAGACAAGATTATGAAAGCATTAAACCTTTAATTTTATTTCTTTTTAACTTTCTTTAGAAAAAATTGTTAACTGTTTCGTATATTCCATAAACTATTGGAAGTGCTTGATAAGATGCGCTACAAATAAAAGTTAATGGATTTTTATCATAATTCATAAAAGAAGGTTTATTTTGTCTTAAATCTCTATTTGCATAATGTATTCCTAGTACTGGTATCCATTGTTTTAAGTCAATTTTACTTAATTTTAGTTCTAAATGTTCTGTTTTTTCTCCCATGAAAACATTTTTCAAATAATTATTTTATAAAGCTTTCTAATAACTTGCACAATATTAATAAATTGAAAAGATATTCTCATTAAATATTGGAGGTTTTCAAAGATGAAAAAAATAATTGCAATTTTTATGGTTATGTTAATGATGTTAACTATAACCGTTACAGCGATTTCTGCAAGTGATGCTAAACAAGAATGGTTAGACCAAAAACAAGTTAGTTTAGAGAAACAAGAAACACATCGTCAAGCAAAACTTGATTGGGCAGTTGATAAAACTGATGAAAATAATCAAATAGTTATCGATACTGGTAAAGAAGTGCTTCACGCAGCTTTAAACGAAGTTGAATCTTGGCTTAACTGGAAAACATTAGAAGCTGAAGAAGATTCTCGTGTACCGGATGAGATTAAAGAAAACATTGCTGATGATGTACAAACTAATTTAGACAAGATTGATGATTTAAGACTAGAAGTTGATAATGTTGAAAACAAATTACAGTTAGGATTAGTATTCTTAAAAATGATTGGCAAGTATACTGAACTACTTGCTGACGTAGCTAGAAATACTGGTTACATGTGGGTACATATTGGAGATACTTACGCAAATAAAATTGATCAGTATGAAGATAAGTTAAGGGAGAAAGCTAATGATAACGAAGAAGTTATTGAAAAACTAGATCTTGCTAATGAAGAATTAGAAAGAGCTAGAGATAATATTGATACCGCTAAAGGAACATACCAAAAAGTAAGAGTTCCAGGAACACCTTTAGCAAAGTTTTCTGAAGCTAACAATTATCTTAACGCTGCTAAAGCTAATTTAATTGTTGCTAATAAGTATTTAACAGAAGCTTATGGATTATTGTTAATAGGAGGTAGTCAAGAATGAAGAAAGCACTATTATTAATGAGTTTAGTTATTACCATTGGATTATTGTTAGTTGCTTGTGCTCCACAACAACAAGCTAATACTCAAACAATAGTTATTGATGATCAACCAGAAATTGATGACACACCTGTAGTTAATGATCCAGAACCTGTTGACGATGAACCTACTATTATTGATGAAGTAGAAAAACAAGTTGAAGATTTAGGTTTAGAAGAAGACGAATTAGATCAGTTAGCAAAAGAATTAGAAGATCTAGAATTTAACGATTTAGGTGGGTTATCTGAATGAAAATTTTAACTTTATTTTTTTTATTAATTTTAATTACTTCTTGTTCTCAGCCAATGGAAATTATTGATAGAAACACAAAAATTCCTACTGACATTACTAAAATGACTCCTGAGATGGATTTACATCCACCAATATTACACTCAGATGAATTTGAACAACCTGTGCCTTTAGCTATTGTTAACACTGCTGGTGGCGAAGATTCACCTTTCATTTACAATGATGAATTATATTTCTTTTTTACACCAGATGTAAGAATACCTGCAGAGAAACAAGTTATAGATGGAGTTACAGGAATTTATTTGTCAAAAAATGTTAACGGTGCTTGGCAAGAACCGGAAAGAGTTGCTTTACAGAAAAGAGGCAAATTATCTTTAGACGGTTGTCAGTTTGTTAATGATAATTTAATGTACTTTTGTACCGCTAGAGAAGGTTATACAGGATTATATTGGTTCAGTGCTGAAAGAGAAAATGGTCAGTGGACTAACTGGAAATTGAACGATTTTAATCCTGAATATAATGTTGGCGAGTTACACATTTATGAAGATGAATTATATTTTCATGCAGATCATGATGGAAATTTAGACATTTGGGTTAGTAAAAAAGCTAATAATCAATGGCAATCTCCTCAAAATTTAGAAATTGTTAATTCTCCTGAGAATGAAGGATGGCCTTACGTCTCTTCAGATGGACAAGAGTTGTGGTTCTTACGTACATACTTAGGAACACCTGCTTTGTTTAGATCATTTAGAACTGAACAAGGATGGACTGAACCAGAATTGATTATGTCTCAGTTTGCTGGCGAACCAACGTTAGATAATCAAGGTAACTTATACTTTGTACATCATTACTATAAAGATTCAGTAATGCTAGAAGCAGACATTTATGTTGCTTACAAGAAGTAAAAAAAAAATTAAACAAATTCTTTAAATTCTAAGTAATAACCACATTTATCTTGTCTCCAAATACCTTTGATCTTGTAAACTTGGTCCTTACTTAATTCTTCTCCATCATAACCTACTACATCGATGAATCCTAACTCATCTTCTAAAGAGATAGATGCTCGCGGATTCATACATTTGTCTTCATACTCAATTAATAACATCTCCTTTAAATCATACTTACCCATTACAGTTATTTCTTTACCAACAAGATTCTCTTTGTTGTTTAACACTTCACTAGGTGTATAAACAGATTCTACTGGATCACTACAACCTACTACTAACAATAAACACATCAAAGCCACTCCCATTCCAATTAATTTTAATTTCATTTTTTGGCCTCCATTCATTATTAAAAATTATGGACATATATAAACGAAGCGAATACTTTAATTTCAGTTGAAGTCTAACAATAACCTTTAAATACACAATTAAAATCATTTAACCAATGATAGATATACTTTTCATCTTATTAATGATTATAATTAGTTTGTTCGTTTTAATCAAAGGTGCTGATTATTTGGTTGACGGTGCTACAGATCTAGCAAGATTCTTAAGAGTGTCACCAATATTAATCGGGTTAACAGTAGTAGCTTTCGGAACTTCTCTTCCAGAATTTATCGTTAGTTTATTCTCAGTTCTTGGCGGTAGTGCAGACATTTCTCTAGGAAACATTATTGGAAGTAATATTGCTAATATTGCTTTAATCATAGGTTTTTGTGCCGTTATAACCACTCAAGTGGTAAGATCAAAAACTTTAATCTACGAATTTCCATTTTTAATTGTTTCAAGTTTTTTATTAATAATTCTTGGAAATGATTTTTATATCCATAACCAAAACAATTTTTTGCTAAGTAGGTTTGATGGACTTATTTTTATCATTCTTTTTGTAGTTTTTATCTATTACATCTTTCAATCAATGCGTGGTGAACGTAAGTCTGTTAAAAAAGAATTCAAAGAAGAATATGAAAGTAAAAAAGCTCTTTGGAAAAGTATTTTACTGATTGTTGGTGGAATTCTTGCTATCGTTGTAGGTGGTAAACTGTTTATTAACTATGCCTCAGATTTAGCAATAATGGCTGGACTAAGTGAAGCGTTTATCGGTTTAACTATCGCTGCTTTAGGAACTTCTTTACCTGAACTGGCTACTTCCGGAGTAGCTGCTTGGAAAAAACAAGGTGATTTAGCTATTGGAAATATTGTTGGAAGTAACATTTTTAACATTCTTTTTGTACTAGGAGTAACTAGTTTAATTAAACCAATTTCAATTAACTCTTCAGTGTTAAGTGTTGATGGTATAATTATGATCTTTGTGTCTTTGTTATTCTTAGTATTCGCTACTAGAAAGATGAGTATTAGTAGAAAAGAAGGAATAGCTTTACTTACATTTTATGTGATTTACATTGCTTTCTTAATTTATCGAATGTAAAGTTTTAGTAGTATTTATATAAGATTGAAGGAATAATCATAAGATAGATGTTAGTGAAGCTTTGTTATTAATTAAAAGGGGATTAAAGAATGATATAATTGAATCAAAACATTTCTTAAATCAGTGTGAAGATAGAAATTTGGACATTAATTTTATTAAAAAGGTAATTAAAAATAATGATATTTTAGGTGTTCTAGAACAAGATAAGAACTTACATAAAATCTGGTTTTTCTATGAACAACGCAAAGATTTAAATATAATCTTGAGAATATTATCTGATAAGAGGTTAAGATTAGTAACTGTGTTTCCTTGTTATTCAGAAAGGAGAAAAAGATGAAAGAAGAAAAAGCTAAAATTTTGTACAACTTTGAAGATGACATCTTCTTAGCTAGACCGCTAGAAAGAGATTATGACTCCTCATTTCAAATAGGTAATTTTATATTTGATTTAGATAAAAATAATAATGTTCGGGGGATAGAATTGATAAATGCTTCAAAATTATTTGGAATTTCTAAAGCTTTTTTGAAAGATATGGTTTCTGGAAAACTGGAAATTGTTGTTTCTGAAAAATATATTCAAATTAATATCCAAATTAAAACTAAGGTAAGAAATGCTGATAATACTAGTTCACTTTCTATTGAAAGAATTCGACCAGATTTTATTAACCCTACAGAACTTCACTTAGCATTGGCATAGTTAAAATAAAGTTTTCTACTGTAAAGTTTTTAAATACAGTTAGATAACTAAAAGTAATGGTTTTAGATTTTGATAAAGAATTACAAAATGCATTGGAAAATATTTCTTTTCAAAAATATAATCAGTTCTCTGTACATTTAGATGAAAAAGAACGAGATTTACATTCATCTTGTGAACTTATTAGTATTTATGGTGATGCTAAACATCAAATTGTAGAGTTGCTTAACCAACAGTTTAGTACTATTAAATTTGATTTAATTAATTGGATCAATGATAATAAAAATGATGAACTATCATATTTCTTAAACGAAGCAGGTTCTAACTGTTTAAACTATTCTCAGTACAAAATTCCTGCAATGTTTCATTTATGGATTGGTGAGAAAGGTTTTGTTGTTGCTGTTGAACAAAAAGGCTTAGGTTTTAACGCTCAAGAGATTGATAACCAAAGAGTTAAAGAGAATGAAGGTGCTGCTTTTGATTTTTATAGGAATTGTAAGGGAGTAGTGTTTTTTGACAATTCTAGTGAAGCTAAGATTGTTTATTTCCAACATTTGTTTTAGATTCATTAATCTTATAAACAGTTCTTTTACTAAAAATGTATGCCATTAGCATTTATGCATCTAATCGTTGCCTGGATAATAGGAAAATTGTATGAACAAGTAACTAAACTAAAAATTAGTTCTAAAATCTGGTTTTTCTTGCTAGCAGGAGCAATCCTGCCTGATTTAGATCATTTATTTGACTGGTTTTTAGGGATGAGTATTCATCGAGGAATAACTCACAGTTTGTTTTTTGCAATTGCTCTTTCAATATTAGTTTATGTACTATTTCGTAAGAAAGAGTTTGCTTATGCTCTGTTTATTGGCATTTTGGTACACTTACTGTTAGATTTCATGTCTTACGGTGGAATAAAATTCTTTTGGCCATATCAACAGTATATTTCTATATTTGGAACGTCTTTAGCAATTGAAACTAATTTTTTTGCTAATACATTAAAATCATTGAAAGAAATATTATTTGATCTGGCTTTAGGGGTTGCTTGGTTCTTTTACTTTATTTTGAACAAAAAAATAAAGTTTTGAACTATTTGCGCATGAATAAATTTATATACTAAAATAAATACCCTAGTTTTATGCCTCAAAAGGATCCAAAAGGGATGATAGATATATTTGGTAAAGCAGTAAGAGTTAAGTTCGCTGATGTTTATCATATTAAAGATTTCTATTCAGCATTACACGAATATTTATTCGAAAATGATTGGAAAGATGCAGCTGGAGATGGTGATCATTGGGAAACGTTCTATATGGAACGGGTTAAACAAGGCGATTTTCGGGAACTTTGGATCAGATGGCGTCCTAAAAAAAAAGCAGTTGGTTCAGAATATTTTGTTTACCATCTAGATTTTGACTGGCATTGTATTGGAGTTAAAGCTACAGAAATTATTGTTGACGGTAAAAAAGTTAAAGCTAATAGTGGTGATATTGAAATTAACATGAAAATATATATTGAAAAGAAGTACGAAAAAGCTTTCAAAGAAAGTTCTTTTTTACGCAGTTTCTTAAACATATTTAATCAAAGAATATATTCAGCTAACATTACTCAAAGAAAAAAAGAAGCTTACCATGAATTTTACGCTTTACAGAACTTCATGAAACAATGGTTCAGGTTAAAAAGATATATGCCTTATGAGGAGTCTAAGAATTTCTTTCCTTCCTCTGCATGGCCTTCTAACAAGAAATGGTAGTAATATTTATATAATCATTATCAATCTTATTTACTGATGGCAGAAGAAAAGAAAATATTTCATTGGACAGACGTAACCGCAGAGAAAATTATCCGAGAAAAAGGTGATAAAGATAAATATGTTCTTGCAGCAGGAATAACTCCTAGTGGAACAATCCATCTTGGAAATTTTCGTGAAGTGATTACAGCAGATTTGATTAGGAAAGCACTTGAAAAACGTGGAAAGAATGTTAAATTTATTTATTCTTGGGACGATAATGATGTATTTCGTAAAGTTCCAGTAAATTTACCAAATCAAGAAATGTTAAAAGAAAATTTGAGACGTCCGGTGTATAAAATAGAAGATCCATTTGGATGTCACAATTCTTATGCAGAACATTTTGAAAAAATTATGGAAGATGAAGTTGCTCAGGTAGGAATATTTCCCGAATATATTTACCAACATAAAGAATATAATGGATGTAAATATGCAAAAGAAATTAAAATAGCATTAAATAAAACAGAAGAAATAAAAGATATACTTAATCAATTTAGAAAAGAACCGTTAGATTCTTCTTGGCTACCTATTTTTGTATTTTGTGAAAAATGTAAAACTGATGATATAAAATCTTTGAAATGGAATGGCGATTATACAATTACTTACTCTTGTAAATGTGGTAATGAGAATACATTTGATTTTAGAAAAAAAGGTCTTGTAACACTTCGTTGGAGAGTTGATTGGCCAATGCGTTGGCATTATTATAATGAAGATTTTGAAAGTGCAGGTAAAGACCATTTTGCAGCAGGTGGTAGTGTTACAACAAGTAGAATGATTCAAGAAAAAATATATGGTACGCATCATCCTTCTGGTTTTATGTATGAATGGATTGGAATTAAAGGTAAAGGACAATTTGCATCATCTAAAGGTAATGTGATCACATTAACTGAAATGCTTAAAGTTTACGAGCCAGAAATTGTAAGATACATATTTGCTGGTACACGTCCTAATAAAGAGTTTTCAATAAGTTTTGATACTGATGTTTTAGCAATATATGAAGAATTTGACAAGTGTGAAAGGATTTATTTTGATTTAGAAAAAGTCAACGATAAAAAGAAAGAAAAAAATAAAGTTGCCTATGAATTAAGTTGTATAAATGAAATTCCTAAAACTATTCCTTATCAACCAAGTTTTAGACATTTAACAATGTTATTACAAATTTATGATTTTGATATTAACAAAGTAATTGGATATTTTGAGAAAGAGTTGAAGAATGAACATGATAAAGAAAGGTTAAGAGTTAGAGCAGGATGTGCTAAAAATTGGATCCAAAAGTATGCTCCTGAAGATTTTAAGTTTTCTGTACAAGATAAGTGTCAAATTACATTAGTTAAAGAACAGAAGGATATATTGTTACAATTAGCTGACAAATTGTTAGAAAAAGAGTGGACTGATACAGAATTACATGAAGAAATTTATGTTTTGTGTACAAATAGTGAGTTTCCTAGTTCAGATTTCTTTAAGTTAGCTTATCAAGTGTTGATTAATAAGGATAAAGGGCCACGGTTAGCTTCTTTTATACTAGAGATTGGCAGGGAAAGAGTTGCTGAACTGTTGAAGAAGGTTTAAAAAAATAATCTCATTAAGTCGTGAGTTGCATAAACTATAATTTTGGGTTGTTCTTTTAATTTTTTTTCATTTGACCAAATTGGACAATTTAAATAGAATGATAGCGCAAAATAAACAATATCTTTTGGATCTGGACATATTTCTTCTGCTTTTTCTTTAAACCTTAAGAATTCTTCTTCAGGAATAATTTCAATATTATTTTTTAAGATTAGATACAATAATTCAAATTCTTCTTTAGTTAGTCTTGATTTATTAATAATCCCTCTTTTATTATTGTTTAATTCTTCAAATAGTAATTGAGGTGCAACTAAGTTTAATCTACTATCAAAGAATAAATCGATAGTTTTGCCTGGTTTAATAAGCATAGCTATTATAACATTGGCATCAATAACAATTTGCATTATTACATACTCCTAAATTTTTTAGCCATATTTTCATTAATGTTTTGAGATATTTCATTAACATCTTTCGCTGTAAGTTTACTTTTACTTGCTATTTTTTTTAGGATTTCTACTTCTTTAAGTTTTTCTTCAAAAGCTTTTCTAGCTACGGCAGACCAGTTTATTTCATTTAACTGATTCATTCTTTCTTTCATTCCATTTTCAACTGAAACTGACATTGTTCCCATTTTTAATCACCTTAATAATTTTATTATTTTTATTATAATTAATAATTTTATTTAAATTTTTCGGTCTAATTTAGAAACATTTAAATAATACTTACCCTTTAGGTAAGTTAAATGAAAGAATTAAGTAGAGAAAATGATATCTTAAAACTATTTTTACTACAACCAACTAAACATTGGCATTTTAAAGAGATTAGTAAGATAATTGACATTTCGGATAACAAGTTAAGTAAATGGTTGAATAAACTCAAAAATGATAAACTGATTATTAAAATTAAAAAAAAAGGTAAGATGCCCCATTATATTGCAAATTATGATTCTCCTCATTATAAAAATACTAAAAAGTTATTTGCTCTTAACGTTTTTTATCAATCAGGACTATTAGATTATTTATCTTCATCAGAAGGTATTAAATCTGCAATTATTTTTGGAAGTTTTAGCAGATCAGATTGGCATAATGAAAGTGATATTGATATTTTTGTTTATGGAGATGATAAAAATTTGAACTTAGGCAAGTTTCAAAAAAAACTAAATCATGAAATTCAACTATTCTCTGCAAAAAATAGTAGTGATTTAAAGAAATTTGGACCTGGTTTGTTAAAAACAATAATTAAAGGAATTAATGTTAAAGGTGATATTGTTGAGGAGGTAATAAAATATGCCAGTGTTTAGAACTAAAGAAGAAGCTTTCCAATGGTGTGATGCAGAAGGTAGTTCTATTATAAACGATGCTAACACGTTGGCAGGTTTTATAAAGAAATTCCAAAAAATTTATAAGTAACCATTGGTTTCTATATGGTAACTGTTAGTTACAATGACATCATTAACACAAAAAGAAAGAGAAATATTATTAGTACTTTTTAAAGATTTCACTAGTTTTTATAATGCTAACTCAATAAGTAAAATTGTTAATATTAGTCATGTTGGTGCTCAAAAAATATTTAAAAAATTATTTAAAGAGGAATTAGTACTATCTAAAAAAGTAGGTAAGTCAATTATCTATAAAATAAATAATAAAAACGATTACGCTAATCAGTTGATTTCTTTTTTGCTTGCTGATGAAGCTAATAAGTTCAAAAGATGGAAAGAAGAATTTAGAGAGTTGTTTGAAAAAAATAGGATCGTAATTCTTTATGGTTCTGCTGTGAAGAACTATTCTTCTGCAAAAGATATAGATATTATGATTATAACCAATGAAAAAGATTTTAAAGAAATAAATAAGATACTTAGAAAAAAAGAGGGGACTTTGCCTAAAAAAATTCATTCTTTTAAATTGTCTCCTAAAGATATATTAAGTAATATTAAAGACAAAATAATTATAAATATCATTAAAAATGGAGTAGTATTATTTGGACAAGATAAATACGTGGGGGTATTGAATGATGTCACAAGCTTCTAACCATGTTGAATGGTGCTTAAAGAAGGCGAATAAAGAAGTTGAGGAATCTAGAAAATTAGGTAAAAGATTAAAACATAGAGGTTTATTAAAAGACAATCCAAATCTTGACGAAGCAAAGAAACATTTAGCTAAAGCAGAACATAATCTTGTGGGAATTACAAAATTTAAATCTATAGGCTTTTCCGATTGGTCGATGTCAGCAAGTTTTTACTGTATCTATCACTGTTTCTTAGCAATTGCATCTAAGTTTGGCTATGAATCCAGAAATCAAAGTTGCACAATTTCTCTAATAAGATTTCTTAAAGAAGAAAATAAAATACATCTTGATGAAAAATTTGTTGAGCTTTTGGAATATGAAGATGTAGAAAGTGTTATTGACTTAAGAGAAAATTACACTTATGGAGTGCAAGTTTCTGTTGAAGATGATTCTAAGATTAATGAACTTAAGGAAAAGTGCCAAGAGATGTTAGATATTGCCAAAGAAATTGTTTTTAAAGATTAAATGCGCCCGCCGGGACTTTCTTCAAGAAACCCATTTTACATATCGTGAGGTTGAACAAAGTGAACACCTCACTTGAATAACTTGCATAGGTTTGCTTGCTTCGAACCCGGATCACCGGCTCTCTCGCACGAGGATTTTAAATTTCTCGTATGGAAGGCCGGGATTCTAGCCGTTAAACTACGGGCGCATCTTTTTAGTTGAAATTATTCGTTATTTATAAAAGTTGTTGTGGGGATTAATTATATGCTGCAGAATATACATTCTTAGAAGTTCGTCACTTTAGAGAGAAAAACTTATAAACATTTTAACTTATTGTGAAATAAATGAAACCAAAACTGATATTAATCTTTATTATTGCATCAATACTTTCAATGTCTTTGTTTGCATTAAATGGATCTGCTGGAAGTATGGATATTAAACAAAAAGGACTAGTTTATGATAATGTTATCTTAAATTCTAATCTTGTTAAAATGAATTTAGGAGATGGAAATAAAGAATACTTTGTAAATTACAATGAAAATATGGGATTCATTTCTACATTCTTTCCTGAAATAAATGTTAATAGTATAAAAAATAAAAAAGAACTGGAAAGTAATATCTTAAAATTACTCAATACTAAAGAATTAGGAATAGATTTGAAACAAATTAAACAATATGGTTCAAATTGTCAAACCAATAAAAACAATTGTTATTTTACTTATACTCAAAACTATCAGGGCATTCCTGTTTGGAATGGATATATTAATGTGGGAATTAACAATGAATATATTAATTGGTATAAATCAGCATTTTATCCTAATATTAAAATTTCAATTAAACCACAATTAAATGTAAATAAAATCAAAAAAATAGTCCAAAAAGATTTACAACAAAAACCATCCATTTTATCAAATCAGTTAATTATATTTCCAAAAGAATCTACTGGAGAAATAAAATATCATTTAACATATAAAGTAGAATTAGACTTAGTTAAAACAAATTCAAAAATAATTCAAAAGTATAATCTAGAAGAAAATTTGCCTTTGGCTCCAACTTATTTTATTGATGCTAATACTGGAGATATCTTAGATGTAACTAATAAGTATATTGGAGAATCATATTATGGTACTGTCACCGGAGAAATCTATCCAGAACACAGTCAACAACAAACTGAAATTGTTCCTTTTAAGAATGAACAAATTTCATTTAATGAAGAAGATAATCAAGTAAATATTAATACTAATTCAAATGGAGAATTTGTTTTTGATTCCTCTGAAAATCCTATAATTATAAATACAACTCTTTATGGCCCCTATGTTACTGTATTAAATGGACTTTATATTAATGAAACTGTCATTGCAACAGATCCTACTTCTACTTACTATGATTTAATATCTCCAGGAGAGAATAGTTTTTCATGGTCTGTTGAAGATTTATCTTATAAACACGAACAATCAAATGTTTTTTATCATGTTAATAAAATACATGATTATTTTACAACAGAAAATGAATTTTCGTTTCCACAAATGGATTATCCAATGTATGCTAGAGTCAATGGGGGTAATGATAGATTTACTTGCAATGCATATTCACTATGTGCAATAGATTTAGATATTGATATTGGAACTATTGATAGATCTAGAATTGGTTTTACTGGTGCAGATGAAGAATGTGAAAGTGCAGCATTATCTAGTGATACTATTTATCATGAATATACTCATAGTGTTGTTTGTAATACCTACCCTTTTGGAATGGATTATTATGATGAACCGGGAGGGATGAATGAAGGTTGGGCAGATTACTTTGCAGCAACAATTAGTGGTAATCCTTGTCATCATGAATATTTTTATTGGGACACTAGTTCAGGGATTTGTTTAAGAGAATTAAATGAAGATTACTATTATTCCAATATCCATAATAACCACGATAGGTATTATTTTATGAAATTTTTTAGTTCTTCTCTTTGGAGCTTTAGAGAAAGAGTTGGAGCAGAAATTGCTGATAATATTGTTGCAAAATCAATGACTCTACTCCCAAATACCTTTTCTGAAGCGATTGATGCTATGCTCACTATTGATGATAATAATGGGAATCTTGAAGATGGAACTCCACATATTACTCAGATTTGTGACTCTTTTTTAGAACATGGATTATTTAGTAATTCTTGCAATGGCTTTTTAACAGAACATTTAGTAAAAATAGAATCTCCTTCAACAGATGACCATATTTTAGGCAATAGAAATATAATCATTAATGGTACAATTATTTCTTCTTTAGACCATAAATTTGATTCTTTTCGTGTTGAATTAATCTCTGATTCAAATGATTTAGTTAACTATGATGTAGAGTATCTCTCAAATAGAGATTCTGTTCTCAATTTACCTCTTGCAAATTTACGTTTTTCAAATAGTGTTATGGGTACTTATACAATTAGGTTAATCGTAACTGATGAAATGGGAAATGAATTTGAAGATTCTATTGATGTCCAAATCTATGTAAATGGAATTGCAACTGATGGATCTGTTCAAACTTCTGATTTAATTATTGGTGATTTTAATAATGATGGATCAAATGAAATTGGGGCTAATATATACAAATCAAGAAATGAACGATTTAATATTTATAATTCAAATGGAGAGTTATTATACAGCTTTTACGACGATTCTTCTTATAAAAAAGAATATGAACGGTTAGCTACAGGAAATATAGATGATGATGAATTTAAAGAAATTGTGGCATTAAGATGGCCTTATGAATCTTATTGGGTTCCTTCCAGTACACTTTCATTATATATTTATGATATTTCTTCTGAGCAAAACAATGAAGGCATTTACTACCCTCAAAATATACCCTTAACAGAAGGAACAGAATTCATTGATTCTTTAGATTGTTCTGTTGTTTTAGCAAATTTTGACGAGGATGAACCCTTAGAAATTGCTGCAGTAACAAAAAACTCAATGTGGTTACTTAATGGAGATGGATCTTATCTCTCTGGATGGCCAAAAAGTTTAGATTTGCCCTCTGATTCTGAAATAGTTTCTTGTAGTTTAGCAACTAATGATTTTAATCAAGATGGAACGGATGAAATTGTTTTAGCAATTAGCTTTGTAGATCAAGGAAGTGTTAAGACCAAAGTTAATTTATGGCAAAAAGATCAATCTTGGTCAAATAATGAGTTAGAATTACCTTTTAAGTTTGGAACTATGGCCATTTCAGATATAAATGGTGACTCACTTAACGAAATAATTATTTCTACAGACTCTTTGGGCGATAGAAAAGTAAATGTTCTAAATAATGAATTAGAGCTAATTGATGAAAACTTGTTTGATAATCTACAGGGTAGTTTTACTCTTTCAAAATTAGATGATACTAATGATATTAAACTAATTGATGAAAAAAATATTTATTCATTTAATCAACAACAACCAATTACTTTAAATTATCACTCTCCATGGTTTGTTCCTGGGGAAAGTAGATCTTTAATTGGAACTTTTAACGATGAAACAAGTATATTTAAGTTAGTTACAGATGGGACACATCCTAAAATTTTTATGTTTAATGGGAATGGTGAATTAAATAAGATATTTGATTTACCAAGGTTTTTAAGTTATAAAAGCGTTAACTTAAATGATTTAACTAATAATAAAAAAACAGATTTAATTTTGTCTTACAATAAAGGAATAATATATTTCCCACTAGATAGTAGATCAAATGGTATCAAAGTAAATAGAGAAAGTTACAATAATAGAAATACATTAAGTTATTCTCCTTTGGTTAATTTTCTTCCAATTCATGATTATGAAGTGGATAGGGGATATTGTAATGACAATGATTTTGATTGCATAAAGATAACTTATGATAATTGTCCTAATTCTTATAATCCTAATCAAAAAGACTCAGATAATGATGGATTAGGTGATGTTTGTGATCCTTGTGTGGGCAAAGATAATGATGATCCGGATGGAGATAGAATTTGTGGTAAACAAGATAATTGCCCAAATATAAACAATCCTGAACAAGAGGATTCAGATAATGATGGCGAGGGAGATGCTTGTGATAAAAGAACTTATGTTTTCAATAGAAATAAAGATGAAGTTATGATTAAAAGAACTAGTGATAAAATCACTTATGCTTTCAATAAAAATAAAGATGAAGTTATGATTAAAAGAGCTAGAAATAAAATCATTAACAAGTAATTAGTTCTTCTAGTTCAATTGTTGTTCTTCGTAATTTACTACAAACACTATGTCTTGTTCTAACTTCTTCACCTTCATGAACTAGTGAATTTAATTCTCCTGCAATTGCTGTCCACTGAATTCTGCCTTTATTTTGGTATTTATCTGATTGTGTCATTCTTATTGCATAATCCTCTTCTAATTCTCCCGAAGGAGTATATGAAGTTTCCCAAGGAACAAATCCTCTTGACTTTACAGCCTTTAATACACTTTTTCTAGATAAATTAAAAATAGCAGGAACAGTTCTTCCTGTTGCAATATTTTCTCTATATACCTCTCTACTTTTTTTAGCAGCGGCTTTTAATTCTTTTATTGACAACCCATGGCATCCTTGTCTATTTTCGTAAAGTTTCTTTCCTGCATTTATTCTGTGTTCTCTTGATATTTCTTCTAACTCCCTTTTATCTTCTATCAAACCTTTGTATGGTTTTACTTCATATCCCTTTTTATGACCTTTTATTGCACGACTAATCGCTCTTGTTAAATAAGGTTGCTCAAATCCTTTATTTATTAAATATTCCGCAATATTTTTATGTGAAGCACCTTCTCTATATAATCTCTTAATTTCTGGAAACTTGGTTTTAATTATTCTTCCGGTTAGAATAGTTTCTCTAATGGCTTCATAATTTCTATTCTGATTCTCATCTTTATCCTTTTGATCCATATTTATGCAAAAATCAGCTGTATTTAATAAGTTTGCCAACCATTTTTAATTAAATCATATAAAAATATTTATATACTTTTGTGTAAATATTCAATATATTAGATGTACTTAGATAAAAAGAGAGGAATAGTAGTTTTAATAGTTTTTGTTTTAGTAGTTTTATCTCTAGGAATTTTATTGTTGGATAACAATGGTTTAACTGGAGCAAGTATAGGAATTTTGCCTTTAACTAATGAAATGGATAGTAATTTAAGCAATAATACTTTGGAATTAATTAAAGAAGTTAATTTTACTAATATTTCTGAGAATGATTATATTGAACCAGATCAATTAGCAATAAATGATAATGAATTAAGTATTCAAGCTGTTCCTTGCGGAGATGATTCTCAACCTTGTAGTTGTACCTATACTGTTACTGGTGATTATACGATGACTTCTAATCTTAGTTGTACTGGTTTAGGTCTTTATTTAAGTTCTAACAGCACATTAGATTGTGATAATAATTATATCATATATACTGGCTCTGGTAATTCCTATAGTAAAGGTATAATATCAGACACTAGTGCCGGTTATAATAATATTACTATCAAAAATTGTAATCTCTTCAATTTTTCTGTTGGAATAAACTTAAATTACGTAAATAATTCTTATTTGATAAACAATACTTTGTATGGAAAATCACAGAGTGCAGCACTTAGTGGTTATAATAACAATCCAGCTATACTTCTTGATTGCAATAATATTACTTTTATGAATAATAGTATTATTGGTAATGAGGTTCCGGGAATAAAATTAACATGGGGTTCTAATCATTACATTGATACCACTAATACCATTGATGGATTGCCAATTTATTATAACTATTCTATTGAAAATAAACATTTTAATAATTCAGAATTAAATGAAAGTTACAGCCAATTTATTTGTGATCATTGTAGTAATATAACTTTAGAAAATCTTAATGTTCCTTATTACGGTATTCATTTATTATATACAAACAATTCATTATTAAATAATTTAACATCTAACTCTAGTAAAGCATATAATGTGTATCTTGATTATTCTAGCAATAATATTTTGAATAATTCTTATTTTGGAAAAAGTAATCTTTCAAATTTATCATATGGGTTTAATGCGAATACATTTTCATTGAATAATTCTTTATTTAACAATATTTTTAATTCAACTTCGGTTTCATTTAATTCTTATTGTGATAACAATACTTTCGAAAATAATTCTATTTTAAACAATAATTATATTGAAAGAGATTATTCATCCTATGATTTTATGGTTTCTGACGGTGATGGATTAATTATATCATACTCATCTAATGGTAATATCATAAATAATAACCAATTCATAAACAACACGATTGGTGTTTCAGTAGGATCTGAAAATAATACATTTAACAATAATACTTGTAATAATAATTACAATTGTATTAGAACTGAATATCTTTACAATAATTTTACAAATATGAACATTTTTAATAATTCCATTGGTTTTTATTTACCAACATTATGGGGAGTGAATGATTTTAAATCTTATGTAATTGATTCCACATTTGAAAATAATAGTTTAGATCTTCTTTTAGTGGACAATTATTTTTATTCTATAAATAGTTCTGTTAACAAAAGTAAAATTACTGTTACCTCTTCCTCTGGTAAAGCATATTTAAAGTGGTATGTTGATTTTAACATAACCGACAATAATAACAATCCGATCTCCAATTCTTCAATTCTGACTTATAATTCATTAAATGTGTTAGATACAAGTGGTATGACTGTTGACGGAATAGTAAGGTCATCTGTAACAGAAATGTATAGAAGTGAGAACACTAATTACTACCTTACCCCTTCTACAGTAACAGCCAGTAAAGATAATTACACTACAAATAGTACAACAGTTAATCTTTACAATAAAACTTATGCACAAGTAAATTTAACATTAACAGAAGTTACTTGTGGAGCAAATTTAACTGCAGATTTTGGTATGGGTAATAATTATACTTGTACTGGTAATGGTTTAAACATTACTTCTGATAATGTTGTTATTAATGGTAAAGGTTATGCTTTAATAGGAGACGGTGATGGAATTGGAATAGATGTTAATGGTAAAAATAATATCCAAATTTACAATCTTACTATTACTAATTTTAGTAGAGCAATTAATTTTGTTAATAGCAATAATTCTAATTTTACTTTAATTACAATTTATAATAACACTTATGGTATTGTTTATAACATTTCTAACAACAATAGTGTTTATGGTAGTAATTTATATAATAATTCCCATTCTTCTGTCTATACAATTAATAATGGTGGTACAAACAATTCTTTAATTAATACTACCATTAACATTAGTGAAGTTAATGTTAGTGGAACAGCTAATATTTTCTTAAAATGGTATGTTGATGTTAATGCAACTTTTAATGGAGGCTATGCTTTAAGTAACGCTGACACATATGGATACTATAATCATTCTGGATTGTTAGATGGTTCTGCTACGACTGATAGTAATGGAAATGGCAGATTAATATTGTCTGAATTGAAGAAAAATGTTAGTGGAATTACTTATTTAACACCACACAATATTACTTTATCCTATACTCCTGGAGATGAAGAATTTATTAATTTTACTTATATTAATTTGACTGAGACCAATAATACTAAAGTAAACCTATCAATTACAATGAATTGTACTGTCCCTTATGGAGGAATAACAATAAATCAAAGTACCACATTTTGTTCTGGATCATATGAATTATCAAATGCAAGCACATATTTTATTAACATCACTAACTCAAATTTAACATTAACTTGTGATAATACAAGATTATATCCCTCCGGAGAAGATAGTGTTAGTGGGTATAGTGGGATTATAAATATAACTAACTTAGAAAACATCACCCTAGAAGGATGTACATTTGAAGATAATCCTCTTGTTGTTACATATATGTATCCCATAAATAGTTATTTATCAAATAATTTAAATATCATAAATTGTACATTTAATGTTAGTAATCCCTATTCTGCAATACGTACAGTATACACTAATAATGTTAGTATCATAAACTCTACATTCAATGGTAATGGCATATATCTGATTAGATCTTATAACTTCTCAATTGAAAAAAACATATTTGATTTATCTAGTACAAGTACTGGAATTATTTTAGAGGGTATGGTAGACGGGTTAATAAAAAATAATACATTTTTAGATGGGTGGAATGGAATTGATTTTGATGATGATAATGGATTACAATATGCAGGGTATCCTAATTCTTTTTTTCCTAAACAATCATCTAGTAATATTGGGATTTATCATAATAATTTTAGTAGTATTACTTACTATACCATAGCTTGTAGCGAATGTACTTCAGATGCTTATTTTAACACTTCGATATTAAATTATCCACAAGGTAATGCTTATTCGGATTATTGTGATAAAGGATCGGATGAAAATAGTGATGGCTATGCAGACAATTCTTCGATAAGTTCAGAGTGGCCTTATTCTTCGAATATATCCACACATGTAACAGATAATATCATAGACTACGGACCTTTCATCCAAGATTGTCCAGCAGATGAAATTTTCCTAGGCTCTTCTTCTGGAGGTGGAGGAAGTTCTTCAAGCTCTAGTGGAGGTGGAGAAGCACCAGATACAACACCTAAATCGTCAACAAAAACTACGCCCACAACAAGTGAATATACAGCAAGTGAAGCAAGTAAATTCCTAAAAGTAGACACACAAACAAAAGATAATGATGACAATTTAGAAGTTAAATTTACTTTAGAAAATACAGGTACAAAAACTATGAGGTTATTTCCAGAAATCTTTCAAGACATTGAAGATCCATTCTTTATCGTTACAAGAAAAACTTTAGGGTATGAAGGTTCTTTCTTAGAAAACTTTGCAGGAATGTTCTATTCTAAAGAAAATGTTAATATTGAAGAAGGATTGTTAAAAGCAGAGATAGAAAAACCTGAACATATCATTTTAGCACCAGGACAAAAATTGGAAAAAACTCTAATTATTAAAGAAGGATTAATACCTAGAGAATTTAAAATTAAATTTACTACTATTGGTGGTGTAGTTAAAGAGCAAGAAGTTAAATCTGAGAAAAAAGCTTTATCGGGTACGGCTGTCGACGTAACTTCTGATAAAAATTCATTTGATCTTTACGCAGTTGTAGTTTCTGAAGAGTTAACTGGACAACTTGAAATAGATCATGCTAAACAAATAAAAGATATTGATGAAAAACAAGCACAAAACCTATTAACAGCAAGGACTGTAGCAGATATAACTCCAATTGATAACGAATACATGTTAGAACTTAACATTATTAAAAAAGAAGATTCGTTTATGCGACAATCATCTTTCAGTGATTTGTACGGCCCGTACAAACTTAAAAAAGCACAGAATTTTATCTTTGCACAACAGTTTAAGTATAATCCTGAATATTATTATGGTGATTATATCCTAAAAACTAGGATATACAAAAGTGATAAAACTCTAGTAGAAAATGAGTTTGAGATTAATTTAGGTTTACAAACAGTGAAGTAGAAAACTTTATAAGCAAAAAATGTTTAGTAAAACAATAAAGAGGTTAGATGAATGTTAGTATTTGGAATAGATGTGCCATTAGTGGAAGTAATTTTTGCGTTAGCTATAATAATATTCATTTTACTGGTTGAATCAATTGTAATCATTTCTTTGTTAATTAAACAAATGAACAAGAGTAAAAAATTAGGAAGTTTAATTGAACAACTCTCAGAAACGTTATTACAGATTAAAAAAGCAGAGATTGAAGAGTTGGATAAAATTAAGAAAAAATAATTCAACTAAAATATTCTACATCATTAGTATCAATGGTAATTTCTTTTTTAGTGTTGTTTCTTGATGAAATCTTTGGCTTCTCTACTACTACAGGTTTATCCTTCATTGTAACTGCTTTAATTTCCATTGCTTTATTATAATTCATGTTTCCACAATTGATACAGTTATAATAAGGTCCAAATTTGCCAGATCTAACTTCTAACCAGCTTCCACAAGTGCATTTAATCTCTTCCTGGACACTTTTTGTATGTAAATGACACACATCTAACCCTTGAGAATTTTTTTGTGTAGCAACCCTACTACAGAACGGACAAGTAGTTGTTTTATAATTGCCGTAAACTTTCTTTGCTTTAAATCTCATTGAAAAAAATAAAAAAAAAGAAGTTTATAAATCTATTTTTTCTGCTCTTCTTCAGGAGCTAACTCATTGATGATTACTTGAGGTATTCCTGCTTCTTGCAGAGCTTTACGACCTTTCTTAAGATCTTTTTCAAACTTGCTTAAAATATCTTTAGCTTTAGTTTCAAATTCAGCACGTCTTTTCTCAAGTTCTTCTTGCATTTTCTTTTGTTCTTCTTCTTGTGCTTTCAGTTCTTCTTCAGTTAACTCAGTCTTGCCTGAAGATATCTTTTCATCATACTTACCTTCAGCAATAGCTTTCAAAGCGTCTTGAGCGTCCATACCTTCAACTAAAACTCCCATTGACTGGCAAGTACCAACAATTTCCCTTGCTTTAGCTTTCAAATCTGCGCCTAATAGAGCATCTTCTTTCATTTTAGCAACTTTGATAATCTGTTCAATTTTAAGATCAGCAACCCTATCTGTTAAAGGATTACCTGCTCCTTTGCTTATTCCTGCTTCTTTTTTGATTAAAGCAGCTGCTGGAGGCGTACCAATTTCAATCGTAAATTCTTTAGTATCAGTATCTACAGTAACTTTAACAGGAACTTGCATACCTTTCATGTCAGCAGTCTTTTTGTTAATCTCTGCTACTACTTGACCGATATTAACCCCTGTCGGTCCTAAAGCTGGACCTAATGGTGGTGCTGCACTAGCTTTTCCACCTTCAATTAATGATTCTACAGTTTGTTTTGCCATATTATGATCACCTTAAATATTATTTGTGCGTAACTTTACCTAAAAACAGTAGTTGGTTTATATAGTTTGCGAATAAAATTAGCAAAGTTCCAAAATTTCCAATTTTGATATAAGAATAGTAATTTTCAATTAAAGTTAAATTTATATAATTTTGATCATTTCTTTTAAACATGAAACTAATTAAAGCAGTTAATTTGGGTTTATTAGTTATAGCAATTGGATTACTAATTTTTGTAACAGGTTCACTTGACAAAATTACCGGAGCAATATCATACAGTTTTGATCAAAATCCTACTAAATGTACCCATGCTTTTGGAACTGAACTAGAAATTGAATCTTGCTGTTTTCAGGTTGAACAGTTGATTGGTTGTAAAAAATCTTCTAAAAATCTCTATGAATGTAAAAACAGTATAGATAGTGAAAATACCTTTTATCTTAACCAAAAAGCCTTTAATTATTGTAAAAAAAGTGGATATGATGTTAAAATTAGCTAGAGATTATCTTATCACGCTCATACTGATAGGAATCATTGTTTCTTTATCTACTTTGGCATACTTTCAAATAGACCATTTTACTATCACTGAACCTCAAAATGTTCAGTTTACAAAAGAAAACACAATCAATTTTAGTTCTTTAACGTTAGAACAAAAGATTGCCCAAATGATTATTGTTTATGCTCAAGAAGATCAAAGTATTGTATTTAATAACATGATGATTGGAGGCATTTTCTTGGGTGCAGAAAAGTCTAAAGATGATTTTGTTAAGTTAATAGACGTTTATCAAAATAACGCTTTAATACCTTTGTTTGTTGCTGCTGATTTAGAAGGTTGCAGAAACCCTTTTGAAAATTTCAAATCATTTTCTAAGTTAACAGAAATTGAAACATCATCACAAGCAAAAAATTTAGCTACAGAACAAGGAATCTTAATGAACGAGCTTGGTTTTAACATAAATTTTGCTCCCGTAGTGGATCTAGATGATCAAGTATGGAACTGTCGTAATTTTTTAGGTACCCCTTCAGAAGTTGCTGAAAAAGCTAATGCTTATGTTAACGGGTTAAAAGAACAAAATATTTTAGCGATAGCTAAACATTATCCTGGTAAAACCTTATTAGAAGATGTTCATAATAAGTTAGTTAAAAAAACTATTGAAGAGGACGATCTAGTACCATTTCAAGATTTAATTAACAATAACGTACCTGGAATCATGGTCTCACATACAATTGTTGATGGAACAGTTAACTCTGAAGGTAAACCTGTATCAGTTTCAAAACTTCCAACAGAACTAAGCAAAAAATATTCAGGATTAATCGTAACTGACGAGATTGGCATGTCTGGATTGAAAGAATTTTATACGTCTGAAGATGGATTTGTTGATTATAGAAGCATGTTTATTGATTTATTTAACACAGGTAATGATTTGATTTTAACTTTTGACCGTAGTCCTAGAATGATCTACGAAAATATGATTTTAACGGTAGCCGAAGCAGTAAGAACTGGAGAAATTAGTGCAGAAAAAATTGATAATTCTGTCAAAAAAATATTAAGAAATAAAGGTTTAGAAATTATTAATTAGTTGTCTCTTATCATTATCTCATAAGTATCTCTATTAACTATTTTATGTTCTAAATCGGCAATACAATTAACACCATTTCTTGATGCTTTACCTGCTAATTCAACTAAGTCAGCAATTTCATCAGGATCATTCTCTTGAATGTAAGCTAAAACTTTTTTATGTTCTTTCAAATGTAAAAATAAAGCCCTTTTGTTTCCATTATCAGGATAAAATTGATCATTATGCATGTATCCAGTTATCGATTCAATGGATTCAATACTTCCACCATCATAATGTTTTGCAATCTCTTCAAGTTTATCACTAGGAATAAGACTCTCAGTTGGTCTGATACAATCAATTCTGATTGTATATTCTCCTTCTTCGTATATTACCATTTTAACATTAAACACTCTAGAAAACCACTTCTTTAACTTAAATAACCAGCTGATTTAAAAAACTTTAGCCAAAACCTTTATTTACTCCAAAATTTTCATCCTTACCAAAAAGATGGTGAAATTAAAAATTTATTTATTTAGGCATGGACAAAGCTATTATAACAAACATCATTGGTTCACTGGCTGGATTGATAGTAAAATGACTAAAGAAGGCTATAAAAACGCCAGAACCATATCTAAAAAGCTGAAAAATAAAAAAATTGATATTGCTTACCATACAAGATTATCACGTTCTAAAAATACGTTAAAAGAGGTTTTAAAGTTTCATCCTGAATGTAAAGAAATTATTGAAGATGATCGAATGATTGAAAGATGTTATGGAAAATTACAACGACATTCTCATAAGGAATTTATGGAAGATTTAGAAAAAACTGTTGTTCCTGCGATTGAAAAAAAATTTGGTAAAATGAACCGTGATGCTAAAGAAGTAATTGGAGTAACGGTTGCTGAGACAATTTACAAAATTTATCATCGTTCTTATAACATTCCACCACCTGGTGGAGAATCTATTAAAGATGTTGAAAAACGAGTAAAATCATTTATTAAAACTATGTTAAAAAAGATGAAAAAAGAGAAAATTAGTGTAGCTATTTCTGCTCATGGTAATTCTATGAGACCTTTCAGAAAACATTTTGAAAAGTTAACAAACAATCAAATGATGGAATTAGAAAATCCATGGGATAAACATTTTGAGTATACAATCAATCTTTAATAACATAAACTTTTCATAGTAAAAAGAAAATTTATAAGTGAAATTTAAGTTTTTGAATGATTAAATCTAAGACCACTCTATCTTTATTGTCTGAACTCAATATTGGCGTATGTCCATAGTTTTCATCAGACCAAACTTTGTCTGCAAATTCTGGAGGAGATTCATACCTAGGGATTACATGATAATGAACATGAGTAACAACATTTGCAAGCATTAAATAATTGACATTATTCGGATTAAATGCATGATGTAATGCTGATTCTAATCTTTTTACTTGTCTCAAATTATCTAAATATTCATCATCAGTTAAATCAAATAAATTATCCACATGTCTATTAAGAACAAGAAGAGTACTTCCTAAGGTAGGTTGCATATAATTAATTAATATGGTCCAATGCTCAGATCTGTCAATATAAGTAGGATTAGTTTCTGGATCAATTCCACAAAGTAAACAATCTTTCATAAGAAATCCATTCACTAACTTACTTTTAAATATATCTTAATATTTTTTTGATTTAATCAAACAAACCTACTCTTTAATAACATAAACTTTCAATGGTGGAAATCCATTAAATCCAATCGCGCTTACTTGATAAGTATAAGCCCCGGCAGTTAAGAAATAAACTTTTGATCCTTCTCTTATGTTTGAAGGTAATTTGTATTTTTTCATTTCATACAATATATCATGACTATCACAAGTAGGACCAGCAAGAACGTACTCTTTTTTATGGACAGACTTTTTTTCTGTTTTTATTGGATATTGTAAAGCTTCGTCAACACACTCATCTAAACCTTGATATATTCCAGCATCAAGGTATAACCATTCAAACGGTAAAGATTCAGATCTTCTTGATTTTAAAATAACTTCAGTAACAATAATTCCTGCCGTACCTGACATATATCTTCCAGGTTCAATAAATATTTGTGGCATTTTTTTACCGAAATGAATTTTTAGATAAGATTTAATTTTTTTACAATAATAGCTTAAATTTGGAGTTGCTATAAGGTAATTTGAAGGTAATCCTCCACCCAAATTAATCATTTTCAGTTTGATATTACTTTTTTCTAACGTTTCAAAGATATATTTACATCGTGATATTGCTTGATTCCATTGATCAACGTCACGTTGTTGAGAACCTACATGAAAAGATAATCCATAAGGAATAAGTCCCAATTGTTTTGCTTCTTTTGCTAAACTAATAGCTAGATTATAATGAGTTCCAAATTTTCTTGACAATTCCCAGTCTGCTCCTGAACCGTCAACTGAAAGACGGAAAAATACTTTTGATTTTGGTGCATATTTAGCAATTTTTTTCAAATCTGAACGTGAATCGGTAACGAATAATCTTACTCCCTTGCTATAAAAAAATTTAATGTCTTCATGTTTTTTAATAGTGTTACCAAAACTAACTTTATTAGCAGGAACGCCTAACTTTAACAGCTGTTTAAACTCATAAATGGTAGCGACATCAAAATTTGATCCTTTTTTGTGTAGTAAAGAAACAACTTCCGGATGAGGGTTAGCTTTTATTGCATAATATATCTTTGCATAAGACATTTTTTTATGCAATTGGTCATAATTGTTAGCAACCTCTTTCAAACTTAAAACTAGTAAAGGAGTTTTTTTATCTTTAGAGAATTTTTTTACTTTTCTAAAAAACTTTTGCTGTCTTAAGTCCATCTTTCACCTAAGAAAGTAAAGTTAGTCTGCTATTTAAATGTTATTCTTTGTTAAATGTAGAAAAAATGCTGATTTAAAACGAAACTATTATAAACTATAGTGCGGTATAGTCTCATATGACTACTACAATTCAAGTAAGTGAAGAGTTACAGCAAGAACTCAATAGAATGAAACTTTTTGGTAGAGAAACTTATGAAGAAGTTATTTGGAATGTTATTGAAGACACCAAAGAACTATCTGTCCAAACAAAAAAAGAAATTATTAACGCAAAAAAAGAATTTGATATAGGGGAATTCACAACTCTTTCTAAACTAAAGAAAAAGTATGATATAAGATAGGTTTAAGAGATGTATGAAATAATTTTAGTAAAAAGTGTTGAAAAGTTTTTGGATAAACTAAACTCAAAAGATCAAGAAAGAATTATCTTGTCTTTGGAAAAATTAAGAATCAGACCAGAAGCGTATTTGATAAGACTAGTTGGAGAAAAATTGTACAAATTCCGCGTAGGAAATCATAGATTAATAATAGATTTCAAAAAAGAGCAATTGATAGTTCTTGTTGTAAAAATAGGCCATAGAAAGAATATTTATTCAAGATAATTAGTTCATAGTAGTTTGTAACTTTCTTCTTGGCTTTTTAGAAGTTTTGAAATAATTTTCTACGTCATTAAACTGTTTAATCTCTTTTTTTATTATCTCTAATTCTTGTAATCCTAATTCGGTAAATTTAATCATTTTTTTCTCATAATCAATCAGTTTTTTCTTCTCTAAAGACTCAATATTCTTGTACAAAGCACGCTTTTGCTTAGAAATTAATTTTGATTCTAGTAACAGTTCAATAAAAGCGATTTTTGAAGTTCTTAATTTCAATGGTTTACTAATTAATGGCTGGTTTATCGACTGGTAAAACTGTCCTAGAGAATAGAGGATTAACCTCTTCGATTTGGTTAATCTCATTGTTTTATTGATAATAATTTTAGAATATAAAGACTTTTCGGTGATAAAGATTATAAAAATGGTACTGTTCTAGCTTAAAATGGCTATTCCTACTTGGATAACAACGGAAATGGATCAATATAACTGTAATAGAAGTAGCTCTAAAAAGTCTTTTGCTAATAGTGATTTTGGTAGGTTTTTACTTCATGCTAGAACTATTGGATTAGAGGATTTACTTCCAAAAAAAAAAAGTTTAAATGTCTTAGTTGTTGGCCCTAGTGGTCACGACATTTTTGGTTATCAACATTATGAATTATTTGAAATGATGGCCTATCTTAAAAAATGTGGTAAAGATTACAATGCAATAGATGTGGTTGATATAATCTCTGAATCTCTTGCTGAGTTAATTGAGGCAGAACAAATAAAAGTTCCATTTTGTTGGGAAAATGAAAAAATGTTTCAAAATGCTTGGAAAGAATATAATCTTTATATGTTTGGGAAAAGTGTTGAAGATCATAAAAATAATGATCATGCAGGTATCGATCTTCCCCCTCGATTCAAAGAAGATATAGATAATAGGAAAATTATCACTTATTGTGATGATATTGTTACAACTTCATTGCCTTTAAATGGAAAAAAGTATGATTTAATTGTTTGTAGAAATGTTTTATATCAATTGTCAGATTCAGGTCAAAAAGTTGCTTTGTATAATTTTGCGAGATCTATGGAAGATGATTCATTATTAATGATTGGTCTTGGAGGAGAATTAGGTGGGATTAAATTTCCCGATCTAAAGGATTGGTTTAATGAAGAATTTCAGAGAGAATTGGAATTAAAAATTGTTGAAAATACTTATGATACTGTAATACAAAGAATTTAATCATTAATCCTAAAAATAAAAACACTTAAATACTTTTAATAATTCTTAAAATAAAAAAAGAAAGGTGATAATTATGTCCTTAAAAATTATTAAAACAATTTTTGGGACATTTTTCCACGAGGTGTAAAAATGAAAATTAATCTTAAAAAGAAACCAAAAAATGTTACAATCATTGAAGGTTTTCCAGGTTTTGGTTTAATCGGTACGATTGCTATTGAATTCTTAATGGATCATTTAAAGACGGAAAAAATTGGTACAGTAGAGATGGAAGAAATTCCTGCAATGATTGCTATCCATAACAATGAAGTTGTTGAACCAATTTCAATACATTACAATAAACAATACAACCTAGTTTTAGTACACGCAATTAATATTGGAACTAATTTGGGCTGGAAATTAGCAGAAGTGATAACTGAAATTTCTAAAACTTTTGCTGCTAAAGAAATTATTTCATTAGAAGGTGTTGGTTCACCAAATCCCGGTTCTAATAGAGTATTCTATTACTGTACTGGAAAAAATAAAACTGTTAAAAAGTTAGAAAATACTGCTAACCCTTTAATGGAAGGTATTATTGTTGGTGCTACTGGAGCTTTATTAGCTAAAGATCTGAAAGTACCATTATTAGCATTGTTCGCTGAAGCACGTGGAAACATGCCAGATAGTAAAGCTGCTGCAGAAGTTATCAAAGCATTAGATGCTTATACAGGATTAAAAGTTGATCCAAAACCTTTGTTAAAACAAGCAGCTGTATTTGAAAATAAATTAAAAGATATCTTAGGTAAAGGTAAGAAAGCTGAAGACGTTCAACAAAAGAAAAGGTTAAGTTATGTTGGTTAAAAATGGCTAAGAAAGAACAAAAGAAGGTAGTAGAAGTTCCCAAAGTAAAGAAAAAAAGATATTTTCCCAGATCTAAGATGTTATTAGGGATTGGATTTGTGTTGTTAGCAGTGGTAGATTATCTTAATTATTACTCTATTAGAAGAGAATTTATCGACGGAGCAATATTACTTGCAGGTTTAGCTATGGTTAATTGGGGATTTCAAACAGGATATTATAACAGAAGAAAAGAGATCCTAAAAAGACATCTTTGAATAAATAGTTTAGGTTTAAAACTTTTAGTTTTTTATTATTTCTTTTTGAATTTATTTTGATTAAATATTTTAAGTATGTGCTAAAGATTATATTTTTAAAAGAGTAAATAGTTCAATCATCTGCCAATTGTTTTGTTTTAAAAACATTTAAGCATCAACAACATATTTTAGAATTAAACAAGCACTTATTTTGTTAAAAACGCCGGCTTATTTGAACAAAATCTATGTTTCGACGCTGTTTTTAATAGTTTTGTCGTCGAGAAACTAGTTTTAAATTAATCAGATCCATTTATTTTACTAAATGATTCAAAATCAATAATAGATTTATGAGTACCAGGATACAATTTGCCCCGATATTTGACTTTTCCGAGGTAAGTGGGGTTTTTGATAATTTCATATAATGTAGATACTGGAAGATTAAATTTTTCTGAAATAACTTTATAATTAACTCCTGCTATCCACATAGCAAAGATCTCTTTTACTTTTTCTGCATCTTCTTTTTTAACAACCAGTTTCCTATTTTTGTAAGTATATCCTAACGGAGCACGATTTAACACCTCTCCAGAACTAATTTTCTTATCAAAAGCCATCTCAACACGTTCTTTAACCATGCCTCGCTCTAATTGAGCAAACACTCCAATAATTTGAAAAAATGCTTCACCCATGGCAGTAGTAGTATCAATTTGCTCAGTTACCGAAGTGAAATTAATCTCTTTTTGTTTAAGATCTTCTAAAATAGATATAAGGTCCTTAAGATTTCTAGAAAACCTGTCGATTTTGTAAACAAGAAGCACATTAAACTTTTTATTTTCGGCATCATTCAATAAATTAGTTAACGCAGGCCTTTTGAAAGTTCCGGCAGAATAACCAGCATCAGTATAAATTTGAAAGACGTCCCAACTTCGAGCTTTACAAAAAGCACTACACTTATCTATCTGTGCATCAATAGAAATCCCTTCTTTTGCCTGTTCTTCTGTAGAAACACGCACATAAATGCCCACTTTTTTGCCCATAACGCTTAAAACACCTCTTTTTTCGCTGTTAAACTCTTCCAGGAAGGGAACCCTTCTTGGAACGCATCCTTAGCCTTATTGGAAAGAAGTATATAAAATTTACTATTTAGGTGCTAAATTTCTAGATTTGATCTCCATCAACAATAATTTATAGAATCTTTCTTCTAATTCAATTAATGATGCAACTGTTTTTTGCAAAGATAGGTTTTGAGGTTCGTAATATTCCCATTCGCCATCTATGCGAACTTCCATAGCAAGATGATCTTCATCAAGTGACCTAAATCGAGCAGGAATGCCTTTGTCCCTTAAATAAGCAACAGCTAAAATTGAAAATTGTCTACAGTTTCCTTTTTTCCTTTGCCAAGTGGTTTGGGGAGAATCTTTAGAATACAATATTTTAAACGATTCTTCATCTTCTAAAACCAAATCAACTTTATCAGGGGCATATTGGATCAAATCAATAACTTCTTCAAGAGGGGGCGATTCTGGCCCTTTTAACTCATTTGGCAGTTCAAAACCCTTAAATGAATGTAAACCATTATCCATAAGAAGATGGGCCTCGGAAAAAGATCCCAATGATGGCGCGAAGTACAATAAAGAGGAATATTCGATAATCGAAGGAGGTTGAAGATATAATTCTAACATAAATTTGTTGAAAATATTATTTTTTAAAATTCTTTCGTTCATTTTGAGCTATTTCTTTTAAGTTTAAATCTTTTAAGAAATTATAACAAGTTAAACCAATAAACTAAACTAAAACTTTTAAGTTTATACCAAAATATTAAGAACCATATTAAATCTAAAACGTTTAATCAAATGCCAAAACTTTTAGAACAGTTAATTATTTAAATCAACAAGATATAATTTTACTAGATGTTTAAAAAAGTTAGTGCAATCATTGTAATCATGGTCTTATTCTCAATTAGTTTATTTATTATAGAAGATCAAAACAATATAACTGGAAAATCTGTTGAACCAGACAGTTTAGGACCCAGTCAAGAAGAACAAAATTGTTTAAAAGAATGTATGGGTTGTAAATCATTCGGAGTTGATTGTACTGGAAATGAAGATCAATGTATGAAAAAATGTGGTACAGAACCGGAACCACAAGGGAAAGATGAACAATGTGTTAGTAAATGTGTAACAAAAAATTGTGAAGAGTATGATTTCTCCTGTCAAAATAATTATAAAAATGAATGTGACAAAGAATGTGGAATGGTTAAGGAGCCAGAAGCACAAAATGAAGAGGAACAATGTATTAAAGATTGTATTAACAAAATTGACCCAACATTAATTTGTAGTTCTGGAAAATCTGAAGGAGCAGACGAACAAGGTAATGAAATATGTCAAAAGTGTGCAGAAGAATGTGTTCACTTGTATGACGGACCATGTCTTACAGACGAAAAATGGCAACAAAAAGAAGAAGAATGTATGGCCCAAGGATTACATATGGAAGCTAGTCCAATGAAAGGAGATTCAGGTGAAGGCTATCAATGTACAATAGACATTGAATGTATTGATCGTAGTGACGAATGGGGTGATGATCCAGGTACGGGACCAGCAAGCTATGAGAAAGGACATGAATCTAAAGAAACAAACGTAGTTGTAGAAGAGAAAAAAAGTGTTTTTGAATCAATTGGTGATTTCTTTAAAGGATTATTTAGTTAATATTTCATCATACTTAGCTGACCTTTTCTTGCACCTTTTTTAATTTCTTTAACCTCTTCACCTAACTGTTTTTTAACATTTAGTGCTACTGCATTTCCTAATATTTGAGACAATGAACTCAAATCAGTTTTCTTTAAAGAAATTAAGTCTTTAAACCCATTAGAAACCAGTTTCCTGGCACGTATTCTTCCAATGCCCTTCAGTTTCAATAATGGTAATAAATCTTCTCTAGCACCGTTTTTAACACGTATACGTAGCTTGTTTAATTCTTTAACAGCATGATGGTTAGATTCCATTCTCGACAACTCCGTACAAGCATATAACAGCCAATCAGCAGTTTCATTTTTTATTCTAATTTCTCCTGGACGAATTGCATAATTTTCTAACAAATAATCTTCATCTTTTTCATCAATCCAAGCGTCGAAAAATAAAGCAGTTTTAATTGAATTAATAAATTCGTTATATTCTAAATCAAAAGCAGAAGGTTCTTCTGTTAATAATAAATCATAATTCTTTACAAGTTCTTCTTGAACTTTATCTTGTTCTTTAACTTTAACTCTTAACAAGGGTCTCATCTCCAAAGTGTTTGAAATCATTTGTAACAAAGAAAACTCTTTTTTTTCGTCGTTAAAATTTTTCAAACTATCCAATAAATGCCTCGCAGTTAACGGATCCAGATATAATTCAGAAATTCTTTTACCAATTAATGTAGGTCTTAAAGAACTGTTTTTATCATTGTTTAAATTACTGGCAGTAACAAAATCTCCCACAGGTTTATCACCAATAATCTTTACAAAACCCCATTCATCTAGTAAAGATAAAGTTTTTTCCATAATCAGTTCTAATTTTGCAAAATCTTTAAACTGAGATGCCCAAAAAGTTTTTGAAAAAAACTCTTTCATTTCTTTTGTATCTCTAATAATTCCAGAAGAAATTAATGACAATAAATAGGTTCTTAGTACTGGTTCAACAGCCAATTTTGAATAAATTTCTTCAGGTTCACCACAAACATACATTTGATAAATTTCTTCTTTATCTTTTTCATTTTTAGCGACGACAATTGCTTCACCATAGGACTCATATTCTGGTCTTCCAGCCCTACCAGCCATTTGTAAATATTCTAATACTGGAATCCAGTTCATTCCCCATCCTCCTGAAAAACGTTTTAAAGACTTGATAATAACTCTAAATGCAGGTAAAGAAAGTCCAGCCGCTAAGGTTGGAGTAGCGGCAACAATTTTGATTTTTCCATTTTTAAACTCAGTTTCAATCAAATCTTTTTGTTTCTGCACCAATCCTGCATGGTGGAAAGCTATCCCTTTTTTAATACACTGAGACAATCTTCTGCACTGCTTTGTAGGAGTAGAAGTACCTTTAAGAACTTCTTTTTCAAATTCTGGATGAGAAAAATTTGTTAGTTTTGAAATTTCTTCAGCAGTTTTTTCTGCAGAAGCTCTTGATGGAACAAAAATTATTGCTTGCTTATTTTTTTCAATAGTTTCTAAAGCTAATTTGTATAAAGGATCCATTTTATTTTAAGAATTTAGCTATTATATTAACTTTATTGTTCCAGTTCAATAAGAGTATTTATATATCTCTTGTTTTCGTTGAGTATATTCTAAATAATTTGAAAAAAATGGAAAGACAAGGAATTGAATTAAAATTAGTATTTGATGGTGCAAGAGGAAGAGCTTATGCACACCCAGATCATAAGTCAACAGGTAGACAAATGATTCTCCGTGATGAGGAAATGATTGATTTAACACCAGATAATATTGGTAAAATAACTCACGTTTATAAATTTGAAGTTGATGCACAAACTTCTTCTTTAATCCCAGTAGATGATCCTACTAAAAAATTTGTGAGAGAGAATGATTATGGTGGAGAAAGAATGTATAAAGCTCAACCAATTACTATGTATGAAGTTACATAACTTTTTTATAACTCTCATCCAAAAAACATTTAATCTCATTCTAATTTAACTAAAAGTTTTGTCACTAGTTAGTTATAATGTAGCAAAGCTTTATAAACAGTACGTTTAATTTCAAGAGTATTATGGAAGAATTCAAAAAATTAGGTCTTTCTGATGATGTAATTAATACATTAAAAAAGAAAGGTTATGAAACGCCAACAGAAATTCAAAAATTGGCAATACCAATCTTATTAGGTGGTAAACTAGATATTATTGCTCAATCACAAACTGGAACAGGTAAAACTGCCAGTTTTGCACTACCTATTATCGAAAAAATTAAAGAAAATTCTAGAGATGTTCAAGCAATCATCTTAACCCCTACAAGAGAATTAGCGATACAAGTTTCAAAAGAAATTGAATCTTTAGTAGGTAAAAAAAGATTACGAGTTTTAGCAGTGTATGGTGGAACTCCAATTAGTGAACAAATTAGAAAGTTACGTAAAGGTATTGACATAGTTGTAGGAACACCAGGAAGAGTTATTGATCAAATTAAACGAAGATGTTTAGACCTTTCAAAAGTAAGTTTTACTGTACTAGATGAAGCTGACGAAATGCTTAACATGGGATTTCTGGAAGAAATAGAAAAAATTCTGGAAAAAACTAACCCTCACAAAAAAATGTTATTATTTTCTGCAACAATGCCGAAAGCAATTCATCGGATCGCAAAAAGATTTATGAGAGAACATACAGTCTTAGAAATTGAAAATAAACAGCTTACGATTGAATTAACAGAACAGACTTATTACGAAGTAATGTCTCAAGACAAATTTGAAGTATTACGTAGAATAATTGATATTAGTGAAAATTTTTATGGAATAATTTTTTGTAGAACTAAAATTGAAGTTGATAGTCTTGTAAGAAGATTAATTGAAGAAAATTATAGTGCTGCAGCTATCCATGGAGACATTTCTCAAGAACAAAGAGAAAAAATATTAAATTTGTTCAGAGCAAAAAATGTTAACATTCTTATCGCTACTGATGTTGCTGCACGAGGAATAGATGTAAACAATTTAACGCATGTTGTTAACTATTCCCTACCACAAAGTCCTGAATCTTATGTTCACAGAATTGGAAGAACTGGTAGAGCTGGTAAGAAAGGACTAGCGGTAACAATTATAACACCGTCTGAAAGAAACAAGTTACGGTTCATTGAAAAAAATGTAAGAGTAGAATTGAAAAAGCAAGAAATACCTACTGTTGATGAAGTTATCAAATTTAAGAAAATGCATATTAAACAGATAATTGAACAGTATAGCCAGTCTAAAGATTCTAAATCTTGTGAAGGAATTGCTAAAGAAATTTTGATAAGTAATACTCCTGTATCAGCATTAGCTTCATTATTAGAGTACACATTTAAATCAGTATTAAATCCTAACAGTTATAAAGAAATTAGAAACGTGAGGTTAGGTCATCGTAGTTCAAGAAAAGAGAATAAAAAATCTTTTGGAAAAAATTATCGAAAAAGTAGATCTAATTCTGAAGATGATGATAAGTTTCATCGTGGTAAAAAGTTTGAACGTAATTCTGGAAACAGAAATAAGAAACGGTTTAGAAGATAATGGCAAAGATAACTGTTAAAGGACATGAATTTAATTTACCGTTAATTAGAGATTCATACGATCGAAGAGCAGTATTGTTCAAAAATAATATTATTGAAAGTTTAAAGAAAATAGGTGTTATTGAAGATGACGTTGAAGTACTGTTACAAAAAGTTGCTCGATTAAAAGGTAATGCTGCAGCGTCATGGTATTATGATGGTAAAAATATGTATTTTAGTTATAAGTTGTCCAACAAGTTTATTGAAAATTTGTTTATTGTTTCTAAAGTTATCGATATAGAAGTTAAATCCCTATTAAACGAAGAAATTACTATTGAAGAATTTTCTCAACATTTTTCTGAAGATAACGATGTTGAAAAAAGACGTGAAAAAGCTCGTGAAATTCTTGGTGTTGATAAAGACTGTTTAGACATTGAATTAATTAATAAAAATTATAAACTTCTTGCTAAGAAACATCATCCTGATGCTGGTGGCGAGACGGAAAGGTTTAAAAGAATTAATAATGCTCACAAAACATTGAAAAGAGAATTGTGTTGATTTTTACCTTGCACCAATTTTTAGTAACTTTTTCATGGTAGAACCTAGTTTCTCCCTTGCAAATCCAAAATATCCATAGTCATCATTATGATAAATATGTGTCGCTCTCTTAAATCTTCTGGCAACATTAGAGTCTCTTTTAGCGTCGTATCTATAAACTTCTGATAAATCAAAACCCCTAGTAGCAAGTGCATGAACAGCATTACAATCAGCAGCCAATTCTGTATCTTTTATTCTATCAAAATGAAGGGGTCTTCCCCTATCTTCCTCTATTTTTCTTTCTAATGCTTCAATTGCTCCAGGAATATGACGCATTGCGTGTTGTTCTTCATGGGCCCTTATCTTTAAATTGACGTCCTGTCTTCCTTCATCAAGATAAAGTAAATGAACATGTGTCTCTTCACCTTTGCCAAAATCAATAGGACCATATCTTAAACATTCCCCACAAACTGAAGCATCACTAAAAGCATCAATCTTTAATCTTATTCCATAACCCATTTTCCACAATGCATCTTGTTTTGCTTGTTGCTCTGCGTCTTCTGGATCCATCCCCTCAACTTCTACATTATATCTTGTAAGATGTTTGGTTACTACTTCTAAACTCCGTCCAGCAATAGTTTGAGCACCTTCACTGAGTGAAACTAAAAGATCAAGTTTAGATGCTCCTTCATCATGAAAGTACCATCCTTCTGGTAGAGGAACGCTTATTCCGGAGATTTCAAATGTTGCAACATTGCTATGTGGTTTTGGCATAACAACAAGAATTCATAATATATTTTTAAATGTTTCTTAAACATTCATTTTAGAGTAACAAAGATTTATAAGGATATGAAAGTTTTAGTTTCTTATGAGAAAAAAATCTGATGATAGATTTGAAGAAGTGTGCTCAATAACTCAAAGTGCAAAAATTGGAATTGGAACGTTTCTGACTATAGCGGGAACTAAAGAATATATTAGAGGAGTTCTAAGTAAATCAAGTATGGAAGAAGCACTCTATAGGAGTCTTGAAACAGTAAATATGAACACAATTATGGAAGCAAAACAGTCTTTAGATGCTGAGTGGAATAATATGGGTACGTATGTAGTTGCTGGAATGATTGCTGTTGGTGCAGGATTAGTGGCTTCCGGGATATACAATCTTGCAGAAAAATATCATTCTAAAAGACAAGAATTAAAAAAATCATTCTAATTTCTTAAGTTCAAAGATAATAAAGATAGGAATTTTTTGACGAATTTCCCAGAATACTTTATGTTTTTCTTTTGCTTCATCTAATGCTTTTGGTTCTAAAACATCAGTAATCTTAAACCCTGATTGAATAATATCTTTCATAATTGATGAAAAAGATTTGTGATAATAAGTAACTTTAAACTCATCATACCAGATGTCATCAATTTTTCTTGTGTTTAAATAATCACCATGAACCTCACATTTATTTTCATTAGGAAATTTTACATAACCAAGTAATGAAGACCTTTTATTTTCATCTCTTTTTCTTTCTGCACTCCAAACAGCAGGATGATGAGTTGAAAAAATAAATGTCCCATTTTTCTTTAATACTTCTTTAACAGAATTTAATGTTTTAGTCCAATCTTCTACATAATGCATTACTAAACTTGAATAAACAAAATCAAATGTTTCTTCTGGAAAATTTATATTTTCCATATCCATGACATGAAATTCAACTTCCGGATGATTTTTTTTAGCAATTTCTATTAATCCGCTTGAAATATCAATTCCAATTACTTTTTTTGCTCCTAATGATTTAAGATAAGATGATTCTTCACCTGAACCACAGCCAACACAAAGAACAGTTTTATTTTTTAAATCTGGTAATTTTGAATACATTGCTGGTTTTTCTAAAAAATCATGGGCAATATTTAATCCACTTTCCTTTCGTTTAGCCCATCTTTTTGCATACTCATTGTAAGCGATGACTGTTTTTTTATCTGTTCCCATATCTTTTAAGAAAACTATATTGATTATAAATATTTCTTTAAAGTTTTGAAATGTTTTTCATTTGCAAGATAAAATTCAGTTAGAATAAATATTGTCATGATGATCATAATCTTCAAAAATAATTGTTTTTTTTGTTTCATCAACAGAGAAAACTAAAACAAAACTCCTATCAATATGCACACGCTTCAAATGTTGAAGCGGTTTTCTTAAATTTTTATAATGGTGTGGATTAAATATAATTTCTTCAATTTTGTTTTGAATAATGTCAAGTTGTTTGGGATTCTTCTTCGCTAACTTTTTTAATATTTTTTCTACAGTTTCCCTGAATGAATATTCGTACATTTTATTCAAGACCAAAATGCTTTCTAAAATCGTTGACTTTTACAGTTTTTTCTTTTTGTCGATTTTTCATTTTTTGAATAAATTCAGGTCTTAATTGTGGTTCAAGAAAATCTCCACCAAATTCCAAAACTACTTTTTCAATTGCATGAGATTTATCTTTAAGGTCATACCTAGCCTTAACAATATTTAATATTTGATTTGCCTCATCTGAGATTTGTATCATTGCTTGTACCATGTAGTTCACCTATACTTCCAATATACATAGAGTATATAAGCTTTTGGGTAGATTTAATGGCAATATAACTATATTATGTAGTTCCAAATAGAGCACTAGCGAGAAGTTGTTACTTGCTGATTTGTGAAATTAATTTTTTTATTCTTTTTTCAATCAGTTTTGCAATTCTATCCTGCTCCTTAACATTATCATCTTCAGTATCAGGGATTTTCCAATGTTCTAATTTTTTTCCATACTTTTCCCAGTTATCTGCAAATAAAGAACGAGGAACATCATCGGCAACAATAACCATTATGTCATACCATCTTAATAATGGTACGGTGATAGATTGGCTAACACCACCAAGTTTAACACCATTTCTGGATCCACAAGCTTTTATTTTATCATCAACAGCACTACCTTTGATTATGCCTGCACTTTTTGCTGAATGTTTATTTGTATACTTTTTAAAAAAAGCTTCTGCTAGCTTGCTTCTAAATTTGTTATACCTACAAATAAATAAAACATTCATGTAATTAGAAGAATAAAATATGTTTATAAATTTTTCTTAAGTTCAAAGAAAAGTGCTTCCAGTAAGATAGTTTATATACTCGGGGCACTTTAAGTCTAATATGGATAAGCCAAATTCTAAATTAGTAAGGAATGAAGGTTTTGATGGGGTGAATTTATGGCAAATGATTGTTTAAAATGTCAATCAGGAATACCTGATGATAGAATGTATTGTGACAAGTGTCTTTCAAAAATGTCAAATACTAAGAATTAATTTAATGTAGTTGGACTGCATAAATTTTCTTTGTTGTTCTTCCACAGCATTTACAAATAGATTATTTTATTCAAAAATTACAAATTATTCTTTAACTTCAATCTTACCATAATGTTCTAATGGTATTTCTGGCATATAAAAATGCTGCCAATCTTTTGAATTTTTCCAGTCTCCACCCCATTTCCATCCAGCTTCATTGAATATTGTTATTACATCTGAACCTGGAAAAAGCGTCCCCCTTAATTCTGGGTCATATGGTCTATCGTTAGAACTTCCATTCACCCAGGGATTTATTAATGGATTAATATCAATGGCAGCTCCAAAAGCATGGTCTGATATTTCATTGGTACCATCTACAAAACGCCAATCAAATCCTCCCGAATTATTATATCTTAATGATGATTCCCAATTATAAAAATTAAGAGGAATAATGCTCGTAATCGGAAAATCAGTTTCTTTAAAAATTCTCTCAAAAACTTGTTTCGTTGAATCAACTAATTCATTATGAACTATGATTTGACCCGTATGAATTTGATTATCAAAACCCCTATATATCACTTCAACTAATGATAAACTATCTATAATTTCTTGTGGCACGTTTTTACTTTTTAGAGAGTCAATATATTCTTCATTAGTAAGTTTGGGAACTGAGAAAACAGAACGTTCATAAAATCTTGGCTCATTCAATATTTCTTCAAACTCACAATTAGGCCACAAAGTATGAACTGTATCTCTAACTGTTTGTATTCCACCAACATCTGATTTTCCAGTAGTATTACATAGTATCTTTTCAAGTTTATACATTATGTCTCTCACAAGTAACAAAACTGCTGATTCAATATAAACTTATAGTTATTTTTATGAGTATAACATAAATCTTTCAAATTAAAATAGAATAATTAAAATCACAATTAGTATTATATACCAATACCAAGCAAACACAGTGAGTAATCAAGAATAAGATTAATTAAATCCATGTGCATAATCACCAAAATTTATACCATAAGCCTTTCCCCATAAATCAATGTTTATAAATTCGTTTTGACCTATTTTAATATTCAAATATTGATGAGGTGAAATGTACCAAACTAATGTCCATTTTAATTTAATGTCTTCTTCATCAAACAATTCACTTTTAATTAATAATATTCTCATCAAATAATTCAAGGTGTTACAATGCAAAAATCCATTTTTAGCCCAGATATTATTAATATCAGAAACAAATAAATCAAAAAATCTTAAATATGTATAAATTCTATATCCCCTGTATTTCTTTGAAAGAAACAAGTATGCTTTTTTCATACAGTCTTTTTTTGTTTTAGATTTTTTGAGTTCTTTAATCAAATCTCCCATTTCTTTAGGAAGTTTATCAGGAATTTTTGCTTTGGCAAATATATTCTGAACCATACTATTAAAATAAGTTATATCAATATAAATGTTACGAATTAATCTTGCCCTTCTAATTTTAAGCCACCTAAAAAATGGGACTTAACAATGTTATGTTATCCGGATTTTACGCATGTAAGAACTTTACTGTTCACGTTCGAAGCACAAAAAGAGATGGTTATTAGAAACATTTATTAATTTATCAATAAACATATGTATTCTAATGGTAACAGTAAAAAGAGAGGGTATTATTCTTAAACCAACTAAGTTAGCGTTTGAAAGTAAAGGTGTTTTCAATCCCGCTTGTATTAGAAAAGGTAAGTTTGTTCATATGTTCTACCGTGCTTGGGATAAAAATGATCATTCAACTATTGGCTATTGTAAACTAGAAGGACCGTTGAAAGTGGTTGAAAGAATGAAAAAACCAATTCTTGTCGCGGAAGAAAGTTATGAACGTGAAATTGAAGATCCTCGTATTGTCTGCCTTAATGGTACTTATTACTTAACTTATATTGCTTATGATGGTAGGAATGTACGTATTGCTTACGCGACAAGTAAAAATTTGAAAAAATTTATTAGGCATGGAATAATTTCTCCAGAAATCAGTTATTCTGGAGCGGATAATTTGTTCAGTCAATGTAGAAAAAAATTAAAAGACCGCTATTTTCTTTTTTCATCTTATTATGAGAAAGGAGAAACTAAAGGTTCAGTGTTATGGGATAAAGATGCGATGTTGTTTCCTAAAAAAATTAAAGGAAAATATGCTTTAGTTCATCGTATCTTGCCAGATATCCAGGTTATTTATTTTAATAATTTTAAGGAATTAACTTCATTAAAATACTGGGAGAATTACTTAAAAAAATTATCTGACCACATCCTATTAGAATCAAAACATTGGTTTGAAACGAGGAATGTTGGAGGTGGATGCCCGCCTATCGAAACTGATAAAGGATGGTTGTTGATTTATCATGCTGTTGATGATATGGATGTTGGGAGAACTTATCGAGCTGGTGCGGCTTTATTAGACAAAAAAGATCCAACTAAAGTCATTGGTCATTTACATGAACCACTTTTTTCTCCTGAAGAACCGTACGAGAAAAAAGGCAATGTACCTAATGTTGTTTTTCCAACTGGAGCAGCAATATTTGATAAGAGATTATATATCTATTATGGAGCAGCTGACACATACATAGGAGCAGTTTCAGTCGATCTTAACGAACTGCTTAATGAATTGATTAATCCAAAAGGGAGTTCAAGATGAAAACAGTAAAGAAACCATGGGGTAGTTTTATTCAGTTTACCCATAATGAAAAAAGTACTGTTAAAATTCTAATAGTTAACCCCAAAGAAATGTTATCTTTACAAAGTCATCAGAAAAGGTCAGAATTTTGGTACGTTTTGGAAGGTAATCCTACTCTTGTTCTCAATACTAAAATAAAGAGGTATAAACCTGGTGATAAAGTTAAGTTTAAACCAGGAACTAAGCATCGAATTATTAATAAAACTAAAAAACTCATTAAGATATTAGAAATTGCAACAGGAAATTTTGATGAGAAAGATATTATTAGGTACGAAGATAAATATCGTAGGATAAAGTAAAATAGGGATATTTTAGAAACAAAATCTTTTAATACTACTTCTTTTTTGTGTTTAATAATGAATAATTCACAGATACTATACATGGGAACGTTTCCTCCAAGAGAATGTGGTATTGCTACATTTACTAAGGATTTAACGACAGCAATTGGAAATTCAAAAATATGTGCAATGAATAATGGGATTGCTTTTGATTATCCTGATGAAGTAATTATGAATATAAATGAATTAGACGTTAAAAATTATGTAAAAGTTGCTAGGAAAATCAATAAAAATGAGACTATTAAATTGGTTAATATCCAGCACGAATTTGGCATTTATGGTGGAAAATATTTGAATTATTTAAGTGCTTTTTTAGAAACAATAAAAAAACCAGTAGTAATGACATTACATTCCGTTGTGCCCAATCCTCCCGATAATATCAAAAGTATTCTCCAGTATCTTGCAAAAAAAGTAGACTGTTTAATTGTCATGGCCGAAAAAGCAGTTGATATTCTTTATGAGGATTATGGTATAGAGAGGAGTAAAGTAAAAGTTATTCCGCATGGAATTCATCAAGTATCTTATGAAAAAAGTAATATTCAAAAAGAGAAGTTTGATCAAGACCATCTCAAAAAATATGATCATGGGGATAAGTTAATTTTGTCTTCTTTCGGCTTAATTAGCGGTGGTAAAGATTATGAAACAATTATTAAAGCCCTACCCGAAGTTGTTAAACAATTTCCGAATCTTCTTTATTTAATTATTGGCCAAACTCATCCAGGAATTTTAAAGGATGAAGGTGAGAAGTATCGTAATTATTTACAAGGCTTGATTGAAGGATTGGGAATAGAAAAAAATGTTAAATTTGTTAATAAATATTTGGAGCTTCCTAAGTTACTTGATTATTTGAAAGCAACAGATATATTTTTACTTTCTGGTAAAGGACTTAATCAAATAACTAGTGGAACATTATCTTATGCTATGGGTTGTGGTAAACCAGTTATTTCTCATCCATTTATCCATGCTCAAGAAGTTGTTACAGCAGATAAAGGTGTTTTAGTTGAGTTAGGAAATTCGCAAGCTTATACAGAAGCGATATTGAAATTACTTTCAAATCCAGAATTAAGGGAAGAAATGGGCCAGAATGCTTATCAATACACTAGAAGAATGACCTGGGATAATGTTGCAAAATCTTATTTAGAGGTTTTTAATCAAGTGGTAGAGAAGCAAGATATTTCTCCATTTTCTTCTTTGTCACGGTAGCAAGATTAATTGTTGTATCAGCTCCACCGTAATAAAGGAAATAATTATTATCCCATTCAACTAATCCTGTAGCAAAAATAACATTATTAACTAACCCCTTTTTTTCATAAGGTTTAACTGGTTTCAAAAGAGGTTTATCTGCACGATACAAAACTTTTTGGGGATTGTTTTTGTCCAACAAAGCTAATGATAACTGAAAATATTTTCTTTTATCAGTAGTGTTGAAGAATAAAACTAATTTATTTTTAAATTGAAAAGGTGGTGGGCCAACTTCAACATAAATACTATCAAAATTATTTTTTCTGGTTTTAATAATTGGTTCTTTGTTAAGTTTCCATTTTTTTAAATTGTTAGAGGTAGCAGTCCTAATATTTGTTCCACCAATAAAAATTAGGTGTTTACCATTAATCTTCTCAGAGTATAAAGCTGCTGACTTCTCGCCTTTCATAATAATGCCTTGTTTTTTCCAATGAAGCATATCTTTTGAGGTTGCTAAACATTCATTAATTGTTTTGGCTGTAACTGGTTGTTTTCCGTTATATGATGTGTAAAGAAGATAGTAAGTATCTCCAATCTTAGTAACTCTCGGATCCTCAACCCCCCCCCTTTCTTTGAAACTAGGTTTGATGATGGGATTTTTTTTGTACTTCTTAAAGTTAAAACCATCTTTGCTAACCGCTAAACATAACGAAGATCAACCTTTTTTGTTTAAAGCTCGATAAATAAGATACATTTTGTTATTGTACACAGCAGCAGCGGGATTAAATGTGCCTACAGCTTCGTATGGATGTTTTTTATTAGGACCAATAATGGGATTATTTTTGTAGCGGGTAAATAACATATAGTAATGTAAAAAAAGAATGTATATAAGATTTTCTTAAATCACTAACATAGTGAGAGTAGCTTTAGGACTAGTTTCTAAAAAGCGTTACCAATATATTAAGAATAGGTACAATTAAATATATAAACTCTTAAAATATACCAAAGAGTGATGGGTGCAAAGAAACCTTTTCCAAAAACAATACCTTTTAAGAAATTATTAGGACCAAGTTTTGTTATTCTTGCACTAGGTTTGGGATCAGGTGAAGTGATTTTATGGCCATTTCTGGTAGCAACATATGGTTTGGGTATAGCTTGGGGTGCTCTTCTGGGAATTACTTTTCAATATTTTATGAACATGGAAATTGAACGATATGCCTTAGTAAAAGGTGAATCAGTTTTTGTTGGTCTAAATAAAAAATTTAAAGCAGCAGTACCTTGGTTTATAATCTCAACTTTTATTGGATTTGGAATTCCAGGTATTATTGCTGCTTCAGCAAAAGTATCCTCACATTTATTAGGTTTCACTGAGCATAAATGGGTAGCCATAGCTTTTCTTTGTTTTATAGGAACAATTCTTTCTTTAGGTAAAAGTGTTTATGGAATGATGGAAAAAATTACTAAAACAGTTTTATTGATTGGAACACCTTTTATTTTTGTTCTGACAGTTATTCTGGCTTCAAAATCAGGCTGGATTGCGTTAGCTAAAGGGTTCATTGGAATAGGTGAATCATTAGCTACACAGCCAGAAGGTTACCTCTTTTTCCCAATCGGTATTAGTTTTGCAGCCTTTCTAGCAGCTTTCGCTTATGCAGGTGCCGGAGGAAATCTTAACTTAACCCAATCCATTTATGTTAAGGAAAAAGGATACGGGATGGGTAAATATTCACAACGAATGGCTGGACTTTTTAGAAAAAAATCTGCCAAGTCACTAAAATTAGAAGGAACCGAATGTGATTTTTCAAATAAAAGTGTTAATCGTTTTAACAGATGGTGGAAATTAGTATCAACTGAACATTTGGTTGTGTTTTGGTTAATGGGATTAGTAACCATGGCCTTGTTAATGCTTTTATCATACAGTTCTGCTTTTGGTAAAGGCATTTCAGGAGCGGCCGACATCAGTTTTGTAATTTCGGAAGGTGCATTCATTGGCAGTAACCTTTCTCCGATTTTTGGAATTCTTTTCTTAGTAGCTGTGGCAATCATGCTTTTCCAGACTCAGTTAGGAGTACTGGATTCAACTTCTAGAATCATGGCTGAAAATTATTCTCTTAAAAAGATGGAACTTAAGAAAAAGTCTAAGATTAATCTTTCTAAGATTTATTATACTTTTCTCTGGGCACAAATTGCTTTTGGGACCGTATTGTTTTTATTTAATTTCAAATCCCCGTTGACTTTGATAGTTGTTGGTGCTGTAATCAACGCAGTAGCCATGTTTGTCCATCTTGGTTTAGTAAACTGGATGAATCATAAAGTTCTTCCGAAAGAAGTTCAAGCTCCCTTGTGGAGAAAAGCTGTTATAGCTTTAATTTTTCTTTTCTTTGGAGTGTTTAGTGTAATTACTATTATTAGTCAGATTGGTAAGTTTTTTTAGTTGTGTTTTAATCTGATTAGAAACCCTTCATCATCAGTTTCAGAACAATATCCTTGATAAATCAATAAAATGTCTAATTATTAAACATATATAATACTTTCTTCCTATATTATCCTAAACAAGAAAAGAACCTTTATAAAAAGAGAGGCAATTCACTAATTTATTACAGATGGAAAGAAAAAGAGAATATATAGCTTATCTTAGTACGTATTTACCAAGAAAATGTGGTATAGCAACATTTACACACGATTTATCAACGAATGTTGAAAAAGTCTCTCCTGTAGCTCTCCAACCTAAGATTATTGCTTTGAATGATAACGGAAATACCTATGATTATCCCGATAAGGTCTTGTATCAAATACAAGATAAATGTCCGGAAGATTATATCGCTGTTGCTCAACAAATAAATGAGAATGATCAAGTTAAGTTAGTAAGTATTCAGCATGAGTTTAAAATTTTTGGTTCTGATTATGGAGAAAATTTATTGTTCTTTCTTAAAAGAGTTACGAAGCCAGTCATTACTACTTTCCATACCGTGCTCCCAGGGCCATCAGAAGAACGGAAAAAAATTATCAGGTCAATAGTAAATAATTCAGAATATATTGTAGTGATGACACAATCCGGAGTGGACATTCTTAAGAAAGATTATGAAATTGATGAAGCGAAGATAAAAATCATTCCGCATGGGATTCATGCGTTGCCTTATGAGGAGAGTAGATTTGCTAAAGAAATACTAGGGTATGGAGATCGGTTAGTGTTATCTTCATTTGGTTTGTTACGATCAGGAAGAGCCAGAGCTTCTTCAGGGAAAGGATACGAGTATGTTTTAGGGGCCTTGCCGGATGTTGTTAAACAATTTCCTAATCTTCTTTATTTAATTATTGGAGCAACTCATCCCAAATATCTTAAATTAGAAGGCGAAAAATATCGAGAATCTCTGCAAGCAAAAGTTAAAGAATTAGGTCTAGAAAATAATGTCAAATTTATCAATAAGTATGTTACTAATGATGAATTGTTTCAATATTTGCAAGCCAGTGACCTCTATATCTGTTCTCCACTCAATGAAAACCAAATTACTAGTGGGACGTTAGTTTATGCCATGGGTTGTGGACGAGCGGTTGTTTCTACGCCGTTTTTGCATGCGAAAGATATTGTTTCTCCTGAAAGAGGAGTGTTGACCAAGTTTAAAAGTTCGGCTTCATTTACCAACGCTATTCTAAAAATTATTTCTAATCCCTGTTTAAAGGAAAGTATGGGAAAGAATGCTTATGCTTATACTAGACAGATGACTTGGTCGAATGTTGCAAGGTCTTATTTGAGTTTGGTTAATAAATGTATAGAAATACCTGAGCCATCCTTAGAAATACTACCAGATATGACTATTTATTCCCAACAACAAGTAAGTAATGGCCAATGTTTTCTTACCGATACTAAAGAGAAATTTAAAAAGGATGAAATTATTCTTAAACTAAAATGAAACATGTACGTGAGATGGGTGAAAGTGATATTAAAGGAATTAAGTTAATTGTTCTTGATGTTGATGGAGTTCTTGTACCGAGAGGCACGAAGATAAAACAAAGGGGGAATATAACTACTTTAGAGACAAAGAAGATTGCTGCTACACAAATAGAACAGATCAAAAAGTTATATAATAAGGGATTTCATATCAACATAAATTCTGGCCGGGGTCTTTACATGTTGCAAGACATGTTTAGGGAAGTACTTGATTATATAAGCATAACTTATGAGAATGGAAGTGCTACTTGGTTTAAAGGGAAGATTATTCAGCATGTTAATAGTTTTAAATTTTTGAAAAATGTATTTCTTAAATTGAAAAAAATTAAACACAAGAATATCAAAGGGTTTGAACCTAAGGAGTTTATAATCACAATACATTGTACAAATAAAGTTAATGAAATTGAAAAAGTGATGTCTAAAGAGAAAGAATTGTATTCAATTTGGAATTCTGAAGCGTATGATATTGGAGTTAAAAAGATACAGGTGAAATCTGTTGGCTTGATTAAATTAATAAGTGTATTAAAATTGAAAAAGGAAAATGTTTTAGTAATAGGCGATAATTACAATGATGCTGAAATGATGTCTGTAGGTAAGATTGCTGTGACTGCAGACAAATCAAGAGTTAAGGGAGATTTTTATGTTGAGCTAGAGAAAAAAAGGCTTCCTGCTGATATTTTGATTGAAAGACTGCTGGAAATTTTAAAGTGAAAATACTCCAAGCATCCGATCCAGAATATAGGTAATTGTAATAGTTATAAAAGAAGTGATTATCTTCTTTTTTTTGAGAATGATTTTTTATTACCAGGTTTGAATCTTCTGCCATATTGCTTTCTGGGTTTTGGTTTAGCAGCAGTTCCCGTTGCATCCTTTGCAACAACTGAATGATATTTATGTTCCATCACTTCAATTTTTTGCTTGGTTAACTGTTCAATACTATTTAGAAAACTTCGCTCCTCCGCGCAACAAAATGAAAATGCGGTACCTTCACTTCCTGCCCGGGCAGTTCGACCAATTCTATGAACATAAGATTCAGGCAAATTAGGTAACTCGTAATTAATAACATGAGATATATTCTCAATATCAATTCCCCTCGCAGCAATATCAGTTGCCACTAAAACTTTTACTTGACCACTTTTGAAATCTTTTATTGCTTTAGTTCTTGCTCCTTGAGATTTGTTCCCATGAATTGCAGCTGATGAAATGTTATATTTTGTTAGAAATTGAACTACCTTGTTAGCTTTATGTTTTGTTCTTGTAAAGACTAAGATACTTACAAGATGTTCTTGTTTTAGAAGTTTAAGTAGTAATTTATCTTTTTCATTTGAATCAACAAATAAAACGAATTGTTTAATTTTCTCAACTGTTGTTGCTTGAGGTGTTACTTCAACATGTATTGGATCTTTAAGTAAAGTTCTTGCTAATCTATTTACTTCAGGTGACATCGTTGCTGAGAAAAATAATGATTGTCTTCTATTTGGAAGTTTTGCAATAATTTTTCTAATATCATGAATAAAACCCATGTCAAGCATTCGGTCAGCTTCATCTAAAACAAAAAATTCTATATCTCTCAAAGTTAATTTTCTTTGGCCAATGAGATCTAGTAATCTTCCCGGAGTTGCCACCAAAATGTCAACACCTTTCTTTAATGCTTCAACTTGTCTTCCTTGTTTAACACCACCAAAAATAACTACACTTTTAAATTTTAAAAATTGACCATATTTGATAAAACTCTCTCCTATTTGCGCTGCAAGTTCTCTGGTTGGAGTTAATACCAACGTTTTTATTTTTCGTGGATACTCTTCCTTCATATTATTTAGAATAGGTAATGTGAAGGCTGCAGTTTTCCCAGTTCCAGTTTGTGCGATTCCAACCAGATCTTTTCCATTAAGTAATCCTGGAATTGCTTGTGATTGAATAGGAGTTGGTATTTTATAACCTATCTTGGTTATCGCTTTTTGCAGTTCCGGTTTTAATAAATTAAATGACATATTATCGAAAATAGAGGTTGTAGTTATAAAGTCGCCTGAAGAATTTAATTTTTTCTAGTCTTACCCTTTTAATTATTCTTGAGTTGGATCACTCATTCTTCCCATAAATAGAATATTTCCAGAATCTTTTTGTTGAATTATAAAGATAAATGGATGATCTGCTGTGAATATTTTTGGTTTTGCTGGTATTGAAGTAGTGCCTACCATAATAACTCCTGTTGCAGCTGCAGCTTCTGTTCCATATTCTGCAACTTCAATAAATGTTTGATGAACTACTTCGCTTATGTATAGATTTTCTTCTGTTTGACTTTCATCATACATGCCTGTAAAATCAGCATTAAGCTCTTTAAATGCTGTTGGCATACCCATTTCTTTCAAATCATTAGACATTAAATATTTAGTTTCAAACTTAAATTTAGGCAAAGTAACTCTTACTCTTTCATTTCCCATATTATTCTTCCAATCATTAAGTTTTTCTTTACTAAAACTACTTTCTATTTGGTTAATACCATTTTCTTTTGGGAGTATTATTAACATAGAAAGATCATTTCCAAGATAATCCATTTCTAAAATTTGTATATCGCTACTTTCTCCATAATTATAATAACTTGTTTGATGCATCATATCAGAGTTTACTTCTTGACCAGAACCCAATTTAAACTTTCCATCTGTTGTATCATCTGCATTGAATTGGTTTGACCAATTAGCTTTAAAATAAATAGCATTTGTAAGTACTAATCGCGTCATACGATCAAGCATACCTTTAGATATTAAATCTTTTATTTTATCATTAGTCTTATCTTCTACCCACCCATTAATTGTAATACGCGAATTTTCAGTATCTTTCTTAAAATCAAGATTAATTACTTTTCCATCATAATATTCATCCACAATATTAAAATAATCATTTTCAAAAGGAAAATCGTTTTGTGCCCACAAAGCATTAGCAGTAGTTAATGTATAGGTTTTATCTACCTTATTTAGTTCATTATAAATGTCAACAAAGTCAGAACGTATTTTGTTTTTATCATCAGGTAAATGTAGGACTGCTTGTATTTCTTCTGCTGTTTGTCCTTTTGCTCCTTCATAAGTCATTGATAGTGCAGATGAGATGCTATAAGGTGAGAAAAACATATTTCCATTTTCTGATTTGTACTTATCATAAAGATCTAATGCAAAAAGATTATTTGCTTCAATAATTCCATTTGCCAAAATGATTGGTTGTTGATTGATTGGTGCTGGTATAGGTTCAGATTGATTTGTGCATCCATACAAAAAAATTCCTAATCCTAAAACAATTAGTACAATTGTTAAATATTTTCCGTTCATATTAATTCAACATATTTTAGGAATTATATAAATGTAGTGTTAGCTTCAAATTGATTTGAAGTTAAGAATTTTATAAATTTCAAAAACAAAGTTTTTGACTATCTATCCCAAAGGAATAGAGAAGAAAACCACTTTTTTAATAAATCTACGTGACAATTGAATATAATGATGTTATGTTTCGGGGGCTTCACGCCTCTGCAAGAATGGAACATGCGCAGAGATGTTGTTGCCCGAATAATTTAAATAGATGTTTATTTTGTTTCTATTTATGGTTAATGCATTGATTGTTATTGATATGTTAGAAGGATATATGAAAGACACACATAATCCTAAAAAAATAATTAAAAATATTGTTAAATTAATTAAAGAATTTAAGAAAAGAAAAAAAATAGTGATTCTTTCTGTTCCTGATTTTAATTATTCAATAAAAAATCCAGTGATGATTAAGTTGTGGGGGGAGGAATTCAAAAATGATCCTCAAGGAAGAAAATTAATCAAAGAATTATCTAATTTTAAGTTTGATAAAATTGTGAAAAAGCATGAATATAGTACATTTTATGATACTGATTTTGAGAAATATTGTAAACAAAATAAAATTAATGAGTTGTATTTTACTGGAGTTTTTTCAGGATGTTGTGTTCTTTTTAGTGCGGTAGATTCTGCTTATCGACATATTCAACCATATTTAGTAACAGATGCAGCAGGAGGACCTAAAAAATCATTGGTTGATAAAGATTGGCATAAAAATACTTGTGATACGTTTAAGTTGATGGTTGGCCCATTAATAACAACAAATAAATTGGTCCACAAGTTAGGGCAACAACACTAAAGTTTAGCAATTACAAGGGGTGCATTTCTAGAGGGTTTTAAAATTAAACTTTACGTCCAGGTCTTACGAATTTAAGAAGTTGAGTTTTATCCATTAATACATTAAAAACTCCTTATGAACTTTCCACACACCATCAATAAGTTTTAATAATGTAATGTTGTCAAAAAATAAATCAAATTTAGGCTTATTTTGATTAACATAGTTCCATATTTCATCAAAATTATTTTCATTAATATCTGAATGAGCTACTGAAGCATGAAAGTGAACATTACCATCAAACTTTTTCCAAGTCATCCATTTTATTTTTTTTAATTCATTTATGAATTTTTTATGGATGTTTATCATTTCATTTGATGGTTCTACTTTAATGAAAATTACATTTTTATCAAAAGAATCAAAGCCATTTAATTTATATTTAGTTTTCTTATTGGATTCACAAAAATTTTCAATGACTTGTTCTAAATCCTTAATTTCATCTGTTTCAAAGCCATATTTTAATGTGATATGAGAAGGTGGTTTTCTTTCAACTGCTCCATTTACATTAAAGTTTTTTGCAACATTGGACATTAATGTTTCATTAAATTGTTTTGCTTTTCCTTTAATTAAACATACAATAATATACTTCATGAAAGTTCATAATGAGGCATAATATAAAAAGCTATCTTGGACAAAACTCAATTATACTTAACGATGTTAAGTCCCCTGATGCTGATTAATACTTATGATTTTTTAGTTATTTAGCAACAGCGAATCCCATTTATTCTTATAACAATCTTTAAAAGTAATTAAGTATTAGTCTAATTAACTTTATTAAAAAGAGGTGAATAAAATGAGTTTAATAACATTTTGGAACGAAAAAATAAAAACATTAGACTGGAAAGATATAGGAATAATGAAACTTAGTGTTGCTGCTTTTATTTTAATGATAGCAAAACTTTGGACGCCATTGCTTAGTTTAGATTGGTATTGGTACGGAATCATATTCGTATTAGCAGGAATAATACCAATATACAAAGCTTATTTTAAGAGGTAAATAAAAATGGGATTAATGCAATTAATTAATGCTGGAAAGAAAAGGTTTACTATGGTGGACGTTATTTCAGATGAAATAGCAATGTTTGCTTTAGCATTTCTAATAGCAAAATATTGGATAGGAGTAACATCTTTAGCTTGGTATTGGTATGTTATAATTGGTATAGTGTTTGTTATAAAACCAGTAATGGCTATGTTAAAAAAGTAAACTTTTTTATTTTCTTTTTATTATAATTTTAGTTCAATAATTAGGTTTAACGATGTTAAGTTTTGGAGGGTTTATCCCTCCACAAGCTTCACTTGTGAAGCGTAGAGTAAAAATATTCTGAGAAAAAGCTTAAAAGGAAGAAAGATATTCTTCTTTTATGATTATTGAAAAAGCCAAATTTAAAGATACAAATGAAATTGCTAAATTAGCTTTAAATTTATTTCAATATCATAGTAACTTAGATATATATTATGAGAATAATAATAAATCATTATCTGTTGCAGTTAAAACATATGGTGAATGGATTAAATCAAGAAATTTTCAATTTTATGTTGCTAAAGATAAAGATTTGATTGTTGGTTTTATTATTGGAAAAATAGAGAAAGAAGAACCGATTTATTTCAGAAAAAAGAAAGGAATAGTTATTGCTTTATTTATTGAAAAAAAATATCGTCGTAAAGGATTGGCAAATAATCTGTATGATAAATTGGTTTATTGGTTTAAAGATAATAATGTAAATAATATTGAAATTTATGTTCATGCAAAAAATAAAGGAGCTTTGAAAACATGGAAGAAATTTGGCTTTTTGACTGACTCATATAAAATGAGGAAGGCAATATGATAAGTAAAGGACAGATGGAAAAAATTAAAGAATTTGCAATTGAGCTAGATTGGAACCTTACATTTGATGGTAAATCAAATGGAAATCGACACTTGTTTAGGATTGTAAAAATAGCTAAAAAACTAGCCACAAAACATGTTATTAATATATCTATTGTAGAAGCAGGAGCTTGGTTACATGACACTAATTTAGAAAAAACAGTGACTGGAGATACATTAGAAAACAAAGCTAAACTTCTTGAATTTTTTGAAAGTATAAAAATTCATGAAGAAGAACATAAGAAGATTTTGCATTGTATAGAAGCACATGACGGAAGAATTCCTGCAGAAACAATGGAAGCAAAAATAATTCATGATGCAGATACTTTGGAAAAAATGGGTCCATTAGGAATAATTAGAGAAACTTGGAAACGAGCACAGATAGGATGGAACACAGAGAAGATTATTGAACATCTTAAAATTCACTTAAAGAAAAGAGAAAGCAAACTATACACTGTTGAGGCAAAAGAACAAGCAAGAATATTAAATGAAACTTTAAAGACTTTTTTTGAAACAATAGATAATCAAATTAGAGAATAAAGAGATTATAAAATATTTTAACTTCTGCAAAGCAGACTATATTTATAAAAAGAAAAGCCTCACTCCCGCCTATATAGATAACATCCAATTAAGATTATTATAAATTCAACTAGTGCAAGTCCATTCATTGTTAATATTGGCATGTTCATGAGTTCAATACCATACAGAATCCATACAATGGATCCAACAGTTAAAATTGAATATGTTAATATAGAAATGTCTTTTGCACTCTTTGTTTTGAATATCTTATAGATCTGGGGAACATTTGCAAATCCATTGATTACTCCAAAAATCATGGCGAGTGTTGCAAGTAGTGTCATGTAATATATGTTTTTTTAATGTTTATTAAAGCTTTTCTTTTTATTTCTCAAATCTAAAAATTGAAACTAACGATGTTAAGTTCTTTTGCACTACGAAGTGGGGAGGACAAGGAGCAAAGCGACGCAGAGTATTTTAATCACTGTAGTTTTCGGTAACATTAATTATGTTATTTCTCTACGTAGCAGACTAAAGTTTAGGGAGAGTTCTTGAGCCGAAGGCTCTTTTAGTTAATACATCAATATGGGTGTTGCATTTTACTTTTTGGTTTGAGGTTAAAATGTTTAAAAATAAAATCCACCACTAATAAGTGAAAAAACGCGATAATTTATAAACTAATAAACTTTTTAATATTAAAAATGAATCATAAAAAATCAAAAATCAATATCTTATTAATAGGTTGTGGCCCACATGCAAAAAGAATTTATGTTCCTTTACTTAGTAAGTACAAAAACAGAGTAAATGTAAAATGTATTGTGGATATTAAAGAAAAAGAGGAAGATATCACTAATTTCTTAAAATCTCTGAATTGTGAAACTTTTTTTATTAAAAGAACACATATGACTTATAAAAAATTACACTCTATTGTTGAAAAAAAATTAAATGAATTTGTAAAAAAATATAATATTAATGGTGTCATTATTGCAACAGAACCACTTACACATGTTATGTATTCTAAATGGGCACTTAAAAAAAAATTATCTATTTTACTTGATAAGCCAGTATCAACTTATCAAGGAGTATCTACAAAAATTAATTTTGCAAAAAAAATTTTGACAGATTATGACGATTTAGCTAAGATATATAAAAATAAAACAAAAATTTCATTTTCTCTGATGTCACAAAGAAGATTTCATCCAGCATTCAAAAAAATTAAAAAATTAATAGAAGATTGTTATAAAAAAACTAATTGTCCAGTAACTTCAATACAATCTTTTCATTGTGATGGTCAATGGAGGATGCCCACAGAGATTGTAGAGCAAATTTACCATCCTTATTGTCAAGGCTACGGGAAATGTTCGCATTCGGGCTATCATTTTTTTGATATCGTTCCTTTTTTAATTAATCCTAGTTATTCAAAAGATAAACTTTATGATGAAGTTACTGCTTATTCAACAGTAATCAGACCATTGGATTTTTTACAACAGATTAACCTAGTGGATTATAAAAAATTATTTGGTACAAAGTTGTTTAATAAACACAATAAATATTCCAAAAAAGATTATGAGAGATTAATGAAAAATTATGGTGAAGTTAATGCATTTACTAATCTAGAATTTAAGAATAAAAATAAAACAATTACTCTTGCTAGTATCAATTTGGCTCACAATGGGTTTGCTCAAAGAGATTGGGTTACAGCTAAAGGAAAAGATTTGTATAAAGGAAATGGACGAGTACGACAAGAAACTCACATAATTCAACAAGGCCCATTTCAAGCAGTTCATTATCATAGTTATCAATCTAAAGAAGTAAACCCTAATAAAAATCAAGGATTATATGATGTTGGTGGAGAATATCATCTAGAGATTTATGTATTTAAAAATACAAAAATGATTGGTGGCAAGACTTTTGAAAAGATTAGTGTTAAAAATTTAAATAAAAAAATAATGAGCAATAAGTCACGAGGCCATCAAGAAGATGCAAGAGCTAAAGGTTTTTTAGAATTTGTTGAATTTTTAGAAGGTAAAATAAAAAGAAAAGATATGACTTCAGATTTTTTAACTCATCGGATGGGTTCTTTAATCAGTTCTTTAATTTATAGATCTATTGTATCACAACATCAAAATAAAAACGCAAAAATGCGGATGAAGGTAAAATGAAATTAGAAAATTTATTAATTGTTTCATTTGATGGATTAAATCGTGCAGGAAAAGGAACACAAATTAAATTATTAAGAGAACATTTTGAATCTGAAGATTATCTTGTTGAAGTTTTAAGAGGAGATGGTAGCAGACCCGGTCAAGACTCTTCTGATTTCTATGACCCCATTTCAAATTTTTGGCAACAATGGCAGAAAATTAAAGACAAATCTCTTGCTGATTGGGATTATGCGGCAGATATTCTTGCATCTGAAAACTATTTAAGATGTATTGAAGTTTCTGCAGAAACAAAGAAAAGGGATCAGAAGGGGATAGTTTTGTTAGATCGGTCTCATATTTCAAGATGGTATATGTTAAGAAAACAAAATTCTTTTTTGCCTCTTGAAAGTTCTTTAAAAGAACCCACTGTTCATCCAGATTTATATTTTGTTTTAGATGTTCCCAAAGAAGTTTTATTAACTAGGGACTCAGAAGATAATCCTAAAAAAGCAGAGTTTAGAAGAAAAGTTGTTTTAACAAGCTATGATCATTGGACTACTACTCTTGATCTTGTTCCAAGACAAATAAAACTTTACAGATTAGATGGAACAAAAAAAGAAGTGGAGATACATGAGGAAGTAAAATGGATTGCTGATAAAGCAATTTATGATTAATTACAATATAAAATGGAGAAAGATAAAAAATGGCATTAAGAAATAGAAATACGGTATTGGGAATATTAAAAAATAAAGAAGGAAAAATTTTGATTGGTTTTTCTGAGAGAGTCAATTCAGGTAATTCTAAGAATGTTGATAGTCATTCATGGAAATTTCCTCAAGGGGGAATTGATGAGGGAGAAACTGCTACAGAAGCATTAAAAAGAGAATTAAAAGAAGAATTGAATCTTAACTTAAATGATAGTAGTGAAATAATTGAACTTAAAGAAATAGTGCCATATTATTTTAAAGATGAAAATGGGATTCCTGAATTTGAAGTAAAATTACATTCATTTTTGATAGATTATAATGGCGAAGATAATTTTGAATTTGATCAAGAAGAATTTTCGGGTTTAAAATGGATCTCACCGGAGGAGATATATAATTTAAATCTGAAGATTAGAAAAGATGCTTATATTGTTGTCTTAAAAAAACTCAATTTATTATGATTTTTTATTTTCATAAGAACTCCCCTGTTTAGTTTATGTTAGCGAAAATTTAGGAGAACGAAGTGAACCGCATAGACAATGTTATGTGCCCTAGGGTTTACGTCTGGGTGCGTAACGCAGTGGAGCAAACCCATAAAGTTTAAATGATATCAAAGATTAATGGTGATACTATGAAGACAATAACTGCATTCACTAGGAATGATTTTAGAAAGTGGTTGATGAAGAATCATGATAAAGAGACTAAAGTTTCTGTTATAGTATATAGAAAGCATACTGGTAAACCGTCCCCATCACATAGAGAGTTGATGGAAGAAGCGATTTGTTTTGGCTGGATTGATACTATACTCAGAAAGCTAGACGAAAACAGATATATTAGAACATTTTCTAGAAGGAATAGAAATAGTAAATGGAGTGATAACACTCTCAGATATGCTAAAGATTTGATTAAGCAAGGAAAAATGACTCCAGAGGGTTTGAAATTTTACAAAGAAGGATTGAAAAAACCCACACATGATCATGGAATTCCAAAAAATCCAGACATGCCTGTTGAACTAAAAAATGCTTTGGATAAAGAAAAAAAAGCTAAAGAGAATTTTGAAAAGTTTCCACCCTCTACTAAAAAAGTGTTTTATAGATGGATATTAAGAGGGAAGCTTAAAGAAACTAGAGCTAAAAGAATAAAGTTAACTGTTGAGAAAGCAAAGATTAGTAGTAAGGATGTTTTTGGAACTCAGGAAAAGATTAATGTTTAATTTATTAACATTTTTTTAAGAACTCCTCCTTTTTCTTAGAACTTAACGATGTTAAGCTTCCCGGAATTTTATTTTCTCCCAAGTATGCCTAGGTGTCTACAAAAACGAAATATTTAAATATGTAGACACCCTTTATAATATATGTTCGTAGAAATTAGAAAAAGAGGAAAGAGCAAGAAGTATTATTTGATTCATACTTATAGAGAGAAAGGAACAGTTAAGAGGATTTCTCGCTATCTTGGTTCTAATATTAGTGAGGATAAGTTACAGAAATTAAAGAAAGTAGCAGAACAGCACATTCTTGAGGAGATTAAAGAAAGGAATATACTGGAGTTTGAATTAACTAAAAGGGAAATTGAAGAATTTAAGAAATATGAAAAGAATATTGAAATTAAACATTTACAAATATTAGATTGGAAGCGATTTACAGAAGATTTTACTTACAACACAAATGCAATTGAAGGTTCAACTGTTGCTTTATCAGAAGTTAAAGAGTTATTAAGTGGAGAAGAAAAACCTCAAGACGATGATGATGTTGAAACGCTTAATGTCGCAAAGGCAGTTGAATATGTCAAAACGTCTAAAGAAAAAATTACTATTGATTTCATTAAGCATCTTCATTTAATTTGTTTTAAGGGAACAAAAAAGTTTGCTGGTAAATTGCGAGATGTAAACGTTGTAATTCGAGATGGGCAAGGTAATATTGTTCATCAAGGAACTCCAATTAATAAAGTGAAAGAATTACTTGAAGAACTTTGTAAATGGTATATCAAACACAAAAATAAATATCCTCCCTTACTTCTTGCTGCTGTTATGCATAATCAATTTGAGAAGATTCATCCATTCCAAGATGGAAATGGCAGAGTTGGAAGATTATTATTAAATTATGTATTATTACAGCATAAATATCCTCCAATTAACATTCGTTTGAGTGATCGTGGAAAATACTATCAATGTTTACAAAAGTATGATCATAAGAATGATGTTAAATCTACCCTAAAGTTTTTGATAAGTCAATATAAAAAGCAGTTTTAGGTGTCTACAAAGAGTGAGAGTAGACACCCTTTCTTAAGTCCCCCTAGTTTTTAAAATTCTCAGTTTACTCGTCAGAGCGGTAAAAAATTGAACTTAATTCTTGTTAGTTTCCCTCAATAGAGGTTGGATTTTAGTGCAACGTTCGGACGAAGTCCGAAAAATCTAAAGTAATTTTTAGGGGCGACCCAATCAAGCACGAAGTGCATTAAAGGTAAATATCAATGGCTTTGGAGTTGAAATAGTGAAATTTATAAGGTATGGACTTTTATTGTAAAAATATGCAAATTCCAGAATGTATTAAGATTATCAAAACAGAGAATAAAGGTAATACAATTATTTCTTCTAGAGAAATCAAAAAAGAAGAGATTATCTTTAAGTTTGTTGGTAAATTGCTACCACAAAAAGAAGCGAATAAAAAAGCATTACAGATTGATGAAGATTTGTTTTTAGAATCTACAGAGTTATTTGATGATAATCTTAATCACAGTTGCAATCCTAATTGTTATATTGATTTCAAAAATCTAAATCTCATTGCTAAGAGGGATATAAAAAAAGGAGAAGAATTATCCTTTGATTATCACACTTCTGAATATGATTTAATTGAACAAGGATGTTCATTTGAATGTCATTGTGGTTCAAAAAATTGTATTGGTAAAATTAAAGGATTTAGATTTTTGAATGAAGAGAAGAAAAAAGAAGTTTTGGAATTTGCTAGTCCCTACATAAAAAAGAAGTATCAAGAAGAATTAAACTCCTAGGCCCAATAGATTTCTAAGCCCCTAAAAATTATTGAAACTAACATCGCAACTATGCGAAGTCTCAAAAGGGTGGCATCTGGGATGAGGCAAACCACAGCCCGAGCAGGTAAGGGTAAATTTATTTTCTTTAGAATTATAAATTTGGTTTGAGATTTGGGAGAGGCGTAGGGAGTTACGAAGTGGCGACCGAAGCCGAACCGTATAGTTGCTGTTAGTTTCTCCGACTTACGAGTGACCGAAGGGAACGGAGTGGGGAGGATTCGTAACGAAGTGAAGAAAGTTTTTGCGTTGTTAATAGAAAGGGCTTGATTTTATAGTTTTAATTTTGATTGAAGTTTTAAATACATTTATATATAGATTTAATTTAATTGATAATTACAATGAAAGCAAAATTATTTATTGGAGCAATTTTGTTGTTAGTAGTCTTATTAGTTGGATGTACTGCACCTCAAGTTGATACTGATGATTCCGGATTTACATGTCCTGATGATAATCAGTATTTTGCTTGTAGAGGTCCAGATGATCCAAGACCAACATGTGGTGCTAATCAAGATGCTTACAATGATTTTTTAGCACAAAATTGTCCTGGTGTAGAAATACTTGAATGATTTTTTTATTTTGAATAATAATTAAAATCAAGCCCTGTTTAACTTAGATTATTTTATTTCTGATTTACATTATTTTTAAGTGAGAAGATAATAACATCTAACAACGCAAAAATTGTAACTAACGTTGCAACTATGCGAAGTCTCAAAAGGGTGGCATCTGGGATGAGGCAAACCACAGCCCGAGCAGGTAAGGGTAAATTTATTTTGAAAATTATAAATTTGGTTTGAGATTTGGGAGAGGCGAAAGGAGTTAAAAGGTGGCGACTGGAGCCGAACCGTATAGTTGCTGTTAGTTTCTCCGACTTACGAGTGGAGCGTAGCGGAACGGAGTGAGGAGGATTCGTAACGAAGTGGAGAAAGTTTTTTGTGACCGTACATTGAACATTGGCACAGTTAAGTAAGAAAGGGTGAGAAAAATTTGTAAAATCTCTTGATTTCAATAAATACTCCTCTGATTTCATAAATTGATATTTGATTTCAGTAAATATTATGTTTCTTTTCAACTTATGAAATAGTATAAATAAACACGCGAGGTGTAAAAATGGATTTAAATAAAAAAGTATTAATTAGCATTTTTTCTTTGCTAATAGTGGGAGTTGTTTTTGTTAGTGCAAGTAGCTATTTTAGTATGAATGAATTACATGAAAAAATGGTAGCTTCTGAAGGATTTGAGGAGATGCATACAGCAATGATGCAAGGAGATTTTGAAACATCTGAGAAATATCATGAAAAGCTTGACTTTGAATGTCCAATGCATGATTTAGTTAAAGAAGGAGATGTTTCACTTGATGAATTTCAAGTAATGCATCAATGGATGATGACAGGAGATTTCCCAAAAGAGAAACCAGTTGATTTTAGTGATGAAACTTGGAATTTACACAAAAGCCATCATCCTGAGATTTATAGATAAATTTATTAACTTGTTTTTTTTATTTTTAATTAGGTGAAAATATGCAAATAACAAAGAATAAAATATTAATCTCAGCCGGAATGATACTGTTGTTAGCAATCTTAATCACTACTTTTTCTATGTATCATACTAAACACTTAGGAAGCACATTTTTTCAATATCCATTATTTCTTTATGGAACAACTATTCTTTCATTAGCAATAGGGGGTTATATTGTTTATCTTTTTGAAGACAAGATTAGTAAAGTTCAAATTGGAAAATTACTCTCAATATTGCCTCATGATGAAAGAAGAGTTATGAAATTATTGTTGGAAAGAAAGGAAATAGAGCAGAATAAATTAGGAACTCTTGCAGAATTAAGTCCTGTGAAGATTTCTAGAGCGATTTCAATTCTTGAACAAAGAGGAATAATTGAGAAGAAGAAGCATGGATATACAAACCTCATTGTTTTGAAAATTTAGAATTTTTCTCACCCTAGTTAAATTTAGTTTTTGTTTGAAGAAGTGCCAATGTCAAAGTTATTAGATTTAGCGTAAGCTTAGTATCAAAAAAGGTCACAAAAAATTGAAACTAACATCGC